>ERZ791812.30-NODE-30-length-102166-cov-14.146586_pt1 | contig 102166 bp, 121 predicted proteins | sample MGYA00510303_ERZ791812 | MGnify/ENA primary metagenome ERZ791812 (study PRJEB30046, sample SAMN00791985) | human gut metagenome | study: EMG produced TPA metagenomics assembly of the A metagenome-wide association study of gut microbiota in type 2... | reverse complement strand
GGGCTGCCCGGCATTGCACTTTTGAGGGAGTGTTTTAAATGATTTTGCGCTGCGCTTTATGTCACAATTTGTACGCATTTCCAGCAAATAAGGGCGGATGTAAAAAATCTATACACCGGGCAAAGTTTGTTTGTTGTTCCGGTTCACTTTGCGGGGTATACTGTTGCCATAGAGAACAGCACGATGAAGGCTGTGAAAAGATATTTTTGAAGCAGGGAGGCTTTTTTATGTACTATTCCAGTGGCAATTATGAAGCTTTTGCACACCCCAAAAAGCCGGAGGGCGTGGATCATAAATCCGCTTATATCATCGGCTCCGGTCTGGCTGCGCTGACCGCTGCCTGCTATCTGGTGCGCGACGGTCAGATGAAGGGCGAGCACGTCCATGTGTTTGAAAAGAACGCACTGGCCGGCGGCGCCTGCGATGGCTACAAGTACGATATCGGCTATGTGATGCGCGGCGGCCGCGAGATGGACAACCACTTCGAAGTTATGTGGGATATGCTGCACTCCATCCCGTCTCTGGAGACCGAGGGTGCCAGCGTGCTGGACGAGTATTACTGGCTGAACAAGGAGGACCCCAACTTCTCCTTGTGCCGCGCCACCGTCAACCGCGGCGAGGATGCTCACACCGATGGCAAATTCGGCCTGTCCGATAAGGGTGCCATGGAGATCATGAAGCTGTTCTTTACCCCGGACGAGCAGCTGCAGGATAAAAAGATCACCGATTTCTTCGATGACGAGGTGCTCAACTCCAACTTCTGGATGTACTGGCGCACCATGTTCGCCTTCGAGAACTGGCACAGCGCTCTGGAGATGAAGCTGTACCTCAAGCGCTATATCCACCACATCGGCGGTCTGCCGGACTTTACCGCCCTGCGCTTTACCCGCTATAATCAGTACGAATCCATTATCCTGCCCATGGTGCGCTATCTGGAAAGCTTCGGCGTGCAGTTCCACTACAATACCAAGGTCACCGATGTGAAGTTCGACATCCAGAAGGGCCGCAAGCTGGCAAGCTCTGTTACCGTGGAGCACGAGGGCGAGACCACCAACATCGACCTGACCGAGAACGATCTGCTGTTCATCACCAACGGCGGCTGCGTGGAAAGCTGCACCGTGGGTGCACAGGATAAGGCCACCGGCTTTGACCCCACCATCCAGCCCGGCAACGGCTGGGATCTGTGGAAGAAGATCGCCGCACAGGACCCCTCCTTCGGTCACCCGGAAAAGTTCTGCTCCGAGCCGGAACTGAGCAACTGGGAGAGCGCCACCATCACCACGCTGGACGACAAAATCCCTCAGTATATCCGCAAGATCTGCAAGCGCGACCCCTTCAGCGGCCATACCGTCACCGGCGGCATCGTCACCGTCAAGGACTCCAGCTGGCTGCTCAGCTGGACGCTGAACCGTCAGCAGCAGTTCAAGGATCAGCCCAAGAATCAGCTGTGCGTCTGGGTGTACGGCCTGTTCAGCGATAAGCCCGGCGATTACGTCAAGAAGCCCATGCGCGACTGCACAGGCCGCGAGATCTGCATGGAGTGGCTGTACCACATCGGCGTGCCGGAGGATCAGATCGCGGAACTGGCAGAGCACAGCGCCAACACCGTGCCTGTGATGATGCCCTATATCGACGCCTTCTTCATGCCCCGTGCCATGGGCGACCGTCCCGATGTTGTGCCCGAGGGTGCTGTGAACTTTGCCTTCCTCGGTCAGTTTGCCGAGACCGCCCGCGATACCATCTTTACCACCGAGTACTCCATGCGCACCGGTATGGAGGCTGTGTACACCCTGCTGAACATCGACCGCGGCGTGCCCGAGGTCTGGGGCAGCACCTACGATGTGCGCGCTCTGATCGATGCCACCGTGAAGCTGCGCGACGGCAAGAAGATCACCGACATGGATCTGCCGCTGATCCCGCGTCTGGCTCTGAAGGAAGCTTTGAAGAAGATCGAGGGCACCGACCTTGAGAAGTTCCTCAAGGAGTATAACGCTATCTGATATTTCCCTCTCCTCCGATAGACCCGGCAACGGGTCAACACCCCCCCTTGAAAAAGACCTCTCCGCTGCTCTGCGACAGGGCACGGGGAGGTCTTTTTTGTGTAAAAATGGTACAATATGCGTCAAAATAAAGCGGAACGTGAAAATAATTTGTACCAAAAGAATGATTTTGGCTTGTCTGTGGCGGCGTTCTGTGCTATGCTAGAGCTATTGAAAGGGCAGGAGGGAAGAGCCTGCCCAAATGCGATACGCCAAAAATAAAAGGAGGTCGTTTTCCTGTGAAACAACTTATTTCCCGTCGCAGCTTTTTAAAGGCTGCTGGTGTGACCGCTGCCGCTGCATCCATGGCCATCGGTGCGCCTGCCGCATCGGCCTGCTGGTTTGGTGACAAGTCTGACGTCACCATCCTGTACACCAACGATGTCCATACCTACATCGACAAGCAGAGCCCCAAGCTGACCTACGCTGCCATTGCCGACCTGAAGCAGAGCTATCAGAACGCCGGCAAGGATGTGCTGCTGGTGGATGCAGGCGACCATGTGCAGGGCACCGCCTACGGCTCCATGGACGAGGGTGCCTCCATCATCAAGCTGATGAACGCTGCCGGTTACGATGTCGCCACCCCCGGCAACCACGAGTTTGACTACGGCATGGACCGTGCCAAGGCCATCATGAAGGAAGCCGATTTCCCGTACCTGTCCTGTAACTGGGTAGACCTGCGCACTACGCTGCGTGTGCTGCCCTCCGTCAAGGTGTTCGTGCGCGGCGGCAGACGCATCGCCTTTGTGGGCGTGACCACCCCCGAGACCTTTACCAAGTCCACCCCGGCCTACTTTATGGATAAGGAACAGCGCAAGTACATCTACGATATTCAGGGCGGCGAGGACGGCAAAAAGCTCTATGACGCCGTGCAGAAGGCCATTGATAAGGCAAAGCTTCTGGCAGATGTGGTCATCGGTCTGGGCCATCTGGGCGTAGATCCCTCTTCCTCTCCGTGGACCAGTGAGGAGGTCATTGCCCACACCAGCGGCTTTGACGCCTTTATCGACGGCCACTCCCATACCGTAATGGAGAACAAGCAGGTGCAGGATGCTTCCGGCAAGGCTGTCACCCTGACCCAGACCGGCTCTTACTTTGCAAACGTTGGCGAGATGACCATCGCTGCGGACGGCACCATTACCACCAAGCTCATCCCCACCCACGAGGGCATGGACGCAGGCATCGCCGCCATGCAGACTGGCTGGGTGAACACCGTGGACGATATGCTGGGCGAGAAGATCGCTGTGGGCGACAGCGATTTCTACGTCTCTGACCCCGCCACCGGCAAGCGCCGCATCCGCTCTGCCGAGACAAACCTCGGCGACTTTGTGGCTGACGGCATCTACACCTACTTCAACGAGGTGGAAAAATTGCACTGTGATGTGGCCATCATGAACGGCGGCGGCATCCGCGCCGATGTGCCCGCAGGCGACTGGACCTTCAAGACCTGCAAGCAGGTCAGCCCCTTTGGCAACGTGGCCTGCCTGATGTCGGTCACCGGCAAGCAGATCCAGGACGCATTGGAGTTTGCAGCCCGCTTTGCAGGCGAGGACGGCAAGGAGAACGGCGGCTTCCTGCAGGTGGCCGGTGCTACCTACGAGATCCACACCGATATCCCCAACACTGTGCAGACCGACGAGAAGAACGTCTGGATCGGCAGCGCCACCGGCACCCCGCGCGTGCAGAACGTGAAGATCTACGATAAGGCCTCCGGCAGCTATCTGCCGCTGGACCCGGGTGCTACTTACGCACTGGCCGGCATGAACTACACCCTGCGCAATCTGGGCGATGGCTTTGCCATGTTTGACGGCGCAGAGCTGATCAAGGACTATGTGTCCGAGGATTATCTGGTCATGTCTACCTACGCTATGATTTTTGACGGCGCAGATGCTGCGGGTCTGCCGCACCTGTCCAGCGCCAACAGCCCGCTGGCCGCATACCCCGGCTACCTGCTCAACTACGAGCAGCCCTACGGCGCAGGCCGCATCACCATTCTGTAAATTTATATTTCCCGTGAAAAGGCGAACCCGGAAAGTCCTGCGGACTTTCCGGGTTCGCTCTATCTATAATAGTTTTTCCGCGCGGAATCATACAAACAGAAAAGCCACCTGAGCTTCCTCAGATGGCTTTAGTCTGGTTGACTGCTTCAGAGCTTGCGCGAACAGATTTCCACAATTGGCCTCGTTTGAAATGCTTGAATTATCATTGTTTTCGTCGGAGCATAAATCCAAGTCAACGGTATTGCTATCCCCGAAGCAATTAAAAACCAGTTTCAATCGGTTGCCATCGTCGTAAACATAGGCCGCGACCAGAAATGTGTTGAAAAGGTCTTCCTGATACTGACGGTCGTAAACATCGCCGTTCCTGAATAACAAAAGGCTTGATATGAGGTTTTTACGATCAACGTGAACGAGGTCTTCTTTTGCTGAGTTCAGCTTGGCGCTTAAATCTGACTGTTGAGTCTCCAACTCAATGAGCCGGTCGCGGGTCGTGCTTGTAATGACGCCCTGTTCAATGGCCTTCATCACATTTGAGATAGAGGACTTGATGTCGGCTAACTCATTCTCCAAAGAGGTGATTTGAAGCTTTCGGTCATCATCTTCCCAGTATTCGATAGTTTTATCTGCAATCCATTCAATGACATCATCAGTCAGACAATATTGCTTGATAGCTTGGGCAACCGCTGGCTCGATGATATCCCGGCGAATATTCTTTTTGTCACAGGTGCGTCCCACGCGCCTATTCTGGCAGGCGTAATAATGATGAATGGTTCCGGTCTTGGAAGTGCCGGACATTCCGATCATGTAGCCCCCGCAGTGCCCACATCGTAGCTTCCCGGTCAGAAGGTAATCATCTTCGCCGGGGCGATGCCGGCCGTTTTTCCTTCGGTTTCTCATCCTGATTGCCTCCTGAACCTTGTGCCACAGGCGGTCATCTATAATGCGCGGAACACCGCCCTCAATGCGAGTTTCACCGTAAATGTAAATCCCGCGATACCTTTCATTGGTGCATAGGCCGTGAAAACTGCATTTGTTCCACTCGCCATTGCTGCCGGTTTTGATACCCCGGCGGTTTAGATCACGGGCAATGCTCGTATTGGTTTCACCAGAGGCGACGCGCGTGAACACCTCCCGGACGACTGCGGCGGCGGGTTCATCCAAGACGACTTTTCCGTCGGAACCGCGCTTGTAGCCGAAAGGCTGCTTTCCGTTTGCGATGCACTTGCTGGCGTTGTCCATCAGACCGCGGCGAACATCCTCTGCCAGATTGTCCGAGTAGAACTGGTTGACATTCATCATCGACCGCAGAGCAAACCGACCAGCCGCGCTGTCGTCAAAATCTTCCTCGGCATAGTAGACTTTGACACCGCAGTCAACCAGACGAGCTTCGTTCACCATCGCCTGCATCATATTTCTGCCCATGCGGTTGGACTTCCATGCAAGCACATAGCAGAACTTCCCGTCCTCAGCATCATTCATCATACGTTGGAATGCCGGGCGATTGTCGGTGCGGCCGCTGATTGCCCGGTCTTCGTAGGTCACGGTGATTTTCAGACCCAGCGAAGCAGCGTATTTCCGGCAAGCCTCAATCTGCTGCTCGATGGAAACATCCCTCTGGTTGTGGGACGAGTAGCGGGCATAGATGACGGCATCGCCGCTTGCCTGTTTCTTTTTTCTTGCCATTGTAATTTCCTCCGAGGTACACTTTGACAAGCCTACCCGGAGGTGGTACAATAACATCTGTGAGGTTGGCTGTTATTACCCTCTGGGTAAGCTGATCTGGAACGCCTGCGGTGTTGGTAGCACCGTGGGCGTTTTTTATTTCAATCAAAGATGCTTACTTCTTACATATCAAAAACGGAAAAATCCGCCAAAACGCTGACAACGTTGCAGCATCCTGTTATATTTGAGCCACTTCCGGGAGCAAATACGGCAGAAAAGAGGTGGACTATGTGGAAAACAAGAAATTTGAAGATGAGCTGAAGGAACAGCTTCGGAAGATTTCTGTTAAGCAGAGGATAATGCTGCTTCGGCTTATTCGTTCTGAGCGAGAAACTGAATGTAGCTCAGAGCCTGCTGCTTTTTCTCAGAACTGAGATTAAAAATCGCTTTCATAATTTCCGCATCCAGCTCGTCCTCAGCAGAGAGGGCGAGCTTTTTGCTTTCGGGGTCATCAAACATTAAATCCACGGGCATGTCATCAACATTTACCAGCAAGTCTGTAAGGGTCATGCCCATTCCAGACGCAAGCTGCTTTAACCTTGGAAGGGTGGGGGTGACAGGTAAACCGGTGCTTGGATTGATGCCCTTTTCCAACATAGAAATATAGCCATTGGACAATCCGCATTGATTGGCAAACTGCCGCTGGGAGAGCCCGTGATCTTTCCTATATGCGGAGATTAAGTCGCGAAGTGTCATGTTGCTTCCCTCCAAATTGTTTAATCTATTATACATTCAAAGTGACGGAATTGTCAATGGACTTTGTGTAATTTTTTGAACAAAAATTGTTCAATCGGGTTGACAATCCGGCGTGAAAGGTGTACTATGGGTGTGCAATCGGTTAAACAAAACCGGTGCATGAAGCAGGAATGGAGGTGAAATTGATGGGTTTTAAGATTAGAGAGGTTCGGAAGTCGCTGAAAATGAGTCAGGAGGAACTCGCAGAAAAAAGCGGTGTGAGCCGAGGAACCATCGTTGCGCTGGAAAGTGGCACAGAGCGCGTCACCACAACAAAAACATTGGTTGCACTGGCGATTGCAATGGGTGTCAGCGTGGACCAAATTTTTTTTGCTGATGATGTTTAATCGAATGAACACTCAACACAGGGAGGTTCCCATGAACACCGACATCCACGTCCGGTTGGACGAAATCAGTCCCGAAGATACCGCCCGGCTGGCGCGGGGCTGCAAGAGGCTTTACCTCAACATCATCGCCATGCCGGGCGGGCAGGAAAGGCTGGATGCCGCATGGGAGGCCTACCAGCAACGAAAGAAAGGAGGATGTCCCAATGGTTGAACTTCTCATGTTTCTGTATGGCGTTGATGCCGACCAAGCCGCGGCCAGATGCCCGGCGGCGTGGTTTGGTGTGATCGTGATGGTCATCGGGGTTCTGGGCTGGCTGGACTACTACGGCTGTTTCGATAGCCTTGGCCGTTGGCTGGGCAAGGTGCTGAAGGAGGTGCGCGATGTATTCTTCGTTTGACCCGACCGATGAAGAAGCGGGCTACCCGGAAGAACCCCGCTGTCCGCTGTGCCATGAGCGCTGCGATACCATCTATCGCGCCGATGACGGCACGATCGTAGGCTGTGACCGCTGCCTTGAAGCGGTCGAGGCATGGGAAGTCCCTGAGTGCTTCCCGGATAAGGAGTGATTTATGCGTCTTGCAAAATATTACTTCACCTACGCCAGCGATGGTTCCCATCCGTATTGTGGCGGCTGGACTGAGGTGTGGGCTCCGAATCGCAACCTTGCATGTACTGCATTTCGCATGGTTCACCCGGATAAGTTTCCCGGATTCTTGAATTGCGCCGGTGTGTACAGCGCTGAGGAGTTCAAGAAAACCCGCATGGCGGCCGCTGGCGGGAACTTCGGTTTCTGCTGTCAGGAAACCATCTCCATGGACCTTACCGTTACGGTACACGGAAAGGAGGTGATGTCATGAAAGCAAAGAAGCTGACCCGCAAGCAGAAGGAAGCCCTCTCTGCCGCCGGCTGGGACTGCACCGCATATCTCTGGGTTCGGGATGTCCCGAATGGCATGGTGCTTCTGAACAAGGGCACTGGCAAGACTGTTGTTTTTGAAAAGTGAAAGGAGGATGCCACATGGCAAAGGAAACCACATTGCAGGTCATCGAACTGCAGCAACTGCCCATCATCGTGGAGCGGCTGCATAGCGTAAAGGCTGACATTGAGCAGCGCACGGCTGAAGCCCTCTCGCTGGTCTGCACCGAGCAGACCTATAAGAGCGTCAAGGATGCCCGTGCGCAGTTGACCAAGGAATTTAAGGAGTACGAGGCCCAGCGCATTGCTGTCAAGGACAAAATTCTTGAACCGTATGCCGAGTTTGAGAAAGTCTACCGCGAGTGCGTGACGGTGCCGTTCCAGACCGCAGATGCAGAGCTGAAACGGAAGATTACGGACGTTACTTCCGGTATCGTGTCCCAAAAGACGGATGCCGTTCAGGAATATTATAACGAGCTGGTGGAGGCCGCTGGCATTGACTGGATAGACGATTTGACCTACCGGCCGAAGGTCAACATGAGTGACAGCGTAACTGCCCTGAAAAAACAAGCAAAGGCGTTTGTGGACGGCATTGTGTCCGACGTGGCTGCAATCGAAGCCACGGAAAACTCTGCGGAAGTTATGGTGGAGTACCGGAAGAACCTCGATCTGCCCGCAGCTATTAAAGCCGTGGATGACCGGCACAAGGCGCTGGAAGAACAGCGCAGACGGGAAGAAGAACGCCGTGCCCGGCAAGCGGAGCGTGAAGCCGCCGCAGAAAAGGTTCGCGCCGCTGCTGCGGCTGCGGCCCAGGAACAGCCCGAACCGGCGCAGGAAATCTCCGCAGACCCGGAAATGGCCGTGCAGCCTGAACCGGTGTCGCAACCCAAGCCGGAACCCATCTTTATGACCCGCTTCTACGCAAAGGGCACTAAGGCCCAGCTCGTCGGTTTGAAGCATTATCTTGAAAAGGAAGGTATTGAATATGGCAACCTCTAACAATCAGCTGCAAGCGCAGCAGAAGCCCAAGTTCTCCGTGGCAATCACCACCAAGGGCTACCAGTCCTTGATTTCCAATACCCTGCGCGACCCGGCCCGCGCCCGCCGCTTTACGGCCAGCATCACCTCGGCGGTAGCCGTCAACCCGGCTTTGCAGGAATGCGATGCCGGCACGATTCTGGCCGGTGCCCTGCTGGGCGAAAGCCTGAACCTCAGCCCGTCCCCGCAGTTGGGTCAGTATTATCTGGTCCCGTTCAAGCAGAAAGCCAAGTATGACCGCAACAATCGACTGATCCGACCGGAAATCACCACGGCCACGTTCACGCTTGGCTACAAGGGGTATGTTCAGCTGGCATTGCGCAGCGGTCAGTATGCGGATCTCGATGTGATGGAAATCAAGGAAGGGGAATACCTCGGCAAAGATTCGCTGACCGGCAAGCCCAAGTTCCAGTTCATCGAAGACGATGACCAGCGGGATGCGTTACCTACCGTTGGCTACATGGCTTACTTTGAGTACATGAACGGTTTCCGCAAGGTGCTGTACTGGTCCAAAGAAAAAATGATGAACCACGCAGATACCTACTCCAAGGCGTTCAGTCGGCAGAAGTACGAGGAATTGCTGGCTGGCAAAATCCCGGAGAGCGAAATGTGGAAGTATTCGTCCTTTTGGTATAAGTCGTTCGATGACATGGCAAAGAAAACCATGCTTCGACAGCTTATTTCTCGCTGGGGTGTTATGAGCATCGAGATGGCCAAAGCCTTTGAGAGCGACAACACCGTGTCTATGGTGGACGGCAATGGCGAAATCGTCACCGAGCCGGAATCTATGCCTGGCGCATCCGAACAGCCGGAGCTGCACACCGGGAAACCGGATGTAGGTGATGGTCAGGGCGCTCTGCCGCACGGAGATATTTCTCAGGGAGAACCGACAACCGTAGAAACGGTAGTTGACCTCAGTTCGTTATGATTAACTACAACATCATATCCACCGGAAGTCAGGGAAATGCGGTGGTGATCGAGCAGAAAATCCTCGTTGATTGCGGGGTTTCATTCAAGGCATTGGCAGCAGAATGCCGGACGTTGAAGCTGGTGCTGCTGACCCACATCCACAGCGACCATTTCAAACCGTCAACGATCCGCTTGCTGGCCGAGAGCCGCCCGACACTCCGATTTGCCTGTTGTGCTTGGCTGTGCAAGCCGTTGGTGGACGCAGGAGTGCCCATCGCGCAGATTGACGTTTTGGAGCCGGGACACCTGTATGGCTACGGCTTCTGCAACGTCATTCCGCACATAGTCAAGCACAATGTGCCCAACTGCGGATGGAAGATTTGGCTGGACGGGAGAAAGCTGTTTTACTGCACCGACATGAACAACTTGAACGGCATTTCGGCTCCGAACTATGACTTGTACATGGTCGAAGCCAACTATGACGACAAGGAAATTCAGGCCAAAATTGCAGAGAAAAAGCTGACTGGCGAATACATCTACGAGAAGCGCGTCCTGCGGGACCACATGAGCGTGGCAAAGGTCAATGACTGGCTGTATGCCAACATGGGGCCGAACAGTGCCTATATCTATATGCACTGCCATCAGGACAAGGAGGGTTCAACATGACGGGGCGGCTGGTCGATATGGCTTTCACCCTTGGCGGGAAGCAGCGCATCACGCTGGAAGTCGATGGAGATTTCCGGGAAACGTGGGACAAGCTGCATCTGGAACGGCTTCTGGATATCGAAATCAAGAAGCACCGCAACAAGCGCAGCCTGTCAGCAAACGCCTATTTCCATGTCCTGTGCAATAAAATTGCCGCCGAAACAGGGGAAAGCGATGACGAGGTCAAACGGCGGCTGGTTGTCGCCTATGGAGCACTGGCCCGCGATAAGGACGGCCATGTGATCGGTATCAAGCTCCCTGCTTCTGTGGACGCAACGGAAATCTACCAATACGTCCGCTTCTACGAAACCCGGCAGGAAAACGGCAAGGATTTTGCCTGTTACTTCGTTTACAAGGACACGCACCGGATGGACACGAAGGAGTTTTCGCATCTGGTAGATGGCACGATCGCGGAAGCCAGAGAGCTGGGTATCCAGACGGATACCCCGGAAATGGTGGCCCGGTACAAAGAAGAGTGGTCGAAATGACCAGAAAGGAAAAATTATGAATATGGAAAGAGAACGACTGATATCGGTCCCCCTCACGGAATACAAGGATTTGCTGTCGGCCAAAGCGGAGCTTGAAATCATCTATCACAAGCTGGAGAGCTGCACGGGCACCACGGAGAAGTACACGTTTCACGAATTTGTCCAGAATGTGCATGAGGCTTTGCACCCGGCGCAGTCGGACACTGAGGTTCCTGTTCCTGTCATTCCGGGTATGGCTGAACCGCTGGTTGCAATGTGCGCTCAGGACACAGTGAGGTCAGCCAATGCTGAACAGTTGTGATTTTCAGGGGCGCTTTGCCGCTGATCCGGAGCTGCGGACCACCCAGAGCGGCAAGACGGTTGCCAGCTTCCGCATGGCCGTTGACCGGGACATGGTCGGACAGGACGGCAAGCGTCCTACGGACTGGCTCACCTTCACGGCATGGGGCAAGACGGCAGAGTTCGTCAGCAAATATTTCCGAAAGGGGAGTGCAGCAACGGTTCATGCCCGCTGCCAGACCCGCCAGTATCAGGACAAGAACGGAAATAACCGCACGGCGGTGGAGTTCGTTGTGGACAACATCTATTTTGCCGGTGCGAAGTCTGACGGTCAGCAGCAGAGCGGCTATGTGGATGACGGCGGGACGAATCCTCCGGCAACATACCGGAGCCAGCAGCCCCAGCAGATGGGCTTTGCGACCCAGAATCAGCGGCAGCAGTGGCAGGGCGCGGATGACCGCCCCGGCAATGTTCAGGTTGAGCCGAGCTTTTCCCAGGGAAATGCTGATGATTTTTCGGTCATTGATGATGCAGACGACCTGCCGTTCTGACCGCAGTAAGGAGGTGGTTGGATGGTGAAACCAGACAACTACGTTATGCTTCTGGGCTGGATGCGAACCGAGTTGAACCTAAAAGGAAATGAGCTAAACCTCTATGCGATGATCTATGGTTTTACGCAAGACGGCGAAACAGAGTTTTCAGGCAGCATTCGATATATGCAGGAATGGCTTGGCGCGGAGAGCAAGCAGACGGTCTTCAATACACTGGAAAAGCTCATGGAAAAGGGACTTGTTCAGAAGCGTACAGAGGTCGAAAACGGCGTAAAAAGGAACTATTATCGGGCATCCTTGCGGGGTAGTCCAAATATTAGACTACCCAGTCCAAATTTTAGACCGGGGGTAGTCCAAAATTTAGACCACCCTAGTCCAAATTTTAGACCCAATAATATAGAAGATAATATAGTTATATATGACGACAGCGGCGACCGCGCGCATGACCCACGGTTAGATGCCGATTTTGGCCGGATTGTCCGTGCCTTTGAGGAGAACATCGGGTCATTCCCACCCATCATGCGGGACAGCCTGCAGCGCTGGCGGGAGCAGTTCAGCACAGAAATGATTCTGCTGGCGATTGCTGAGGGGGCCAAGAATGGCGCTCACCGTTGGAACTACATTGATTCTATATTGCGGGGCTGGAAGAAGAACAACATCAGGACACCCGGCGACTTTGAAGCATGGGAATCCAAACGGAAATCCCAGAGCAGTGACACAGCAGCGCAGCAGCCAAACCGTTCCGCTGCTGCGGACTATGACTTTATTTTTGGAGGCTTAAATGACAGTTGAAGGATTGAAAGCGGCGATGCTGGAAATCGAGAACTACTTCGGCAAAGAGCTTCCGTTCAATCAGCGCAAGGCGCGGTCGGAAGCATACTCGGCAGCGCTGAAGGACATTCCCGATTGGATGGCGGCGCAGGCTTTGACCGAAGCGTTGAAGGTCTGCCGGTTCCCACAGCAGTTGCTTGTGGACTGGTGGGCTGAAATCAAAAAGATTCAGGCAGCGCAAGCACCCACAGCAAACGACCTCTGGAAAGAGGCAGCGACAGCGGCCCGGAAAATTGAGGCCAACCTCTACTACCAGACCCACGGTGGCCTGATGACCGCCGAGGGAAAGCTGACAGGGGAGGACTTCAAGCGGCGCAATGCGGAGATCTTCGCCGCCCTGCCGGTGGCGGTGCAGCGCTGGGCTGGCTCCCCGGCAGATCTGTCGGAGATTTTCAGCAGCCGCAACAGCGCGGATCTGCGCCAGTTCGTCCGGCCGGGCTTTGACCGGGCTGTGCAGGATGCCCCGGTTGAGAGTTTGCAGCCCCCGGCTCTGCCCGGCGGCGCAGCCCCGGCACAGATTGGAGGTGGCACGGCATGAGGTCGAAAAGACCATTCCGCAGCCTGATCGTGTGCGTTTCGTGTGCGATGGTTGGCTGCATTCTCACAAGCACGGCCTACTCCCGGCGAGTAGACGAGTTGGAAATCGAGCGGGATATCTACGCCAGCAAGTCATCCAACTGGGAGCGCATGGCCGGAGAACGTGATGAAACCATTGACCAACTCCAAACCGAGGTAGACAAGCTGACCGCAGAACTGAACGCCCAGACCGATTTGACCCTTACATACGCCGGGGCGTTCAGCTGCACGGCCTATTGCGCCGAAGAATACGCCCACATCTGTGGCGAGGGGCACGGCATCACATCCAGCGGCGCAAAGGTGCAGCCGGGCGTGACCGTAGCAGCCGATATCAGCATCCTGCCCTATGGCACGGTCGTGTATATCGAGAATGTGGGCTTGCGGGTTGTCCAAGACACCGGAAGTGCCGTGAAAGGTAACAAGTTGGATGTGTGCGTAAACACGCATGAAGAGGCCCTGAGCTGGTCTGGGTACGGTTCCCGCCGGGTCTGGATTATTTCGGGAGGTGTTGAACCGTGAAAAAGCCGTTTGAGACCGAAATGGACGACACCAGACAGGCGGTTGGACAAATCGTGGGTTTGTGCACCACCATTGCGCTGCATCAGGAGTTCGGTGTCGGCAAGACCAGACTGGAGCGCATTAAAGCTAGAATTGACGAGTTGGAGAACCAGAACACCGAGGTCATTATGACCCCGGATGCCTACGGCAGACCCTCCAAGGACAAGGCTGAGGCCATCCGAGAAAGCTGGTTGGCTGGATATGTTTCTTCCGACTACCGAATCCCGATGGTAAGATTGCCTCGTGGACGCAAAGAGCAGCAGTACCGCATTGCTGGCGACAGGGCTGCCAAAATTGCTTGGCAGGTTTACGCCAAGGCGGTTATTGATGTGCTGCACTATGGTCCGGACCGCTTGGAACGGCTGCGCAAGGAAAGCCATGCCAATTATGAGCAGCTGAACAAGTGGGGGCATGAGGATGGTCTGGACGTTGCGATGGAAAAGCTGCGCCGCTGCGCTGCGGAGGCTATGCAAGCCCCGGAAATGGAAGTTTCTGATATTGATGGCAGCAAGGATGCTGCGGAAGTGGACAAGGAGTTCCGTAAGCAGCAGCTGAATTTCATCAAGCGTGTCCGGGCACAGGCCCTTGGGCGTATCGCAGCTACTACGCAGCCCGTCAACGTACTGGCCGAGCAGGGTGTGCAGGACAAGGTTCAGGAGATTATGCAGCAGGTTTCCCAGCAGTCTTTTGAGCGTAGGAGGAGACATTGGTATGGCACAAAATGAATACGGCGAGAAGCTGGACAGCAACGGCTATGCGCCCAGTGTCCTGCACGATAAGCCGACCTGTCTGATTTGCGGCCGCTTCGGAGTGGCCCGGCATGAAGTCTACTTTGGGCCGTATCGGGACAAGAGCAAGCAACTGGGCTTGTGGGTGACGCTCTGCCCTTGGTGTCATCAGAACGGCAACACGGCGGTTCACACCAACCGGGCGGCGGATCTTCGCCTAAAAAAGTGGGCACAGAAAAAGGCCATGGAATACTACGGCTGGCCGGAGGCGCGGTTCATCCAAGAGTTCGGGAGGTCTTACTTATGAGCGAAAATTGCCCGATTATCGCCATCGACCCCGGCAACACGCAGTCCGGCTACTGCGTAATTGACCAGCGCACCTTGCGTCCGCTGGAGTTCGGCAAGATTGACAACGCCGAACTTATGCAGAAGTTGGCCTCCGCTACGGAGCAGGGCTGGCGGTGGGCTGTCATCGAAATGGTGGCCTCCTACGGGATGCCAGTCGGCAGGGAGGTTTTCGACACTGTCCTTTGGATAGGCCGCTTCTACCAAACTCTGAACGCCTGCTGCTCGGTGCGGCTGCTGTGCCGTATCGAGGAAAAGCGGCATATCTGCCACAACACACGCGCCAATGATGCCGCCATCCGGCGGGCACTCATTGACCGCTTTGCAGACCACGACCTCAAAAACGGCCGTGGCACAAAGAAGGCCCCGGATTTCTTTTACGGCTTTAAGGCAGACATCTGGGCGGCATACGCCGTCGGCTTGACAGCCATTGAGAACCGGGAGAACGATTATAATTTTTCATCGAACAAATGAAAGGAATACATATCATGGATAACTACGAAAACGAAGCCTCCAAGTTTGCCGCTCAGCGCAACAAGCTGAAGAATATCTGCGAGGCCCACGACCTGACCTACACCTTCATCAAGAACGCCTACCCCATCAAGCTGATTATCCGCCCGGTCGGCGGCGTTGGGGAACAGATGTCCATGCTGGAGGCTGCAAGCGAGGACAGTTATATTTCCCCGGATGCTTACCTGTTGTTCACGATGAAGGATGGCGCTCTGGTTTACCGCATGAGCAAGACCTTCACCATCGAGGATGCCCTGTTCGGCAAAATCAAGAACATCTTCAAAAATATGCACTCCTACTACCTTCAGTTCTTCTTCCGGGATCTCATTGAAAGCGGCCGTCTGACGGCCATCGGTGCCAAGATGCCGGACATCCCGGAGCCTGCCGGAGAGAACACCCCTCCCGTGGTTCAGCCGCCGCAGGAAACCGCAGAAGCGGATAAAGCGGAATCCGATGATGAAGCAAAGGTTCTGGCGCTCATTGATACCAGCGGTGTAACGCAGCCCTATGTGGCGGATAAACTGAACATCAACCTCAGCGCGGCCACGGAACTGCTGGATAAGCTGGAAAGTAAAGACCTGATCGACTTCTACGATGGTCGTTACTACCTCCACAAGACGGAGGAATAACTCATGGCAAAGGCAGCAGTAACGCGCAGCATCCGCGACGACCATCAGAAGAACTTCCTCAAAATCTTCAACGGGCTGACAGGAAAGCATAGCCGCTGGGAGATTTGGGAGGACTTCGTCACCCTGACGGCCATCGAGATTTCAAATAGCACGGACAAGGTAAATGCCCCAGAGCGCACCAAGATGTATCAGACCATCATTTCCAAATACTCCACCAAGGAGCGGGAGGGCATGGCTGAAATGCTGGGCGAGGTAATCATGGGTATGGAGCAGAATCCTGACCAAGACTTCCTCGGTTCGCTGTACATGATGTGCGAGTTGGGCAACTCGCACGCCGGGCAGTTCTTCACTCCCTACGATGTGTGCCGCTGCATGGCCGAGATTACGTTCGACCCGAAGCTGCACCCGGACATGGAGGGATTCATCTCGGTATCTGACCCGGCCTGCGGTGCTGGAGCCACGCTGCTTGCCTTTTTGAACGTCTGCAAAAGACGGAATATCTGCTACCACAACAAAGTCCTTGTCATAGCCCAAGACATTGACTTCATCGTTGGGCTGATGTGCTACATCCAGTGCAGCTTCATGGGCTGCGCTGGATATGTAGTCATCGGTGACACACTCGTGAATCCGGCAACGGCCTACGACAGCCGCGGATTGCTGCCCGCAGGGCCACAAAATCGTATCTGGTATATGCCGCTCTTCTCAACCGACGTGTGGTATATGCGCCGCCAGATAGCGCAGATGAATCTACTGTTTGAACCGAAAGTCGAACCAGTAGAAATCGAAAAAGCAGATACTAAGCCCGCAAATTTGCAAAAATCTATCAAAAATGAGCCTAAAGCCCCGGAAAACGAGCCTCTTAACGAAACCAAAACCGGGCAGCTCACGTTTTTCTAACCCGAAATAAGAAAGGAGTATCCCTATGGCAGACATTGCTTACATCCCTATCCGGCAGCTGTACCCTCACCCCGATAACCCCCGCAAGGAACTGGGCGACCTGTCCGAACTTGCCGCCAGCATCAAGGAAAACGGCGTGTACCAGAACTTGACCGTAATCCCCGGCCACTACCTCAACAGCCGGGAGTACATCGCAAAGTGCGTTGACGAGGGCGGGGATGCAGCCGCAGCAGCGGCAGCATGGACACCCAAGGCTGTGTGGTCCAGTGAGGACTACACCATCATCATCGGCCACCGCCGGGCGGCAGCAGCGCAGCAGGCCGGGCTGTACGAGTTGCCCTGCGCCATCGTAGAGATGGACGAGCGGGAGCAGATGCAGACCATGATGATTGAGAATATGCAGCGGTCAGACCTCACCGTCTACGAACAGGCGCAGGGCTTCCAGATGATGATGGACTTCGGGCAGACTGTGGAGCAAATCTCCGACAAGTCCGGCTTCTCCCAGTCCACTATCCGGCGGCGCATCAAGCTGCTGGAACTGAACCGCGACAGCTTCAAGAAAGCCGAAAAGCGCGGTGCCACCCTGTCCGATTTCGCCCAGCTGGACAAAATCGAGGACTTGGAAGCCCGAAACCGGGTATTGGAGACCCTCGGTACGCAGAACTTCAACCGGGCTATGCAGGATGCGCTGGAGCAGCAAAAATGGCAGCACCAAAAGGCCGAATGGGTTGAGCAGCTGAAAAAATTCGCTACGGAAGATTCGCAGGCCTCCTACCAGACGCATGAGCATGTAAATGCGTACGGAAAGTGGGACACAAAAAAGGAAGTCGTCATGCCGGAAGATGCCGACAAGATCGCTTATGTCTATAAGGTCAGTGAAAATCAGATTGACCTGTACAAACCTCGCGATACGGAAGCCGAGGATGCCAGCAACTCGGCGAGGGAGGCCGCAAGAGCCACCGAGCAGCTTGCGAGAGAACAGTTTGCCGCTGTTACGAAGCTCATGTACGAGCTGCGCTGGGACTTCGTGAAGGACTTGACTCCCGCAGAGTGCAAAAAGCACCTGCCGGAAATCTTGACTTATTCCACCCCGATTTTGACCGAATATCGGCACATGGAGGATGACGAAAACGTGTTGCGGCTGCTCGGCATCGGTCTGGATGAGCAGATTCGGGAAGACACGGAATTGGAAGATGCCCTGAAAATGTTCAACGCTTACGATACCGAGCCGGAGAAGATTCTCTTGGCGGTTGCCTTCGATGCGACGGACGGTAGTCGTGAGGGCTACTGGAGCACGGAATGGAATGGGCCGACAGGTGCAAGCAAGTTCGTTCACCGCAAAAATGACGACCTCGACAGCACCTATGAATTGCTGACCGCCCTCGGCTATGAAATGGCCGATGACGAAAAGGCCTTGCAGGACGGCACCCACCAGCTTTTTGTGGTGTATGGATCCGGCAGCAAAGCGGACACGCCCTGCGACAAGTGCAGAGCTGCTCACCCTGAATGCGACAAATGCTGCAAAACTTGCGATGACCACTGCAATGCGTTCCAGCTGTGCAGAGGGGAGGATGCAGAAGATGTCTGATCCGAAAGAGTACGCTGACCGCCTGAAATTTGAAATTGAGGCTGCCGACTTCCTGACGACCGAAGACCGGGAGATGGTCTTTGACCTTATCGAAAAAGTGCTGGGTGAGGACTGACCTGCAGAAAGGATTTATCCATGAGAAAAAAGAATAACCGAAAACCGGTGCCCGGTGCCAGAGGGGTGCTCCGGCTGAGGTGCAAGTGCTGCGGCAGGGAATTTGGCACATTCCTGCATATCCCGCAGGTGAGCATTGGGTGCCATTGCGGCGCGACCATCAGCTTGGAAGGGCTGTGTGCATACGAGTTTGACTGCGAATGCTGCGGGGTACATACCTATGGCCTCACCAATATGACAGATGCAGATCTGACGATTCCTTGCCGCTGCGGCAATCCGATCGCGATGCGCTGGGATCCCTCCACGCGCCGGTATAAGGAATGAGGTGAAAGATATGTGGCGGATTTTCACGGTCATCGGGCTGGCAGTTGGGCTGTTTATGTGGGGCCTGTGCGCAGTTTCCAGCAACATCAGCCGCAAGGAAGAAAAGTCCAGTGGGGGGAGGAAAAAATGAAAATCATCACAGTTAAGCATGAGGTTTCGCCGGAACGCGGGAAATGCACATTCGGCGGGGATTATTGCGGAAAAGATGTGTGCAAGTACCATGCGCTTCGCACTCAAACCCACGGACGAAAGGCTCCGCCGGAGTACAGAAAACCGAAGTGTTTACTGTTCGACTGCTGGCTTGAACAGCCGTACAAAAAGTGTGAGGCTTGCAAGAAAGCGTGTATGGAGGCTGAATATGACAACGGAACGACTTCATTTCATGGTTGAATCTCCGGCCAACTTTGTTAGACTGGCCTGCACAATTCTTTTTGAAAAAAAAGAAGCAATGGCCGAATGGGCTGCCACATGGCATGACGTGTTCGATTGTGCCAATGGCGAACAGCTTTTTCTTCAATTCATGGAAGAACTTTTCCCAGACGGCTGTACCATTGGAGAAAAGGAGCTGAAACAGATAACGGATAGAGCAGTCCGCTACTTGCAAACCGAAACCCGCTGCCTTGACCTGAAAGCCGGTCACGATAAGTCTCGGTTTACCTACTGGGTGTCCTTTACTCCTGAACACAAAGTCTATGGATGCGAGTTCGCTCGGCATGAGGAAACCATTATTGAAATCCTTACCGCATTCTTCGGGAAGTCGATCGCAGGTTACAGCCTGGACACTTTGAAGCGCTTCATTCTCCGTTCCTTTGAAATCCGCTCTGATAATTCATCGGTACGGTCTATTGCGGAGGATGTAGACTTTATCCAACGGGCGGTATTTGCCCGGAGTTTTGGCAACGGCAGACAGGAGGTGCCGAAATGAAATGGGTTGCACTTATCTATGCAGCGGAGTGGATTTCAGTGGGGTTGGCGGTGTCAACCGCAATCAACGTCACCGGAAATCTGAGAGCGCTTTGGTTCTTTTTGATTCCGGCATTATTCGGCGTTAGCTATCATGATGGCAATGAGGGCGGGAAGAAATGAGTTGCTTATCCTGTGAGAACTACATACCCCTTCACCCGCCCATCCAGCGCACTGATGCCCAAGGCCAGACCTATACAGTTCCGGGCCTGTGCAAAATTGGTGCAGACCACATAATTTGTGGCCTTCCGGTCTACAAACCTACCGCAAGTTGTGATAAAATAGCAGAAGCACCGCCGAAAGGCGGCAGCTGAAGTGCATACGGAGGTAGGTTGTGACCATTCAGGAATTGTCCAAGTATTACGACATTCAGACGGCGCTCGAAAAGGATCGGGAGGTTTACGATAATCTGCGACAGAAAGCAGGTCCGGCCTCCCCGCAACTGACAGGAATGCCCCATGTTTCCGGCGTTAGGGATAAGGTCGGAGATTTGGCCGTGGAACTGGCCGACATGGAAGACCGCATTCAGTACTTAGAGGCGCAGGCCCAGACGGAACGGCTCAAAGTAGAGGCGTACTGCCGCAGCATCATGGATGCCCGGCTATACCTTATCTTCCGGCTGCGGTTCGTCCGCTGCCTGACGTGGGCGGAAATCGCCGGGAAACTCGGAAAGTGCTACACTGAAAATGGCGTATCCCGGATGGTCTACAATTATCTTTCCACACATTGATTGAGAGGCTCTGCCAAGCGCAGGGCCTCTTTTTTGTCTGGAGGTAAGGGGAGATGTCGGCGGACGATGGTAGACTGTTTGACATCGTGGGAGATGATGGTACACGCTTTGACATGAATGTAGATGACAACGGATAGAACCTGTGATATTATTAGGCTGCAAAATCCCAATCAAGCCAAGCGGCACTCACTATTTCCGGTGAGCGCCGCTATTTTATTGCACCGAAAGGAGGATATCCGTGCCGTGCGTTGCTCCTTTGCGCATGGCATCACCGCTGCACCTTGAAAATTCGGGGTGCAGCAAGCCGGGCACTTCGCCAGGCCCGGCCCAAAGAAGGAGTTTTCCGAATGTATCAGAAAATCAAAAACAAGTTCAAAGCAAACCCCACTCTGTTCTATGCCTGTTCCATTGTCGCATCGTGGGCGGGCGTGGGCAGCCTCATGAATTTCCGCACACTGGCTACCAGCAACGGCGCAACCGCAGCTATCATCTGGGCCGTGTTCAACTCGCTTTCCTGCATCCTCTTCGGTCTGTTTGCGGAGTACATCCCGACCGTCCGGCGTATCATGCGGAGCAAAGTGATGTTTTACTTCATCGGCTTTTTGACCATGTTCCAAACGTGGACACAGATGAGCGGCATCTATGAGATTTTTGGCGACACCCCGATTGGTACGCAGGGCGGCATGGTTATCGTCTATGCCACCTGCGCCATCTTCCTGCTTATGCTTCTGAAAGACGGCATGATCCGCAACGTTCTGTCCGATGGTTTCTCATGGGTGATAGTCTATGGTCTGCTGGCCGTTGTTGTCGTTGCAGCTCTGGTTCACACTCATGGCAACTTCGTCAACATCGACCCCAGCCTGAACGTTTCCGGTATCCAGACTGGCCTCTACAAAGGCTTTCTGCTGCTGCCCGGTCCGTTCACTTATCCGTACTACTACTCACTGTTTTCCTACAATGACAAGAACGATGATGGCACCCAGCACGGCAACATGAAAATGTCCTTTGTACTGGCGGGTGTGATGTTCGGCGTATACATGGTGCTGGCTGCATTGCTCACATGGGTAAATTTCAGCCCGCTGCTGAATACACTGAAAGCTATCCTGATCACCATCATTGCGCTGTCCTCGCTGTCCACCTATCTCTATTCGGAGTATTTGGTGTTCGGCAAAAAGGTCGGCTTTGCACTGGATGTGTTCACGGTGGCTTCGTGGCAGATTCTGATTCCGCTGGGTGTTATGGGTATCTGGACGCTGATGAGCGAGATCCGCGTATACATCATCGTTGCCGTTCTCATGGCATCCGTCGTCCTGCACCTCGTTTCGGATGAAAAGGAGGGCGCACGATGAAAAAGGTCTTGGGTAGAAAGCAGGTCAGCCGGAATGTCGACTGGCTGGTGGCGATGCAGCACATTGAGGAATTGATCTCACAGGATGAAGTCGATGCCTTTGAAGATGCTGCAGTCGAACGTATCATCAAAGCTACGGCAGGAAAGAGCGCGGCCTACGCGTGGAGTGCCGGAAAGGACAGCATCGTCCTCGGCAAGCTCTGTGAAAAGGCTGGCGTGAAAGACTGCTTTTTTGGTCATTGCGAGCTGGAATTCCCGGAGTACCTCTCCTGGGCTCTGGAAAACGCCCCGACCGGCTGCGAAGTCATCAATACTGGCCTGAGCCTTGAATGGCTGGAAAAGCACCCGGAGCTGCTGTTCGTGAACGACGCAAAGCGCCTGAACATCTGGTATGGGCTGCTCCAACGCCGCACGTTTACCACCTACTTTGAGGAGCATGGAACGGAGCTGCTGCTGGTAGGACACCGTATCATAGACGGGAACACCTGCGGAAAGGACTACACAATCCGCAAAAAGTCCGGTGAAACTCGGTATGCTGCCATTGCAGACTGGCCGCATGAGGCTGTTCTGGGTTACATCCACTATCACAGCCTGGCATTGCCGCCGACGTACCAGTGGGAAAACGGTTGGGTCTATGGTCCTACGCCGTGGCCCATCTGGGGAGAACCGGCAACGGTCGAGGATGGCTTCAAGCTGATTTTCAGCCTGTCGCCGGAAGTCGTCCGTGCTGCAGCAGAGGTCATTCCTGCTGCCCGCACCTTTCTGGAAGGGAGGGCAGGCAAGTGATTATCACGCAGAAGAAGCTCTCCGAACTGCATAAGCCCGCCCGCAACATCCGCCGGCATTCCGAAAAGCAGCTGGCCGAATACGTCCGCAGCATTAAAATGTTCGGACAGGTCAAGCCGCTGGTCGTGGCCGAAGATGGTGAGATTATCGCGGGCAACGGCCTGTACGAGGCGCTGCTCCGCATGGGCTGGGAAACCTGTGACTGCTATGTGATGGTTGGTTTGACCGATGTGCAGAAGAAAAAGCTCATGATGGCTGACAACAAGGTCTATGAGCTGGGCTTTACGGATGTTGATGTCATCGAAGAACTGGTCAAGGAACTGGACGGGGATGTAGATGTCCCCGGCTGGGATGCTGATCTCTTGGAAATGCTCAACAGCACCGAAGCCGAGGTGGACGAAATCGTGGACTCCTACGGCACATTCCCGCAGGAAGAGGTTTCGGCCATGAACCGCCATCAGGTGGAAGAGCACGTTCCTTATGCGGAAACACCGTCTTATTCGCCCGCCGCTCCTGTGTATAGCGCTCCTGCGACCTCCGCGGCCCCTCAGCGGGCTTCTGTTGCACAAGAGCTGTCTACACCTTCCGAACCGCAAAACACTGCTCCGGTATACGAGAGCCAGTCTCAGCACCGATACATCCGGTGCCCGAAATGCGGCGAGATGATAGAGGTGAGCTGATATGCCGGTGAAAGTAGCAGAAAGCAGCCTGAATGTTTTGCAGGCTGCGAAAATCCGCATCCGCAATGTGTTCGCCAACGGCTGCAAAATCTATCTGTCGTTTTCATCGGGCAAGGACAGCCTGTGCATGGCCAGTCTGGTGTACGACATGATACGCGCCGGCGAAATCAGCGCCAGCCAACTGACGGTGACGTTCATCGACGAGGAAGGGCTTTATCCCTCCATGGTGGATGCCGCATACCGCTGGCGGCGCAACTTCCTGTCTGTCGGCGCAAAGTTCCTCTGGTTCTGCCTGCCGTTCAAGCAGGTTTCCGTCATCGACCATCTGTCCAGCTCCGAATCGTGGATAACGTGGGAGCCGGGTAAGGAAAATGTCTGGATGCGCCAGCCGCCTGATTTCGCCATCATGTACAGCCCGTACCTGAGCTATCCCGGCGAGATGAACTATCAGACGTTCTGCGAGAAAGCATTCCGTGACGGCATCCAGTTGGTTGGTCTGCGCACCGCAGAAAGCCTGACCCGGTATAAGTGCATCGCCAACACGAAGATGGACCGCATCGGGAAAGGCGGGAAGTTCTATCCCATCTATGATTGGATGGACAGCGATGTGTGGCTGTACATCAAGCTGCGCAAGCTCCAGTTCCCGGAAATCTATATGCGGCTGTACGAGGCGGGGGTCCGAAAGAACGCCCTCCGCCTGTGTGCATTCTTTGGTGACTGCGGTACGCAGGGGCTTCGGTGGATTGCCGAAACAGACCCAGACCTGTGGGAACGGATACAGAGGCGAGAGCCAAACGCCTATCTGGTCTTGCTCTACTGGGACAGCGAGATGTTCCGGCGCAGCACCCGCAAGCGGCGTGAGCTGGAAGAGGAAACCGAGCAGAAGGACTACAAGGCCCTCTGCAAAGATATCCTGTTCCTCCACCCGGAACGGTACACCATCGCCAAGGACACACTGTCCCACCTGCGAAACTGGCAGGGCTTGTTCATCAAGACCTACGGAATTGCAGAGCAGAAGCACTACAAGACCATGTACGAGGGGCTGCTGTACGGAGATCCCAAGCTGCGCATCCTGCGTATCCTGTGGACCACCATCTACAACGACCACAATGCAGCCATCAAGGAGGCCCAGAATGGAAAGCATTGATTTGTTTGCCCCGCTGAATTCCCTTCAGTGGGTAGAACGTGAGAAAATCCACGCGAATGATTACAACCCCAACAAGGTGTCGGAGGACAACCTGAAGCTGCTGGTGCAGTCCATCCTGACAAACGGCTGGACGCTGCCCATCGTAGTGCGGCCAGACGGAACGATCATTGATGGTTTCCACCGCTGGACCGTATCAGGCAGAGAACCGCTGCTCTCTATGCTGGGCGGGAAGGTGCCGGTCGTGGTCGTTGATCATCACGGGAATGAGGATGCCGATGTGTACGGCACCATCACCCATAACCGCGCCCGTGGCACCCACCTACTGGAGCCGATGAAGGCCATCGTCAAAAAGCTGCTCGATGAGGGCAAGGATGTGGACGAGATCGGCAAGCAGCTGGGCATGAAACCGGAGGAAATCTTCCGCCTGTCCGGTTTTACCCGTGACGAGTTCTTGGACATGATGACGCAGGACTATCCGACGTTCTCCAAGGCCAAAGTAATCAGGAGCGTATAAGCTGTCCCTTGCCAGCATCCCTGCTGGTGAGGGCTTTTTACTGTCTGGAATAAAGAAAGGAAACATCAAGATGGATTCTAACAACTTTACCGCGTCCGCGATCGCCGCGGTCGTGTGCCTCCACAATGCAAACGCCGAGCTGAAGGGTACTCCGAAAATCGGGGTAACTGATGTGTACGTTGTCTGGAACTGCAAGACCCTCCAGAACAACAAGGCGCTGCTGGCCACCACCGTTCCGGACGGTATGTATTATGAGGCTACCTACAACGGCGACAAGAAGGAACTGTATCTGGATGCCTACAAGAAGGTCCAGAACGTGTGCATTGAGGACGAGGGCTAAGCGTGGAACCCCTCACAGATGGGGAAGAAGGTGGTGATGTGCCAAATGAGAAAAATCTGGTGTCAAATGGGCAGCGAACGCCGAATGAACGCCGAGAAAACGCCCGAAAAGCCGGGAAAGCATCTGGTGCAGCCCGTAGGCGAAAAAAGCAGGCCGCCCAATATATGCGGATCCTCATGGAAACCGCTGCAACGGAAGAGCTTGCCCAGAAGTTGCAGGAGCAGGGCTTTGATGAAGAGGACTGCACTTACGCCGCGGCACTTGCTTGGAAGATGCTCATGCAGGGCTTGAAGGGCAACGTCAAGGCTGCTTCTCTGGTGTACAAAATCGCAGAGCAGGCAGAAGCCGCTGAGGCCGCAGAAAAGGAAAAACGTGCCGCCAAGCGCCGGGCAAAGCAGGAGCAGCAGGAGGCCGCAAGCGACGGTTTCTTAGAAGCTATCGCCGCAGCGGCCGCGAATGCGTTCCCCGCTGGTGATGATTCCTCTATGCTGCCGGAACCGGATGACGAAACGGAGGAGGACGAGGATGCGCCGACTTCGTAGAGCAAAGCCGTTCCAATGGAAAGCACTCAGTCAGAAGCAGATGCAAACGCTGGTCTGGTGGTCGCCGCAGAGCGCGTTCTATGACTACGACGGCATCATTGATGATGGGGCTATCCGAAGCGGAAAGACCGTCACCATGGGCTTTTCCTTTGTTTCTTGGGCAATGACCTGTTTTGACGGTGAGAGCTTCGCCCTCTGCGGCAAGACCATCGCCAGTCTGCGCCGCAACGTGCTGGGCGTACTCAAACAGCAGCTGTTGGGCAGGGGATATGAGGTCATCGAGCACCGAGCGGACAACTTCTGGGAGGTGTCCAAAGGTGACAAGAGCAATGAGTTCTATTTCTTCGGAGGCAAGGACGAAAGTTCGCAGGATCTGATACAGGGTATCACGCTGGCCGGTGCATTTTTCGATGAAGTGGCACTGATGCCGGAGAGCTTTGTCAATCAGGCGACCGCCCGCTGTTCCATCACGGGGTCAAAATACTGGTTCAACTGTAACCCGGCGGGTCCACAGCACTGGTTCTACCAGAAGTGGATTCTGCGGTGCAAAAAGCGGCGGCTGGTGTACCTCCACTTCACGATGGAGGACAACCTGACGCTGGATGAACACATCAAAGAGCGATACAGGAACCAGTACACCGGCGTGTTTTACAACCGCTACATTCTGGGGCTGTGGGTCAAGGCTGAGGGGCTGGTCTATCCCATGTTCTCGCGGGACAAGCACATTGTCCACGAGGAAATACCCTACAATCCTCGGCACCGCTATTATGTGTCCATCGACTACGGCACCCACAATCCCTTTGCTGCTGGGCTGTGGGACTATGACCCGGTGAGCCACCGCGCCATCATGGTGCGGGAGCTGTACTACAAAGGCGGCAGCGCCAACCGTGTGGACAACGAAGCCTACTACAAGATGCTTCGAGAGCTGGCGAGAGGTTTCAAAATCGAATACATCATCATCGACCCGTCGGCATCTTCCATGGTGGAAACGATCCAGAAGTATGCCGAGTGGCTGGTGGTCAAGGCTGACAACGACGTGCTGAACGGAATACAGGATGTGACCAAGTACATAAACATGGGGCTCCTGCTGTTCCACGAAAGCTGCAAGGCAACCTTCCGAGAGTTCGAGCAGTATTCGTGGGACGAGGATTCCGACGAGGATGCCGTCATCAAGGAGTTTGACCATTCTATGGACCAAGTCCGGTACTTCTGCCGTACGGTCCTCCGTGCAGAGCTGAAATGGGTCGCATAACTGGAAAGGGGGTGAAATGCTTTGAGCTTCATTTCCCGATTATGGGGGAGGTTAAGATCAATGTTTATCCGTACCGACATCGGAAAGACCTTCGGCGTGGAGCTGATTCAGTCCTCCGAGATGAACGCAGCTCTGACGCTGTGGGACAACATCACGTCCGGTAGGCCGCCGTGGCTTGACCCGGACGATGATGTGCGCACCTACAACATGGGCAAGCACATCAGCGACTACCGGGCGCGGCTTGTCTGCCTTGACCTTGGTGTTGCCCTGTCCGGCTCCCCGCGAGCAGACTACTTGCAGACCATCTGCAACGACCTGATTAAGCGGCTGCCCGACAAGGTGGCCGATGCGGAGCGTCTGGGCGGCATTGCTATCAAGTGGAACGGCAGCAGCTGGGATTTTGCCCTGCCGGGCGAGTTTGGCATCACCAAGCAGGACGGCAACGGCAACATCGTGGGCGCTATCTTCGCGGAGTACATCACCCACGGCATCGACCATTACACCCGGCTGGAATACCACCGGTTCAAAGATGGCCTGTATCTGGTAACGAATAAGGCGTTCAGGAACAGAGCCATGCAGAACGGCCAGTACACGCTTGGCGCAGAGATTCCGCTGACTGAGGTGGAAGAATGGGCAGAGATGCAGCCTGAAGTCCGAATCGAACAGCTGGAAACCCCGCTTTTTGCCTTTTTCCGGCTGCCCGGCTCCAACACCATCGACCAGACCTCGCCGCTGGGGATGTCCGCCTTTGCGAATGCAATCCCGGAGCTGGAAGCGCTGGACATGGCCCTGAGCCGCAAGAACGGCGAGGTTGCAGACAGCAAGCACATCACCTTCGTGGGGCAGGCTGCCATCCAGTACGCCAACGCGCACAGCACCAAGCTGCCGCGCTTCGTCCAAGGTCTGGGCGTGGGCGCTGACGACCAGAAGCCTATCACAGAGCACGTCCCCAAGATGTTGACCGATGACCGCATCAAGGACATCAACTTCGACCTGTCCATGGCCGGTGTCAAATGCGGCTTCAGCGAGGGCGTCTTTGTCATGGACGGCCAGACCGGCATGATTACGGCCACGCAGGTGGAAAGCGACGACCGCGATACTATCCAGACCATCAAGGCAGACCGCGACGCTCTGCGCTGTGCAGTGGAACAGGCTATCAAGGGCGCGGATGCGCTCACCACCCTGCTGGGGGCTGCCCCGCTGGGCGAGTATGAGGTCACGTTCAACTTCGGCGACATCACCTACAACTATGAGGAGGACAAGGCCAGCTGGAAGAACTACGCTTCACAGGGCTGGGTCCCGCTGTGGCTCTACTTCACTAAGTTCGAGGGCATGAGCGAGGAAGAAGCCAAGAAGATGGTTGCTGAAGCCTCGGCAGCCGAAAAGGAAAAGGGCCTGTTTGACCAGCAGTAACCGGAAGGAGGCGGCAGCGCAGTGCTGACACCGCAGCAGATCACAGAGTTGGCAGAAACGCTCTACCCTGCTCTGGACGACCTGAACCAGTGGATTACTCAGGACATGGTGAAGCGCCTGATGGCCCGGCTAGGACGCGGCGAAGCTGCTGTCCTGTCCGCTACTGACCAATGGCAGACCGAGGTATACAAAACAGCGGGCGGCCATCTGGAAGACCTGAAAAAAGAACTGAAGAAGTTCACGAAGCAGTCTGATGCTGAAATCGCCTCCATCTTTGAGGATGCAGCGGTCAAGGCGTGGGCTGCTGATTGTGCTGTTTATGCGGCCAGCGGCAAGGGCGTGAAGCCTTTGGCACTGTCTGACCGCATGGTGGAGATTCTGCAAGATGCCTACACCCGGACGCAGGGCGAGGCCCACAACTTCACCCGCACCACGGCCAGCGCGAGCCAGAAGCGGCTTTTCAAGGTACTGGATGAAGCGCATTTCAAGGTCGTGACCGGCGCGCAGTCCTACACCGCAGCAGTGCAGGAAGCCGTGGATGACCTTGTGCAGCATCAGACGCACGTTATCTACCCCACCGGTCACCGGGACACCATCGAGACCGCCGTGCTGCGGGCAGTCCGCACCGGCATCAGTCAGGCCACCGGAAACATGACCTTGCAGGGCATGGAAGAGCTGGACTGGGACATCATCCTCACGTCTGCCCATCGCGGCGCACGTTACGGTGACGGCGGCCATAACCCCGGCAATCACTTCTGGTGGCAGGGCAAGTATTACAGCCGCACCGGACGAACGCCCGGCCTCCCGCTTTTTGTGCAGGCTACCGGCTTCGGCACCGGCGAAGGTCTGGGCGGCTATAACTGCCGTCACAGCTTCGGCCCCGGCGACCTGAACCACAATCCCTACCAGCATTTTGACGAGGAAGAGAACCGGCGCGTCTATGACCTGACGCAGAAGCAGCGGGCCAAAGAGGCGCGTATTCGCCACGATAAAATCGAGATAGCTGGATATAGGGCGGCAGCTAAAAACGCCGCTGACAGTGAGCTAAGGGTCGCTCTGGGCGATAAAGCCGCAAAAGCAGAGGCCCGGCTGGAAAAGCACATACAGGACTATAACCAGTTCTGCGCAGACAACGACTTGAAGCCGCTGAACGACCGTCTGTATGTTGCCAAGCGCTCCCAAGCTACTGCACCAGCAGCGGCGCACAATGCAGCCACAACGCCCGAAGCGATGTTTTCTTCCATGCGTGGCAGCGGCGGCAACACAGGGCAGCCAGGAGAAGTGATTCACCGTTATCTGGGCAAGGTTGACCCTGCTGATACCGAACAGATAGAGGCCCTGAAGAATGTGTTCTGCGAGCAGTACGCATCCTCCCCGGTGGAGAACATGATGGTCATAACCAAAGACGGAGAAATCCACTTTATGACCGACAATAACCCGCGAGGGGTTGACTGTTCCTATCTGGGTGATAAACTGAAAGGGAGCTACAACATCCACACCCATCCGCCTGATACGACGCAGTATTCTTTCAGCACGGATGCAGACATTCCAGCAGCGTTTTCCGACGGCACGGCTATCATGGAGGCGGTAGATTGCAAATACCGATACCAGTTTGTTGTGCCGAGCGGCATTACGCTTGAACAATGGGAAGCTGTATGCGAAGCAGTGCAGGAAGAACGAAACTCTATTATGACGGCCAGAGGATATGACTTCGGCAGCTACGAAGAAAATATCCAGCACGTCATAATTGACGAAACGTGCCGCAGGCTGGGCGTGAAGTGCTACCGCAGGGAGGCCAGAAAATGAGTTATACAGTTGAGCAGATAAACGAGTTGACCAAAGAAAGCGTTCGCCGCGAAAGGGCTCTTGTTGCTGAGTACAAAAGGACACACTCTGTTCCAAGCCGCGCCACGATTTCCACGCCGGAGATTGATGCAGAACGCGCGGAGCAGAAGCGCTTGTATGGTGAATATCTCAAAGCTCTGGCCCAAAACCAATAACCGTTGACCACGATGCAAACCGCACCGTGGTTTTTTCATGCCCGCTACGGCCGCATGAGGCCAAAGAGGGCGCAATATCAGTCTACCTGCGGACTTAACAAGGCAGGGGCAACAAGTCACAGCGACGACTTAAAACGCTTAGTTGCTGAACCGGAGGTATCCCATGAAAACCAGTGAACTGAAAGACCTTGGACTGAATCAGGAGCAGATCGACGCGGTCTTTAAGCTCAACGGCCTCGACGTGGAAAACGCCAAGGCCCCCATCGCCACGCTGACGGCGGAACGTGACGACCTGAAAGCCCGCTTGGCAACCGCAGAGGACACCCTGAAAGGCTTCGATGGCAAGTCTGCCGATGAAGTCAAGGCGGAAATCGCCCAGTACAAGAAGCAGGCCGAAGATGCCGGTAAGAACTTCCAGCTCCAGATGACCCAGCGTGACCAGCGCGATTGGGTCAACGGCCAGCTGGACAAGTACGGCGTTTCCTCTCCCTACGCCCGCCGCCAGCTCGCCGCTGACGTGATGGACGAAAAGGACGGTCTGAAGTGGAAGGATGGCGCATTTCAGGGCTTCGACGACTTCATGAAGAGCGCAAAGGAAAAGGATTCCGGCCTGTATCAGACCGCCGAGGAAAAGGCGGAAGCTGAGAAGCAGGCGCAGCTCGAAAAGAAGGCTCCGAAAATCGTCGGGCCCACCGGCAACACCACCCCGACGGAAACCAAGTACACCCCGCCCAAAATTTTCTAAACCGAAAGGAAGGTAAACCACTATGGCAAGAATCGAATCCCTTAGCATCCTGACCACCGACACTGGCAAGGAGTATCTGGCCGAGCTGTATGGCAAGGTCATTGAGAACGTGCAGAAAGCGCTGGTTTCTGCTGGCATGAAGAATACCGACCTGTCCGGCGACCCGACCGCTGGCACTGTGGAGGCAAAGCGCTTTGCAAACGCCACCTCTGCAAACTATGGCACTGCCCGCAAGGCTGGCAAAGGCAGCCAGATCAAGGCAAAGTCCGTGACCGTTGCTATCGACACCGACAAGGAAATCGTCGAAGAGATGGAAGAGAAGGATGTCAAGCTGTATGGCGTTAACGGCGTTCTTGACCGCCGCGCTGCAAACCATGTTCTGCGCATGGCCGCAGAGCTGGACAAAGACTTCTTCAAAGCCGCAGACGGTGAAGCCGTCAAGGTGACTGTCGCCGCCGGCACAAGCATCGAAGATGAGCTGGAGCAGGTCATTCAGGAAGCCGAAAACACTGCCAACGATTTTGTGGATGGTGTGCCCCGCGAGATGATGTGTCTGGTGACGTCCACCGCCTACTATGGCAAAATCCGCAACAACCTCGACAAGATGTCTCGCGCCAATGTGGACACTGCTGCTGAGGAGTTCTACGCATGGCACGGTGTCGAGGTCAAGAGCTGCACCCACCTGCCCGCTGGCTGTGACTATATCCTGATGGTTGACGGCTCTGTGGCCCAGCCTGTCATGGCCAACCCCTATACCGCTGAAAAGATTCCGCTGTCCGAGGCGACCGCCGTCAGCCTGTTCTATCACTACGGCACCAAGGTCGTCACCCCTGACCTGATTTTCAAGAAGAAGGGCGCAGAGTAAGAGAAAGGAGCTATCATAATGGCAAAGTTTAAGAACCTCGTTACCGGCAATGTGCTGGAGACTGACAACCCGCTGACCATCAAGCTGATGGAGAACAGCGACCGCTATGAAGCTATGGATGCGCCCGCCGTTGAGGCCGCAGCACCCACCAAGAAGTCCGGAAAGGCAAAGGCCGCAGCGGCAGCCGAAGAGGACGCCTGAGCGGAGGTGTAAACCATGGCGTATGCGGATTATGAGTTCTACACCACCCGGTATTTCGGCGATGAGCTGACCGAGGCGACCGCGCCGAAATGGCTGGAACGTGCGAGCGATGCTGTTGATACCATCACCTTCTACCGGCTGGAAAAAGGGCTTCCCGGGGAAGAAGTCCATATTACCCGGGTAAAGAAAGCTGTGTGCGCTCTGGCAGATGTCCTCTATCGCGTTGACCAGCAGCGTGTAGCCACGGCGGCCAGCAAGGACGCGCAGGGCAATCTCCGTGCCGCTGTGTCCTCCATGACCTCCGGCAAGGAATCCGTGTCCTATGTGCAGTCCGTGGAAGCGTCCGTGTATGCAAAAGCAGCATCGGACAGTTCCGCGCTGAATGCGCTGCTGCAACATGAGGCTGAACGGTATCTCGCCAATGTCCCGGACGCGGACGGCATAAATCTGCTCTATGCGGGGGTGAGATGATGCACGACCAGACCGTTACCCTGTACAACTACCATGAGCCGACCGGCTGCTGGTACACCACCGTTCTGGACAATGTGACGCTGACGGCTGCGAGGTCGAGCAGCGCCACGCAGCACGGCGCGGCAAACGGTGACACGTTGTCCATCTCCATCCCGGCAACAGCAGACAAGACGGCAGGCTCCCGCCGGTACATCGGCCCGAAAGCCTACTCTGCTCGGGACGCACTCGGCGAGTTCTTCACGTTCTGGCCGGAGCATGATTTTGTCGTTGTGGGCAGATGCCCACTTGAGCAGCCGGTGTCCGAGGATGACTACGACAACGGCCTATACCACGAAATGAACCGTGAACAGGATGAAGTCTATATGATTACGTCCGCAGCGTTCTACGGCCTCATTCCGCACTTTGAAGTGGAGGGACGGTAAATGGCTGATACCGAGCATTTCCAGAACTTCTCTTGCGTTCACGGCCATTTCACCGCTGAAGTTCACTTTGACCGGTTCTCCCGGCAGTTCGCAGCCGCGCAGCAGTGGCTCGCAGAACAGGTTCTTGCAGACTGCAAGCCTTTCATGCCGATGGAGACCGGCAGCCTGATTCAGCGGTCGTATGTGGACGATGGAGGCCGAAAGGTCGTATTCCCCGGCCCCTATGCACGGTATCTGTACGGCGGCGTGGTCATGGTCGATGCCGAGACTGGCAAGGGACCTATGAAAATCCCGGATGGGTCTGGCGGCTATCTTCTGCGCTTCCGCAAGGGTGCAACGCTGAAGCCGACCAGCAGGCCCCTGACCTACTCGACCACGGCAAACCCGCAGGCTACGGACCACTGGTTCGATGCTGCAAAGGCAGCCAATCAGGATTACTGGCTGGAACAGGTAAAACGCATAGGAGGTGGAGGCGAAGATGCCTAAAGAAAAACAGGTGCGATTTGACGTTGACGGTTCCGAGATCGTGAGCAAGGTGCTGCTGGAGCTGCTCAATAAATGCCCGGCACTGTGCGGCAAGAAGGTTGCATTCTCTACGCTGGGAGAGGACGAGGGCCTCGGCTTCTTTCCGTCCGTTGGTGCAGCCATCACGAGCGAAACGGAAACCATCACCGGCGATGTGCATCAGGTGTGTGCATATCCGTTTGATGTCGTGCTGCGCTGCGCTCCCAAAACCGAAGCAGCAAGAATCCGCTGCAAGGAACTGCTGGATGCCATCGGGCGCTGGCTGGAACGGCAGCCCATCACGGTGAACGGTGAGATGCACACTATGGACGCATACCCGGCTCTGACGGAGGGAAACCGCAAAATCAGGGCCATTTCCCGCACAAGCCCCTCGCACCTGAATGCTGTGTACCAGAACGGCGTTGAGGACTGGCTGTTCTCCGGCAGCCTGAGATACGAAAACAATTTTTGCAGATAAGGAGAGAACAACATGGCAGAGAAAATCGAACGTAAGCTGCTGGCTCACTATATCGATGCCAGCTTTGACACCACCGGGAACACCCCGAAGTATGTCCGTCTGGGTAAGGACCTCGAGGAGTACAACCTCGAACTGAACCCGGACGTTGAGGTGTCGAAAAACATTTGGGGTGAAAGCACCATCAATCACAACGGCTACGAGCCGCAGAGCGAGGTGGACCCCTACTATGCAGTGGAGGGCGACCCGCTGTATGAGAAGCTGGAAGCCATCGCAAATGGTCGTCTGACCGGCAAGGACTGCATGACCACCACCGTTGATGTGCTGGTTGACAGCAAGGGCAAGGTGGCATGGGCATACCGCGAGAAGGTCATGGTCGTTCCTACCTCCGTAGGCGGCGACACCAGCGGTGTGCAGATTCCGTTCACCATTTACAACGCAGGCGAGCGCGTCAAGGGCAACTGGGACACCACGACCAAGGCGTTCACCGAGCTGCCCGGCAGCGATAGCGAATAATCGACAATAAAGCATGAGAACAGGGCGGTCAGCGTGGGGTTGGCCGCCCTATGTTTTTAGGAGGCAATAATGGATATTCAGAAGAACGTGAACTTCCCGCAGCCTGTTGAAAAGCCGGTTGAGAACGTTGGCATCGTTATTGATGATGGCACCGAGGAGGTTCCTATCACGAACCTGCGCGGCCAGCGTGTCGGCGTTTTCTATGTGCGCCCGACCGACCTCGGCATCGTGCACCGCTATGACGAGTTTGTGAAGGGCTTCGACAGCATTTTGGAGCCTATCCAGCGCGTGAACCTCAACAGTGACGGCTCTGCAAAGGACAACGACACCACGACCATGGACGCGCTGAAGGAGGCCGAGAAGCGGCTGTCCGATAAGCTGAACGCCCTGTTCGATGGCAACTTTGCAGAGGCGTTTTTCGGAAAAATGAACCCCTTCTCCATCGTGGGCGGTCGCTTCTATTGCGAGGTGGCGATCGAGGCCGTGGGCGCGTATATCGAAAGACGCTTTGACCACGAGATGAACCTCGCACAGAACCGTGTGGAGAAATACACTCACGGCTACCGCACCGGCAAGCATCGGAACGGCGGTAATAAGCGGCGCAGAGGTCCGCAGCAGTGATTGGCGAACTCCCCACCCGGCTTCAGGTCAATGGCACAAGCTATGCTATCCGAACGGATATGCAGGACATCTTGAAGGTCTTGCAAGCGTTCAACGACCCGGAGTTGGAAAATGAGGAAAAGGTCTACATCTGCCTGTTCATCATCTACCGGGATTTCGACAAGATGCCGCAGTCGGATTACAGCGCAGCCTATCAGGCGGCAGCCGACTTCATGGACTGCGGCGTTCACACCGGCAGCTCTAAGGGCCGCCCATCGGTGCGGACTATGGATTGGGAGCAGGACGCGCCTCTTATCTTCCCTGCTATCAACAAGGTGGCCGGGTGCGAGGTGCGCAGCATCCCGCATCTGCATTGGTGGACGTTCATGGGCTACTTCATGGAGATCCATGACGGCGTATTCGCTCAGGTCATGTCCCTGCGGGCAAAAAAGGCCAAGGGCAAGAAGCTGGAAAAATGGGAGCGCGAGTTCTGGGCTGCAAACAAAGACCTGTGCGTCCTGAAGGTCAAACGCTCCAAAGAGGAACAGGAAGAAATCGACCGGCTGAACAAACTGCTGGATTAAGGAGGTGGCAAAATGGCAGGACAGGCAGACGGCTCTATTGTCGTTGATACCGAACTGCAAACCGAAGGTTTTGACAAGGGCAGCCGAGAGATGCAGCGAGCAATCGGTTCCCTGCAAACCAAGGTAAACAACCTCGCACCGACCATGAAAAAGGCCATGCGGGGAAGCGCCAGCGCCTTAGAATCCTTTGATGGCAAGGTCGGGCCAATGCGTGAAACGATTTCCGCACTGGAAGAAAAGCTGGAACAGCTGGGCAAGGCTCGGCTCCCGACTGAGGATTATCAGTGGCTCCAGACGGAGATTGCAAAGGCCGAGAAAGAGCTTGACAAACTGCTCAACAAAGAGGCCGCATACGAGGATTTGGACGTGAGCAAATCTTCGCAGAAGTGGAAAACACTGCAATACAGCATCGAGCAGACCGAACGAAAGCTGGAAGAATACCGGGCCGAGGCGGCGCAGATGGAGGAGAATGGAACCTCTCACACGTCTGGCGCAGATTCTGCGGAGTATGACCAGCTGAGTACGGCTCTCGACGCCGTGAAAGAAAAGCTCGACGGTATGGTGCAGAAAGTGGAGCGCGGCACATCTGCTTTTGCAAAGTTCGGCAGCATTATCGGCAAGGGCGTTGTCGGCGGCCTGAAGGGCATGGTTTCCATGCTGGGTAAGGGCGCGGCAGCCATGCTGAAATTGTCCCTGCGGGCAAAGAAAACGCATTCCAGCTTCAACAATGGAATCGGAACGCTGCTGCGGTATGGTCTGGGCGTTCGCTCTCTGTTCGCCCTCATGAACAAGCTGCGCAGCGCTCTGGTGGACGGCTACAAGAACCTTGCCCGGTATTCCAGCCGGACAAACGCCGCCATATCGTCCCTCATGTCTGCACTGACGAGGCTGAAGAACAGCTTTGCAGCAGCATTCGACCCCATTCTTAGGGCGGCGGCTCCGGCGCTGGTTACGCTTATCAACCTGATTTCTAATGCGGTCTCCAAGATTGGTATGCTGACGGCTGCGCTGACCGGCGCAAAGACGTACACCAAGGCAACCACGATTCAGGAAGATTATGCAAAGTCGCTGGATAAAACATCGCAGTCGGCCAAAAAGGCAAAGGCCGCGCTGGCCAGCTTTGACGAGCTGAACATTCTGGACGACAACAGCAGTGACAGCACGAAGGATGACGGCTCCGTTGACCCATCCAAGATGTTTGAGCAGGTTCCCATCGACAGCGCGGTGCTGGACTTTGCGGACAAGCTGAAAAAGGCATTCGAGGAAGCAGACTGGAAAGGCCTCGGCACTTTACTGGGAGACAAAATCAACGAGCTGGTGGACAGCGTTGATTGGTCTGGCTGGGGAACGAAAATCGGCAAGGGCATGAATGCCGCCATCCAAACACTGTACTACACCGTGGATACGGTGAACTGGGTGAACATCGGCAAGCATCTGGCCGAGGCGGTCAACGGCATCATCAATGAGGTTGACTGGGACATCTTCGGGCGGCTGCTGGCAAAGAAGTTCACTGTGGCGCTGGACGTGGCCGGTGGTTTCCTGAAAGAGCTGGACTGGACAGCTGTGCTTCAGGCGTTCACCAGCGGCTTTTCCGGCTTCTACAGCGAGCTGCAAGAGTGGCTGGAAAGCAAAGACTGGCATCGGATTGGCGAGATCATCACCGCCAAGCTGTCCGACGCGCTGCGCAACGGCAATGTGGAGGGCGCAGTCAAGAGCTTTTTCGACGCTTTCACGGAGGCCATCAACTCGCTGGCCGACCTGATGGATGGCATCGACTTCTATCAGGTGGCAAAAGACCTCGTTGAAATGCTTATCCGGGCCGTGTCCGGCGTGAGCTGGGACGAGCTGACGGAGGCGCTGGGCCGCCTTATCGGCGAATCCGTTGACGCGGTCATTCAGATTTTGGCTGGATCTCTGGCTGATGTGGGCAACTACTTCAAAGAGAAAACGCAGGAGGTCGGAGGCGACGCTGTTGCAGGCTTCTTCTTAGGCATCAAGGACGCTATCTTCGGCGTTGGTGCATGGATTGTAGATAACATTTTCAAGCCGTTCTGGGACGGCATCTGCGCCGCATTTGAGATTCACTCGCCATCCAAGAAGATGGCCGAGATTGGCGGCTACATTATCGCAGGCCTGTTGGACGGCATCAAAGACCTGCCGTCCAAGCTGAAAGCCAAGCTTGACGATGCGCTGGATAAGGTGGTCAGTTGGGGCAGCGACCTGAAGTCCAAAGTCAAGGATGCTGCTGCGGATGCAGTGTCCAAGGCGGTAGACGAGTTCAAGGATTTGGCCTCTAAGCTGAAACTGAAACTGGACGCGGCCATCGACAAGGTGAAGGGCTTTGCAAAGGACATCGCCTCCCGGATGAAGTCCGGCACTGCTGACGCTGTGGCGGATGCAGCCTCCCAGCTGGGCAATCTGGCAGGCAAGGCAAAAGAAAAATTCGACAACACCATCGCCAGAGCAAAGTCCTTCGCGACCGGCCTTATTTCCAAGTTGAAAGGCGGTGCTGCTGACGCTGTGTCTAGCGCGGCCTCGCAGCTTGCAACCATGCCGCAGAAGGTCAAGGAAAAGCTCGACCTCGTGATTCAGAAAGCTGTGTCGTTTGCCGCTGACCTGAAGGAAAAGTTCACGAGCGCTGGCAAAAACGCGCTGGCGGGCATCATCAACGGTATTTCCTCCAAAATCGAGGAAGTCAAGACCTCCATCAGCAACGTGGGTCTCGCCCTCATCAATACCTTCAAAACGCTGCTGGGCATCCACTCGCCCTCGCGTGTCTTTGCCGAACAGGGCGGCTTTATCGCTGCCGGTCTTATTATCGGCATGGAGGGTGCAACGGACGATGTCAAGAAAGCTGCTGCACAGCTGGCGGGCGCTGCCGTTGACGCTGCAACGGACGCTGTTGCAGATGTCGCCCCGACCACGCTGGAAAAAATCAAGGAAAATCTCGAAAAGATAGAAGATGCCTTTGACGATGACACCGGTCTGGGCAAAATCTACAACACCATCAAGAACCTGTTCAGTATCGACTGGTCGGACATCGACACGTCCGATATTTTGGAGCTGGCCAAGAACATCACGACCCTGTTCTTCGACAGTCTGGACAAGAATGTGCGGCTGTCCATTTCCGACTTCATCAACACCTCTCTGGACTACCTGAACAAAGCCTACGAGCAGGAAGGTCTGCCCGGCCTTATCAAAGCGGGCAAGACCATTATCTCCGGTCTGGCCTCTGGTATGGCTGAGGGCATAAAATACATCGTGGCGAACAGCGGCCAGATTTTCAGTGCCCTGAAAGATGGGATTCTGGTGGCTCTGCAAGGTGTCAACGCGGAGCTGCTCATTGCCGTGGGCGTTATCGCCCTCATTGCTGTGGCTATCGCGGGTGCGTGGAAGTATAGCGAGCAGTTCCGGGATTCCGTTCTGAACGCTGTAAACCGCATCAAGAAAGCGGTCGAAAAGGTCATGGCGGCCATTAAGAAAGCTCTGACACCCATCGTGGAACTGGTGAAGAATGTGTTCACCATGTTGCAAGGTCTGATTGCGCAGCTGTTTGAGCTTGTGGGCAGCATCCTTGCAAAAATCATCGACTGGATTGCGCCGGTCATTACGATCATCGGCAATTTCCTGAGCGATGTTATCACGGTGCTGGGAACCATCATCGGCTATATCGCAAAGCTGCTGACCCCGCTTATCAACGGCATTGGCAAGATTATCTCCACGATTCTGGAATGCCTGCAAAAAATCTGGAACACCCTCAGCGATGCACTGTCCCCGGCATTTGAGGCAATCTGGAAAGTCGTATCGAAAATCTTTGAAACCATCGGGAATCTGCTGCAAACCATTGTGGATGCACTGTCCCCGGCAATTGACGCACTGGCTGAAGCATTCGGCATTATCCTTGACGCGGTGGCCAGTATCGTTTCTGCGGTCGTAGATGCACTAGCTCCGGTCATTCAGGTCATAGCGGAAGCGCTGGGCGGCATCATCACGGTACTGGCAGAGATTGTCGGCGCGGTCGTGGACGCTCTGGCACCGGCCATCAAGCTGATTGGCGATGTGCTGGGAGCGATTTTCGGTGTCATCGCAAAGATTGTCAACCTCGTTTGTGGCGTTCTGAAGCCGGTTATTGACGTGATTTGCGGTGCGCTGAAAGCCATCGGTGATGTGATAAACAACATCTTCAATGGCGTGAAGAACTTGACCAGCAAGGCAGTAGAGACTGGTAAGAACATCATTCAGGGCATCGGAACCGGCATCAAGAATGCTGCAACCGGCCTGTGGAATGGCATCAAGAACGTTGGCAACAACATCGTCAACGGCTTCAAGAATTTCTTCGGCATCCACTCGCCGTCTAAGCTTATGGCCAGTGAAATCGGTGAGTATCTGCCTGCCGGTATTGACGAGGGCATGAAGGACGCCATGCCTGCCCTGCTGTCCAGTGCAGAGGACCAGATGGGCAATCTGGTTGACACTGTGAAGGACGGCGCAGCAGAGGCCAACGGCGCGATCGCTGGCAGCGGTATGCCGCTGCTGTCCGAAGTTTCGGGCAAGGTCGATATCGTGGACGGTCTGGATGATGTTCTGACCCGGTTTTCCGACAAGGTGGCAGACAGCTTTACAAGCCTGCTTGACCGTCTGACGGAAATCACGCAGAGCGCGAACTTCTTCATTCCTGCGGTTGCGACCGGCATGGTCACGCCGTATGGTGTCAGCGGCAGCGCTGGCGGCGGCTCTGGGAACGTTGTGGAGGAAATCCACGCCTCCAACGAGGAAACGACCCGCACCATCGTGCAGGCCATTGGCAGTGCTACGAACAGCATCTGCGCAGCGGTCGAGCAGTACAGCGGCGTGGAGGTAAGCGTGGATGCTGACAGCCTGTCGCAGCATACTGTGGACTACATCAACCGCAAGACCAGGATGTTCGGCACCTCTCCGCTGCTGACCCCTACGGAAGTATAAGGAGGCAAGAACCCTATGAAACCGATTCTTAAAATCGGAAATCATGACTATACCCAGTGGGTAGCAGAGGGTGGCCTTACCCCCACGGACAGCGATGTGGATTCCAGCAAGTCTGGAAGAAACACGCTGGACGCGGTCATGGTCAGAAACAAGCTGGGTCACAAGATGAAATGGTCCGTCACGCTGATGGATATCCCGGAGGAAGTCGCCGCCCAGCTGTCGAAAGACCTGAGCCAGACATTCTTCAGCGCCACATTGCTGGACCCGGATGCAGGGCGATATCTGACCAAGACCTACTACTGCGCGAACCGGCCCTTCGGTGCGCAGCGGTACGACAAGGCCACGAAGAAAACCTACTATGTCGGCATGGCGTTCAACATGACCGAGCAGTAAGGAGGTGATTCTACGAGACAGAGAACAAAGCTGTGGACGGAGCTGGCGGCTCGCGGGCGGTTCAATCTGGATTCCCGCGCCGTCATAGCTGGAAAAGAATACTATAAAATTTCCGCACCGCAGATCAGTCACAGTCTGGCGACCGAGCCGTTCAGCATCGGCAACTGCAATGCGGCCTCTTTGAAGCTGGACGTTCTTCTGGACGATGGAGAAAGCATACCAGACGGCGCTTCGGTGCGCATCATCGCCCGGCTCACCGATTTGGACGTTACAGAGCACACGGAAACGCTGCAATTCGGCGAGTTCATGGTGGACACCTGCAACAAGGAGGAGAATATCTACTCGCTGTCCTGCTATGATGCGATGCTCAAAACCTCGCAGGCTATGGTGGACGATAACGACAGCGAAAGCGGCTGGCCAAAGTCCATGGCCGTTGTCGTGCAGGAAATTGCGTACCGCATCGGTACGCCGATTGACCCACGCACCCGCATCAACCGAGGGCTGAACTACATGGTTCCTTTCCCGAAAGGCTACACCATGCAGCAGGTCTTAGGATGGATAGGCGCGTGCAACGGCGGCAACTGGACCATCACGGACGATGGAATGCTGCGGCTGGTGACGTTGACCGCACCGCCCACGGAAACCTACCGTATCGTGGATGAATACTATAACGACATCATTACCGGTGACGGCTATGCGCTGGCGTGGGAGCTGTCCAGTGGCAACGGAGAACCCCAGACCCCGGAAACCGGCAGCAGTGTCGGTTCCCTGACCCAAAAAATCTACCCGGTCGTTGACCATGAGTTCAACCGCATCGTCACGGCAGACGGCTTTACGCTGGTCTACGACCAGACCGGCGCAGTTGAAGCTGCGCAAGGCATCGTTCATGTTCCCATGGTGCGCGGCAAAGTCGCGACCGGCAGGCGGCTCAAGGTGTCCAAGGTCACAATGACGGACGAGGAAGGAAATTCTTTTTCCAAGGGCGATGACACCGGATTTGAAATTGCGGTGGATAACTGCCCCTATTCCTGTCAAGGTATCTGCAACGACCTCTATTCCATGTTGAACGGCATTGAGTATGAGCCTTTTACGGCGACAGATGCCCTTTTCGACCCAGCCGCCGAGCTGGGAGATCAGGTCAAAATCGGCGACCAAGTTCACAGCTCCATCTATTCCATGGACGCGACCTTCGATATCGGCTACGCTAACACCATCAGTGCACCGACCAACACCGAGGCGACCCGGCAGTATCCGTATTTAACCCAGCGCGACAAGAACCGGGACAAGGTCTTTTTGGAAATGAGCGCCGACTATGGCGGCGTTGCGATGTCGGCAGATGCCGGTCTGGTTGTCACTAAGACCGGCAGCGCTGCAAAGGCCATGACGGAGGCTCACAGTACACCGGTCTCCCGCGCTGAGGTACAGTATTCGGACGAATACATTGCCATGCGGGCACGGGACACGGAGACCGGGCGCATGGAGGACTGCATCTTTTTCGATGACGAAAAAGAGAAGTACTGCATCACGAAAGCTGTCCTGATAGAACAGGCTGATGAACTGGCAAAGGAGCTGAAAAATTTGGCTGATGAACTGAAATCCATGGAAGGTGGAGAGGGCACAGATGCCGTCACCCTGCCGCAGCTCTTACAGTCCGTCAAGGATGTGCAGGCATCTCTCGCAGAGCAGCGCACCACGCTGGACGGTTTGGAAACCTCTTCGGCCAATATCAAGGAAACGCTGGCTGCTGTGCAGACCGCACTTTCCGACATCAAGACGGCGGCAGCGGGCATCCGGTCTGCTGTGGACAAGAACGCCGCAGCGCTGGCCACGGTGGACACTACGCTGTCCGATGTGAAGAAGTCTCTGGCAGCCGTGCAGACCGATGTGACGGCTCTGAAAAAGACCGCTGCTGCTCAGTCCACAGAGCTGGCCGAGGTTCACACGGCGGTAGACGAGCACACCACCACGCTGTCCGCGATGGATGAAAAGCTGACGGCTACACAAGGAACGCTGGACAATATCTTGACGATTCTGAAAGCAATGTCCGACACACCTAAAGAGCCGACCAGCGGAACCGAAACCTAAAAGGAGGGAATCTAATGTCTGAAAAACGCATTCAGGACTTCGCCACGGCGGCTGACGCTCTGGACGATGACCTGTTGCTTATCGCATCGAAAGACAAAACCTACAACATCAAGGTCAAAACCCTGAAGGATGCTGTACAGGGCGATGCCGACCGCGCAGAGGCCGCAGCGCAGGAGGCCAAAAACACCGCGCAGCAGGTGGCCAAATCCGTTGGCAACATTGAGCAGCGGGCTGCATCTGCTGAGAGCAAAGCGGCCACGGCCGTTACTGCTGCAAATCAGGCTGTGCAGGATGCAGCGGCAGCCCAAAGGTCGGCAAGCAACACCGAAAGCATGGTGTCCACGGCCCAGACCGCAGCATCCGAGGCCAGCACAGCAGCGGTCAAGGCGGGCGATTCCGCAACCGCTGCTGCATCGTCCGCATCGTCGGCGCAGGAGGCCGCAACAAACGCGGCCAGCTCGTCCAAGGCTGCCGTAGAGGCTGCAAATGCCGCAACCACCACGGCGACCGAGGCGAAAACAACTGCCGGTGAAGCAAAGACTGCCGCAGAACAGGCAACGTCTGACGCTGCCGATGCAGCGGCCAACATCAAGACCGCGACCGAGGTGGCCTCGAAGTCTGCTGCATCTGCAAAGACCGCAGAGCTTCAGGCAACCGCAGCGGCTAACACTCTGGCCCAGTTTCAGGAAATCATCGAGAACGGCGTTGTTCAGGACGTTCAGTCCGTTGATGATGGCCTGAAGATTACCTACACCAACGGCGGCACCATCACGCTGCCTATCAAGGCTTCTGGCGGGCTGGCGTTCAGCTCGATGGTCTACGACACAGAAACCCACTATCTGCACCTGTACGATGAAAACGAGAAGGACGTTATCGACCCGGTATACATTCCGGGCGGCGGTGGCGGCGGCTCCGGTGGTTCTTCCGGCGTTACCCTGACGAACGAAACCTACGTCAACGGCGAAAAGGCACTGTCCTTCGCCATTGCGCAGGGCCAGACAACCGAGCTGTCCTACACCTTCACCGATACCGACCCGGACTTCGGCGGCGCTGCTGCCTACTATGTCAACGGTGTTCAGGTGGCAACGGCCAACATTGTGCAGAGCGTGAAAATCACCTTCAATCCGACAGAATGGCTGGTTGCCGGTGACAACAAAATCCGCGTTGTGGTTACGGATGAAAACGGCGCGACCGGCTCCAAGACATGGACAGTTTCCGTCCTGACCGTTTCCGTGTCTGCTACACTGTCGGAATCTACGCTGTACACGGTCGGAACCGCGTTCCGCATCAGCTACACCCCGGTCGGCTCCGGCATGAGCAAGACCACGCACTTCCTTGTGGACGGCAAACAGGTAGCAGAGGCTACCACGACCTACTCTGGTCGTCAGCTGGTGCAGAACCTGACCATCAGCAAGCACGGCGCTCACGACATCGACATCTACACGACCACCACGGCCAGCGGTAGCACCATCACAAGCCCTACCGTGCACTTCTGTATCGCGGTCGTGGATGCTGCAAGCAATGTGCCTATCATCACGGTCAAGGACAAAAAGCCCTCCGGCCGCGTGTATATGACCGCTGCTATCCAGTATATGGTCTATGACCCCAGTACCGAGCAGGCCAGCGTGAAGCAGTCCGTTGACGGCGTAGAAACCGCTCTGACGGTGGGCCGCAGCTTGCAGTCGTGGGCATACAAGCCGCGCACCGAGGGCGAACACGCCCTGAAGCTGACCTGCGGCGAAACGTCCGTCACCATGACCTACACGGCCACCGCGCTGGGCTATGACATCCATCCGGCCAACGTGGACGCGAAGTTTGACTTTGACCCGTCGGGCCGCTCCAACTCCGCAGCAGACCGCGATACATGGGTTTCTAACGGCGTTTCCCTGACTGTGGACAAAGGCTTCGACTGGACGAACGGCGGCTATCAGCAGGACACTGACGGCAACACGGCTTTTGTCATCCGCGCCGGTCATACTGCAACCATCAACTACAACCTGTTCGGCTCGACCAATCTTCAGGCCTATGGCGCGTCTTTCAAGATGATTTACACAGCCAAGAATGTGCGCAAGTTTGACGCTGTGGTCGCACAGTGCCTTTCGGACGGCATCGGTCTGGATGCAAACGCCAAGGAAGTGACTCTGTCCACGGAGCAGACCGGCATCAGCCAGTTTGTTTGCGAGGGCGAGCGCACGGAGCTGGTCTACAACATCACCAGCCGCAGCAAGAACAGTGAGCTGTTCTTGAACCTTCAGGGCATTCCGTCCCGGTTCGCTACCTACTCGGAGAGCGACCGTCTAGCCCAGCGCAACCCGGTCCCGCTGACCATCGGCAGCCCGGATTGTGATGTGTGGCTGTACCGCTGCAAGTTCTACGATATCAGCCTCGGCGATGCCGACATGATGGACAACTTCATTGCGGACGCACCCGACCCGGACGAGATGATAGCTCGGTATGAACGCAATTCTGTGGACGATGGCGCGGGCAACATCATCACCGACTGGAACGCATCGTCCATTGATGAAGCCTACATCGACAATCTGGCAAAGTCCCGGCCTGGTCTGCGTGTCATCAAGCTGCGTGTCCCGCGCTTCACGACCGACAAGAACGACAAGGTTTCCGGCAGCAGCGTGGAGCACCTCCTGTATGGCGCTCGCGCAAAGGACTGCTGGAAGAACGAGAGCGTTGTCCACCGTGGGCAGGGCACGTCCTCCAACGCCTACGGCAAGGCGGGCCGCAACATGGACTTCGACTGCAAGGGCAAGTTCGTCTACACCGAAAACGGCGTGGTCATGGAGGCAGACACCTACGACATGACCGAGAACAGTGTGGGCGAAACCTACTTCAACCTCAAGTTGAACATTGCATCCAGCGAGAACATGAACAATGCTATGCTGGCCGAGCTGTTCAACAAGTACCAGCCGTACATCCGCGCCGCCCGGTCTGCGAATCCCAAGGTGCGCGACACGATGGAGTTCCATCCGTGTGTCGTGTTCGTGTACAACGAAAGCGCCGAGGAAGGGTTCACACAGGGTCAGTGGATTTTCTACGGCGTGGGCGATTTCGGCAACTCCAAGAAGGACAAAAAGGCGCAGGGGCTTGACAGCACAACGCGCCCGAATGAGTGCATTGTGGAGCTGTGCAACAATACCCATGTCTACAACCGATTCAAGGGCTACGAGGGCGCGGCAGACGCTTCCAGCTGGGAAAGTGATGACAACCCGAACGCTCCCCTGTCCCTCCGCTACATCGCGGACACCTGTGATGAGGCTGTGGCCCGCAACGCATGGAGCGATGTGGTGAAGTGGGTCTATTCGACCGACCGCACAGCAGCGACCGGCGAAGCGCTGGGCAGCCCTGTGACCTACGGCAGCACGACCTACACCAACGACACGGCAGAATACCGCGCCGCCAAGTTCGTGAACGAGTTTGACCAGCACTTCGAGAGCAAGTCCACCCTGTACCACTACCTGTTCACCTCGTTCTTCACCATGCCGGACAACCGCGCAAAGAACACCTTCCCGCACTGCGAGGATGTGACCGCTGCGCACCCCATCTGGGACTACTGCTTCGGCTACGACTTCGACACGGCCATGGGCAACAACAACGAGGGCGATCTGGCGCTGGACTACGGCATGGAGGACACCGACCAGCTGAACGGCGGCAACGTGTTCAACGCGCAGGATTCTGTCCTGTGGGTCAACGTGCGCGATCTGCTGACCGACCGCCTGAACACGATGGTTGCGACCCTGACGGAGCTGTTCGATGCTGACCGCCTGAATGTGGCGTTTGACGCTTATCAGTCCCTTCGCCCGGAACGCCTGCTCGTTGCAGATGCACGGCGCAAGTATATCCGGCCCTATGAGAATTTGAAGGAGGGCGGCACGGCCATTACCATGTTCATCCCCATGATGAACGGTGACAAGCGGCTCCAGCGCCACTACTTCCTCAAATACAACAGCATCTATTTCGCGTCCAAGTGGAACACGGCTGTTGCCCGGAACGACAAAATCACCCTGCGTGGCTTCGCAAGCCCAACCGGCGAGATTGCCGCGATCACAATCACACCGTATTCCGACCTGTATGCGTCTATCCTGTTCGGCTCCATCCTGAAGCAGCAGCGTTGCAAGCGCGGCGAGCCGGTGACGCTGAGCATGAGCAAGGACACGGCGCTGAACGATACCGAAATCTACATCTATTCGGCATCCATGCTGGAAGCTGTGGAGGGCATCGCCAGCGTGTACACCAATCAGGCCGATTTTTCCGCAGCCACCAAGCTGCGTTCTATCGTCATAGGCAGCGATGATTCCAGCTATTCCAACGTCAACCTGACCAGCACAATCAAGCTGGACTTCTCCGCGCTGGCCGTGCTGGAAGAACTGCGCATCGACCATTGCCCGAACCTGAACGCGCCGGTCGATGTGTCTGGCTGCGTGGCGCTGAAGGTGGCCAGCTTCAAGGGTACGCCGGTCTCCGCTGTCAACTTCGCTGCTGGCAGCGCTCTGGAAGAATGCTATCTGGAAAGCCCGGTCAGCCTGACGCTGCGCAATATGCAGAACATCAAGAAGTTCGATGTGGCCGACAACTATGCGAACCTGACCGGTCTGCGGCATGAAAACACGCCGTTCCCGGCAGCGTATGACATCGTGAACGCTGCATCCAAGCTGTACACGGTGCGCCTCGCGGGCATCGACTGGCAGCTCACCGGAACGGAAATTCTGAACCGCCTGCTGTCCATGGGCGGCTACGATGAAAACGGCATTGAAATCGGGCGGTCTGCTCTGTCCGGTAAGGTCTATACCTCGGTCATCCGGCAGGCAGAAGTCGAGAGCTATGCAGCAGCATGGCCCGATCTGGCCGTTACCTACGGCGGTACGGTGCAGCAGTATAAGGTAACTTTCTGCAACTATGATGGCACGGCTCTTACGCTGAAGGACGGCAGCCCTGCAGAGTTCCTTGTGGACCGCGGCGCGGACTGTGCAGACCCCATCAGGGCCGGTCTGATGGACACGCCGACCAAGGCTTCCACGCAGGCCGAGGTTTTCACCTATGGCGGCTGGGATTCTCCGCTGACGCAGGTGTTGAGCAACCTGACCGTCAAGGCAACCTACACCAGCGTCCCGCAGAAGTATACGGTGCGCTGGTATGCGCAGGCGGGCGTTGTGGTCGGCAGCAAGACCGTTGACTACGACACTGAGGCCGTGCCGCCCGCTGACCCGGAGCGCACGGACGAGGAATCGAGCTTCGTCTACCATCTGTTTGACGGCTGGGACAAGAGCACGGCTCACGTCAAAGAGAATATGGATGTCTATGCGCGTTGGATTCGAGGCACGTTGCCCAACTTCGGCGATGACCTGTCGAACCTGAATCTGGCACAGCTGTACGGTATTCGGCAGTCTGGCCGCGCCTCGCTCTATTTCACGGAGGACAACATCAAGACCCGCGTTCCGTTCACCATGGGCTATGAGCCGCAGTTCGACAACGTAGAATCTGTGATGCTGGCCGAGAACATGGAGCTGACCGGCTCCACCTCAAAGAATACCGGCGTGAAGATTATGGACAAGGACACTGGCTGGACGCTGGTTGTGGACTGTGTGTTCGACCAGCCGACCTCTGAGGCTTGTGTGGCCGCCTGCTTCACCAAGACCGGATACCACGGCTTCAAGGTCAAGTACAGCAACGGTACGGCGGTCCAGTGGGGTACGAACACGGCGAACAACAGCCGCGGAACCGGCCTGTCTACGATTTCCGGTATCGGTACACAGTACATCGCTGACCAGTACCGTGAGCTGGTTGTGCTGCGTCACGTCAAGGGCAGCCGGAACCTGTTCGTCTATTTCGCAAATCCGAATGGCGACGACATCATTTCCCGCGAGCTGACCAAGACCATCGACACGGCATCTGACGCGACCCTCATGCTGGGTTGTGACAATGACGGTAAGAACTTTGCGACCGGCTTCCTGTACCGGTGCAAGCTCTGGAAAGACGACCTCGGTGAGACTGAGTGCCTGAAGATGGCAGCATGGCCGCGTGAGGAAAGCTATCTGGAAGTCGTTGGCACTGGCGGCGCAACCAAGACCGGCGGCGGTACGACCTCCATCGACCTTATCCATGCCGGTCTGCTGAACGGCTATCACCGCATGAACCCGACCAACAGCAACGATGGTGGCTGGCCCGCATCCGAGATGCGCAGCTGGCTCCAGAAGCGCTATCTGGCCGGTTTGCCTTCGGCGCTGCGCCGGATGCTGGTGTCCGTGCACATCTCGTCCGTGGATTACGGCGCTGGAACTGCTGGCATTCTGGAAACGGAAGATAAGGTTTATCTGCCGTCTTTGCGTGAGATGAACGGCGAAAACTCGGAACCGTTCGTGTACTGCGGCGAGCGGATTCCGTGGTTCACGTCTGACCGGACGCGAATCAAATTTGCTGGTTATACGCTGGCCGAGAACCCGACCTATACGGTATCTAGCACCGCGCCCAAGAACCCAAAAAAGGGGGATGTATGGATTTGTTCTGCTGACAGTAACGTGGGGTATCTCTGGAATGGACACGCATGGGTCAGGGCGCGGTGGTATTGGCTTCGCGATGCTTCGGTGTCCAACTCTACAAACATCTACGGTGTGAGCGGCACCGGCTGGGCGGGCTACTCCAACATCGCAACGAACAACTACGGCGTTCTGCCCCGGCTTCATCTGTAAAATCTGGAAAAATCTGGTCGGCGTAAGTCCGACCAGACGAGAAACGCTCCCCGGAAAAAAACCGAGGGCGGCGTAGCCGCCCCGCGGCAAATTTTCAAAAATTGGTTCCAATTTTCCAGATTTTGTGATATTTTATTGCGGAGGAGGTGATAATGTGTCGGTTCTCGCACGAAACCGCAGACAGTCCGCAACGGAGTTTGAAATGAACTGCGCACGGCTGGTCGTACTGACCACGCAGCGGGCAGACCGCATCCCGGCCCGGTACAAGAAATTTGTCCGGCCCCGGCTGATGGAGCTGACCACCAGCGCATACCACGCGGCCATCATGGCAAATGAGGCCGATGGGAGGACGGATGCGGGCCGCGCTGAACGGCGAAAGCTGTTCGAGCGCTCCATCCGATATTTGACCGCGCTGCAAAAGCCGCTGGTTGTGTACTGGAGCCTGTTTGATTCCAAAGAGGGCGGCATCCGGGAGTGGGCAGACCTTGTAAACAAGGAACTGGCCCTGCTCCATGGAGCTGCACACTTTGAGGATGACAGAGAGGTTCCCATGATAAAGACGTTTGACCTGAAATATTCGGAAGACCGGATATTTCTGAACAAAATGCGAGAGCTGCACAAGTATACCTACTCCAAAATTTGCTCTGTACCTTTGGAATATAAGGACCACCTGTCCGACCAGATTTTACAATTCGTGGATGATGCGTTGTTCTGCACCTTGCAGGGCAACGACATTTTCCCCACGACGCGAAAGCAGTATGAGGTGCGGGATAAGTACCTCAAACGAGCAATCGACAACCTGAACGGATTGCAGCGGCCATTGTATGCGCTGTGGAACGTCATGTGTTACAGCGAAAATACGATGGACGAGTGGGCAGGGCAAATCAATGAATGCATCAAATTGCTTTCCGGTCTGCGAAGTTCCGATAGGAAACGCTTCGGAAAGTTGAAATGATGATTTCAATGGTGGCATATTGTTTTAGGCTTTGCCGGTGGTATTGGCTTCGCGATGCTTCGGTGTCCAACTCTACAAACTTCAACAATGTGAACAACACCGGCTGGGCGGGCAACAACAACAACGCAACGAACAACAACGGCGTTCTGCCCCGGATTCTTAGCTTAGTAGTAACCGTGCATAAAGGTGAAAATACCCAGAGAGTTAAGAAGGAATGTGCAACCATCCGTCTGTAAAGGCGGTAAATTGATGGCTGGCCTGATATAAGGCTGGCGCACCGTATCGGTGTCCCTGAGCAGACCGGCGGGACGATTCTTTCATGGCGGGGCCTGTGCATACCCCGTTTCATCACCGGTTTGCAAACCTGATTAGAGCGCACACTATAAGTAGCAGGAAGGGCGTAGATTCTTTGACCAATCGAGAACAAATCATGGCTAGGATAGAGCGAAGTAAAGCTCGGAAAGCCGCAAAACGAGAAGCGCGGGCGCGTGGGTCGTGGCGTGAGAACGGCAGCATTGATCTGGAGCTGCTGACCGTGGCCGCGAATGATGCCGCCCGCCGCTGCTGCTGGCATGGGAAACCGGTCCGGGAGCAGATAGAAACCGCGTTGGAGCCGCGCACTCCCTATGCGGAGCTGCGTATCAAAGCTCTGGACCGGGTAAAGAGCCGGGAACAGCGGTTGCAGGACGTGACACCGCTCGGAGACTTCCGCAGCGTGTTCACGATTCAAAATCTCATGAAGTCTTTGCAGAAGCGCCGGAAAGGCGTCGAGTGGAAAGGCAACGTGCAGCGCTTCATCTTCCACGCAGTCTTGAAGTTGAAACGGCTGAAAGACTCGCTGCTGGAGGGTAAACTGAACGTCGATGCCACAATCCGACGAATCATGCTACATGAGCGCGGCAAGCTGCGCGAGATCCATGCAGTCATGATTGACTGCCGCGTTGTGCAGGGCTGCTATTGTGACAGCTGCCTTGTGCCGCTGACAGAGCGCACCCTGATTCGAGACAACCCGGCCAGCGTTAAGGGAAAGGGCGTCACAGATGCCAGGAACCGGCTGGCAATGTTCCTGAAAGAGCTGGCCGCGAAATACAGCAACGGCTTTTTCATTATGACCGGCGACTTCACAAAGTTCTTTGACCACCTCCGGCACAGCGATTGCCTGAAAAGATTCCGAGAAATCCGGCTTGACCGGATGCTTCAGGGCCTTGGCATGAAGATCGCCCGGATGTATCAGGAAAACGAGCTGCATGAAATTGCCGATGAAGAGGAACGGGCGGCAAAAGCGGAGCAGCTGCGCCGGCATAAAGGCATTGGTCTGACGCTGGGCAGCCAAGAATCGCAGACCATGGCGCTGGTTATCCCGAATGGGATTGACCATGCCGTCAAGGACAAGCTGGGCGTCCGGGCCTACGAGCGGTATATGGACGACACCATGGCTGCTGGACCCTCGAAAGAGGAGCTGAAGCACGTTGGTCAGACTATCCAGAGTGAGGCGTCCGAGGTTGGGCTTTCGATGAACGCCAAGAAAACGGCAATCACAAAAGCCTCCAAGGGTATGAAGTTCCTGCAAATCTATTATAAGGTGACGGACACTGGACATCTGGTGAAAAATCTCGCGAGAGCCGGAATCGTTCGAATGCGGCGCAAACTGAAAGCGTTCGCAAGGATGGTTCAGCGCGGCGTCATGCGGCTGGACGATGCTTTCGCGTCGTTCTCTGCGTGGTTTGGCAACTCCTATCACGCCGACGCATACCGCACCAGAAAAGGAATGCTGTCCCTGTACTGGCGGCTGTTCCACGGATACCGAATGGAAGGAGTGTACGCATGATTTTTTATAAAATCCTTGCAGATGGCAAGGTGCTGGACGTCAATGACGTGTTTCTGCGCTGGCAGCCCAAACATGGCGTGATGCTCGTCTGCGACCCTGCAAAGGCAGAGTTCATCTGCCCACGGGATTGCAGCGGGTACTATCACCCGTCGTGGCTCAACAAGCCGCCGGAGGGTGCTGTGTACGACGGCGAGATTGACGCCGAAGAAATCACAGAGGCAGAATACAGAGCGCTGCTGGAGCAGTTGGAGGCGGGCGGAACGGTGGACAACCCGGAGCCCGACCCCGGCGGCACTGGCGGCGAAGATACCGGCTCCGGCGGCGATAACACAAGTGACAACGGCGGGCAGCAAAAGCCCGCCGTTGCAGATATAAAGCAGTTGGTTGACACCTGCGCTGGCTTGCAGAAGCAGGTACAGATGCTGACGGACTGCTTGTTAGAGATGAGCGAGGAAGTTTATGGCTAAGTTGGCCGTGGACATTCTTGCTCATTTTCTTTGCAAAATTTTATTCGGAAAGGAGGGTACGTTCATGATGGCAATGCTGTGGGCACAGCAGATTATGTTCGGCAAAAAGACTTTTGCTGAGGTTCCTGCCAAGCTGAAGAGCAAGGTTCGGGAGCTGCTCATTGATTCCGGCTGCGAAGACCTTATCACTGAGGACTAAGCAGGGAGACAACAGGAAAGGCGACTGCGTGAAGATACGCGGCCGCCTTTTTATTATGGAGGACTGACCATTGAACATCGACGACATCAAGGAACTTTTTACAGCGGGGGGCGGGGCGCTCGTAGTCCTCCTGACCCTCGTGCAGATTTCGCCCATCAAGCTGAATCCGTGGAGCAAGTTGGCCCAGCTCATTGGCCACGCTCTGAACGCCGAGGTGCTGGAACAACAGAAGCAGACACAGCAGAAGCTCGACGAACACATCAAAGTTGACGACGAGCGAAACGCAAACCTGCTCCGCACCCAGATTTTAAGGTTCAATGACGAGCTGATTGACGACAGGCATCACACGAGGGAGCATTTCATCGAGACTTTGGCCGTCATTGACGCCTATGAGGACTACTGCCGTAGCCACCCGAACTATAAGAACAACCGCTGCATCTGTGCAGTGGCGAACATTAAACGTGTGTACAATGAGCGGCTCCAGAAGCACGACTTTTTATAAGGAGGCATGAGGCGTGAGCGTTATTATCTACCGGCGCGGCGACAGAACCGCGCTGACGAAGAATTTCAGCCGGTACGAGTTCGACTGCCCGTGCGGCTGCGGAACTCAGATGGTAGACCCGGAGCTGGCCGAAAAGCTCCAGCGTATCCGGGAGGTGACCGGGAAGAAAATCAAAATCACTTCCGGCTACCGCTGTCTGAAGCATAATCAGGAAGCGGGCGGCGGCACGAACAGCCGCCACCGCTACGGCATGGCTGCCGATTGGCGGCTTGATGATCGGAGCCTGAACCCGGTGGCATTGGGAATCCTTGCGCAGGCCGCAGGGTTTGGCGGTATCGGTATCTACTGGTACGCGGGCAATGCGTTCTGTCACGCAGACACGCGGAGCAGCAAGGCAACGTGGCTCTGCGATGCTGCGAAGCACTATCCGTCCACCACATACCTGAAATTCATCCTGCCGACCATTAGGCGCGGCTGTACCGGCGATGCGAACCGTGTCGCAACGAAGTTCCTTCAGCGGCTGCTCGGCCTGACCCCGGACGGCCTGTTTGGCAAGGCCACGGAAAACGCGCTGCTCAAGGCGCAGGCAGCACACAAGCTGACCCCGGACGGCATCTGCGGCCCAGCGAGCTGGAAAGCTATTTCCGGGGCCGATAAGTACATCTGACCTATCCCACTATCATAAACGACACAAAGCGCCCCAGAGGGGCATCTCCGGGGCGCTGATGAACATAAAGGAGAAATATCATGGAAGCTATGCTTAGTTTTATTCCCGCGCCCATCGCTTTTGCTCTGATGCTGGTGGGCTTTGTTTCGCTGGCGGTCGGTGGCATCCGGTTGGGCTACAAGGCCACCGTCAAGGATCTGGCTCTGGAGCTGGTCGAAAAGGCCGAGCTGTCCATCATGGGCAGCGGGCAGGGTGCCAAAAAGAAGAAGCAGGTGTTTGCTGCTCTCCGTGCCAAGTGCCCGGCGGCTATCCGTTGGGCCATCACCGACGAGGTGCTGGATACTGTCATCGAACACGCCTTTGATGTTATGACCGCAGCACTGGGCAAAAAGTCTTGACTGCTGCATGAGTGCCGTGTAAAATAGAGGCACTTGAAAAGCTTCGGCTTTTGTAGAGAGCGGCCCGGCATGGTCCACTCTTGATTTTATATTTGGCTACCTCGGTAGCGCGCAAAAATCCCCCTGCATTGACCTTCGGGCCAGTGTAGGGGGATTTTTTGTTTGTTTAGAACTTCATCTGTACAGCATCTTCAACACTCACATCGTCGAAGCACCGGGTCAGTTCATCGAGGACTTTGCGCTGCGTCTTTTCACTCAAACCGGCGTTGCGCATTGCCATGGCACAGTAGCCGATGCAGGCTGCGTTTGACCACGGCCCATTCAGTGATAGAAGCAATTCTTCCATATCGATTACCTCCGAAGATCTCCATTGTATACGCGAACCAGCACCCAGTCGGACAGCGGTTTGACGTTCCCGGCCCAATCCCGGAGGGCTTCATCGGTGCCGCAGGCCTCGCAGATGTACACACCCTTGGCATGGCGGCTCAGTGCCCCGTGGGTCAGTTTGTCCGGCATCCTCTCTCCGCAGCGGGGGCACAGCGGCCAGCCGTGCTGCTGGTCATCGACCAGCTTTTCAATAATCTTTTCGTCCGTCATTCTTCATCCTCCAACAGTTTATGAAAATCATAGGCGCGAACAGGTGTCAATCCGTGCAAGGGAATATCGCCATGATGTATATATGCCTTGCATTTGAAAAAACTCTCTGCATGGTCGTAGCTTTCGATCACCTCGCTGCGCCTTAAATCAACTTCGACAACGTAGATAACCGGTGTCCCGCGGAGAATAAGAAACTTGCAAGAATCCAGCGGATTCCGGCAGAGAAAAACATCACCCATGGCACCCGCCTTTATGACGCCATCCTTCCGAATGCTTTCTGCCGCTGTGCTTGTCGTTGCGTGGTAGAATTTCACGGCTGCTGCTCCTCCTTCCGCATATCGAGTGCAGCCTTTCGTGCAAGCGCCCTCTGGTAAACTTCACTCTCCTTGCTAAATTCCGCCTCGGCGACGATGTAATGCGGATAAGCAAGCTTCGTAATTCGGAGTTTGAAGTCATCCTCATCAATATACTCATCGTCGGTCTTGTAGTTCTGGCTGACATCGTACCGATAACGAGTTCCTGCCCACGCTCCAGCATTTCTTCCGACCTGAAGCATATTGATCAACGCTCCCTCAAGAAGCCGTTCGCTAATTTTGATGCCGTTGAGTTTCATTGCTTAAACCTCCTCGATGTAGAACTTCAAATCTTTATTAAAAGCGTCGTTCTTATAGCGCACCTCGAAATCCTTCTTCATGGCCTCAGCCTGCTTGCGGGTTTTGGTGCCACCCATGAGGCCACCATTGGAATTGCGAACATAGAACTTTACGCCAATCTGCTGACCATATGCAATCGCTTGATTCGGGTTCATCATTTTCCATCCCTCCTTAGTGCAGCTGTGCGCTATGCTGGTTGTAGGTGACGGTATACACGCCGCTCTGCTTGGCGATCTGGATGTTGCTCACCACGACACGCTTCAGGCCGAACTTCCGGCGAACGAATTCCTTGACCAGCGGAGAAGCCTTTTCGGGAAGGTGCTTCTTGATGCGGCAGTCACGGCAGCAGTAACGCTCAAAGCGCTTTTTGTTGGCTGCGGCGGCCTCCTCTCGCGTTCCATAGAACACGGAATCGTCACAGTTGCTGCTCACCTCGTAGAACTTCTCGCAGGAGATGACTTCCAAACGGTTGTTCCAGATGACATCGCGGCGCTGGTTGTCGTTCGGCTTGACGTGGTCGGTGGCGATGCCGACCACGAGCTTCAGGCCTTTCAGATTGTTGTAATCTTCCCACTCGGTGAAGCTGTCCAGCAGGACGCGGACAATCTGCTTGCCGTTGGTCAGGTCGATGTGAGCAACCTCGCCCTGGCTTCCGCCCATCGTTCCGGCGTTGATGTAGTAGCCCTGTTCCATGTAGCTGCTGGCTGCGGCGGTGAACTCACGGTTAATGTCAATGAACTTCATGCTGAAAACCTCCGATTTACTCTTGACAAATCTTCAATAAAAAAATAAAATGGAGGTGCAAGGGGCTTGTGGATAACGGGCTTTTAGCGGTTAGCGGTTCAGGGTGCGATCCTGAGCCGCTTTTTTGTATGCTTCAAAGCGGGCTACCTGCTCGGCTCTGGTGAGCTTTGCAAATTCCTTGCTTGTCATGGAGCATCACCCCCTTTGGGTTGCTCCCTTGCACCTCGTAACCTCCTCTCTATGTCTATATTATACAACGAATTTCGTTGTATGTCAATAGTAAAACAACATTTTTCGTAAATATTTTTACGAAAAGCGTTGCAATTTTCAGGTAAGTGTGATATAGTGAAGAAAAGGGAGGTGCTTACATGATTCGCATCAAGTTGAAAGCCGTGCTTGCCGAAAAAGGCATCAAGCAAAAGGATTTGGTCGCAATGACCGGGATTCGCCAGCCCACTCTGTCGGGCATGAACAACAACTCCGTCAAGCATATTCCGTTGGACGTTCTGGACAAGCTGTGCACCGTTCTGGACTGCCAGCCTGCCGATCTGCTGGAATTCGTGCCGGATAACAAAGACTGATTTGGAGATATGAAGGGAATTAGCAAGACCCGTCCATATCGGATTTTGGCGGGCATGAAACAACGGTGCGCAAATCCCGCTAATATCCACTATGCAAATTATGGTGGCCGTGGGATAACGGTCTGCAATGAATGGCTCGGAAGAGATGGCGCAGAAACATTCTACGAGTGGGCGGTGGCTCATGGATACCGTGATGATTTGACCATAGACAGAATCGACAATGACTTTGGATATAGCCCAAGTAACTGCGCGTGGATACCGCAGACGGTCAATAATTCCAGCAATAATTTGCGCGTGAAACTTTGGTATATCATCCGATGGGTTCCGCAATTTGAAGCAGATTACCTGCTGCCGCTTATAGCTAAAGTCGAAAACGAGACGGACAGAAATTTTCTAATGAAAGAATTTCGTTCTGCTCAAAAAAGCAAAAGCAGGCGGCATCCGAAAGTGCAAAAAAGCCCGGACGAATAAACGTCCGGGCAGGGGAGAGGTGCTTACTTTTTGCGGCTCTTGCTCACCGTTTTCGGGATTCGCCGGACCTCTTTTACTCTGCGCACCTCATTCGGCTCATAAATAAGTAAGTCGCTGAGTGTGCAGTCCAGGGCTTCACAGATAAGGTCGAGGTCATCCAGATTGACCCGATCGGAGAAGTCATGGTACATTTCGTTGATGGTCTGGCTGCGGATCCCGGTGGCGCGAGCAAGTTCACTCTGCGTCATCCGCCGTTCGCCAAGGCGGGTGGACAGCATAATCCTAATCATAGCCTGTATCTCCTTTGCCAAGAATTTTACCGATTTGAAACCGGCTTGTCAGGATTTTGGCAGAAAAATACAGAATATGGCAAATTAGAACGAAATACGGAAAACTGAAACGAAAAAGGCCCGGAACCTGCGTGTGTAACGCAAGGCTCCGGGCCTTTTTCAATGCCGATTAGTGAGCGTCGGTTTTCTATCGACTGTTGGAATAGGACAAAGCAAAACGAACACAGAACCCACCATGCAGATGGAACTGTGTTCGCCTAGCTCTCTAATGGTTGGGGATGAGAGAATCGAACTCCCACAAGTAGAGTCAGAGTCTACCGCACTACCACTATGCAAATCCCCAATATTCTGTTGTGTTTTGCGGGGTGAGCCGCTCAACGTGTGCTATTATACGGGAAAAGCCCGGAGTTGTCAAGCATATTTTTGAAAAAAGTTGTACTTTTTTGGAAAATGCCGCAGCAGCGCCGGATAATCTATGCCGGAGCGCTGCCACGCTTCGGCAGGTTCTGCGCACCGCACCGCCTATACTGGAAGGTACAAAACCTTACAAAGCACCAGAAGGAGGATGCCTATGCCGGAACGAACCACACAGAATGCCCAGACCCTGCTTTCGCCCCGCGTCCCGCGGGATACCGAGCACGAGCGCTACCACCCGGAGCTGGAGGAGGAGCTGAAGGAATGCCTGTTCTGTTTGAAGCGCAACGAGATGATGTTTGACATGGAGGTGGATACGGACCTGATCGAGCAGCGCATCTACGAGCGGCAGGCGCTGCTGTGCCGCTACCGGTACTTACTGGCGCGCGCCCGGGAACTGGGGCTGCACACGGTGCTTACCCGCTACCAGCCCATGGGCGGGTGAAAAGGCTTAGCGAAAAAATCTTGACAAAAGGCGCGCTGCGTGATATCCTATTACAAGATAAAAGCGTACCGGAACTATGTCCGGCGCGATAAATTTTTGAGAGTTAGAGAGGTTTCTATCATGGAGCGTATTAAGACTATTGCTACTCGTGACCTGACCAAGAGCGTTAAGACCGGTGGCTGCGGCGAGTGCCAGACTTCCTGCCAGTCCGCCTGCAAGACCTCCTGCGGCGTGGCTAACCAGCAGTGCGAGAACAGCAACAAGTAATTTTTGCAAACCCTATGCCGCCTTTGCCGGGCGGCATTTTTTTGTGTAATCTGGAATGGAGTGTAAAATGGTACATCAGTATCAATTGAACGGTTATAACATCGTGCTGGACACCTGCAGCGGCTCGGTGCACGTTGTGGACGAGGTGGCCTACGATGTCATCGCCATGTACCCGGAGCATACCGCAGACGAGATCGTTGCCGCCATGCTGGCAAAATACGGCAGCCGCCCGGACGTGACCGAGGAGGATCTGCGCCAGTGCATCGACGACGTGACCAGCCTGAAGGAAAACGGCAAGCTGTGGAGCCCGGATGTCTATAAGGACATGGCCTTCGACTTCAAGAACCGCAACACCGTGGTAAAGGCGCTGTGCCTGCACGTTGCCCATAGCTGCAACCTGAGCTGCTCTTACTGCTTTGCCTCGCAGGGGCGCTACCACGGCGACCGCGCCCTGATGAGCTTTGAGGTGGGCAAGCGCGCCATGGACTTCCTCATCGAGAACAGCGGCACCCGCCGCAATCTGGAAGTGGACTTCTTTGGCGGTGAGCCGCTGATGAACTTTGATATGGTCAAAAAGCTGGTGGCCTACTGCCGCGAGCAGGAGAAGATCCATAACAAGAACTTCCGCTTTACCATGACCACCAACGGTGTGCTCATTGATGACGACGTTATCGACTTCTGCAACAAGGAGTGCCACAATGTGGTGCTGAGTCTGGATGGCCGCAAGGAGGTCAACGACCGTTTCCGCGTGGACTGCGCAGGCAACGGCAGCTACGACCGCATCGTGCCCAAGTTCCAGGAGTTCGTCAAGAAGCGCGGCGACAAGAACTACTATATGCGCGGCACCTATACCCACTATAACACCGACTTTACCAACGATATCTTCCACATGGCAGACCTCGGCTTTACTGAGCTGAGCATGGAGCCGGTGGTCTGCGACCCCAGCGACCCCAGCGCCCTGACCGAGGCCGATCTGCCCATCCTGAAGGAGCAGTACGAGATCCTTGCCAAGGAGATGATCAAGCGCGACCGCGAGGGCAGAGGCTTTACCTTCTACCACTACATGATCGACCTGACCGGCGGCCCCTGCATCTATAAGCGCATCTCCGGCTGCGGCTCCGGCACCGAGTACATGGCTGTTACCCCCTGGGGCGATCTGTACCCCTGCCACCAGTTCGTGGGCGACCCCAAGTACCTGCTGGGCGATATCTGGAAGGGCGTTACCAACACCGCTGTGCGGGATGAGTTCAAGCACTGCAACGCCTACGCCCGCAAGGAGTGTCAGGACTGCTGGGCAAAGCTGTACTGCTCCGGCGGCTGCGCTGCCAACTCCTACCACGCCACCGGCAGCATTACCGGCGTGTACGAGTACGGCTGCGAGCTGTTCAAAAAGCGCATGGAGTGCGCTATCATGATCAAGGTAGCCGAGAATCAGGAACTGGCAGCCAAGGGCATCGAGGTGCCCATTGAGCTGAGCTCTACCTGCAACGCCTGCGCTGACGGCGAAGCCTGCGAATGAGCATGACCACCCCTATCGTGGATTTTGTGCGCAGCTATGCAAAGTCCGGCACCGCCCGGCTGCATATGCCCGGCCACAAGGGGCAGAGCCTTTTAGGCTTTGAGCCGCTGGATATCACCGAGATCTGCGGCGCAGACGAGCTTTACGCGCCGGAGGGCATTATTGCCGAGAGTGAAGCCAACGCCACCCGGCTGTTTGGCACGGCGCACAGCTATTACAGCACTGAGGGCTCGTCTCAGTGCATCCGTGCCATGCTGTTTCTGGCGCTGCAAGGCGCACCGCAAAACGGTAAGCGCCCGGTGCTGCTGGCCGCCCGCAACGCCCACAAGGCGCTGCTGTATGCGGCGGTGCTGCTGGATTTTGATATCCGCTGGCTCTGGCCGTCTGCGCAGGCAGAGGGTGCACTGTGCAGCTGCCCCGTCACAGCCGAAGCGCTGACAGGGGCTTTGCACGCGCTGGCACAGCAGGGGATAAGCCCCTTTGGCGTATACGTCACCAGCCCGGATTATTTGGGCGGGGTGCAGGATATTCCGGCGCTGGCGGCGGTCTGCCGGGCGCAGGGCGTGCCTTTGCTGGTGGATAACGCCCACGGCGCCTATCTGCGCTTTTTGCCGCAGAACTGCCACCCCATCGCGCAGGGCGCGGCCATGTGCTGCGACTCTGCCCACAAGACCCTGCCGGTGGTCACCGGCGGTGCGTATCTGCATCTGGCGCACGATGCCCCTGTGCAGGACGAAGCGGCTGTGCGGGGCGCGCTGGCGCTGTTCGGCTCTACCAGCCCCTCTTACCTCATTTTGCAGTCGCTGGATGTCTGCAACGCGGTGCTGGCAGGGGACTATCCCCGGCGGCTGGTGCAGTGCTGCGTGGCGCTGAAAGGTCTGCGCCGCAGCCTGAATAAGGCCGCAGCGGCGCGGCAGTGTCCGGTGCCGCTGGCAGTTGCCGGGGCACAGCAGGAGCCGATGAAGCTTACGCTGGACGCCGCCGCCCTTGGCTGCACCGGCACAGCGCTGGCAGATGCTTTGCGCCGCGCACAGCTGGAGTGCGAGTATGCCGACCCCCGCTATGTGGTGCTGATGTTCACCCCGGAAAACCCGCCGCAGGACTACACGCGCCTGCAAGCTACGCTGGAACAGCTTTTGGCTGCTGTGCCTGCCGGGCTGCCCCGCCCCGAGAACCGGGCAGGAGAGTTTGCCGCCTTGCAGCAGCAGGCGGTGCAGCGCTGTACCATCCGGCAGGCGGTGCTGGGCGCACAGGTACGCATCCCGGTGCACAAGGCACTGGGGCGGGTGTGCGCTATGCCCACGGTGTCCTGCCCGCCCGCCATCCCTGTGGCGGTCAGCGGCGAGGAGATCACCCCGGCGGCCATCGCCCTGATGCAGCGCTATGGCATCGAGGAACTCTCGGTGCTGCGATAAAGATTTTACAAGAAGAGAACCCGGAAGGTCTGTGGACCTTCCGGGTTCTCTATATTTATTCTTAAATATCCGTCCGGGGTGTTGCACACATCTCCCAGAAGTGCAGCTCGTGCTCCGAGCAGGCGCGGAAGATCGCGCGGCAGCGGGCGGCACGCTCCGGCGAAAGGCCGGTGCAGGCTGCTTCAGCGCGTTCTGCCCATGCGCGGCAGGCGGCATCGTAGCCGGGACCGGCGTAGTCCAGCACCAGCGCGCCGTAGTAGGTGTCCTTTACGGCGGGGGAGCGCTGCAAAAGCTTCTGGAACAGCCACCCGTAACTCAGCATACAGGGCAGGCAGGCCATCAGGCACTCAGCCTCGCCCTCGCCGGTGCGGGCAGCGTCGATCATGCAGTCCAGATAGGCGCGGCTTTCCGGGCGCAGGGGCAGGGACTGGATATCAGCTTCCCGCAGACCGTACTGTTCCAGATACCGCAGCCGGGTCAGGTCCTCGTTCTCCTGCACGAAGGACAGCAGGGAATAGTAGGTGCGCATAGCCGCCATGGTGGTGGCCTTGGTCATGCCCCAAGCAAAGATCTTAGCGTACTCCCGCAGATACAGGCTGTCCTCCACAAGGTAGCTTTTAAAGCAGTCCTCGCTCAGGGTGCCGTTTTCCATCTTTTGCAAAAACTCGGTCTGCAAACACTGCTCCCACACAGGCAGGTCGGACTGCACCAGCGCCGAAACAAAGGGCAGGTCAGTCACGGACAAAATCTCCCTTCAGGTTAAAGGTATGATCCATGGGCCCGGAGCCGTGCCCTAAGTCCAGCATGGCAGACAGACAGCCGGAAATGTAGGCCTTGGCGCGCTCCACGGCGGTGTCAAGGTCATACCCCTTGGCCAGATTGGAAGCAATGGCGCTGGACAGGGTGCAGCCGGTGCCGTGTGTGTTGGGGTTTGCGATGCGCTTGCCCTTGAACCACTTGCCGGTGCCGCCCTGCCACAGCAGGTCGTCGGCATCGTTGATCTGGTGACCGCCCTTGCACAGCACGGCGCAGCCGTAGCGCTCGCTGATGGTGCGGGCAGCGGCCTCCATGTCGGCAGCGTTTGCAATGCTCATGCCGGACAGGATCTCAGCCTCCGGGATGTTGGGGGTAAGCACCTCAGCCAGTGGCAGCAGCTTTTCGGTCAGTGCCTGCACAGCATCGTCCTGCAGCAGCTTTGCGCCGGAGGTGGCCACCATCACAGGGTCCACCACGATGTGCTTTGCGCCGTAAAAATGCAGCCGCTCGGCGATGGTGTCGATGAGCGGGGCAGAGGATACCATGCCGATCTTCACCGCATCCGGGTAGATGTCGGTGAACACGGCATCGAGCTGCTGTGCCAGAAACTGCGGTGTGGTGTCAAAAATGGCGGTCACACCGGTGGTGTTCTGTGCCGTCAGGGCGGTAATGGCGCTCATGGCAAACACGCCGTTGGCGGTCATGGTCTTGATATCGGCCTGAATTCCGGCGCCGCCGCTGGAATCACTGCCGGCAATGGTCAATGCAGTTTTCATGGGTAAAATGCTCCTTTACAGCAAAGATGCGGATATGCCCGCAAAGACATATCCGCAGATAAAAGCGCTATCTCCCTACGTTGGCATGATCCAAATCAGGTCACAGGTCAGGGCAATACAGCCCACTCTCAGCCCGCTTTGCGCGGGCTCCCTTTTTATACTAGAAAGCATACCACAATCGGGGAAAAGATGCAAGAAAAACAGGCCGCGCAAAATGCACCGCTTATTCGCCCAGTGCGGTGCGGATGTTATCCAGCACCTTTTTGCTCAGCAGCACAAAGGCCTGCTTGGTGCGGCCTGCGGACACATTGGCGCAGCGCACGTTTTCCCGGGAAAAGAAGTCCTCGGCTACGGGGCCTGCAGCGGCGCGGGTGTCGCAGAAGAAGCGGGTGCCGGGCAGATCGAGCCACTTTTCCAGCGCAGCGGAATCAAAGCCGGGGCCGATGGAAGTGTTGAACAGCACCTTGCCTGCGCCCAGCTGGGCAAACTCATTTTCGCCCAGCAGCAGCACGTTCTTGTTCAGGCAGGTGAACACCACCTCGCTCTCAGCCAGCAGCTGAGCCAGCGGCTTAAAGGTCATACCGGCAGCCTCGGCATCCGGCTTTGCGCTGCGGGCAAAGTAGCTGATCTCTGCGCCCATAAATTGCAGCGCATCGGCGATCATCCGGCCGGAAACGCCCAGCCCCACGATGCCCACCTTCAGGCCGGTGATCTCCACCGGCTCGTCCCGCAGCATGGGCATCCCAAAGCCGTGCAGCAGGCCGGTCAGCTCGTGCAGAACGTACTCCACAACGCCGCGGTCACCGTAGTCCCGGATACCCAGCACCTGGATGCCCAGGGTGCGTGCGTAGGCAATATCCACGTTGGCGCTTTCCTCAGAGTACAGGCTGCAGCACATGCCGATATAGCGGATGTTGGGGCACTGCGCAATGACCTCCTTGCCCATGCGGGAGGTGTAGCTCAGCAGCACGGCATCGGCGTCCCCGATGCGGCGCACCATCTCGTCGTCGCTGGCAGGCACGTCCCGGTACAGCGCCACCTCTTTGGCGTAGCGGTGCAGCTCCTCCTCGGCAGAGGGGATCAGGCTGACAGGCTCAATGGCAACAAGCTTTTCAAACATGACGGACTCCTCCTTATATTAGTAGAAGCAGACGGGCGAGGCCAGATTGCGCAGCAGGGAGACGGCGCTCCAGCCCGCAATGGCGCTGGTGGAAGAGCAGATATCTACCACAGCCTTCACGCCCTCGATCTCGGCAGTGATGCAGTGGTCGTCGCCCACCCAGCCGGGTACCGAGTGCATGGTCACACCGGTGATCTCCGGGCCGGTGGTGGCCAGCGAGGTGGCAACAGCCACATTCACGCGGCGGGGAAAGGTGGCAATGGCCTGCTTGGCGTTGCCGGTGAACACGGTGGTCTTTTCGGTGTCGGTCAGCAGATGCTCTGCCCACACTGGGGTGTTGCGGAAGCCCTTTGCACCGGTATGGGTCTCGATGCCGGCGGTCTCCGGCAGGCCCTGCGCCTGTGCCATCAGGGTGACAGTCTGCAGCACGTCGAAGCCGCCGATAGCACCGCTGGTCAGGTGCACCTTGGCACCGCCCTCCACGGCAGCTGCCTTGACCTGTGCGTAGAAATCCAGATCCGCAAAGGCACCGATGGACAGAATGACCAGATTCACGCCCCGCTTCAGCACCGGGATGGCCATAGCGCGCACCGACTCCACCGAAGCTGCCTCCACGATGTACTCCGGCTCAAGCGCCAGCAGCGCGTCCACGTCCTCACAAACAGCGCAGCCGACATTGGCGGCGGTCTTTTCAGCCGAGGCGCGGGTGCGGCTGGTCACGCCCACCAGCTCGTAGTCCGGCAGCAGACCCTTCTTCCACGCGTCAGCCACGATGTTGCCCAGAAAGCCGCAGCCCACAATACCCAATTTTGTTTTCATATCCGTATCCTAAACTCCTTTTTTCTGCCTGTGGCAGCATATTCAAAACCAGTATACCATACCGGGTACAAAAAGGGAAATGATGTTTGCGGCAGCCCGGCGGTGCAGGACATAAAAAGTTAACAAAATAAATTACAAAAAAATTACAATACCCTATTGCAAAATGGTTTCAAAAGAGTTACAATATGGTTACAGCAAGGGCAAGGCCCCAAGGCTGTGTGTGAAATCTTTTCTTCTTGTTTTTGGGATACTGGGCGCGGATTCTCCTCCTCCGGCTGTTCTCCTTCACAGCTATGATCCATGCGCCGCACAGGCAGTGTCCCGCTTCGTGTGCAAAAGGGCTCGTCCGGTGATTCGGACGAGCTTTTTTGCATTCTGTAAGCTCTGTTTTGGCTGCAAAAGTGATACTTCAAAAATCAAAGTATGACCAATGCCTAAAAACGCTTGGCAAATTGTCTGTTTTTCCGCAAAGGACAATTATAAAGTTTGGCGCGGCAGGGGTTTGTATTCTTGCGGGCTTTGTGGTAAAGTATATACAATCAATTTATAGGCAGCAAACATGAAGGATTTTGATGCTGATCTTTATCGGATGCGTTAAAGGTGTATCTGGAAACAAAGAAAATGACGAATATTTCGCAAGCACAAGCGGGATTTAAGGCAAATAGCCGCAGGAATCCTTTGTGGATTTCAAGGCTGTTTAACGCAAAATCCAGCTGTGCTTGTAGAAATAGGCTAAATTTTCGACTTTTCAGATACACCCTAAGAGAAAAGGAGTTTGATTATGGCTTATTTCTACGAAGAACCCTCCCGCACCTTTGGCGAGTATCTGCTGGTCCCCGGCTATTCCTCTGCGGAGAATGTGCCTACGGCGGTCAGCCTGAAGACCCCGCTGGTCAAGTACCGCAAGGGGCAGGAGGAGTGCCCGCTGCAGATGAATATCCCCATGATCAGCGCCATCATGCAGTCGGTCTCCGGCGATAAGCTGGCCATTGCACTGGCTCGTCAGGGCGGCGTTTCCTTTATCTATGGCTCTCAGAGCATCGAGAACGAGGCCGCCATGGTGCGCCGCGTCAAGAGCTTCAAGGCCGGCTATGTGGTGTCCGATTCCAATCTGGCTCCCACTGCCACCCTGCATGACGTGCTGGAACTGAAGGCACGCACCGGTCACTCCACCATTGCCATCACTGCCGACGGTACTCCCAATGGCAAGCTGCTGGGCATCGTGGCTTCCCGCGATTACCGCGTCAACCACACCCCGGACGATGCCTGCGTCACCACCTTTATGACCCCCATTGAAAAGCTGGTCACTGCTCCGGCCAACACCTCCCTGCACGACTGCAACAACATCATCTGGGACAACAAGATCAACACCCTGCCGCTGGTGGATGCCGAGGGCAACCTGAAGTATATCGTCTTCCGCAAGGACTACGATTCCCACAAGGAGAATGCCAACGAGCTGCTGGACAAGAACAAGAGCTACGTCGTCGGTGCCGGCATCAACACCCGCGACTACGCTCAGCGCGTGCCTGCTCTGGTGGAGGCCGGTGTGGATGTCCTCTGCATCGACTCCTCCGAGGGCTACTCCGAGTGGCAGAGCCGCACCATCGGCTGGATCCGCGAGCACTACGGCGACACTGTCAAGGTGGGTGCCGGCAACGTGGTGGACGCCGAGGGCTTCCGCTTCCTCGCTGAGGCTGGTGCAGACTTTGTGAAGATCGGCATCGGCGGCGGCTCCATCTGCATCACCCGCGAGACCAAGGGCATTGGCCGTGGTCAGGCTACCGCTGTTATCGAGGTTGCCAAGGCTCGTGACGAGTACTACAAGGAGACAGGCATCTATGTGCCCATCTGCTCCGACGGCGGTATCGTCCACGATTACCACATCACCCTCGCTCTGGCTATGGGCGCAGACTTTGTCATGCTGGGCCGTTACTTTGCCCGCTTTGACGAGAGCCCCACGAACAAGGTGCGCATCAATGGCCAGTATATGAAGGAGTACTGGGGCGAAGGTTCCAACCGTGCCCGCAACTGGCAGCGCTACGATCTGGGCGGCTCCACCAAGCTGAGCTTTGAGGAGGGCGTGGACAGCTATGTGCCCTACGCAGGCCCTCTGGCGGACGGCGTGCAGACCACCTTGTATAAGGTCAAGAGCACCATGTGCAACTGCGGCGCTCTGTCCATCCCCGAACTGCAGCAGAAGGCCAAGCTGACCGTTGTTTCCTCCACCTCCATCGTGGAGGGCGGCAGCCACGACGTTGTGCTGAAGAACGCCACCCCCAGCATTATGAACGGCTGAGCCTGATTTATTTGTTATAAGCGCAGAGACCGCTGCACAGCGTTTGTGCAGCGGTCTTTTTACGCGAAAATACTTGCACAGGCAGGGAAATCGTGCTATCATGATAGAAACGCTCTGTCATGACAGGGCGGCAGATCCCCCTGCCGGGCAAGCGGCAGGCGGCGCGCAGTAGGGAAGAACTGACGCCGGGTACAGATAGAGAGGAAAACATTCATGAACGAGATCAAGGTTGAGCCTTATATCCCCGATGAGGACTACGATAACCCCGCGATGGTGGTGGATTTTTACGAATTTACCATGGCAAACTGCCTGTTCCTGCATGGTTTTAAGGATACCACGCTGGTGTTTGATATGTTCTTCCGCAAGAACCCGGACAATCAGGGCTATTCCATCAGCGCAGGCCAGCGCAAGCTGACCCGCTTTTTGCTGGACTATCACTTTAATGAGCAGGATATCCATTGGCTGCGCACCAAGGGCATGAGCGAGGAGTTCTGCGAGTATCTGCGTACCTATAAGTGGAAGGGTGATATGTACGCCCTGCCCGAGGGCACGGTCTGCTACCCCCATGTGCAGATGGTGCGCATCGAGTGCGATCTGGTGGGCGCGATCCTCATCGAGACCTACCTGCTGCAGACCATGAACTTCCATAGCCTGATCGCCACCAAGGCCACCCGCGTTACCGGCCTGAACACCCACACCCCTCGCAGCGTCATGGAGTTCGGCACCCGCCGCGCACAGGGCGAGAGCGCTGGTAACGATGGTGCTTACGCCGCAGTGCTGGGCGGCTGCATCGGCACGGCCAACTGTCTGGCCGAGATGAAGTTCGGCGCAGAGGTCAAGGCCGTGGGCACCGTGGCACACAGCTTTATCGAGTTTTTCCCCACCGAGTTCGATGCGTTCAAGGCCTTTGCCGATACCTACCCGGATTCGGTCAGCCTGCTGCTGGATACCTATAATATTATGGAAAGCGGCCTGCCCAACCTGATCAAGCTGGACGATTATCTCATTGAGAAATACCCCAACGACCCCAACCGCCGCGTCAAGAGCGCCCGCATCGACTCTGGTGACCTTGCCCGCGGCTCCAAGCGGCTGCGCAAGGCACTGGATGCCGCCGGCAAGCCCTACATCAAGCTGGTGGCCTCCAACGGTCTGGACGAGAAAAAGATCGCCAATATGGAGCTGTACGAGCACGCACACTTCGACTCCTACGGCGTGGGCGAAAACCTCATCACCTCTGCCTCCGACCCCGTGTTCGGCGGTGTGTACAAGCTGGTGGCGGTGAAGAAGCCGGACGGCAGCTACACCCCCAAGATGAAGTGCTCGGACTCCGCCAGCAAGGCCATCATCCCGGGCAAAAAGATGCCGTGGCGTCTGTACGACGAAAACGGTCAGGCGCAGTGTGACCTGATTGCTATGGACGGCGAGGTCATCGAGGCCGGTAAGCCGGTCACCATGGTCAATCTGGACTCGGACGCCATCGAGCGCACCATCACCTTTACCCCCACCGCTGTGCGTCCGCTGCTGGTGCCGCATATTCTGGGCGGTAAGCTGGCCATTGAACTGCCCTCTATTGCGGAGAAGAAGGCCTATATTGCAAAGCAGCTCACCGAGGAAACTTGGGAGAGCGAGCTGCGTCTGGAGTGCCCCCACAAGCACTACGTCAATATGACCCCCGCAGTGGCCGAGTGCCGCTCCCGGATGTACGCCGAGCTGCACGGCGGCAAGGTGTAAACAGCACCGAATAAGCGGTTTTTCTTGACAAAGTACGGAAACTATTGTATCATAAATATCGCTGAATTTCATGTTACTTCAAGTGACGGCAAGTCATTTGGATGACATTTTACCTCACACCTGTTATTCCCGGTTCCCTCCCAAGCCAGAGGGCAGCAGGGCTTTGTAAGCCGGGTTTGCGCCGCTGTGGTGAAATTGGCAGACACGAGGGACTTAAAATCCCTTTCTGGAGACAGAGTACGGGTTCGACCCCCGTCGGCGGCATGTAAAAGCCCAGAATTGTTCGTTGATTCGAATGATTCTGGGCTTTTTCTTTTTATTCCATTTTCTGGAAGAACTGAGCGGGCGAGAGGGATTTTTCGCGAAAAACGGAGGAGTCTCTCTCGTGCGTAATCGTGATTTAAGACCCGCTGCCAAGGCAAATCCCACCATCCAACAGGCCTTTGAAAGGTTCCAAAAGTACAACCGGCTCAAGAACCTCTCCCAAGGCTCACTCGACTTCTACGCCGCAAAGGGCAGGAGCTTCTTTCGGTTTCTGGGGGATACAGAACAGCCCATTCATACCATCACAGAGGAAACGGTAGAGGATTATATCTTCTATATGAAGGACCAGCAGCTCCACGATACCACCATCAATACGAACCTCCGCATGGTGCGTGCGTTTTTGTACTGGTGCATGGAAAAGGGCTATCTGGAAAAGTATCCGATCAGACTGGTGCGTGCAGATGATCCGATCAAAGAACCCTACACCACCGATGAGCTGCAGAAGCTGCTGAAGGAACCGGACTGCAAAACCTGCTCCTTTGCTGAATACCGCAACTGGGTCATAGTCAACTTCCTGCTCGGTACCGGCTGCCGTGCGTCCACGCTGCTCAACCTGCAGATCGGAGATTTGGACCTTTCCGCCGGGACAGTGTTTTTCCGCCACATGAAGGCGCGTAATCAGCAGATCGTGCCGCTCTCTAAGGCACTGGTCAAGATCATGGAGGAGTATCTGGAGCATCGTACCAGCGACCCTACAGCCCCGTTGTTTGTCTCGGAGTATGGCAACCAGATGACGTTGAATTCGCTCGGTAATGCGATTTGGAATTATAATCATAGCAGAGGCGTGGATAAGACCTCTATGCACCTGTTCCGGCACACCTATGCGAAGCTGTATATCCAAGCTGGCGGCGACCCATTCCGTCTGCAAAAGCTGCTGGGACACGCAGACCTTACCATGACCCGGCGGTATGTGGCACTGTATGCGGACGACCTGAGAGCCAACTATGACGCCCTGAATCCCCTAGAGCAGCTGACCCGCAAAAATCGCCACGGAGATAAGATCAAGATGGGGAAGGGGGAGGAAAAGTAAAAATGGGTCAATGTCCCTTGAGCAAAACGAAATGATATGGTATAGTGAAATCAAAAAAGGAGACGCGGATCAATATGAGTGATGAAGAGAAGCGCTGGCCGTTCGATGGTTTCTACCTGAAGCTGGCTGAGGCACAACGGGAGTATGAGCAGGAGCAGCACATTGACCCTGCCTCGTTGACGGAAGAAGGACGACAGCAAAAATTGCAGGAGATTCTGGATTGTATTAAGGCCTCTCGCAAAAAGAAAAAGGAGGCCGACGAACAGCTTGATCCCATTGTGCCGGAGGAAGAACCGGAAACCGCCGGGGCAACTCCACAGCCTGCAAAACAGTACATCACGGACACGCTCCCTCATCCGCAGAACATCAGGGGTGCCGACATAACCCATCTCTTCAACGGCTTCATGAACCGCCTTCTTCTGACTGATGGATTGTCCTGCACTAATACCTGCAGAAGCACCCAGACCGAACAACCCTAAAAAGAACGAACCTGCGCCACTCATGATAGTATCCTCCTTAATTTGCAAAGACAGAAACGATTGAGAGGAAAACATACAGAATAGTAAGTCCTCCAAAGAGCAGCATACACCACCCGCAGCCAAGCGGCCGACCGTGCTCCCGGTCACTCTGAATGGAGCTGTACATAGCGTAATCAATAAAAGGATCGTGTTTGCGTGACATGATGTTTTCCTCCTGTAAGGTGTGATATATTGTGTGTTTCGCGGTTTTATTGCCTTGCTGCTTTGCTGTACCTGAAGTTTACCAAACGATGCATCCGATAAGATGGACTTACAAGTCACTTTTAAAATATGGTGCTTTCTGGCTGCCATCGCGCGGACTGATGGTTGACCGCACTATAGCAGGCAAAAAGTATCCGGTAAGGCCTCCGGTGGCGGAGAGCACCTCACTCCGTCAGCCCCAACAGATAATCGGTCGACACCTGATAGAATTGGGCAAGCTGGATCAGATGAGGGATCTCGGGGCATTTGTCGTGCTCCCATGCGTAGACTGCCCGGCGGCTCACACCCATGGTTCGGGCAAGCTCGGTCTGGGTATAGCCGTGCGTCAGGCGCAGGTGTTGCAAACGTTCTGATATAATGGTCATAGCTGCTCTCCTTTAAATAATGGGCGTCCTCTCACAACCCGGCGAATCTCTGTCTTTACGGGTGCGCTTTTAAAACCGGCACTACTCTCACTCGTGCCCTCGCTCTCTGTCTTGCTGTGATTAGTCAGCCTTCACGAACAGCTCCATGCAGTCCGCGCAGATGACCCGCACGTCCTTGGTTGACCGGATGATGGTGCCGCACTTGGGGCATACCCACCGCCGGGTGCTGCTCTTTGCTTTGGGAGGTTTCGGTGCGCCGGTCTGACTGCTGCCGGGTGCCCTGCTGCCTGCTCCGGTGCCTGCCATATCCGACCATGCCAGCCGCTCACCCATCTGGATATCCTGCCAGCCTTGGAAGATGATAAAGTCCAGCAGCTCCTCGGATGGGCTCGTGATGGTCCAGCCGTATTTTTCGTGGTGGTCGACAGTCAAGCCGTGTGCCTCGGCCTGCTCCTTAAAGCGCCGGTTGTGATAGACCCCGTTGTTGCTGGTATCCTTGATACCGGTCTCCATGCAGTACTCATGCACCATCTCATGCAGCAGGGTGGAAGCGGTCTCCTCGATGGGGCGGTCAAGAGTAGCCGATGAAATATTGATCTCGTACTTGTTCTCGCCGCCTGCCTGCCAAACTTTGGAACAGGTGATATGACCGTATGCGGACGGGGTCTTTTTCAGGCTGATGATGGGCTCGGGCAGCTTGCCTGCAAAGTAGTGCTTGTTGAGCTCGCGGAACATCTTTTCCAGCTGACCAGCAGCGCGGGAGGTTTTGACAGTCTGTTTCATGATTTTTCGAACCTTTCTCTTGATAAAAAAGGCCGGGACAGGTATAATATTGGTGTAGCCCGCCCCGGCGGGTGGCTTAGGGCTCTATACAACGCAAACTTTGGTCGGTAGGCGCTGTATGGGGCTTTTTTCGGGTGATGTCAGGTGATGCTCAGGCGGGTGCCGGTGACCGTTTTGCTGTACTGGTCGTACAGGTCGGGCGCTACCGCCTTGATGGCTTTGCTGTCCAGTCGGGTGCTGGAGAAATCGGACAGGCGGACTTTGTGGCAGCCTACTTCCAGATAGTTGGTGGAGCGCTCAGCCAGTGCCTCGCGGATCTGGATCTTCAGCTGTTCCTGTTCAGCCTGTGCGGCTTCGATCAGTTGGGCGGCCTCCTTGTACTGCTCGACAAGGGTCAGTAAAACGTTGATACTCATGTGTGTGCCTCTCTTCAAATTGTTGGGTGAATGGTCGGATGTGAGAACCGGTGTTCCCGATGGCATGAGTATATCAATTAACCGACAGTGTGTCTATTCGCAAAGTGACCAACGTTAACCGACATATATCACGGAAAAATATGCATAATGTCAGTTAACCGATTATACTATAATAGGTGTATATATGGCGACAAAAGAAGCACATAATCGAGCGAGCGTAGAATATAACAAACGACAGGATAATATCATGATTCGACCCTCCAAGGAGATGGGCGCAATAATCCGCCAGTCTGCTGCAGCCGAAAACATGAGTGTGCAGGGGTATGTTTTGCAGACCCTCTACGCAAGAACCGGCGCAACAGGGGGCGGGGTGGTTAAAAATCCAGAGGCGGGCTCCCTTTCCTTAGAACAGCGGAGTTGTCTTATCTCCCCAGACCGGGAAAAAATCTTGCGGGACATTCTGCAGGATATCGTGCTGAACACAGCTCCGGGCGAACGAAATGCGCTTTCGGAGATGCTGGTGCAGATTATAAATGAGAGCGTAGAGCAAAATGCGGACAGCGTTTATCAGACGATGACGGATTCATTGCTGTAAAATCGGCCTCTGTCTTTCACAGAAACGTGATCGGCAGGGGCTTTTTTGCGCGAACAAATAGCCCGATTCAGAGCAGGTGGTAGCTGCAGTGACGGGTGCTGATTGTACCTATATATAGATAGGAGCAGCAGGGGAGAGGGGAAAAATTATGTGGTACTGTGCGATATGCCTCGTCAGAACTCCTGATCAATGTGACGACATAAACCGGCTTTTCCGCGCGAGGGGGCATTCTCTATTTGACGCCTGTCATTACATCAGAGCGGCTATCCAACCAGACTGTAATCTCCAACGCCTTGGACAACTATATGACCACACATTTTGTCTAGCAGTGATTTCATCTGAAGCTTTCATGCGAAACTGGGCAATGTGCAAAAAAGTTCTGGCTGAGTCGCATTTTTTTCTAAAACATGGATGGATACATTTCCTCGGATTTCTATTGATTCCCAGATATAACCATGATAAAATAATAAGAGAATTCAGACGGCCACGTAGAAGAACTGGTATCCGCTGTTTTGTGATGGAAGGATACGCCTTGATTGCGGTAAGGAGGTGAATCCAGTGGGCTTATGTCTGTTTGCGAACAATCATGTGATAGATCATAAGGAAACCCGAATGATAGACCAAAATAAAAAGCCCACTGCTGTTTCCCTTGCTGGCGTGATGCGCAAAGGTGAAAATGAAGTGGGCTTGTTGAGGTTCTACAAAAATGTGAAATATTGCATACTGGAAGCAATACACATGCGACGCTTGAGCTGTAGCATGACGTTCTGGTTTTCATTACGGCCACATTGCATTTGAAATGACCTTGGGCGAAGCTGTCGTCCGAGGGCTTTTGCTTGCCCGGAGATCAGGAATAACGGTCTGCCGGTTTTAGGAAAAGAGGAACGGTTATCTAAAAGGAAGGTGCTTGCGGGAACGGTGTGAGTTAAAGGGATTACTTTATAGCAGTTTGTGTTTTTAATGCGCAAGCAACATCCGCAAACTGCATATCGCAAATATGCCGTGTTGATAGGGCACTATTTCTGAAAATTGCGATAAAACGAATGACGATAAGAAGTGCATAGATAAGGATTTATGTGAGGAGAAAAAATGGCTACGAATACTGTCGGAATCGATAAAGAAGTCGAAGTTGACCGCAAGGAAAATCTGCGCGACCATCGCCTGTACTGGATCGGGCGTCGGACGCAGGACGTGATCTTGTCATCGCTGGCACTGGTGGTGCTGTCGCCTGTCATGCTGGCTACTGCCATCGCAATTGTAGTCGACGATCCGTCTGCGGGTCCTGTCTTTAGTCAGGAGCGCATCGGACGTAACGGAAAACCCTTCAAGTTCTATAAGTTCCGCTCCATGTGCCCCAATGCAGAGGCAAAACTGGACGACCTGCTGGATCAGAACGAGATGGATGGTCCTGTGTTCAAGATCAAGGACGACCCCCGCATTACCCGTGTGGGCAAGTTTATCCGCAAGACCAGCATTGATGAGCTGCCCCAGTTGTGGAACATCCTGAAGGGTGATATGAGCATCGTTGGTCCCCGCCCGGCACTTCCCCGCGAGGTGGAACAGTACGGTGACTACGAAAAACAGCGCCTGTATGTGACCCCCGGCCTGAGCTGCTATTGGCAGATCGCCCCGCATCGCAATGACCTCTCTTTTGAGGAGTGGATGGATCTGGACGTGAAGTACGTCAAGGAGCGCAGCTTCTGGGTGGATTGGAAGATTATCTTTAAGACCTTCAAGGTGTGCTTGCTGGGGCGTGGGGAGTAAAAAACTCCGTAACGTACAAAGCCGCGAGACGGTGGGTGCAGAATACAGTAGATTGAGCGCTAGTCGAAAATATACATAAACAACAACTTGTAAGAGGAATATAGCAGAATGTCAAATAAGAAGAATCTCCTGATTTATGCTCATTACTATATTCCAGATACTGCGTCAACGGGGCAGATTCTCCGTGAACTGGCGGAGGGTATGCTGGATAAGTTCAACATTACGGTTATCTGCGTGGTGCCTAGTTACTTAGGAACTATCGAAGAAAAATACAAGACGCAGAAGTACTACGAAGAAGAAATCAACGGCGTGAAGGTTTTACGAATCCGTGTGCCGGAGTTCAGCAAGACCAATATGAAAAGCCGTGTGAAGAACATTGTTTCCTATTTTTTTGGAGCAATGGGTGCGACCTTCAAGGTTGGAAAGATGGATTATGTGTTTTCTATTTCCCAGCCTCCGATCCTCGGCGGGGAGTGTGAAATAATACGCGGCTGTCATAATAGGGACAAGGGCACGGCAGAGAATGAAAGGCTCCGCGACCCGAAGTTCATATTTTCTTACCCGAAGAATGAACGACTGATCTTTTTGGGTGGCAGCAATGCCATCCAGAAAGAAATCTCGACCATGAGGGTGGGGTGACAGCCAGCGGACAGGTGGACGAGCCTATCCGCTCTTTGTGTTGGCCAAGATATTGATGAAGAATTGAGTGGGATTGTGGGAAAGATTTATGAGTAAGAAACTTGCGATTGCAATGTTCGGACAGAAGCGATTATCGAGAGAAGGCGGAGTAGAAATCGTTGTCAAAGAGCTCTGCACCCGAATGGCACAGAATGGTTGTGACGTGACCTGCTACAATAGAGCAGGCCATCATGTGAGTGGTGCAGAATATGACGATGCTGGTAAAACGGAGTACGAGGGAATCCGTCAGAAGTCTGTTCCGACCATTGAACGGCGAGGGGCTAGAGATATAATAGGGTCAACCAAGAAAAACTACGATAACTAAAGGGTTTTGACGGCTTGAGTTGTCCTTCAAAAGTTTTATTTGTTGAAAAACTGCAAGAAGTGGGAAATCCTGAGGGCTATATGTAGGTGGCTTTTGGAAGCTCTGTTTTGACCCACAAAAAGGAGCAACAAACAAATAAAATAGGAGGATAACACAAGCCTACGGCAGATTGCTATAAGCAGTCTGCCGTAGGCTTGTTACTGTTTATAAAGAAAAGTGAGGAGTGCAGAATGTACATGAATGACGGAAATAAAACGAAAATCAATCTGATAAACAAGAGCGTTTTCATCACGGGTGTAGCTGGTTTTATCGGTTCTAACCTTGCAAAGAGACTGCTCTCCACCGTAGAGGGTGTCAAGGTCGTGGGTTTGGACAACATGAACCACTACTATGATGTACGTCTGAAAGAAGCTCGTTTGAACGAACTGGAACAGTTTGAAAATTTTAGCTTTGTAAAAGGCAATCTGGCAGACAAGTCTGTGATTGAAGCTATCTTTGAGCAGTATAAACCGGAAATCGTTGTGAACCTAGGTGCTCAGGCTGGCGTTCGTTATTCTATTACAAACCCTGATGCATATGTGGAAGCAAACTTGATTGGCTTCTATAACATTCTGGAAGCCTGCCGCCATTCTTATGATGATGGCCATACTCCGGTGGAGCATCTGGTTTATGCATCCAGTTCTTCGGTCTATGGCAGTAATAAGAAAGTGCCTTACAGCACGGATGACAAGGTTGATAACCCGGTATCTTTGTATGCGGCAACCAAGAAATCAAATGAACTGATGGCTCATGCCTACTCGAAGCTGTATAACATTCCTTCCACTGGTTTGAGATTCTTCACAGTATATGGCCCTGCTGGTCGCCCGGATATGGCGTACTTCGGCTTTACCAACAAGCTACTGAAAGGTGAAACGATTCAGATTTTCAACTACGGAAACTGCAAGCGTGACTTTACTTATGTGGATGATATTGTCGAGGGCGTTGTCCGCGTAATGCAGGGTGCGCCGGAGCGCAAGAACGGCGAAGATGGTCTGCCTGTTCCTCCGTATGCAGTTTATAACATTGGTAATCAGAACCCGGAAAATCTGCTAGACTTCGTACAGATTTTGCAGGAAGAATTGATCCGTGCTGGTGTCCTGCCGGAAGATTACGACTTTGACGCACACAAGAAACTGGTTCCGATGCAGCCGGGTGATGTACCTGTGACCTATGCAGATACCAGTGCGTTGGAGCGTGACTTCGGATATAAACCCTCTACTAGTTTGCGCGAGGGTCTGCGGAAGTTCGCTGAGTGGTACGCAAAGTTTTACAAATAAACAAGAAGAATAGGAAAACGAATCCATGAAGTGTGTTGAGGTTTACAAGGAATTATATCATCAGGAGCCGTTTGATGTGGCGTTCTGCCCGTACCGTATCAGTCCGCTGGGTGCGCATATCGACCATCAGTATGGAAAAATCAACGGTCTGGCAATCGACAAGGGTATTCACATGGCCTACCACCCGAAACAGAACGGCGTTGTGGAACTGCAGTCGTTGAACTTCCCGAAACGTGCTCAGTTTTTTGTTAGTGCGGTGCCGGAAGAAAAGCAGGGCGATTGGGCTGACCACCTGCGTGGTGCTACAAAGATGCTGGGCGAGAAGTACCGCTTGAAAGTTGGTCTGTCGGGCATCATCGAAGGCAGTCTGCCGATTGGCGGCTTGTCCTCGTCTGCATCGGTCATTATTTGTTTCTTATCCGCACTGTGCAAAGTGAATGGCGTCCATCTTGAACCGATGGAGATGATTCTCACGGCAAAGGCAGCAGAAAACCAGTATGTCGGTGTTTCTTGCGGCAAACTCGATCAAAGCTGCGAAGTGCTTTCCAAGAAGAATCACCTGCTGTACCTTGACACGAAAGACGATAGCTATGAACTGATCCCCACCAGTGAGAAAATGAAGCCTTATAAGGTGGCAATCTTCTTCTCTGGCTTGGAGCGTTCTTTGAAAAACTCTAAGTACAATCTGCGGCAGGACGAGTGCAAGGCAGCGGCCTATGCACTGATGGGCTATGCAGGGATGGACTACGACACTTTTGCAAACACCCGGCTGCGCGATGTGCCGTATGAGGTCTTTGAAGCCTATAAAGATCGTTTGCCGGAGTTGTGGCGCAGACGTGCAGAACATTATTACAGTGAGTTTGCTCGTGCCGAAAAGGGTGCAGAATTGTGGCGCAAAGGTGATTTAGATGGTTACGGGCAGCTTGTTTTTGAAAGCGGAAAATCCTCTATTTACAGCTATGAGTGTGGTTGCGATGAACTGAAAAAGCTGTATGAAATCATGGTTGATACTGATGGCATCTACGGTGGCCGCTTTTCTGGTGCGGGTTTCAAGGGCTGCTGTATGGCACTGATCGCCCCGGACAAGGCCGAAGATATTGAAGCCAAAGTAAGCTCTGAGTATTTGAAAGCATTTCCGGCGTTGGAAGGAAAGTATAGCTTCCATCTGTGCGAGAGTGCCGATGGCGTGGAACTGTAAGGAGAATACATAGATGAAATGTTTGATTTTAGCAGCGGGCTACGCTACACGGCTTTATCCGCTGACGGAGAATTTTCCGAAGCCACTTCTTAAAGTGGGCGAGAAATCCATCCTTGATTGGTTGGTGGATGATTTGGTGGATACCACTGACATTGACGAATTTGTGGTGATTTCCAATCATAAGTTCGCACAGCATTTTGTGAACTGGAAGAACGAGAAGGTCAAAACGCGGCCTTATGAGATTACGGTGATTGACGATGGTACAAGTACCAATGAAACTCGTCTAGGGGCCGTCAAAGATATTCAGATGGCAGTAGAAAAGCTGAATCTGGTCGATGATCTTCTGGTTATGGCTGGTGATAATGTGTTGGATTTCAGTCTTTCCAAGTTCGTGGAGTTTGCCAAGGAGAAGAATACCTCTTGTGTCATGTGCCATGAGGAAAATGAACTGAAAAAGCAGCAGAAAACGGCAATCATCACGTTGGATGGCAATGACCTGATTACCAGTTATGAGGAAAAGCCGAAAGAACCGAGAGGAAATCTGGCTGTGCCGCCGTTCTACTGCTATCGTGCCTGTGATGTGAAGCGTATTCAGGAAGCACTGGACAATGGCTGTGGCTCTGATGCACCGGGCAGCTTTGCGGCTTGGTTGAGCAAGCAGACTCCGATGCACGCTTTTCTGATGTCGGGAAAACGATATGATATTGGAGACATTAACAGCTATGAGTATGTGAAAAAAGCGTTCTCAGAATAGGAAGATAGAGTGAAGGTGTGATGGGTGGCACAGTGATTTATTAATCAAAAATGTATAAAGTGGCAGAAGAGTGTGCGACATAGTCAAAAAGACAGGGAGGAATAAGAACATGGATAAATTGCGGATATTTTTAAACTCCAAAATTGGGTGGATTATGGAAGTACTGATTACCGTAACAATTCTGTTCACGAGTTTGTTCTTACCGACTGCATTTGTTGATATAGCTGTATCAGTAACGATTATTTTAATGGTTGTTGGTGTCTATGCAATATATGGATTTTTCTTCAATAAAGAGAAGAGAACAGCGTATGGCTTTTTACTGTTTAATATATTTTTGTCAATGATGTTTGCCAATAGGTTATATATTTACGATAATCTGGTACACATTTTTCCGATTATTGATCAAGTGGATAAGGGAGCTTGTGTTCTTGCGGTTTTCTTGTTGGTAACATTTGTGTTTACCCTTGTAAAAGTTTCCCAAAAAATAGGTGACATAGCAAAAGAAGAAAAAATTGTTGAAGAAAATGAAAAACAAAACCAGTGCGAACTTGAAAATCAACGGAAACAGAAGAATGAAAATTATGTAGCCAATGAAAAAGTTCAACAAGAATGGAAAAAGGAAAATGAAAACTTAAAAGGTAGAACAGATGTTGATAGCACAAAGTTGGCAACATCTATGAAAGCAAGCACATTTTACTATGTTGTGAGTGTAATTGTAATGCTGCTAATTATAGTGGCTCTTTCATTTTTTCTAATATTTAAGGTTAATGGAATGCCTTTAGACAAGATGAAAGCAAACCCAATGGAGAATGCGACTACTGTTTTCATCTACGGAATTCTTTTTTTAATGGTAGCATTCGCTGTAGTATTTGGCTTTCTGATTTTACTGACCTTTTCAAGCTATTTGGTTCGTAAAGTATTGCAATTTGTAAATGAATTGAAAAATCCACAAAAGGAAAAAGATGAAGAAAACGGAATTCCATTATATGTATTAAGCGTTTTTGTGGTGTTGGCTCTTTTCTATTTATCCTATAAAATGGGGAAATTTACCATTGATGATTTTACGAATTTTGCGATTGATGGAAAATATTTAGCATATCCATTACTGCTGATTCTAATTATTACAGTGTTTGTGCTCCTGCTGTGGATCGTTCATGGAATGCTTGCTTTAATAAGTACAATCAATGGTAAATCAATAAAGGAAAAGTTTAAAAGCATAGAAGAAGAAATTTGTTTGGGAGAAAATTGCAAAGAAATTATAAAAGCACTGTTTGACTATGTATTTATGACAATCCTTTCCATCCTTGGTTTTTTATCATTTATTCCCAGCTATTTTACCGCTATGGCAAATTTAGCAAATGTGACGATTTTGACGAAAAAAGAAAAATCAAAGGAAGAAAAAAAGAACAATGAATCTCACGAAGAGGAGAAAAACAAAAATGAGTGAAAATGACGCCAAGAAAAATAAGCATCGTTTTAAAGATATTGAAAAAACTTCTCGTGAGAGCAATGAACAACAGGTTTTGACTGTGGCGGCTTTTTGCTTTGCAATTGTTTCGTGGATGGCAACAGCAAGAGGTTTGCAGGCATATGTTTTCTCAGGTGGAGCTGAAGCAACTTTGATTTCGTTCGGAGTTCAAAGCATTCTTTTTGTATTCAATCTTAGGCTTCCATTCCTTATTGAAAAAATTGGAGAATTAACGCCTAAAGAAGAACGTAAAGTAAATCGAAAAGGAAAATATAAGTATACTTTTGCGCAGAAAATCGCGATGGGTTTTTATGCTCTGGTGCTGATTACATCTTCATTCTTTTCGTTTGTGTATATCGGAAATGAATTGGTGTATAAACATGATACGGGTTACGCGGATGATAACACAGTATTGATGAGCTTTTATAGGAATCAGTTGAATGAGGCGGAAAAGGCGATAGATGAGAACCTAAGAGTTTTGCCATTGCGTGCGAGTAATAAACTGTCCAATTTACAGATTAAAATGAGCAAGGCAGGACTGATTGAAAATTCACAATCGGTGAACTTGGAAGCTTTAAATGCAAAGAAAAGCGACATCATCAAAGTTGTTAAAGAAAAACAAACCGCCTTTGAAAATGCGGAAAGAGAATACAATCAGGCAAAAACGGATTATGAAGATGCAAAGGCAACAAGATATTGGAAATCAGATGAATTTGAAGACGCAAAAACGAACTTGGAAGAAAAGAACAGGGTGTACACCGCAGCCAAGAACGAACTGACACAGGCGCAAAATGACCTTATGGATGCAGAAGATGCAGTAACGAATTATAAACCGTCTAGTGGAAGTTTGGTAATGGAAATGCTGGTTGAGTTTTTGAAGCCGAACTTTAACATAAATGACATGAATAAACACATGGAAGACCTTGTTGACTACGTTTTGAGCATTGGAGAGGGCGAGCAGATACCGAGTAATTATGCCGAGATTGTTGAAACTGTTTTAGAAATTAATAATGTACTCGATGATTATTCGCGTTTGAAAAATGCAGATGATAGTGAAAGTGCCGAAGAAAAAATCAAACAATTGAAAATTGATGTAGAGGAAAAATTGACAATACCAAATCCACAAGAAGATGACTTTGAAAACACAAAAACAATGTGGGTAGCAGAGTGGAAGACACGGCTAGAGAATTTAAGAGAAATTGTTTGGCGTATTCCCTCGTATTCAGGGGAAGAAATAGCAGCTTTTAGTGCGAGTGGCATTGAAATAAATAAAGATGCGCTGGAATATGATTCAACCGATATTTCTAACAAAATTGATCGCTTGGAGAGAAACAAACTGACAGATATAAATGTCATGGAAAAAGTTTGTCTTTTGATAAGTGGAAAATATCCATTGACTGCGATTGTCGCCCTTCTTATTGCAATAGAGTTGGACATGATTTCTCTGCTAGTAGGAGTTGTTATCTACTGGATGAGCAAAGTTAGTAAGGATACCGATAAAGAAATAGTATTGACTTAAAATAGGAGGATATAAAATGAAAAGCTACAAAATTGCTGTAGCCGGAACTGGATATGTTGGGCTTTCTCTGGCGGTGCTTCTGGCACAGCACCATCAGGTAACGGCAGTGGACATTGTGCCGGAAAAGGTGGAACTTATTAACAATAAAAAGTCTCCAATTCAGGATGACTATATTGAAAAATATCTGGCAGAGAAAGAACTGAACTTAACCGCAACGATGGACGCAAAGAAAGCATATTCTGATGCTGATTTTGTTGTGATTGCAGCACCGACCAATTATGACAGCAAGAAGAATTTCTTTGATACTTCTGCGGTTGAAGCGGTTATCAAGCTGGTAATTGAGTATAACCCGGAAGCAATCATGGTAATCAAATCTACGATTCCTGTTGGCTTCACCGCAAGTGTCCGTGAAAAATATCACTGCGACAACATTATCTTTAGCCCGGAGTTCCTGCGTGAGAGCAAGGCTCTGTACGACAACCTGTATCCGAGCCGTATCATCGTTGGCACGGATGTAGAGAACGCTCGTCTGGTAAAAGCGGCACACACTTTTGCTGAATTGCTTCAGGAAGGTGCAATCAAGGAGAACATTGATACTCTGTTCATGGGTTTTACCGAAGCAGAGGCAGTTAAGCTGTTCGCCAATACATATCTGGCTCTGCGTGTTAGCTACTTCAATGAATTGGATACCTATGCAGAGATGAAGGACCTGAACACCCAGCAGATTATCAATGGTGTCTGCCTTGATCCGCGTATCGGTACTCATTACAACAATCCCAGCTTCGGCTACGGCGGGTACTGCCTGCCCAAGGACACTAAACAGCTGCTCGCAAATTATGCCGATGTACCGGAAAATTTGATTGAAGCAATCGTGGAATCAAACCGTACTCGCAAGGACTTTATTGCGGATCGTGTGCTTGAAATTGCTGGTGCTTATGAAGCGAATGACAGTTGGGATGAGAGCAAGGAAAAGGAAGTTGTGGTTGGCGTTTACCGTCTGACGATGAAGAGCAACAGTGATAACTTCCGTCAGAGTTCCATTCAGGGCGTTATGAAGCGTATTAAGGCCAAGGGTGCAACGGTTATTATCTATGAGCCAACGTTGAAGGATGGAGATACGTTCTTCGGCAGTTGTGTTGTCAATGATTTAGATGAATTCAAGAAACAGAGTCAAGCTATTATCGCAAACCGATATGATAAGAGTTTAGATGATGTGAAGGACAAAGTCTATACCAGAGATCTGTTTGGAAGAGACTAATAGTAGATAGGGGTAGAAAAATGCAGCGAGAAAACGAAGTACAGCACATATTTCTGGTAGGAGCCAAGAGTTTGGGCGCATACGGTGGGTATGAAACTTTTGTTTATAAACTTACAGAGTATCATCAGAACGAGCCCAAAATTAAATATCATGTAGCTTGTAAAGCAAATGGTGATGGCTGCATGGATGAAACAAAAGTAGATGGTGTTACTAGAATCAATGATCATGAGTTTGAATTCCACAATGCACATTGTTTCAAAATAGATATTCCTCAGATTGGTGCGGCACAGGCCATTTATTACGATGTCGCAGCATTAAATGCTTGTTGCAAGTATATTAAGGAGCATAAAATCGCACATCCGATTGTTTATATTATGGCCTGTCGTATTGGGCCTTTTGCTGCTCATTTTTACAAAGAAATTCATAAGTTGGGCGGTACGGTGTACCTGAATCCAGATGGGGAGTGTGAAATAATACGCGGCTGTCATAATAGGGACAAGGGCACGGCAGAGAATGAAAGGCTCCGCGACCCGAAGTTCATATTTTCTTACCCGAAGAATGAACGACTGATCTTTTTGGGTGGCAGCAATGCCATCCAGAAAGAAATCTCGACCATGAGGGTGGGGTGACAGCCAGCGGACAGGTGGACGAGCCTATCCGCTCTTTGTGTTGGCCAAGATATTGATGAAGAATTGAGTGGGATTGTGGGAAAGATTTATGAGTAAGAAACTTGCGATTGCAATGTTCGGACAGAAGCGATTATCGAGAGAAGGCGGAGTAGAAATCGTTGTCAAAGAGCTCTGCACCCGAATGGCACAGAATGGTTGTGACGTGACCTGCTACAATAGAGCAGGCCATCATGTGAGTGGTGCAGAATATGACGATGCTGGTAAAACGGAGTACGAGGGAATCCGTCAGAAGTCTGTTCCGACCATTGAACGGCGAGGACTTGCGGCTGTAAGTTCATCTTTTTTTGCGGCTCTTTACAGCGCATTCGGAAGATATGATGTAGTACATATTCATGCCGAAGGACCGGCGTTCTTTGCATGGCTGCCGAAGATGTTTGGGAAAAGAGTTGTTGTTACCGTCCATGGGGAGTGTGAAATAATATGGGCAACCAGAGAAAAGCCTGATTTCATGCGGGTTTACGCGGCTTGACCTTTTCACCTCAACCTGTTTCTGCCTGTCATGGTGCGTTAAGGCCAACGTGATTTCAGGTGCTAATGGCTTCTGGTTGCGCTCTATACTTAACCCACCACAGCGAAAGCTGATAGAGCAGAAAACAGAATAAGGAGGTACGAAGGCGAGCCTGCGTATAGATTGCTGCGGCAATCTATATACAGGCTTGTTGTCGTGCAATGAAGAAATCGAGGATATGGATTAGTGTAAAGATAAATGATGAGGAGTATTTGAGGGATGATGAAAAATAAAATTAGAATACTGCATGTGGCTCAGGCCGCAGGTGGCGTGGACCGCTACATCCGAATGCTTCTCAAGTATTTAGACAAAGAGAAGTTTGAGAATATATTGGTTTGCTCACAAGATTTCCATGAAGAAGACTACAGAGATTTGGTGGATTCATTTGAACAGGTCGAGATGACCAGAGCCATTGGAAGTAGCGACTTAAAGGCGATTAAAGAGGTTAGAGCACTGATAAAAAAATATAACCCCGATATTGTATATGCTCATTCCAGCAAAGCCGGAGCAATTACTCGTGTTGCGGATATTGGTCTGAAGAATCACTGTATATACAACCCACATGGGTGGGCATTTAATATGCGATGCTCTGCAAAGAAAAAGGCAATGTACACGGCTATTGAAAAGATAGCTGCACCGTTCTGTGATAAAATCATCTGCATTTCAGATGCGGAAAAGCAGTCGGCACTGGACAAGAAAATATGCAAAGAGGATAAGTTGCAAGTCATTTTTAACGGTGTGGACATCGAAGCCTATGAAAATGAAGTACATGGTGCTGTTAAGAGAAAAGACCTGAACATTCCAGAAGACGCATTTGTTGTTGGCATGGTAGGACGAATAAGCCCACAGAAAGCACCAGATGTCTTTGTTAAGATGGCAAAACATGTGAAAGATGAAGTTCCAAATGCACACTTCATTATCGTCGGCAATGGAAATCAGGAAGACGAAATCAGAAAGTATGCGGAGGACAATGACTTCTCGAACAGTCTGCATATTACAGGCTGGGTTGATAACCCGATGAGCTATGTTGAACTATTTGATGTAGCATGCCTATTGAGCCGTTGGGAGGGCTTCGGATTGGCACTGCCTGAATACATGATGGCTGGCAAACCAATTGTAGCAAGTAGAGTGGATGCCATTCCCAATATAATCCGGAATGGAGAAAATGGTCTGCTTGTTGAGGTAGATGATGATATTGGAACAAGTAAGGCTGTGCTACGAATCCTTCGAGAAGATGGATTGAGAAAGAAGATAGTAGCACAAGGTCTGGAAGATGTGCATAACAGGTTCAATGCCCGAAGAGTTTCAGAGGAACATAGCAAATTATTCAACAAGGAAATGGATTAAAATAATGAAAATAGCGATATTGACATGGCTGCATAACGGGAATTATGGAACTCTCCTACAGGCCTATGCATTACAGAGGTTTTTAAGGAGAGAAGGATATGACGTTAGCAATATTAATTATAAACCTTCTACGATAGAAAAAGCGAAGAATCTAATCAAATGTCATAATTCTTTTTCTTTGTTTAAGGAAAAGTTTGATGGATATTTGAGTAAAAAACAGGGACAACCAGAATTGTTATGCCAAAGGAATAAAGCCTTTGAACAGTTTCTGAGCAAAAACTTTAATCTAACCAAACAATATTCAAAACCAAATGAATTGACGGAATTATCAGGAAAATATGATGCTTATATATGCGGATCGGATCAAATTTGGTCACCAATGCTTCTGAATCCAGTTTACTATTTCAACTTTTTGTCTGAGAATGAACGCAGATATGCGTATGCCTGTAGTTTTGGTGTCAGTGAAATTCCTAGTAAAAAAATGAAAATTATTCGGGAGTATCTAGAAAAATTTGTTGAGATATCTGTCCGTGAAAAGACAGGTGTAAAAATCGTAAAAACATTGATAGGAAAAAATGTGTCCATGAATGTGGATCCAACGCTTCTGTTAGAACACGAGGAATGGAATGAGCTTGCTGTTAATCCTCACATAAATGGACGATATATTTTTGCTTATTTTTTGTCAAACAAGGAATCTTATGAAGAAATCGCAAAGAAAGTTGCTCAGAAATATAATTGTGAACTCGTTTTGATTCCAACGCAAAAAGAACACTATAAATTTGACGGCACAATTATTCAGAATGCTGGTCCATGTGAATGGCTTGGATTGGTTAAAAATTCATGTGCAGTAGTTACTGATTCTTTTCATGGCAGCATTTTTTCACTTGTTTTCAAAAAGGATTTTTATGTAACGAAAAGATTCGATGATACGAGTGTTAAATCCCAAAATTCCAGAATTTACACTTTACTGGAAACATATGGGTGTGAAGATTGCATGGTGTCTGAAATTCAGGATGTTGATAAAAAGCATGATTTTAACTGGGAAGCCTTGCATAGGAGAATGAAAATAAATGCATCTGCGTCTAGAGAGTGGTTAAATACATGCTTAAAAGGTGTAAGTGATGAAGCGTAGTTTAGAAAATATAAGTGAAGAATCCTGCAATGGTTGTGGTGCTTGTTATCAGAAGTGTCCAAAACAATGTATCCGGATGGTCGAAAACGATCGAGGCTTTTTGATTCCTCAGATTGGCGACGGGTGTGTGGCATGTGGTTTGTGTGTTGCCGTATGTCCAGAAAAAAAGAATCCCTATTCTCAAAATGAAGTAATCGAAGTTTGGGCAGCGGCAGATATTAAAAAAGATAATTTGAAAGAAAGTACATCAGGTGGTGTTTTTGCGCTACTAGCAGAACAAATCTTATCTCAAAATGGTGCTGTATTTGGTTGTGCATGGAATGAGGATTTCCATCTAAAACATATTAAGGTGACTCGGAAAGATGCTTTGCTCAGCATTCAAAAATCAAAATATATTCAATCGAACACAGCAGATACATTCAAAGAGGTACAAGATCTGTTGAAGAACAATGTACCCGTTTTATATAGTGGAACAGGATGCCAAATAGCAGGACTTAAATCTTATTTGGGGAAGGATTTCGATTCTTTATATACTGTAGAAGTGGCATGCCACGGTGTTCCTGCCCCTGGACTATTTATAAGATATATTGATTGGCTCGAAAATAAATATAATACTAAAATCGCAAAATATACATTCAGAAATAAAGTGAAACACAAAAAAGGAGAGCATTATACTTTTGCATTCGAAGATATGACTGGAAGAAAGTTTTATAAGTATTCCAATGAAGATCCGTTTTATGCCGCTTTTTTGAAAGGAAAAACATTAAGAGATACTTGCTATCATTGCAAATATAAAGGTGCTGGTCACACAGGAGATATACTGCTGTGTGATTTTTGGGGAATTGAAAAAGCCCATCCTGATTTTGATGCAAAGTATGGTGCATCTGCCGTTTTGATATATAGTGATAAAGGTAAGCATTTATTTAAAGATATTCCAGACACAGCAATTCGAAAGAAAAAATCTCAATATGAAACTGTTGTTGCGTGTAATTCCAGTATTATTAAAAGCACAGATGCTAACTGTAAGATGAAATATAGCTTGAATGAGGGTAATCTTGTTGAAAGGATGATTCCTCAAAAATCCATAAAGAACGTTGTTAAAAATCATATTCCGGAATGGCTGAAATATCGTATCATAAAAAAACTATAGAACAATGGGAGAAAATATGAAAAAAACAATTGTAATGGTTTATGATAAGGCAGTCATCAGCGGAGGTGCTGCAAAAATTGCTATTCAAAGCGCAGTTGAATTGGCAAAAAATCCAGATAATGATGTGATCTATTTTGCTGCAAATGCAGAAGTTGATGAATGTCTGCAATCTAATGATGCTATCAAGGTGGTTTGTATAGATACACCACACATTGCTAATAATAAAAATAAAATTAAAGCAAGTCTGTATGGAATTTGGAATGGACAGGCAAAAACAGAATTTGCAAAATTGTTATCAGATTTAGATCCAAAGCATACGGTTATTCATATCCATGGGTGGAGTAAAGCCTTATCAGTATCTGTTGTTGCTGTGGCTCAGAATATGCATTTTCCAGTTCTCATCACATTACATGACTACTTTGCGGTATGTCCAAATGGGGGCTTTTTTAATTATCAGAAGAAAGAGCTTTGTCATTTAGAGCCAATGAGTTGGAAATGTATATCCTGTAATTGTGACAAACGTTCCTATTTTCAAAAAATCTGGCGCTGTGTGAGACAGACAGTTCAGAATCGATATATAAAAAATGCTAAGAACATTCATTTTGCATATATCTCTAATAGGATTTTAACTTTGTCACAGCCATATTTGAAATCGACAAAATTTCATTATTTGAGAAATCCCATCGACTTATCAGATCAGATGGTAATGGATCATCATTGTAGCAATATTTATCTTTGTGCGGGAAGAGTATCAGAGGAAAAAGGTGTAGAAGATTTTTGTAAAGCTATTACAGAAGTACAGAAAAGTGCTGACATTCGAGGACAAGTTGTAGGAATAGGTCCGTTGTTGGATACTTTAAAGCTGAAATATCCTAAGATTGAGTTTGTTGGCTGGGTTAATAGTACGCAGCTGACAAAATATTATCAGGCAGCCAGAAGTCTGGTATTCCCATCTATTTGTAATGAGGGATCGCCTTTGACTATCCCAGAAGCATTGTCAGCAGGGTTGCCGTGTATTGTTACAGATTGTACTTCCGCTACGGAAACTATTACGGATGGCATAAATGGTTTAATTTATGATACAGGTAATGTAGAGGCTCTGAAACAAAAAATACAGATTTCATTGGAAGATACGGTTATAGATAGGTTCCAAAAAAACATAAGAGACTCTTTCAAATGTGCGGATTATAGTTATGCAACATATGTTGTTCAGGTTAATCGCTTGTATGATAGTATTCTTATGGAGGAGCAGGAAAGATGAAAAAGAAAATAAAGAAGTTTTTGCATAATTTCTATAAAGGTGCTTATGCAGTTGGCTATCGGCATGTTAATGATACGGCTACACATTTTGATAATACTCAGCCGTTTGAAGTGTTGGAGCCAACATTACATCGTTGGTATGCGGATTCCTTCCCTTTTGTTGAAAATGGTCGGGAATATATTTTTGTAGAAATAATGGATGATGCTAACGGTGAAAAAGGAACAATCGGTGTGATTGACCTTCAGGATAATAAAGGGGTTGTAGAAATCATAAATGAACCATTCCATATGTCGTTTCCTAATACTTTTAAATTTAAAAATGATATTTATATGATGCCGGAAACCAGCGAAGCCAATCAGCTGCGACTTTATAAAGCGGTGGATTTCCCTTATAAATGGGAACTGCAGTCTGTTCTGTATGATGATATTGCGGTTGTGGATACCGTCTTTGTTAAGACAGAGGACAATATTATGTACGCTGTTGGCCAGAAACTTCCGGAAAAAAAGAATGTGTTGTTCAAAATTGATACAAATACATGGAAGGCAGAACTTGCTGTACTTAAAGGAAACTATGTGGATAAGCGACCGGCTGGTAATTTTATTCAATATGATAATGGAATCTATCATGCTTTGCAGGAATGCGGTAGAGTATATGGTGAATATTTGCGTTTGTGCAAATTAGATTCCTTTGATGGCGAGACGTTGCAGGAAAAAGAAATTGGTACTTATTCCGTCTCTGACATGACCATAAACAGTAACAGAAACTATCGGCGTGTACATACACTCAATAAAATGGGTGATCTTGAAGTAATTGATTTGCTGTATTATCAGTTCAATCCTACGATTTTGTTGGAGAAAGCGAAGCGTGCAATAAAGAAATAAGAGACAGAGGTTCATATATGAGTAAGGAAAAAGTTGGGATAATTACATACCATTTTGCCAGAAACTATGGAGCAGTTCTACAGTGCTATGCCCTCAGAAAATACTTGGAGAAAGTGGGTTACGAGGCAACGGTACTGAATGCAATTTCCAGAGTTCAGGAGAAAAACAATTCTGTTTTCCATAAAAAAGACGGAATAAAGAATGTCGTTGTGAATGTTGTATTACTGCCATTTGTAAAGCAGAGGCTCAGGAAAGAAAAAGGGTTTGCAGATTTTGTGGAAAACTACATTCCACATACAGAAAAAGTTGTAAATGCAGGGCAGTTAAAAAAGTTGGTGGACCGGGAACAGTATCGGACCATTATCACCGGCAGTGATCAGGTGTGGAATCCGCATATCTTTGATTTTGACGAGATGTTCTTTTTCCCATTTGAGACGAAGGCAATAAAGATTGGTTATTCAGTAAGTATCGGAGAGTCATCTTTGGAGGATATTCGTGGATATTCTAAATATGCAAAGGATTTTCCGTATGTTGGTTTGAGAGAAAAAGGCGCGAAAGAAAAAGTAGAAGCAATTTGTGGGCACAGTGTTGTGGACACAGTTGATCCGGTCCTTTTATTGACAAGAGAAGATTGGGAAACGTTTGTAGATAAAAGCAGTCCGCTTGCTAAGGAAAAATACCTGCTTTGTTATCTCATTGATAAGAAACCTATCAAGCAAAACATGGCAATTGCAGAGCAGATTGCAAAAGAACGCGGACTGAAAATTAAGTATATTTGGATGCATTTGGAAAAAGAATCCTTCCGTGGCAATTTTATCAATGATGCAAGTCCAGTAGAATTTTTGAATTATATGTATCATGCTTCGGCTGTCATGACAGACGGATACCACGGTACGGTTTTCTCTACAATTTTTAACAAGCCCATGTATTCCGTGATCAATAACAGGCAAAGCACGGATTCCAGAATTCGGGATTATCTGACCTTGATTGGCCTCGAGAGTAGAATTTTTTATGGTGATGCACCAGTTATTCCAAAAGAAGAGATTGATTACACAGAAGTAGACCTTAAAATTCGATCAGCTGCGGATGCATCAAAGGCGTTTCTTCAAAGTGCAATCGATAATGAGAGGGTAGTGAGATGAAAAAAGTTATCTATATAGTGAAATCCGAGTTACATATTTATCCCCCTTGCATTGCACAAATTCGTATGTTGAAGAAGAACGGTGTGGATGTTGAAGTATGGTATGGCTCTTGCGCTAAGCAGCTGCTGGCCATTTTTGATGCAGAAAATATTCCTTATGTTGATCTTCACGAACAGCGTGGAAAACTGCCCGGAAAACTGGATAGACTCAATAACTGGTATCAGTTTGCTTCTGCAGTGAAAAAGAAAATGAAAACTGTAAAGGATGCTTCACAAACGCTGTTTTGGTTTGGAACCGCAGAGACTGCCATGCCGATGGTGGGCAAGTTGAAGGGATATAATTACGCGCTGACGTCCTTGGAACTCTTGGATGACAATAAGACTAAGAACAGACTTTTTAGTATGCTCACAGGAGATGCAAAGTTCATTGTTTGCTGCGAGACAACGAGAGCTTTTATTATGAGAAACTGGTATGGTCTGAAGAAGTTGCCTTATGTTATGCCCAATAAACCATACGATTTTCAAGACGAAAGACGCAAGACTCCATCTATTGAAGCAACCAAGAAAGCAATTGAACTGGTTCAGGATAAGAAATTTATTATCTATCAGGGAATCTTGAAAAGCCGGGATTATATGCTGGAGATGGCAAAGGCAATTCGTGATTCCGGTACTGGATATTACTTTGTATTGATGGGTCTGGATCCGGAAAATATTTTTGCAGATATTAAAAAAGAATACGATAAAAGCATTTTTATTAAGAATATTCCTGCACCATATCATCTGGAAGTGACTAGCTATGCTGCCATTGGTTTCGTTTTTTATGACGATCGGAATAGTTTGAACCGTGCATTTTGTGCTCCAAATAAGATTTATGAATACTCCGGTCTGCGCATTCCGGCAATCGGAAATGAAGTTCCCGGTTTGGTTAATACGATTGGGGCTGCCAAGGCTGGCGTTTGCGTACCCATGAAAAAAGATGCTCTGATGCGTGCGATTCGTGATATTGAAGAGCACTATGATTTATATGCTGAAAACGCCTATGATTTTTATCAGGGAACAGATAATGAAGCTTTGATGAAACGGATCATTGAGGAAAATGGCATTTTATGAGGCAAGTGAATTGTTTTATACAGAGGAGGTAGATTATGTCTCCAATTGTAGATTGGTTGATGATTTTGTGTACAACGATTTTAACATATAAATCATATAAAAAACTTGTTTTTTATAGATACTGTTCTGTATCATTTTATGTGATATTAATTGTATATATTTTTTGCTGTGTTCCAATTATATTGAATTACCTAATTGGTATGCCTCAATACATCGTTGTATATTGGTATAAAGCTTTTATTGAGCCAATGAATAGCGTTGACGTTGGTGCCATCTATGACATCTATATCACAGTTGCCATTCTTGCTTTGTATAATTATGGCACTAAAATGAACAAAAAATTGGTATCAAGAGCAACTGAATTAAACACGGCTTTGAAAAATGAAAATGAAAAGCCTTGGATTTATGTATTTGGGATTGCTTCGCCAGCACTTTATGTGTTGTTATCTGGTAACGCTAGTAAATTTTTAATTTACAGTTCTTTGAGCTTGAGAGGTGTAAGTGGACAGGACAATTTGATTCTAAATTCGTTGATTCTTGTCAGTCTGTTTTGCACATGTATTATGTTGTTCTCTGGAAGAATCACGGCAAAAAAGATGTGTGTGCTAGCATTGATTACATTCATTCTTGCTTGGCTACAGGGAAAACGTTTTATTATTGCAGTTATGGGCGTCTTTTATCTCTTCTTCCTTACAAAGTCAGAGCTGGGAGAAAAAGGCAGAAGAAGAATCTTTTGGGTACTCCCGATTATGGGAATCACATTGATTGCTTTTTCGGCATTTTATCTGGCTGTAATTAAACCCCTTTCAAATATGAACTTTGATAGTGTGTACGACATGCTTCGAGTTGATTTCGGAAGAGATGATGTTATTAAGTATGTTATATATGAGGAATTTTTCAAGAAAAATCACATCTTGGATTATCCGGGACAAAGTTTTTTTTCGACGCTTTTTATTTTTATTCCGAGAATCATTTGGCCCAACAAGCCATATAGTCACTATCAATATTTGACGTCATCTATCCTTGATCTTCCTATTTCAAAGTTGCCTGCGGGAACAACACCTTGCTGGTATGAAATGACATTATGCAATTTTGGATATTTTGGTTATCTGGTTGGTATATTTGGACTGATAGGCTTTTGCTATTTTGCAGACGGTATGAAGCAAACTAAATCAAAATCTTTGGTTTTTATGCTCATTCTAGTTTTGCTGACACAAAATACAGATGTATATGTTGTCTATATTCTTTTTATTTTTATGTACTACCTAGAGCAGCATATAAAACATCCGAAAATAGTGCTTAGAATAGGCAGATAACAGAAAGGAGATAGACAATGGAACTAGCAAGCAAAGACTCCTGTACTGGTTGCGGAAATTGCAGATTGGTATGTAAGAAAAAAGCTGTTACGTTTACACGAGATGCGTTGAATAATATTTATCCGGTGATTGACAGCAGTAAATGTGTGGAGTGTGGCTTATGTCAAAAAGTATGTCCCGCAATTAATCAGGTGGAAAAAAATAGCCCCAAAGCGTGTTATTCCTGTTATGCTACAAATGAGGCGATTCGGAAATCTAGTGCTTCTGGTGGTGTTGCACAAGCAATTTATAGATGGTGTTTGAAAAAAGAAATCCCATTTGCGGGTGTATATTTTGATAACAAAGAATTAACGGCCAAGTATAAACTAGGATTTTCAGAAGAAGATATTCATCAATTTGTGAATTCAAAGTATACATTTTCTTTTATGGGAAATATTAGTGAAGATGTTATTGATATCTTAAAAAATGGGAAGCCACTTGTCTTTATTGGTTTGCCTTGTCAAGTGGCGGCAGTAAAAAAATATGCAGAAATAAATAAAGTAAACACGGAGAACCTGTTTGCGGTCGATATCATTTGCCATGGTGTGCCTTCTGATTTTTATATTAAAGAGCATGTTAAAAACATATGCAATGGGGGGGCTGAAATTGAAAGATTATCATTTAGAGATGAGCGCTTCATGACATCCAAATTCGTATTTAGTGTGGATTATAATGGGAAGAACTATCATAAATACGTAGAAAGTAATGATAACTTCCAAATTGGATATCACAATGCAACAATTTACAGACCCAATTGCTATAGTTGCATGTATGCGGGGCCTAACAGATGTGGTGATTTAACAATTGGAGACTTTACTGGACTAGGTAGAGTGGCTTCTGTTGATGGAGATATTGCAGAGATGAAATACCAAGGAGTTTCTTGTGTACTTTGTAATTCAGAGAAGGGGCAGAAGGTTCTTGCACAGATGTGGAATGAAAAGTATCTTTCTATTGATTCAAGACCCATTGAGGAAGCACTGAAGTTTGAACATCAGCTTGCGAGTCCTTCTATTCCATCGGCATATCGTAATCGTTTTGTAGAATTATATCCGGAAAAAGGTTTTGATAAGGCATGTAACGTTGTATTTAAAAAGGAGAAGTTGAAGAGACCAATTATTCATGCGGCGAAAATGTGTGTAAAGAAAGTGCTGGGAAGGAGATAAATGGATAAAATAAAAAAAATGTTGGGCACCAAACTCTTCAAAAATGGAATGTGGCTGTTCATCTTACAGATTTTCAATACAGTTGTACCGTTGCTGACACTTCCGTACATTACGAGAGTTTTGGGAACATCTAACTATGGTATTTTTTCATTATCTTTGAACTGGGTAACTTATTTTCAGGTTATTGTAGAATATGGTTTTGGTTTTACGGGAGCAAGAAAGGTATCTATCGAAGGAGATGATGATTTACAAAACTTATATAGTAGAATAATAAGCGCAAGACTCTTATTGTTGGCAGTTTCCTATTTTGGAATGAACGTCCTTGCTTATGTAACACATGTTGGTGTACAACAGTTTGTAAGTATGAATATTCTATTTCTTGTGATTATTGGCGTTGCATTCCAGTTAACCTGGCTTTTTCAAGGAAAACAGGACATGAAGCTGATTACTATAATCAATGCAGTGTCTCGCCTGATTTCAGTGATTCTGGTTTTCTTGATTGTTAAAACGGAAACTCATTTATATTTGTATTGCTTCTGTTATTCGGTGACATTTATTTTTTCGGCTGTTTTAGGTTTAGCCTTGTCAAGAAAAAAGTATGGATTGAAGGTAAGGCTTTGTACATTTAAGGAAGCTATTGATGAAATAAAAGATGGTTGGTATTTGTTTATTTCTCAGGCAATGTCTAAAATTTTTAGCAGTGTGGGAGTAACTGTTCTTGGTACAGTTGCTGCATCAAGCATTGTGGGCATTTATTCTGCAATATATAAGATTCCCTACATCATGATTTTGTTTTTCAGTCCAGTTAGCCAAGCACTTTATCCATACAGCAGTGTAAAATTTTCGGAATCTTTCCAAAAGGGATGTAAAACGGTAAAGCAGGCAGCAATGTGTATCGTAGGCCTTTTTGTAATAGGTGGATTTCTGATTATTTTATTGCGTGACTTTTTGATTTCTATTGCCTTTGGTACAGCCTATACAGAGTATTCTAATATAATTATACCTTTGGTTATTTGGATGATATTGTCAATTACAAACAATTTTTTGGGAATCCAATTTCTTGTAGCAAGTGGACATCAAAAAGAGTATAGCCAGGCATTCTCTTTAAGTGCAGTTGTTACAGTGTTGCTAAATGTTGCACTGGGCTTCGCTTTTGGGGTCTATGGTGTTTCTAGTGCAGCTGCTATTGGTGAAGCAGGTTTGACGCTTCTATTGACTCATAAAATATTAAAAGTAAAATCCAGAGAAGAGGAGAACATATGAAAAAAGTAATGCTCGTTTTCGGTACAAGACCGGAAGCAATCAAAATGTGCCCGCTTGTAAATGAACTGAAAAAGCGAAAAGAATTACAGACAGTAGTTTGTGTGACGGGTCAGCATCGTCAAATGTTGGATATGGTATTGGAAGCATTTTCTGTCACTCCAGATTATGACTTGTCCATCATGAAGGATAAGCAGACGTTGTTCGATGTGACCACCAATATTCTGAATAGCATCAAAGCAGTTCTGGAAAAGGAAAATCCTGATGTAGTATTAGTGCACGGCGATACATCCACAACCTTTGTGACTGCATTGGCATGTTTCTATATGCAGATTCCTGTAGGTCATGTAGAAGCTGGTCTGCGCACCTACAATATTTATAGCCCGTATCCGGAGGAGTTCAACCGTCAGGCGGTTTCCATTATCAGCAAATTCAACTTTGCTCCCACCGAACTTTCTAAGCAGAATCTTCTGAAAGAGGGTAAAGATCCAGACAGCATCTATGTTACCGGAAACACAGCTATTGATGCGTTGAAAACCACCGTGCGGGAAAACTATACACACCCTGAGTTGGAATGGGCAAAGGATAGCCGCCTAATCATGATTACTGCACATCGCCGTGAGAATCTCGGTGAGCCTATGTGTCACATGTTTAAGGCAATCCGCCGTGTGATGGATGAGCATCCTGATGTCAAGGCAATCTATCCTATTCATATGAATCCCGCTGTGCGCGAAACCGCAAATGAGTATCTGGGAAATGACGATCGCATTCACATTATTGAACCGCTGGACGTTCTGGACTTCCACAACTTCCTGAGCCGTAGCTACCTGATTCTGACGGATTCTGGGGGAATCCAAGAGGAGGCACCTTCTCTTGGCAAGCCTGTTTTGGTGATGCGTGATACCACGGAGCGTCCAGAAGGCATTGCAGCAGGTACGCTGAAGCTGGTTGGCACGGAAGAAGAAACAATTTATAAAGAGTTCAGCCGCCTGCTGTCTGATAAGGATGAGTATGAGGCAATGAGCAAGGCAAGCAATCCGTATGGCGATGGTCATGCTTGCGAGCGAATTGCGGATATTTTAGTAAATGAACTGTGATAGGGGAAGATAAAAAATGGGAAAGTATTTTGGGACTGACGGCTTCCGTGGTGAAGCTGGCATCATTCTGACCGCTGACCATGCCTACAAGGTCGGCCGTTTTCTGGGCTGGTACTACAACGCCCTGCGCGAGCGCAACGGCAACAACGAGCCTGCACGCATCGTTATTGGCAAGGATACTCGTCGCAGCTCTTATATGTTTGAGTACAGTCTGGTGGCTGGTCTGACTGCTTCTGGCGCAGACGCTTACCTGCTTCATGTCACCACCACTCCGTCTGTGGCCTATATCGCCCGTGTGGATGATTTTGACTGCGGCATTATGATCTCTGCCAGCCACAATCCGTACTATGATAATGGTATCAAACTAATTGACTGCTACGGAGAAAAGATGCCGGAAGAAACTCTGCTGCTGGTAGAGGACTACATTGACGGCAAGCTCCATGTGTTCGACCAGGACTGGCCGGAACTGCCCTTTGCTCATCGTGAGCATATCGGCTGCACTGTGGACTATGTGGCAGGTCGTAACCGCTACATGGGCTACCTGATCTCTCTGGGCATCTACTCCTTCAAGGGTGTCAAGGTTGGCCTGGATTGTGCCAATGGCAGCTCCTGGAACATTGCAAAGTCTGTTTTTGATGCACTTGGCGCAGACACCTATGTAATCAACAATCAGCCCAATGGACTGAACATTAACAACAACGCTGGTTCTACTCATATTGAGGGCTTGCAGAAGTTCGTTGTGGAGAAAGGTCTGGATGTTGGTTTTGCCTATGATGGTGATGCCGATCGCTGCCTGTGTGTGGACGAGAAGGGTAATGTCATTACAGGCGATCACATTCTGTACATCTATGGTTGCTACATGAAAGAGCGTGGCAAGCTCTTGACCAACACCGTTGTTACAACAGTTATGTCCAACTTTGGTCTGTACAAAGCATTTGATGAGCAGGGTATTGGTTATGCTAAGACTGCCGTTGGAGATAAGTACGTCTATGAGTATATGGCAAAGAATGGCTGCCGTATCGGTGGTGAACAGAGTGGTCATATCATCTTCAGCAAGTACGCCAGCACTGGTGACGGTATCCTGACGAGCCTGAAGATGATGGAGGTCATGCTGGCCAAGAAGAAACCGATGAGTGAACTGGCAGCACCGCTGAAAATTTATCCGCAGGTGCTGGAGAATGTTCGCGTAACGGATAAAAAGGCGGCACAGAATGATGAGGCTGTGCAAACAGCAGTAAAGAAAGTGGCCGAAGGACTGGGAGATACAGGCCGGATTCTGGTTCGTGAATCCGGCACGGAGCCTGTGGTGCGTGTGATGGTGGAAGCCCCTGATCACGATACTTGTCAGAAATATGTTTCCGAAGTTGTCAATGTGATTCGTGATAGAGGATATAGTCTGTAAATTGAAAATAGCCTATCAGATAATAAGCATTTATTAAGTGTAATATTGAAACAGCCTTATCAGAGTGCTATACTAAAATTATTATAATTTTCTGGAGGTTATTTATTATGCCCAGAACAAAAGGTAGCAAGAATAAGCCCAAAACTGTGACTGCTGATTTTGCAACGCAGATTGCAGAAAAGCAGTCCGCAAAGGAAGCGCTCACAGCGGAAATCGCATCCATCACCGTAAACATTGACACTTTGAAAGCTGACCTGAAAGAGAAGAAAGCATCGCTGAAAGCTATCGACAAGGAAATTGTCAAGCTGGAAGCAAAGAAGGCGAAGGCAGATGCCAAAGCAGCAGAAGAAGCAAAAAAGACAGAAGCAGAGTCCGTTCTGAAAAAGCTGCTTGCCGAAGGCATGAGTGCCGATGAAATCCTCGCAAAACTGAAATAACACGAAAAACCCGTGATGGACAGGCATAACGTGCCGTTCATTACGGGTTTTAGAGTTATAAGAACATAAGTTCATCCGGCGGCAACATCAAACTGAAAATGTGCTGGAAGATTGAACTGCTTGATAAACGCATGGTGCTGCTCATGGTAATGCCGCAGATCGTATCCAAGATGATGCAGCTCAAGAAGTTTCACCAGCACCAGATTGAGGTGAATCCGTTTCGCTGCGGAAATCTGCGCCGCGTCCAACCCACGCTTCGTCATTTGATAGACTTCATCACTGTCCAGCATCAGGTGGGATGTGAAAGCGTTATGCTCATAAAGAAGGATGTGCTTGTCCTTAATGGTCAGAAACTTGTCCAGGGTATGCAAGTCCATAAGCAACTGATGCTCCAGATAATGTCCCAGCGCATAACCGCACACCATCTGCTTTGTCTGTTTGTCCAGCTGGCGATTGATAAGAATCAATGGCTTATCAAAATAGAGTGAAAGCAAACCCAACATATCTTTAATGCGGGATGTTTCACTGATGTCCAGACTGCAACTGCGCGCGATCTGTTTGATGTTGCGAGTTCCGGCATTTTGGACAAGTTCGTTGGCAGCTTGGTGAATAAATGCAGAATCCATAATGTGATCTCCTTCCGGGGATGGCATAGTGAATAGAACAGTGATTTACAGGTTCATGATTCGTTCCTTTTCTCGCTTTTGTTCTCGGTACTTAAAATAGGCTTTGTGCATTTCATACATGATGCCGTCCATATCCTGCGGGGTCAACTCTCCGCTGGCAAATAGCTCAGTAAGCTCAAATGCGAGATGCTGGGCTTCTATTTTGCCCTTTTTTCCGTAGGCTTCGGCGGCACGTTCGATAAATAAAGACTGATCCGGCTGTAAATAGGTCAAAGGTACATGGAATATATCGGCCATCTTTTCAAGCATTTCAATACTGCGAGGGTAGCGACCATCCCGCTCCCATCCGATGATCGTTCTTTTGTTGATGCCCAGACATTGTGCCAATTCGTCCTGTGTTAAAGAATGTTTCTTTCGTAGATCGCGAACTTTCTCTCCAAATTTCATGTTTGCAACCTTTCTATGGCGTAGTTATCGTGCTGTAACAATGTGCAAAGGAATTTGTAAATATTCAATCTGAAAGATGCAACGAATTTTCACATTTTCCTCTTGACACGGCGGCACGACTTGCTTATAATATATGCTATATTCTATCATCTTTTGGATTATTATACCGTAAAAATTGTGAATATGCAAGCTTAAAAAGGTGAAAACAGAGCGGAAGTTCAAAAGGTGAAATTGAATAGAAGAAATTTAAACCAACACAAAGGAGGCCGTGAAAAGATGAGCAACGGAGAACATGAAATCCGCACCCCAAAGGGGCTGCGGATAGGAAATCGCAGTGTCGTTGATGGAAAGAATATGCTCCAGATCAAGCGTGGTGGCTGTGAAGATTATATTTCCGCTGAATCTCTGGTGGAGTGTATTCACGGCCTTCCCGTAAAGAATATCGAATTTTTCACAGCAGAGAACCAACGGAAAGAAGCCTGAAGCAGAGTGCTTCATCGGACACTGAAAGCGCAGAGGTGGAATCTTAGGCGGCACCTGGTTAGCCGACCAGCTCCATCAGACGTTCTTTTGGGTCTACAATATAATATCTGTTTGTTTAGAGCGATACCGTAGCAATATGTGATATAGGCCGGAACAGAATGAGCGAATG
>ERZ791812.20-NODE-20-length-125128-cov-128.885395_pt1 | contig 125128 bp, 85 predicted proteins | sample MGYA00510303_ERZ791812 | MGnify/ENA primary metagenome ERZ791812 (study PRJEB30046, sample SAMN00791985) | human gut metagenome | study: EMG produced TPA metagenomics assembly of the A metagenome-wide association study of gut microbiota in type 2... | reverse complement strand
CGCAGAGATTCCTACATCGCCATGTAATTTCAAGGACAACGGGAAATGAAAGATGGATTGAAACAATTTGCTGGTAAATGCGAAATAAAGCCCAAATAATTTGGTGTTATCGAAGAAAAACTATAACTTTGCCACCAATAGAATTTATCAAACAATATAATTTATGACAAACCATGATTTTTGGATGTCCATCAGTGACATAATCAATGAAGGATTTACATCTGAAGGTCTAGCAAAATTAGATGATTATGCAGAACAATTCAGTACTGGAAAGATCTTATATAAACGATTTTCACCGTCAGAGCAGCTTGGCTGCGTTAGGGGGGGGGGAAAACAATACATGTTATTGCATCCTTACTCGCGGGAGCAGAAGTTGGCACAGATCAACTCACTGCGCCAGAACAACAGAATCAAAAAGTAAGCTGAAAAGCAGTATGAAAAACACGCAACATACTGCTTTTCTCTATCCTTAGTTTATTTTAATATTTATCTTTTCGTAAATGTAAGTTCTGTATCACCCTCATCCATTAAGCATACAGTACAAATCATCGTATTACCTTTGATAGAAACAATCTTAAAGCGCTTGCAAGTTTTCCAATCTGTTTCATCCCCTGAAAAATAGGAATCCTTAATAATCAAAATGTTGGCATTCAATTCATATTTAGTAATTCCTGAATAAGATTTCCAAGTCCCTGCATCATAATCATACCAAATGCAACCACCATTAGCATTGAGAGAAAATCTAAATTTATCATCACTTTCAGGACTTTTATCTACAGTGATATGGCTATCATCCTCATCATCAGCCCAATACCACCCCTTAATATGCGTAAGTTCCCATGTACCAACGATGTTGGTCTTAATATCACCAGAAGCCGGAGTGTCGTCATCATCCGAAGATGAACAAGCGGTGAAAGACACCATTGAAAACAAGGCGAAAAGAATCGCCATTAAAGAAAAATGTAACTTTTTCATAAGTTGTGCCCGTTATGCCGATAGCTAAGCTTTTAATGTTATTAAATTAGTGAATCCGATAGATTATAATTGCGAAGCCATCGTTCTCTACATCACCTACGGATACAAAACACGTGGACGAAACTTGTCCACATTGCAGCCGTAGGAAAAGCTGAGGAAAACGACAAGTAACGCCCACGCTATAGCGGACGCTTACTATCTGCCGGTATTCCTGCTTTTTATTGAAGTTTCCTACGTTCCAATGTGCATGACCGAATAGCAAACGCTAATTTAACCATCAAAAAAATAGAAGTCAAACTCTTGCGAGAATTCATTCTGATTGCAAAAGTACAAAAACTTTCTGAATAATCAGCATTTACCATTCACTTTTTTCGTCAACTTCTTCTTTTTTATCATTATTTCTCCTCAAAATAACTACCCGCTTCCATCTTGCAATCCATCGCACGGCACTTGTTGTAGCGCTCTCGGGCTCTGTTTCCTCTTGCAAACATCGCCTTGGTGCCAGCCTCATCTTCCGAGAACTGCAGATGATTGTCGATACCCATATTCTGAGCAATGCTCTCTACATCAAGATCATCGGTACCGATGAAAGTAAAGGTCCAGTTCTGTTTCTTCAACTTCGCAATGAGGTTCTTGATCATCTTCAAATCATACTCCTCGCTGCAGTTTTCCTCACCATCTGTGATGATGGTTACCAATACGCTGTCATCCTCGGTGGTCAAGGCATTGATCTTGGCGATGCCCATGCCGATGACATCGTAAAGAGGGGTGCCGCCACATGGGTTGTAATCCCTTGATTTCAAAGGCTTAATATGATGAGCAGACACATTATCATAGAACAGATTCTTGTGGGTGCTGTCGAAGGTGATGAGCGTAACCCGCTGCTCCATATTCTTATGCGTCTTCTGCATTTTCTGAATCGTGGTCAAGGTCTCGTTGATGCCCACCAGTGCCTGGCGCTCGATAATACTCATGCTGCCACTCTCATCTACTACCAAAAGATTGAATACTCGTTTCATAACTTGTTTCTCCTATTTATTTTAAATTGTTCAACATAATTTTATAAGCAAGAAGAACTATTCCCTGCTTCTATTTATCCCTTAAAAGAAAGAATAGAGGGAAAAATTAAGAAAAGGATTATCTTTTTTCCAAAAATATTTTTGTCAGTAGAAATAAAACCCGTACTTTTGCACCAAATTATTATACATATATTATATAAGGAGATGAAAGAAGTATTAATAGTAAGCATTGGCAGCTTCTTCGGAGGCGGCATGAGATATTGGATTTCAAAGATGGTGCAATCCTGCACGGTGATTGCCTTTCCGTTCGGAACGATGGCGGTGAATGTGGCGGGATGCCTCATCATCGGGTTTCTCTCGGGATTGAACTGGCGGGAAGGGGGATGGATGTCGCCATCTGCCAAACTGCTGCTCACCACGGGATTCTGCGGAGGATTCACTACCTTCTCTACCTTTATGAACGAGGGAGCAGGACTGATGAAAGAAGAGAATTACCTCTATATGATGCTCTATCTCTTCGGAAGTCTGGCGCTAGGACTTATCGCCGTTCTCGCCGGACATTATCTGGCGAAAATGATTGCATAAGAAGAAGCAGGAGAATAGAAGAAAAAAGGCTCAGATTGCCGAAAAATATACTGAAGATAGTATTCCATCAAATGAAGAAATGATGAAAATACTATCTTTTTTATTATTTTATATTTCCAAAATGCCTTAATTACGAAATTTATTCGTAAATTTGCAGAAATAATCTGCATTCGACAATTTGAAAGCAAGCTTTCATCATGCTCGTTTGCTTAATTTTTGCACCAATGAATACATTAGATACAAACAATATAAAATGGAGCGAGAATGTAATTATCGCTGATGCCGACTATATCGACCGAGTGGCTTTCGACCTGATAGTCAACTTCGAGCGAATGATTAACCGTCGCATCCAACCAGCCGATATGGCACAATGGGCAGTCTGCATTGCCCTTGACGGAGGTCTGAGAGAGGGCGAGCACGAGACACAGGTTGTGCTTATCCACGACAAGCAGTCGATGGCGATGAAGAACTTCCGCCCTGCCAACTATGAGAAGGATCTGAACGCTCAGGCTTTCAAGGATGATAAGCTCGGAGAATTCATCATCTCTTCTTATCCTACAGAGGAGAAGATGGTAGGCAAGGATGACTTCCTCGTAGATGTGGCACGCACCGTATGCAACGCCAAGGAAGTGAAGCGAGTGATGGTAATCCCAAATTCTGAGGATGGAGATGCTTACGACCGACTCCGCGAGATACTCCGTAAGGTAGATGACGATGACAAGCGCATCACCCTCTTTGCCATGCAGCCCATGCCAGGCGGCAATTTCAGACAGGAGATTCTCGGATATTCGCTCATGAATGCCCTGGGGATTTCGGCAAATGAAATAAAATAAACTTTAAAATAATAAACATAAAAAAATAAGATTATAAATGAGTAGAGTACTTATGATTGGCGCAGGTGGCGTGGCTACCGTGGCTGCCTTCAAGATCGTCCAGAACCAGGACGTTTTCACCGAGTTTATGATTGCTAGCCGTCGCAAGGAAAAATGCGACAAGCTGGTTAAGGATATCCACGCCAAGGGCTACAAGATGGATATTCAGACAGCTGAGGTGGATGCCGACGACGTTGAGCAGTTGAAGGCTCTCTTCAATAGCTATAAGCCAGAGCTTGTCATCAACCTAGCTTTGCCTTACCAGGATCTCACTATCATGGATGCCTGTCTGGCTTGCGGTTGCAACTACATGGATACCGCTAACTATGAGCCTAAGGACGAGGCTCACTTCGAATATTCATGGCAGTGGGCTTACAAGGATAAGTTTGAGCAGGCAGGTCTCTGCGCTATCCTCGGCTGCGGTTTCGACCCAGGTGTATCAGGCATCTTCACCGCTTATGCAGCCAAGCATCACTTCGATGAGATTGAGGTGCTCGACATCGTGGATTGCAACGCCGGTAACCATCACAAGGCTTTCGCAACCAACTTCAACCCAGAAATCAATATCCGCGAGATTACCCAGAAGGGACTCTGGTATAAGGATGGCGAATGGATTGAAACCGACCCTCTCTCTATCCACAAGCCACTCACCTACCCTAACATCGGCCCTCGCGAGAGCTATCTGATGCACCACGAGGAGTTGGAGAGTCTGGTGAAGAACTACCCTACCATCAAGGAGGCACGCTTCTGGATGACCTTCGGTCAGCAGTATCTCACCTACCTCGACTGCATCCAGAACCTCGGCATGAGCCGCATCGACGAAATCGAGTACGAGGCTCCATTGGCAGATGGTTCCGGCAAGACTGCCAAGGTGAAGATTGTTCCTCTGCAGTTCCTCAAGGCCGTATTGCCTAACCCACAGGATCTCGGCGAGAACTATGATGGCGAGACATCTATCGGTTGCCGCATCCGTGGTAAGAAGGATGGCAAGGAGCGCACCTATTACGTATATAACAACTGCAAGCACCAGGAGGCTTACAACGAAACCGGTATGCAGGGCGTAAGCTACACCACCGGTGTACCAGCCATGATTGGTGCCATGATGTTCCTCAAGGGCATCTGGAAGAAACCAGGCGTATGGAACGTAGAGGAGTTCGACCCAGATCCATTCATGGAGCAGCTGAACAAGCAGGGATTGCCATGGCACGAGGTGTTTGATGGCGATTTGGAAATCGACTAAACTTTAAATAAAATAAGAATATGGCAAAAGAAATGCAAGAGGGAAAATTGAATCCCAATGAAGGCAAACTGAAAGCTCTTCAGGCAGCCATGGCTAAGATAGAAAAGGACTTCGGTAAGGGCTCTATCATGAAACTCGGAGATGAGCACGTTGAGAACATCGAAGTTATCCCTACAGGCAGTATCGCTCTCGACAATGCACTGGGCGTAGGCGGTTATCCCAAGGGACGTATCATCGAGATTTACGGTCCGGAATCTTCCGGTAAAACAACATTGGCTATCCATGCCATCGCAGAGGCTCAGAAGGCTGGCGGTATCGCAGCTTTCATTGATGCAGAGCACGCTTTCGACCGTTTCTATGCGGCTAAATTGGGCGTTGATGTTGATAACTTGTGGATTTCACAACCAGATAATGGTGAGCAGGCGTTACAGATTGCAGACCAGCTGATCAGTTCTGCTGCTGTAGACATCGTAGTTGTTGACTCTGTTGCCGCCTTGACTCCTAAGAAGGAAATCGAAGGCGATATGGGTGACAATGTGGTAGGTCTTCAGGCTCGATTGATGAGTCAGGCTCTCCGCAAGCTCACTTCTACCATCAGCAAGACCAACACTACCTGTATCTTCATCAACCAGTTGCGCGAGAAGATTGGTGTAATGTTCGGTAACCCAGAGACAACCACCGGTGGTAATGCTCTGAAGTTCTATGCATCAGTGCGTTTGGATATCCGCAAAGCTACAGCCATCAAGGATGGCGATGAGGTAGTAGGTAATCTGGTTCGCGTAAAGGTAGTAAAGAACAAGGTGGCTCCTCCTTTCCGCAAGGCTGAGTTCGACATCATGTTTGGCGAAGGCATCAGCCGTGCCGGTGAGGTATTCGGTCTGGCTGTAGCCAACAATATCATCGAAAAGAGCGGCAGCTGGTATAGCTATGGCGGTTCTAAACTCGGACAGGGTGCCGATGCCTGCAAGGCATTGCTCAAGGATAACCCTGAACTTCTCGATGAACTGGAAGCTAAGGTTCGCGAAGCACTTGCTGCTAAGGAACAGAAATAAAGCCAGATAAGGTTTCACACCTTATTATATATAGGAGCTTTATCTGAAAAGAAAGATTTCTCAATCATATTACAGGAATCAAGATAGGGAGAATGCGACATTTTATCGCCTCACATATCTTGATTCCTTTTATTTTGTCAGCATTATCTGACACCTTGTCAGCCACTTTAAATTTTACAATCCCTTGGCACATGCTTTGTTATGACGGAAAGCGTGAACGCTGAATATAGAGGTTCCCGACAGATGCATATCTTCGGCAGACTTCCATTAGCCAGCAGTTCATGAGATAAATAATATATTAATAACGATAAAAATAAAAAAAGATATAATTATGGGAAAAGTAATTGGAATTGACTTGGGTACCACAAACAGTTGTGTTGCCGTTTTCGAAGGTAGCGAACCAGTTGTAATCGCTAACAGTGAAGGTAAGCGTACTACTCCATCAGTAGTAGGTTTCGTTAAGGATGGTGACCGCAAGGTAGGTGATCCTGCTAAGCGTCAGGCCATCACAAACCCTAAGAACACAGTATATTCTATCAAGCGTTTCATGGGTGAGACATACGCTCAGAGCCAGAAAGAGGCTGAGGCAATGCCTTACACAGTAGTAAACGAGGGTGGTTATCCACGTGTTGAAATCGAGGGTCGTAAATATACTCCACAGGAGATTTCTGCAATGGTTCTCCAGAAGATGAAGAAGACTGCAGAGGATTATCTCGGACAGGAGGTTACAGATGCTGTAATCACAGTTCCTGCTTACTTCTCTGACTCACAGCGTCAGGCTACAAAGGAGGCTGGTCAGATTGCAGGTTTGAACGTTCAGCGTATCGTAAATGAGCCTACAGCCGCAGCTTTGGCTTACGGTGTTGACAAGGCTAACAAGGATATGAAGATTGCCGTATTCGACTTGGGTGGTGGTACATTCGATATCTCTATCCTGGAGTTCGGTGGCGGCGTATTCGAGGTACTTTCTACCAATGGTGATACTCACCTGGGTGGTGATGACTTCGACCAGGTAATCATCAACTGGTTGGCTGATGGCTTCAAGGCAGAGGAAGGCGTAGATCTCCGCAAGGACCCTATGGCTATGCAGCGTTTGAAGGAGGCAGCTGAGAAGGCTAAGATTGAGTTGTCAAGCTCTACATCTACCGAAATCAACTTGCCATACATCACAGCCGTTGACGGTATGCCAAAGCACTTGGTTAAGACTTTGACCCGTGCACAGTTCGAGCAGTTGGCTCACAACCTGATTCAGGCTTGTCTCGTACCTTGCCAGAATGCCGTTCGTGACGCTAAGCTCTCTACATCAGATATCGACGAGGTTATCCTGGTGGGTGGTTCAAGCCGTATCCCAGCCGTTCAGACACTCGTTAAGAACTACTTCGGCAAGGAGCCTTCTAAGGGTGTTAACCCAGATGAGGTTGTTGCAGTAGGTGCAGCTATCCAGGGTGCCATCCTGAACAAGGAAGAGGGTGTTGGTGACATCGTATTGCTCGACGTTACTCCATTGACTCTCGGTATCGAGACTATGGGTGGTGTGATGACTAAGCTCATCGATGCCAATACAACCATCCCTTGCAAGAAGAGCGAGGTATTCTCTACAGCAGCTGATAACCAGACAGAGGTTACCATCCACGTATTGCAGGGTGAGCGTCCAATGGCAGCTCAGAACAAGAGTATCGGTCAGTTCAACCTGACAGGTATCGCTCCAGCTCGCCGTGGTGTTCCTCAGATTGAGGTTACCTTCGATATCGATGCCAACGGTATCTTGAACGTATCAGCTAAGGATAAGGCTACCGGTAAGGAGCAGAGCATCCGCATCGAGGCATCATCTGGCTTGAGCGAGGACGAGATCAACCGCATGAAGGCTGAGGCAGAGCAGAACGCTGCTGCTGATAAGGCTGAGCGCGAGAAGATTGACAAGATGAACCAGGCTGACAGCATGATCTTCACCACCGAGAACTTCCTGAAGGATAACGGTGATAAGATTCCTGCAGACAAGAAGCCAGGTATCGAGCAGGCATTGCAGCAGTTGAAGGATGCTCACAAGGCAGGTGATGTTGCAGCTATCGATTCTGCTATCAACAACTTGAACACCGTCATGCAGGCTGCTTCTCAGCAGATGTATCAGGGTGGCCAGCAGGCAGGTCCTCAGGGTGCACAGGGTGGCCAGCAGGCACAGGGCGGCAATGACGGCGCTCAGGATGTACAGGATGCAGATTTCGAGGAGGTTAAGTAATACAGACTAATATTATAATAAAGGCGTACAATGCTCAGAAATGGGTTTTGTACGCCTTTTTTGTTTCATTATGATTTTTTATATCCCAATAGTTTGCTAATTCGCTGAAAATTATATATATTTGCAAATTAAGGGAGAATAACATCCCCGAAAGAGATAGACAGTTTAGGGTAAATATAAAAGAAAGGAGAACGAGATATGGCAAAGAAGAGACCACAGGTAGCGCTGGTTTATGATTTCGACGGCACACTGTCGCCTGGCAATATGCAGGAGTTTGGATTCATACAGGCTACAGGCAAGACAAAAGACGAGTTCTGGGAGAAAAACAGAAAGTTTGCAGAGGGTAAGGATGCCAACGGCATTTTGACCTATATGTATCTGATGCTCGACGAAGCCAAGAAGAACAATATCTCGCTCACCCGGGAATCTTTTCAGAAATTCGGCAAGGATGTAGAACTGTTCCGCGGTGTAAAACAATGGTTTTCGCTCGTGAATGAATATGGCAACAGTATCGGACTGGACGTAAAGCACTACATCAACTCCTCGGGACTGAAGGAGATGATAGAGGGCACACCTATTGCCCACGAATTTGAGAATATCTACGCCTGCTCTTTTCTCTACAACAAGGAGGGAATCGCCTATTGGCCAGCCGTAGCCGTAGACTATACTACCAAAACGCAATTCCTCTTCAAAATCAACAAAGGTATCAAACAGGTGAGCGACAACAGAAGAGTGAACCAGTATATCCCCGATGAAAAGCGCCCTATCCCTTTCCCCCGAATGATATACTTCGGAGATGGAGAAACCGATGTGCCTTGCATGAAGATGGTAAAGGAACATGGCGGCCACTCGATTGCTGTATATGATAACGAGGATAAACAGAAGACTGCCTGCCAGCTTGTCAAGGAGGGACGGGTAAACTTCATGTGCTCTGCCAACTACAGCAAAGGAAGCGTGATGAATATCATCGTAAAGAGAATATTGGATAAAATCAAAGCCGACTTTGAATTCGACCGTCTGATAGAGCTGAACCAGAAGAAGGCATGGAAGTGATTGAAAGGTAAAAGGGTAAAAGGGTAAAAAAGTAAAAAGGTAAAAAAGTAAAAAGGACAAGAAAGTAAAAGGAGAAAGGGATTCTTTTGTGAATTCCTTGAAACTTTTCTTGGTTTTATCGAGGATTATGCTTAATTTTGCACGCAAAAATAATAATATCAAATCATATTAATGGGAAGAAACAAATACTCAGCAGGAGAAATCAAGGAAATCGGCAAGTTGCTGCGCCTCAAAAACGCAGGCAACCGTTTACAACAGAAAATGATACGCCACGACCTTCGTGTGGATTATGAATTCAATATCTCTGACTTCAATGAGCCTGGCAAGGCTTTCGGCGAGGAGGAACTGCAGGATGCCATCAAGCGTGGCGCCATTCAGATTCTCGACGATGCCACCATCGAAGCAATGAAGGCAAAACGTGCCCGAGATAAGGCTCGCGACGAGGCAGAGAGACAGAAGGAAGCCGTAGCCAGCGGTGAACAGACCGACTGGCAGGAGGCTATGAAGGAGTGGAATGAGTATTACGAAAAGTAAAAAGGTAAAAAAGTAAAAAGAACATACTGATTACGACATATACCGATTAATAAAATATACTGATTATAAATTATTATGGCTAAAGTATTGATAAAGACATCAGAGGGCGACATCAAGGTGCGCCTCTACGACGAGACACCTCAGCATCGTGACAACTTCTTGAAGTTGGCAAAGGAGGGATATTTCGACGGCACTCTCTTCCATCGTGTCATCAAGGATTTTATGATTCAAGGCGGCGACCCTGACAGCAAGGGCGCTCCCAAAGGCAAGATGCTGGGCACGGGCGGACCTGATTACACCATCCCTGCCGAGTTCGTTTATCCACAGCTTTTCCACAAGCGTGGTGCCTTGAGTGCAGCCCGTTTGGGAGATGAAGTAAACCCAGAACGAGAGAGCAGCGGTAGCCAGTTCTATATTGTATGGGGAAAGACCTACAAACAGAATGAACTGAAGCAGATGGAAAAGCAGATGGGCATGCAGATGGAGCAGAACATCTTCAACCAGCTTGCCAAGGAGCATCATGAAGAAATCATGAACTTCCGCCGCAACCGCGACCGTGAGGGGCTGATGAAACTCCAGGATGAACTGGTGGATGAAACCAAGAAGCGCAGCAAGGAGCAGGGTTATCCTAAGTTTACCGAGGAGCAGCAGAAGGCTTACACTGAAGTAGGCGGAACACCTTTCCTCGATAACCAATATACCGTTTTCGGTGAAGTGGAGGAAGGACTTGACATCGTAGAGAAGATTCAGAACTGCGAAACATTGCGTGGCGATCGTCCAAAAGAGGATGTTTCTATGCAGATTTCAGTCATAGAGGAATAAGAAATACCCATAAGCTCCGCCGGACAACAAATCCGGCGGAACGCCTAATAAAAACCTAAATAAATATTATATAAGTAATAACAACTATTCATTCGTATTACACTAAAAGCCAAATCAATATGGAAAAATGAAAAGCAAAATGGTAAAGAGTATCATGATGCTCTTAGCATTGGCTAGTTCTAACTACAGCTATGCTTCGTCATTTTTTATTCTGCCTTCGTCATTCTATCAGCAATATACATACCTGCCAGAATGCAGCAGGCACCTGCCAGGAAGTAAGGAGTTATCTTTTCGTCCAATACCAGAGAGGCGAAAATCATAGTGGTGATAGGATTGAAATAAACCCAGTTGGTAGCTTTCACGGCACCCAACTTAGAGATACACCAGTTCCAGGTAAGGAAACATATCATGGATGCCAAACACCCCAGGAACAGGAGATTACCCACCACCTGAGGCTTCATAAACACATCCCATGACGGCCAACCAGGGATAACAAGATAATAAGGCAAGATGGTAAGCACACCATAGAAGAAGACCTTGCGGGTAATAAAAGCTGCGCCATAATCGCCCGATACCGATTTCATCAGGAGCGAATAGACAGCCCAGCTCATACATGCCGTAAACGCCAAGGCATCGCCTACAGGCGACAGATGCAGCACGAATCTGCCATTCAGCACCACGATAATCATACCTACAAAAGCAAGCAGAGAGCCCAGCAGCTGTATCATGTTGATACGCGAAGAATGGCGATAAGCCAGACGAACCAGCAAGGTAGCAAAGAGCGGACAGGAACATACGATGAGCGAAGTATTGGTCGTTGTGGTATAATTCATCGCCTCGTTCTCGCTCAGAAAATAGAGCGAACCGCCCGTTATACCCAGCATCGCCATTTTAAACTCATCCTTCCAGCTGTCAGCAAACATCCGCTTATGATTCACCATCAGCATCATAATGTATGCGATACAGAAACGGAGCGTAAAGATCTGTGCTGGTGAAAGCCCGTTCAGCATCAGCACCTTGGTAGAAACAAAGGTGGTTCCCCAGATGGCTACGGTGATGAAGGCCACAAGATGATATAATAAATTACTATTATTCTGTTTCATTCTATCTGCTATTTTAAATTTTGCTGCAAAATTATAACTTTTATTCGAAATGAGCAAATTGTAAACAAGAAAAGCAGAAAAAGACAATAAAAAGAGCGAAATTGGAACAAAAGAAAAAGTCTTAGGAGTAAGTGCAGATACGACTTCTCCTAAGACCTTATTATTTATATAGTAAAAAAATCAAGCCTTATTTTTTCTGGAATACTCTCACATAATCCACTTCCATCTGAACTGGGAGGGCGCTTTCGTCAACATCCTTCATGCCGCCCCAGTCACCGCCCCAAGCCAGGTTGAGGATAACATAGAATGGTTTATTGAAAGGCCATGAACCCACATCATTTTTACCGTCGTTGTTGAAATTGAGCAGTTCCTTACCATCCACATAGGTCTTGATATAATCAGGAGTCCACTCCAGGCGATAAACGTGGAAACCGTCTTCAGCACCCGCAGTCAGACGCTCCTTGGTAATCTGGGTTCCCTTCACGTGATTAAACTTCTCAGTATGGAGCGACGAAGAAGTATAGTTAGGATTAACGCCAACCTCTTCCATAATATCAATCTCGCCACACTTAGGCCAAGGATTTGCTCCGAAATCATTGTTGCAAGGCATCATCCAGAAAGCAGGCCATGTGCCTTTACCTTTAGGCAATTTGATGCGAGCTTCGAAGATACCGTAAAGCCATCCCTGGGTTTCGTGGGCATATACGCGACCCGAATAAATCTTGCCGTCGCTGCCCTTGAAACAGTTGATATAAAGCCGGTTATCAGCAATCTCTGTTACTCGTTTGCCATCAGCAGAGCCATTCACATAATTCTGAAGTTCATTATTCACCCAGCCCGACTTCTGCACCTCATGGCGCCAATCGGTACTATTCAGCTCTGAACCTTCATTGAACTCATCATTCCAAACAAGTTTGTAGCCTTCAGGAATCACCATTTCGCCACCTTCAATAAGAGTAATCAGTTTTCCTGCCTGATGCACTGGCACCGATACCTTCTTATCCTCTAATGAGATCTCGACACTTCCGTCAAGAGCTACAGACGATTTATTCTCTTCCACATCTACAGTTACCATACCCATAGCTTTGTTATTACCGCTGGCACTCACTTTAAACCAAGGGTATACATTTGCTAAAGGACCTTCTCCAGGGAAGGATGCTCTCGCTTCCCAGCCTCCTTCAGAAGCCACAATCATGATTTTATAAGTACCGCCCTTAGCAGGAACATCTATGCGCGTAGGAGAGCAGGATATCGTCACCTCTCCATCGCCGTCAGAAGAGCTGCTGCTGCAAGAAAGCAGCATAAGCGAGAGAAGGAAGGAAAATATTTTCAAGAATTTCATGTCATTTAAAATTTAGAAAAGGAGCCACTCCTACTTACTTATTTATAGGAGCAGCTCCTGTATAATTCTATATAAACCTATAAAACCTAAAGCCTATTTCACAATCAAAACAATGTCGCTGATGGTTACCTCGGCATCCTTAGGAGCACCAGCAAGGTCGATGACGAGTTTCATCTTGCTCATATCCTGAGGGCCGCCATCAGCTTCTTTCGTACTGTTTGGTTGGTTCTCATAACGGAAGACGTATTCACCTTTAACATCAGTAGACTCCTGGAAGAAGAGGTTTCCATCATTAGCGTCATCACAAAGCTTCAATGTCATCATTGGCAATGGAGCAGAAGTGGTAACCTTGCAAGAGAAATCAATCTTGCTATCAGCTTTGGCAGATACAGGAATACCAAGCATTTTCCACTGTGCGTGCCATAGCTCAGCAGGAGTTTCACAAGGCACGATAATGATGTGCTTGCTTCCCTCATGCTTGATAACAGGAGTTACATCAATCTGTGCCCAAGAAGCATCACCATACCAAGTTTCCTCAGTAAATGACTTGTTGGCATCAATATCCTTCCAAAGGTTACCCGCTGTATTGTAGTCGAATGGCACCTTCAATTCTACAGGAACCACAGTACCATCATCGTTGGCATGATCTTTCAGTACCAGGCTCTCTATCATGATTTCGTCATCAGCAGCATTACCACCAAAGTCGAATACAATCTTCAAATTATTGATGTCCTTGCCTTCGAGGTCTGAACCATAAATACACTTAGGCTCACCTGCTTCCAATTTTGTATTTGCATCCTTGGAATCGAAAAGGATGATATTGTCACCACCTTCTCCAGAATCACAAAGTTTCACTTTAACGGCATTATGTCCCTTGGCAGATGTAATGATGCAAGAGAAGTCATAATGCTTATCTGCGCTAGTAGAGATACCTAAGTTTTTGAAAGGAACCTGAGCTTGCCAACGCTCGGTAGTTGCCTTAGGGAGCTTCAATGTATAGCATCCCTTGCTGTAGCTACAAACCGGGTCAGCAATTTGGGTCCATCCTGGAGCATAATAGCCAGCAGAAGGTTTTTCAGGGAAGGTAATTCTCTTGAAGAGATTAAACTCGCTGTCCTCTACGAAACCTGCGAAGCCATTCATCTTGGTTTTCTCCACCGTGAAATGCTTCTTGACGCTCTCCTTGCTAATACCATTACGGTTCTTCACAAAGCACTCCACATCGTAAGTACCCTTCTTGCGATAATACTTAGAGAGGTTGAAAGCAGAAGAATAGGCACCATCTATCACCCATACCGGGCTTACTCCCTCTGCACCACCAAAAGAAAAGTTGGCTGTGTTGGTCTCTTGGTCTACATCAATCTTGAAGTTGTCGGCAAAGTCGGCTACATTAGGCAACTCACCGTTGGCACCAGAGAACTCCTCTGCAGAACATGCGCTGAGCATCAATCCACCCAGAAGAGCATAAGCCATATTTCGAAATATCTTTTTCATATTGCTGAAATCTTAAAGTTAATATTTTATTAGGGGGTAGAGGAAACTATTGTTCCTCTACCTTAATAAGTTTTAATAATTATTCTGAACCAAAGCAGGATCAGAGTCAAGCTCTGCCTGAGCGATAGGAACATACTTCTTGGATTCTGTCCAGGAGTTGGTGCGATAGCCGTAGCTGTCTGGTACCAACACGGTAGCAGCCTTGCCTGTACGAACGAGGTCGAAGTAACGCTTACCCTCACCTACAAACTCCAAGCGGCGCTCATTGATAACATCATCCAGAGTTACGGCTCCTAGCTCTGCGATTCCTGCACGGTTGCGAATCTTATTCACATAATCCTTAGCCTGATTAGCATCGCCACCTGTCTCCAACAAAAGCTCTGCAGCATTGAGGTAAGCCTCAGCCAATCGATATACACGGAGATTGTTATTATAGTTAAGGTTATTATCGAAACCTGCGTCAGCATTGTTCTCTGTAAACGGACGATACTTGGCCAGCCAAAGACCAGTATCCTCATAACGTTTGGTATATTTCACGCCACGACAGTCCCATACAGTAGCATCACGGCGCTTGTCGTTGTCAGCAAACAGAGCATAGGTTTCGGTACGAACAGGTAGGAATCCCCAACCGTCACCGCCTTGGTTCCAACCATCGCCACCAGGCCAAGAGTTTGGAGAAATCAAGGTAGGCAATATTGTACCACCAATAGCCAATGGTGAATCCCAACCACGCTCGTTGTTACCATCCTCATAGTTTACTTCCCAGATGCTCTCCTTGCACCATTCGCCGCTCTCTTTCCAAATAGAGGCGTAATCGTCTACTATATCATAGTCACTCTTGTCGGCGATGAGCTCCTGCATATACTGGAGAGCCTTAGGATAGCGAGTCTTGTCATTCTGATACATCACCATCTCGGCATACATCATATAGCACATGGCCTGCGACATTCTTCCACAGTTGGCATCGTCCCAACGCATTGGCAGGACCTTGGAGTCAATTACAGCCTCAAGCTCTACTATCAATTTGTCATATACTTCATCAGCCTTGAGCTGTGGGGCTGTGTAAGGAGCAGACAAGTTCTCCAGATAGAAAGGAATATTGCCGAAGTAGTGCCACAAGTTATTGTAGAAATATACACGGAGGGCTCTACCCTGCATCTCATAAGATGCCCTGTTTTTCTCGGTCAAGTTTGCCTCTGCCCAGCCCAAATACTTCAAGAGGTCATTACAACGCTTGATGCCTGAGTAGTCCACTGTCCAAAGTGAGCTAAGGGTATTGCTGGCATTTGCCTCATAGTTGGCAAGCATGTGCCAGTGCTGTTGATCGGTTTTGTTAGAACCGCCTACCCAGAAGTTATCGCCCATTATCTCGGCATCGATATTGAGAGCATTATACTGTCCCAATCCCCAGTCTGGCCAGTGGATAGGATCGTAAGCCGCATTCAGAGCCTCATTGATATGGGCATCTGTGGTATAATATTCTTCGAGGTTTTCACCTGATGGGTTCTCCACCTCTAGGAAGCTGTCGCTGCAAGATGTGTTTGCCAGTGTCATACTGGTTGCCAACACTCCTAAAGCTATATATTTTATTGTCTTCATAATAGTCTTTATTTTAAAGGTTCTTATTTTAGAATGAAAGGTTTACGCCGATGGTGTAGGTGCGAGCCTGTGGATATACACCATAGTCTACACCGAGAGAAGTTCCACCTGATGAGATTTCAGGGTCGAAGCCCCAATACTTGGTCCAGGTAATCAGGTTCTCTGCCATCACGTAGAAACGCAAGTGACTGATAGACAACTTCTGTGTAAGCTGCTTTGGCAAGGTGTAACCCAAAGAGATGTTCTTCAATCTCAAGTAAGAGCCATCGCAAAGATAGAGGTCAGAAACCTGCCAGTTGGTAGCATCGCCATTCTTCAGGATAGGATACTTATTGGAGGTACCCTCGCCAGTCCATCGATTGAGCATCCAAGTAGGGAAGTTGCCAGAGAACACATCTGTACGATAGGTTGCATCAAATACCTTATTACCCGTTACGCCCTGCAAGAAGAGGTTGAGGTCGAAGCCCTTCCACTCTGCATTGAAGTTGAAACCGAAGGTCCACTTTGGTGTACCATTACCAATATTGGTGCGGTCGTCTGGAGAAATCTCACCATCGCCATTAACATCTACGAAACGTACATCACCTGGCTTGGCATCTGGCATAATCATATTGTCATCCTTGTTGACGTAAGCCTGAACCTCTGCCATATTCTGGAACACACCAGCTGTCTTATAACCATAGAAGTATGGGAAAGGCTGACCGTTAGATCCACGAGTGCCACCACCAGAGATACCCAGGAAGCCATCGAGGTCGATGTAACCTGTATCATTACCGAGGTTGGTCAACTCATTGTGCAGATAGGTAACATTAGCCTTGGCATTGAAGCGAGCATCAGAGATGTGCCACTTATAGCCGAGCTCAAACTCAAGACCTGAGTTCTTCATGTCACCCACGTTACCGATTGGCTTGGTCTCACCTACGTAGCTTGGGATAGGCATAGTAATCAACATACCGTTGGTCTTCTTTACATAATAGTCAGCTGAGAATGTCAGCGCACTGCCGAAGAAACCGAAGTCGAAACCGATATCAGTCTGCTCACTCTCCTCCCACTTCAAGTCTTCATTGGCTGTGGCATTCGCCTTAGAACCATTAAACTTGACTGCATTCTTTCCGAAGAGCACGTTGTTGCCCATAGCGGTCAATACGGTATAACGGAAGTCACCGATGTTATCATTACCATTCTTACCCCAGCTGGCACGGAACTTCAAGTTGCTCAACCAATCGCGAGTACTTTCCATGAATTTCTCGTTCATAATATTCCATCCGATAGAGGCAGATGGGAAGGTACCATATTTATGAGATGGTCCGAAACGGCTTGAACCATCTCGGCGGATTGTAGCCTGAAGCATGTACTTCTCATCATAGTTATAGCTCAATCGACCGAAGAGAGAAGATATAGCATGCACTACATTATTGCCACCTGATACAGCATGCTCAATGGTTGGAGCACCTACAGAGATGATGTTACCTTCAGCATCCTTCACGATGGTCTGGCTATATTTACCAGTAGCATAGTCGATAGAAGGCTTGTTTACATTCACAAGATTCCAACGGCTGCCGTTCAGATAATCACTCTTATTCTTCATTGCACTCTGACCTAAGACAACAGCAAAACTATGCTTGCCAATAGTCTTATCGTATGTCAAAGTATTCTCCACCTGCCAGTTGATACCCTTGTCAGAACTCTTGTAAGCCTGGGTATGCTCAGCCTTGACGTTACCAGAGAGGTAATACTTGGATGCGGTGTAGCTATCTGAACCCCAGAAGCTGAGGTCTGCACTATAAGTGAAATGATACTTCAAGTTATCCCAGAGCTGGAGGTCGATAGAGAACTTAGGCACAAACTTATGTGACCAGTTCTTAGCTGCTGGGCGCGCCATCATGGCAAGAGGGTTGTTCATCTCCTGATAGGTACCTCCCATACCTGGGATGGTATAATAGTTGCCATTGGCATCACGAAGAAGCTCGTAAGTATCACGAGTACCTGTAATATTACCATCTGCATCGTATGTATTAGGATCCTCGTAGGTATTATAATACTTCTTCGCCACATTGCTATTGGTTACCGTAGGAGCCAATGTTGGAGCAAGATAGAGGGCACTACCCAATACCGAGCCATTACTATTAGCATCGATACCTGTACTCTTTACACGGGTGTAAGCCATGTTGACGGTTACATCGAGCTTGTTGAGGAAGTTGCGATCCTTGCTGGCATCCAATACATTATAAATGTTGTTGCTACGCATAGAGAGACGCTCATAGTTGCTCTGTCCGTAGTTACCACCTACGATACCTTCCTGCTTGTAGTAGCCCATGGAGAGGTAGTAGTTGATCTTATCGGATGCACCACTGATGCTTACCTCATGGTTCTGTACAGGGGCATTGTCGTTGAATACCAAGTCCTGCCAATCAGTACCAAATCCATTGATAGGATTGCCATTAGAGTCAGTCAGTTTGTATGGATCAGCATAGATAGGAGCCTGACCACCATTCACTGCACGCTCGTTCTGAAGGATGGCGTAGTCAGTGGCGCTTGTTACATCACGCTTCTTCCATGCGCTCTGCCAGCCGTAAGAGAAATTGTAGCTGATCTGTGCCTTGCCCATCTTACCCTTCTTGGTGGTTACGAGAATTACACCGTTGGCAGCACGGGCACCATAGATAGCACCCGAAGCAGCATCCTTCAACACCTCGATACTCTCGATATCACTAGGGTTGAGATAGTCGAGACCACCCTCGATAGGCATGCCGTCTACGATGTAGAGAGGATCTGAATTGCTGATAGTACCTGTACCACGAATACGAACCTTAGGAGATGCACCAGGCTGACCTGAAGAAGAGGTTACGTTGACACCGGCAGCCAGACCCTTCAATGCGTTATCAACACGCACTGGGCTCTTGCCTGCCAAATCTTCGGTGCTCACTTTAGCGATAGCAGCAGTTACCACGCTCTTCTTCTGAACACCGTAACCTACAACAACCACTTCGTCCAAAGCTTTGTCGTCTTGTTTCAGAGTAATCTTCATGTTGGCTGAAGGACGGATCTCTGCATCCTTGTAGCCAATGTAGGTGATAACCAAGGTCTGGTTAGCATCTGCATCGATGACAAAGTTACCATCAAGGTCGGTAATTGCACCGGCACCCTTGACGCCTTTAACCTGTACGGTGGCTCCGATAACGGGTTCACCCAGGTCATCCAACACGACACCCTTGAAGGTGTTTTTCTGTGCGAGCGCTGACGTCGACATCAATAATGCAGTCGCCAGCAATAGACTTTTTGTTTTCATATTCGATTATTAGTTTAGAAAAATATCTGTTTGTTAGTTCACTCTATTATAATAATGTTTAAGACTGTGCGGCTGTGCATTTCCTAAAATGCGTTAAGCCGTGTTTTCGTTTGCAAATATAATATGATTTTTTGATAATTCCTAGCCCCTTCAACAGATAAGTGGGAAAAATACTTGCTTCAAGCAACTTATATCGTTAGTTTTCAGATACTTATCTATTTTTTAATAACTATACGAAAGTGGATGGGGTAAAATGGAGAAAATGAGGCTAGAACACCCCTGAAACGTTATATCAGTATATTTCAGTGTTCACACTCTGCCACTTTTCAATAACGCACATCGCTCATTATACTTCTCATTATCAACAACTTACAAAAGTTATATTTTTGCACCCATCCACTTTTCACTTATCACACATCATTTTTTCATTATTTATTTAGTAATTTTGCAGATGAATGAGCATATACGCCTAAACGCACAAAAAAACGTGAGAGGCGGTGTGCAAAACAAACAACTGCAAGAAATAAACAAACCATAATAAATTCATTACTTATGAAACAGTTCATTTTATCATGTGTCCTGTCGGTTGCAGCCATCGCTCCATCTCAGGCACAGCAGACTACCAGACAATTGCCAGTCTATCTCGACCAGACCAAGCCGGTAGAGCAGCGCATCGATGATGCCATCTCTCGCATGACGCTGGCAGAGAAGATACGCATCATCCATGCTCAGAGCAAGTTTTCATCAGCCGGTGTACCACGCTTGGGATTTCCTGACTTCTGGACGGATGACGGACCTCACGGAGTGCGTCCTGACGTATTGTGGGATGAGTGGGAACAGGCTGGTCAGACCAACGACTCCTGTGTAGCCTTTCCTGCCCTCACCTGTCTTGCCGCATCATGGAATCCGCAGATGAGCCGCATCTATGGCGAAGCATTGGGCGAAGAAGCCCTGTATCGCGGCAAGGACATGATTCTGGGCCCTGGCGTCAATATATACCGCACGCCTCTCAACGGTCGTAACTTCGAGTATATGGGCGAAGATCCGTTCCTGGCAAGCATCATGGTAGTGCCGTATATACAGGGATTGCAGTCTAAGGGCGTATCAGCCTGCGTAAAGCACTATTGCCTGAACAACGATGAGGAATACCGCCATCAGGTGAACGTAATCGTCAGCGACCGTGCTCTCCACGAAATCTATCTCCCTGCCTTCAAGGCGGCTGTTGAGAAGGGTAAGACATGGGGTATCATGGGAGCCTACAACCTATATAAGAATGAGCACAACTGCCATAACCAGTGGACCCTGAACAAGATTCTGAAGGGCGACTGGAAGTATGATGGTGTCGTGGTGAGCGACTGGGGCGGTGCTCACGACCTGGAGCAGTCTGTAAAGAACGGGCTGGATATGGAGTTCGGCACCTGGACAGACGGTCTTACGATGGGTGCTACCAATGCCTACGACAACTATTATCTCTCCATGCCTTACATGAAAGCCATACAGGAAGGCAAGTTCACCCAGAAGGAGCTGGACGATAAGGTGCGCCGCGTATTGCGCCTCTTCTATCGCACCACGATGAACCCGAACCGCCCTCATGGTTTCCTCTGTTCCGAGAGCCATTATGCAGCAGCCAGACAGATTGCAGAAGAAGGCATCGTATTGCTCCAGAACAGGAACAATGTGCTCCCTATCAACACCCAGAAGGCTAAGCGCATACTGGTAGTAGGCGAGAATGCCATCAAGATGATGACCGTAGGCGGAGGCTCTTCTTCGCTCAAGGTACAGCGCGAGATTTCGCCTCTCGATGGTCTGAAGACGCGCTTGGACAAGGACGGCATCGAGGTAGATTATGCCCGCGGATATGTGGGCGATGTAACGGGCAACTACAATGGCGTTACAACCGGCCAGAACCTGGAAGACAAGCGCAGCGAGGCTGAACTGATAGCCGAAGCCGTAGAGAAAGCCAAGACAGCCGACTATGTCATCATGTTTGGCGGTCTGAACAAGAGCGACTTCCAGGACTGCGAGGGTCACGACCGCAAGCATTACGAATTGCCATACCATCAGGATAAGCTCATCGAGGCTTTGGCTAAGACAAACAGAAACTTCGTTTATGTCAACATCTCGGGCAATGCGGTAGCTATGCCTTGGAAGGCTAAGGTTGCCGGCATCGTACAGGGCTGGTTCATCGGTTCGGAGAGCGGCGAAGCCCTTGCAAGCATCCTTACAGGCGATGCAAACCCTAGCGGCAAGTTGCCGTTTACATGGGTCAACTCGCTGAAGGAAACAGGTGCTCATGCACTCAATACCTATCCGGGAACCTGGCGTCAGGAAGGTGGAGCCAGCACGAAGGGCAACATCATTGATGAGGAATATAAGGAAGGCATCTATGTAGGTTACCGCTGGACCGATAAGGAGCGCATCAAGCCTACCTTTGCATTCGGTCACGGCTTGAGCTACACCCAGTTTGCCATCTCTAATCTCCGCAGCGACAAGGCGCAGATGAAGCAGGACGGCACAATCACCTTTACCGTAAACGTAAAGAATACCGGAAAGCGTGCCGGAGCCGAGACGGTTCAGCTCTACATCCACGATGTCAAGGCATCAGTAGACCGCCCTCAGAAGGAGCTGAAGGGATTCCAGAAGGTTTATCTCCAGCCAGGTGAGAGCAAGGATATCAGCATCACCATCAGCAAAGAGGCCCTCAGTTTCTACGATGAGGCATCTTCATCCTGGAAGGCTGAAGCCGGAAAGTTTGAGGCTCTTGTTGGTAATGCAGCCGATAACCTGAAGCTCAAGAAAGCCTTCGAGCTCTTTTAAAAAGAATGATTCGATTCTGAGAAATTGAACGGAGGGAAGAAATAAATATAACGCATAAAAGCTTGTTACGGTGAAACGCCGTAACAAGCTTTTATTGTTTTCCCCTGCTTTTCATCCATTGACAAGCTCGCGTAGGAACGGGGATTTTCCAAAAATATCAATATTTTGATTATCAGAAGATTAACCCACTTGACACCCTAAAACAGGGCGCATGGGTATCTGCAGCATTTACTCCTGAATTTTCGCAAGTTTGCGCCATTACGCCCAGAAAGGCTTATTTCATGCCAATCTGCTTCACGCGCTGCTCGAACTCTTCCCTGTCACAGATGGCACTATTCTTGATTTTGGCGCGATAATTATAGATAGTGTTCACAGAATAGTGAAGGAACTCGGCAATCTTAGAACTGTCCTCGATGCCCAGACGGATAAGGGCAAAGATACGGAGGGTGGTAGAAAGATGGCTGTCATCTTCGAGCACGATACGCTCTTCAGGCTTCAAGAGGGCATTGAACTCCTCAACAAAGTCAGGGAAGAGCTTCAGGAAGGCGGAATCGAAATACTCATACAGTTCACCCATGTAGGGCTCGCCAGCCTGCATCTGCTCCAGCAACTTGTTGAGTTCTCTTGCCTTCACCAGTTTCACTACTCGCTTGCGCATGGTCTCTATCTTGTCGACATAGATGGCACAAAGGCGCAGGAATCGACCAATATATACCTCCTTCATCTTGTTACTCTCGTTGAGAGAATGGTTCATCTCGTTAAGAGACTGGTTCATCTCGTTGAGTGACTGGTTCATCTCGTTAAGACGCTCATTTGCCAACTGCAAGGCATGGTTGGTTTCCTTCAGCTTATGATGGGCCGCAGCAATGCGCTTGCGCTGCTTGTTGGCATAGTAGAGCAAGAGCATAACCACAAAGAGAAGCAAGGCTGAACACGCTACCATGAGCCGCAGATGCTGGTTGCTCGCTGAAAGTTCTTTCTGATAGCCCTCCTCAATCTGCGTGAGCACAGGCATGATCTGGCGGCTGCGGCTAGGCGTATTGAAAATGGTAGCCGACTGCCAGGCAAACTTGATATACTCATGAGAGCGCTTCTGCTCGCCCGGTTCGGCGTTGAGCAGATTGGCAACTTCCCAGAGAGACCCCTGGTCCATCACAGCCAACTGGACATCGCAGATAGCAGAACGCAAGAGGCAGCGGAGGAACTGTTCTTTATCACCAAACTGATTGTAAGTCAAGCCGCGATAAAACTGTACGATGGCATACTGATGGGTGCCCGGTTTCGTCATCGCCAGCCGCTTATCGCTCAATCGCAAAGCCTCCTTCATATTGCCTGCATCGCGTGCCCTCACCTCCTGCATCTGCAGATAAAGGTCATCATCATGGCTGAATGTGCTGTCTATTGCAGCCTGATAGGCATTATGCTTGCCGGCATAATATTTCTTCAAAGAGGGAACGTTGGAATAATATGCCATCTCGCCATACAGATGCTGGCAAGCCCAGAGGTAGTTGCGTTTGCCCTCAGCATCAAGATCAGCGATATTGACAGACTTCAGCAGGTCGTATGATTCGGCATAATCGCCCGTGGTCGATTCCTGGAAAGCAAGCAGCGCCTTGGCATTTTCCACCTTCTTTTTATCGCCCATTCTGATAGCAAGTTCCATACACTGATTGATGTATTTCAGCGCCATGTCGTTCTTGTAGGAGCGGTATTCCTCAAAGAGCGCAAAACAGGCATCATACTTACTGCTTAGCCGCCTGGCGGTCTTCAGTTTCTGCTCCCAATCGCAAATTCGGGCTTCACGTACCTTCACATAATCAGCCGAATGGGCAATAGCGTTGTCCAGACTCTGAAAAAGCTGCTCTATATTATCTGTTGTTTTTGCTGCAAGAGAAAGAGGCATCAAGACAAAGAGCAGAAAGAAGAATGCCTTTCCCCATAATTCATTTACGCTATACATCAACTTGATTCCGTTTAAGATTGATTTATTTTCATGAGGTTTCATGTGCAAAAGTAATAAAAAAAACGGAAACGACAAAATCTAATATAGAAGAAATGTAGATTTCTTCGCATTTTTCGTCTATACCGCATCCACTTTTTATATATTCTCCATTTTTCTTATCCATCTCATTATCAGACACATTCCTATCTAAAAAAGAAAAATTCATCCACATTTTAACATTTCTATCGCGCATCGTATCATCTTTTTTATTATCTTTGCAAAAGATAAACATAAAAATAACAATTAACATAATAAACAATGAGAACAGCACTTTTATCACTCACATTTCTTTTGGCTGGTTCTATGGCAGCACCTGCTTTCGCCCATACCGCAGCCCCTAAGAAAAAAGTAACTGCCACAACCAAGAAAGGCAAGATTCTACCCATGAAGGAGTATATCGACCAACTGATGGCGAAGATGACGCTACAGGAAAAGATTGGTCAGCTGAACCTGATGGTAGCTGGCGACATCACCACCGGCGGTGCACTTGACACTAAGGTAGGCGGCGATATCGCCCAGGGCAACATGGGCGGAGTTTTCAATATCAAAGGGCTCGACAAGATCAAGGCTCTGCAGGAAATCGCCATCAAGAACAGCCGTCTGGGTATCCCGCTGCTTGTAGGTATGGACGTGATTCATGGTTACGAAACGATGTTCCCTATCCCTCTCGCCCTCTCCTGCTCATGGGATACCGAGGCGATGAAGAAAGTAGGCGAAGTATCGGCCAAGGAAGCAAGTGCCGACGGCATCAACTGGACATTCTCTCCTATGGTAGACATTGCACTCGATGCCCGCTGGGGACGAATCAGCGAAGGAAATGGCGAGGATCCTTATCTGAGCGGCGTGATGGGAGCAGCGATGACTCAGGGCTACCAGGGCGTGGATATGCGCACAGAAGAGATTCTGAGAGCCAACCGCATCATGGCCTGCCTGAAGCATTTTGCCCTGTACGGAGGCGTTGAGAGCGGAAAGGAATATAACACGGTAGATATGAGCCGCATGCGCATGATGAACCAGTATCTTCCACCTTACGAGGCAGTGGTGAAGGCTGGCGTGGGCAGCGTGATGTCTTCATTCAATCTCATCGACTACATACCTGCTACAGCCAACAAATGGATGATGACCGATGTCTTGAGAAAGCAGTGGGGATTCAACGGTTTCGTGGTTACCGATTACGCTTCTATCGCCGAGATTCTGCAGCACGGAACGGCAAAAGACATCAAGGAGGCATCAGAACAGGCACTGAAGGCTGGTACCGACATGGATATGTGTTCCAACGCCTTCGTAAAGCATCTGGCTAAGAGCATAGCAGAAGGAAAGGTGAGCGAGGAGGATGTGAACATCGCCTGCCGCCGCATTCTGGAAGCGAAATATAAACTGGGCCTGTTCAGCGACCCTTACCGCTACTGCAACACCAAGCGCAGCAAGAGCGAGATTTATACCGCAGAGAACCGTCAGGCAGCCCGCGATGTAGCAGCAGAGACCTTCGTGCTTCTGAAGAACGAAGGCAATATCCTGCCACTGAAGAAGGAAGGAAAGATAGCCCTGATAGGTCCGCTTGCCGACACCCGAAACAATATAGCCGGTACATGGAGCGTGGCTCAGGTACCATCTAAATATACCACCATCAAGGAGGCGATGGAGCATGCACTTGCCGGAAAAGCCACCTTATTATATGCCCAGGGAAGCAATATCTGGCGCAATCAGGAACTGCAGCAAAACGGCGAATCCGGCAAGCCAATCAACTGGGGCAACGAGGCTGAGATGAAGGCTGAAGCGCTGAAGATAGCTAAAGAGGCAGATGTGATAGTATGTGCTATGGGCGAAAGTGCCGAGATGAGCGGCGAATGCGGTAGCCGTACCAACCTGGAGATGCCGGACGTACAGCGCGAACTGCTTGCCGAACTTCTGAAGACGGGCAAGCCAGTAGTGCTCCTCAACTTTGCGGGCCGTCCTACGGTCCTTACTTGGGAGAAAGCCCATGTACCAGCCATCATGAATGTATGGTTTGGAGGCTCAGAGATGGGCGATGCACTCTGCGATGTTATCTTTGGCGACAAATCGCCATCGGGTAAGCTCACCACTTCGATGCCTAAGACTACCGGTCAGGAGCCTCTCTACTATAACCATCAGAACACCGGACGCCCTGTAGCAGACGATAATGAGAAGTTTGCCAAGTTTGCCAGCAACTGTCTGGATGTAAGCAATGGTCCGCTCTATCCTTTCGGTTACGGTTTGAGCTATACCAACTTTTCGTACAGCAACTTCCGCCTGAGCAGCCAGGAGGCCGGCATCAGCAATGAGGAGGCTACCGAATGGCAGGATGGCAAGAAGATTACAGCTAGCGTCACCGTTAAGAACAATGGCTCCCGCGATGCCGACGAGATTGTGCAGCTCTACATACGTGACATGGTAGCCAGCATCTCCCGCCCTGTAAAGGAACTGAAAGGTTTCCAGCGCATCCATCTGGCAGCAGGTGAGAGCAAGGAGGTAAGCTTTGATATTACCCCAGATATGCTCAAGTTCTACAACGCAGATCTGAAGCACGTGATAGAACCAGGCGACTTCCAGATTATGATAGGAACCAACAGCAAGGATGTAAAGACAATGAAACTGAACGTGAAATAAACAAGAAAAATCGCCCTGTAAAGAGCAAAGCATAGCTTGAAAGATGCTTTATTTCTTACAGGGCGATTTCTATTGACTGAGCCCACTCCAACAGAAGGCTCAGTTATGGATTCTATCCTTCAGGATTACTTAGTCATCTCGAAACCTACACGCATACCATCGTAATTATTGGCGATAGTACCGATAGCGCTGAGGGTAGAACTGCCCTTGAGGGCACCCATGGTCTTGATGAGGTTGAGCAACTTTGTCTGGTCGAAAAGCAGGCTGATGCCGTTGGTAGTCTTCGTAGCATAACCCGACATACTCAAGAGCAAGCCCTTCATCTGAATGGCATGAGTCTTCTCATCAAAAGTATAATTGCCTTGCCATGACTTGCCATCTATCTTGGCAGCGAAAGTTCCATCAGTTTTGAAGGTGAAATAGGTGTTTGAGCCGCTGAAACCAAACTTGCTGTAATACTCACCCAACTTCTCCTCTACCTTGTTGGCAGCAATCTCACCGCCAGCCTTTGCCAGGAGATTCTCAGAAGTAAAGGCGCATCCCGGCTTGCTGTACTTCCAGGTATGGGCACAGAGATCCTGCTTGCTGAAGGTACCTGAACCGATTACATTATTCAGAATGCCATTGATAATACTGCTACCTGCAGAACTGCTGCTGTTAGAGTTTCCGCCCAGTACAGCACCCAAGATACCTGCAACGGCTGAACCTGCATTGCTGGTTGCACTGGTAGATGTAGCGGCATTGCTGGTTGTTGCTGAAGTTGTTGTTGCAGTCGCAGCTGTTGTGTTAGATGCAGCAGAAGTTGTTTTCTTTGTAGAAGTCTTCTTGGTCGTAGTCTTCTTTGAAGTCTTCTTTGTTGTCTTCTTAGCCGTTTTCTTAACCGGCATCATCTCAGACATTGAGGCATTGAGCGCTGCCTCGTTCATAGCGCTTGCGTTGCTGCCAGCTGTGCATGCGAGCACGAGGGCAGCCAAAAGAAATACCTTTTTCATTGCTTTCTATATATTTATTTTTATCACTCTTATTTATATATACCCAATACTTCCTATTGTTCTTTCGGGTGCAAAGTTCGCAAAAAAATCGGAAATACGATAAGAAAAATCCCTATTTCGCGTATGAATCTCCCTAAAAACTCAGCATTTCTGCTCTTTTTACGTTATTATAGACGATTGCGATGACAATTCGTTTAAAAGATAATGAAAAAAACGTTCAGGAAATACCAATTATCATTCTTTGGGGGGAAACTGTTCAAACGATTGCACATTTTTTTGACATAAATCAAAAAATAACGAATAAAACACGCATTTTCATGCATTTTGTACCTAGAAATAGGTAGAAACTTCTATCTTTGCAAGCAGTTAACAAATATCAATAGGTTATGAATGATTTAATTAAGGTAAATTCAGAAAATCAGAATCAGGCTATCGATAGATGCCAACAGATTCTTCAGGATCGCCGTGAGGCTCTTGCTTCTAAGGCAAAGAGAAGAGGTTAATACTCTTCAGAAACATGAAGTAAAGGAGGAAAAGATGGTGCTCTTATACATATATAATAAGGACGCATCCTTTCTTTTAAAAGAGAGATTTTTCGGAACGACTCTTAAATGATGAGTTTCAAAAATTTTGGGAAAAGAAAAAACGTAAAAATCCCGTTGTCAGCCATCTGGCTTGTACAACGGGATTTTTTCGTTTTATTATATCAAGTCCGAAATTTACTTCTCGTTCTTCACTGCCTTCATGATAATCTCGAAGTGATTACCACTCTTCAAGATGACATTCTTCAGGAAGTCTGAAATCTCAGATGCCTTCAGATTCTTCACCATCTCCTTGTAATCGCTATGAGTATCAACACCCATACGCTCGTATGTGCTCAACGCACCAAGCCAATAGCCGTTAGACTTCTCGCTTACAGCAGCCTGCTTCAGGAGAATCTCCTTCACCTTCTGAAGGTCTTCTGCATTTGGCTGGGCGATAGTCTCATCCATACCCTTGAAGAAGTAAGGAATAGCGATATCCGACTTCTCTGGGTTCAGCTGAGCCACAGCTGTAATAGAGATGGCAGCCTTGTTATCATAATCGCGAAGCAAACCATAGTTTGCTCCTGCATGATAAGCAGCGCTGAGTTCCTCACGGATAGTACGCAAATACTTCATCTCCAGCAAACGGGCTGAAACATCAGCAAGAACTGAATTCTTCAAGGTGAATGGAGCCTTGGTATACCAGATTTCTGTAGCCTGGTTCTGTGGATTCTCCATTGCCTTGGTAAAGATATTGCTTACCTTACCCTTAGCATAAGGAATCTGCTTGTTCTTCAGCTTGAAGCCCTTGTTTGGCAGACTGGCAATATACTGCTCGATGAGTGGGAGGAGAGTCTTCTCATCATAGTTACCTACGAAATAGAAGGTGAAGTCCTTGGCATTGCCGTAGAACTGCTTACCAATCTCCAGGATACGGTCGTAGTTGATATCCTTTATATCGCTTGCCTCTGGCACACGGGCAAGTTTGCTACCCAAATAGAGGGTGCTCTGAACAGAATCCTGATATACGAGGCCTGGGTTGTTGCTCTTGTTGGCAAGAACAGTAGCCATCATACTCTTCATATTGTCGAAGCTCTTCTGGTCCTTGCTTACTGCGGTCATCTTGAGATAGATGAGCTGCATCAGGGTTTCGATATCTTTAGGAGTAGAATTACCCTTCAAACCATGATTAAAAGGACTCAAGCTGAACGAAACGCCAGCCTGCTTACCAGCCAAAGCCTTATCAAGCTCATTGCTTGAGAAATCGCCAAGACCACTAGCATCGAGCACATCTGCTGCAAATGTAGCATTCAGGAAGTCTTCCTTGCCGAAAGTAGAATAGCCTACATTGGCTGAAGCTGCGAAAGCAATCTCATTGTCCTTGAAATCGGTCTTCTTCAATACCACCTTAGCGCCATTAGAAAGAGTCAACTCCTTGAAGCCCAACTTCTTGTTCTCGACAGTCTTCTTAATCTTACCAGCCTTAGGAGCCTGAGCGATGAGAGGTTCCTGCTTAACATTATCCACATAAGCCTCGAGCTTCTCAGCACGTACCTGCTTTACGATGGCAGAGAGTTCCTGCTCGGTAGGATAAACGGCCTCAGGCTGCTCGCGCATCATAACCAATGATACAAGGTTAGTATCGCTCTGGCAAACCAACTGCTTGGCATAGCTGTTGATAACCTCAAGAGGCAAGTTTGGAACTACCATCTTCCAGATCTGGCTCTCCTCTTCTACTGATGGAATAGGCTCGTTAGAAGTGAAGTTATCCACATACTGGGTGGTAAACTGCTCGTTCTTCATCTTATCCTTGTTGGCAAGCGCCTTGTCAACCTGGCTCATGAATTCATCCTTGGCACGCTGATATTCAGTAGCTGTGAAACCGAACTCATGCACGCGCTGTGCCTCGCGGAGAACAGCAGCATAAGCCTCCTTAATCTTTCCTGGCTTAGCCACACCGGTAAGGGTGAAAGCATCCTTAGTGCTTGAAATCAGGTATGAACCATCACCGGCATTTGCCTGGAGATATGGACAGTCTGGCTCCAATGCCTTCTCTGCATAACGGGCAGCTATCATAGAAGAAATCACGTTGTCCATGTATCCCTTCAGGAGATAGCTCATGTTGCTCTTCAGAGAATCAGGCACAGCATTGTGCTTCATATAAACCTGGAAGAGATCAACCTGCTGCTCCTTATCCTTGTCGATAACATAGATGGCTGTATCATTATCAGATACTTCTACCTTCTCTATCTTAGCGGCATTCTTAGGTACCTTGATACCAGAGAAGAGTTCCTTGATCTTAGCTTCGATATGATTTACATCTACATCACCCACGATGATAATAGCCTGATTGTCTGGGCGATACCATTTGCGGTAGTAAGCACGGAGAGTTTCTGGCTTACAACCATCGATAACGCTCATCAAACCGATAGGGAAACGGTAGCCATACTTTTCGCCCTGATAGAGCTTAGGAAGTGAACGCTCTATCATGCGCTGCTGACCTACGATGCGCATACGGTACTCATTGTGTACCACATCACGCTCGCTCTCGATAGCATCTTCAGTAAGACTGATACCATTACTCCAGTCCTTGAGGATAAGCATGCATGAGTCTACCGCTGTTGTACGGGTAGTAGGAACATCTGTGAAGTAATAAACAGTCTTCTCTACTGCTGTATAGGCATTGAGATTACGGCCATACTGTACACCGATGCTCTGCAGATAGTCCTGCAGAGAGTTGCCCTTGAAATGGTCGGTACCATTGAAGGCAAGGTGCTCCAAGAGGTGAGCCAAACCGCGCTGGTCATCATTCTCATTGATAGAACCCACTTTCTGTGCGATGTAGAAACTGGCTACATGCTCAGGATAACTGTTGTGACGAATGTAGTAAGTCAATCCATTATCAAGACGACCTATCTTCACATTCTTGTCTACCGGAATAGCTGGCATCTGCTGTGCCATCGCTGCACCTGCAGAAAGGAACAGCACAACTGCTGCAAAAATCTTTCTTAGTTTCATCTGATTTTAATTATTTATATATTTATTGTTTTCTATATCATTCTTTCTTTATACCTTATTATATATATCATGCTACTTAACAAGTTAGCCTATATATAACGACAAAACCTGTGACATGGTTACTGTCTGCGATGCAAAATTAAGAAAAATAAAAAAGATTTGCAAACATTTTAGAGAATATCTTTCCGATGTATGCAAATCTTAACCTAAAACTAACATTGGAGGCAGAAAACCAATCCTAACCTACATGAAAACTCTTCATCCATGAACCTCTGAAGAGGCGGATAAGGAAGAGGATTCCCCTGAATGTGAGTTCGGTAGCCATCGCTATCCATACTCCCTCCAAGCCATAACTCTTGGAAAGCGCATAAGCCAGGGTAAGGCGTACCAGCCACATGGTACCGAGATTGATCATCGCCGGTTTTCTGGTATCGCCCGCTCCTACACAGACACAATAGGTCACGATGCTAGCTGCAAAGAATGGTTCAGCAAAAGCCTCGATGCGCAAACAGATGGTACCCATCTCACGGATACTTTCTACCGGAGAAAGAACGCCAATCATCTCAGGAGCAAAGACATACATCACCACTCCCATCACAGCCATCACAGCCATTCCAAGTCCTACTGTCATATAAGCAAAATTCTTGCACAAACCAATCCGTCCTGCTCCATGCGTCTGTCCCACCAGAGTGGTAGCCGCATCACCAATACCATAGCCCGGCATATAGCAAAGACTCTCTGCTGTAATAGCAAAAGAATGGGCAGCAATGGCTATATTGCCAAGAGGTGCCACAATCATGGTACTCACTATCTGCGCCCCACTCATCAATATGTTCTGTATGGCTATCGGAATGCTGATTTTACAGGCATTATGCACATACGACCTGACCCAACGGAAACGGACATGGTCCTGACGGAGATTCAGTATCTTATTCTTGAAACCTGCAAGATAAAGATTAGGCAGAGAGATGCAGACATAAGCCATCGCCGTTCCTAAGGCAGCCCCCACAACACCCAATTTCAGGATATAGATAAACAGGTAATTGAACACCACATCGCAGATGCAGATCAATACTGCCATCACACTAGGCGTATGCATATTGCCCGCCGATTTCAGCATCATTTCGGATATATGATAAAGGAAAACGAATGGCAGTACCAGACCGTATATCAGAAAATAGCGAGAGGAATTGGTGGCAATATCAGCACCTCCACCCAGCCAATAAGGCAGATAAGCATGAATGCCGACACAGAGAAGAGAAACAAAAATGCTGAACGCCACACCGCAAATCAGCGCATGGCGAAACACCTGACGGGCATTTGCAAAATCATTGGCTCCGATAAAATGAGCCACCTGTACTGAAAATCCAGTAGCCGCTGCACTGAGCAAACTACCAATAAGCCAGGTAGTTGACTCTATCAATCCGATACTGGCAGAAGCCTCTGCTCCCAGATGGCCCACCATAGAAGCATCGATGAAGAACATCATCACCGTAGAAATCTGAGCCAGCATAGAAGGTATACTCAACCCTACAATAAGATTGAGTTTCTCGCGCCGATCCATCTCCCTACCCAGGCGAATCGACTCCATCAAATAATCTGTCTTCTTGCTATAAAGCATAAATTAATTTCTCGTATATCGCTCATACAAAAAAATATGTGCATATATCATTTCAAACATATGCACATACTTTTTTCTTTAATCTTAATCTTTTTGTTCAGCAATCCACTTCTTGCCAGAAGCTCTCTTATAACTCTTGAGCACCATCTCAAAACGGAGCATTGAATAGCCTTGGATTGAAGAATTACCGCTCGCTCCATAAGCCAGCTGGTATGGAATGAATACCTGCCAATGATCGCCCGGATGCATCTTGAGCAATGCGGTGGTAAAGCCATCGATAAATCCACCGGCTACACTACGGGTAGGATTAGCTGTAGCTGCATCAAAAGTTCCCGTAAAACTCTGGTCGAAGACGTAACCTTCCTTATAATTATCAGTAGGAATGAAACGACCACGATAGCTCACCTGTACCGAATCGGTAAGGATTGGAGAAGTTGTACCCTCTCCCTTCTTCAGAACATGAACGATGATATTATCGCAATCCTTATAAGTAAGGGTCGCTAAATTACCATTCTGATCTTTGTTCGGAGTCTGGTTTTCGAACGTCCAGTTCTTATAAACGTACCAGCCGTTAGCTTCACCCATCTTTCTGGCATAAGCCAATGTATCGGCAAAAGCCTGCTCGTTACGCTCCTGCCAGTTGGCATATTCCGAGACATTATCATCATCTTCGCTGCATGATGACAGCGTGATCACTGCCATCATGAGGAAGAAGAAATATTTCAAACTCTTAAGATTCATCTAAATGTATTTGATTAATTAGAAGTTCTTGATTTCCTTGCCAAGCTTCTTCAATACGCTAGTGATGCTTACGCGCTCCTCGATGATGCTGCGAAGATCTGAGATAGCTACTCGCTCCTGCTCCATGGTATCACGATAACGCAGAGTTACCTTATGATCGTTTGGAGTCTCGTGGTCTACAGTGATACAGAATGGAGTACCGATAGCATCCTGACGGCGATAACGCTTACCGATAGAATCCTTAGGATCGCCATAGTGAGTATTGAAGTGGAACTTCAGTTCGTCAACGATTTCGTGAGCCAACTCTGGCAAACCATACTTCTTATCCAATGGGAACACAGCACACTTAACAGGTGCCAAAGCCTCTGGCAAACGCAAAACAACACGTGTCTCGCCATTCTCCAGCTTCTCCTCGCAGTAAGAGTGGCACATTACGCTGAGGAACATACGGTCTACACCGATAGATGTCTCTACATCGTAAGGTACATAGCTCTCGTTCTTCTCTGGATCGAAGTACTTGATAGAACGGCCGCTGTACTTCTCGTGCTGAGAAAGGTCGAAATTGGTACGGCTGTGGATACCCTCTACCTCCTTGAAACCGAATGGCATCTTGAACTCGATGTCGGTAGCAGCGTTGGCATAGTGAGCCAGCTTCTCGTGGTCGTGGTAACGGTAGTTCTCATTACCCATACCGAGAGCCTCGTGCCAAGCCAGACGAACCTTCTTCCAATACTCAAACCACTTCATCTCAGTACCAGGCTGGCAGAAGAACTGCATCTCCATCTGCTCGAACTCACGCATACGGAATACGAACTGACGGGCTACAACCTCGTTACGGAAAGCCTTACCAATCTGGCAGATACCGAATGGCAACTTCATACGGCCGGTCTTCTGAACGCTCAGGTAATCTACGAAGATACCCTGAGCAGTCTCAGGACGGAGATATACCTTGCTTGTAGCATCGCTGGCAGCACCCATCTGGGTAGAGAACATCAGGTTGAACTGACGGACATCAGTCCAGTTCTTGGTACCGCTGATAGGGCAGACAATACCCTCATCCTCGATAATCTGCTTCAGCATCTCCAGGTTAGGCCCCTGCATAGCCTCAGTATAGCGGGCATGGAGGTCATCAAACTTCTTCTGGTTCTCCAGAACGCGAGGATTAGTTGCACGGAACTGAGCCTCATCAAAGCTATCGCCGAAACGCTTCTTAGCCTTGGCAATCTCCTTGGCAATCTTCTCCTCATACTTAGCCATGTGATCCTCGATGAGCACATCGGCACGATAACGCTTCTTTGAATCGCGGTTATCAATCAATGGGTCATTGAAAGCATCAACGTGTCCAGATGCCTTCCATACTGTAGGGTGCATGAAGATAGCTGCATCGAGACCAACAATGTTCTCGTGCAACAATACCATACTCTGCCACCAGTACTGCTTGATATTGTTTTTGAGCTCAACACCATTCTGACCATAGTCATAAACGGCAGCCAAGCCATCATAAATTTCACTACTTGGGAACACGAAGCCATATTCCTTGCAATGGCTTACAATTTTCTTAAAAACATCTTCCTGTGCCATGATTAAATCTTATTTTTTTCAAATTTTCGGCAAAGATACTCTTTTTTCTCGAAAAATTGTTGTATTTTTGCCATAAATTAATAAAATAAGTATTAAAAGCTATATATGAGCGACGAAATTAAAGATAAAAATGGTCTTGAAGAGGAAAAATCGCCAAATTTGGAAAATTCTTCTACAGAATCTGAACAGGATGCTGCAGAAGATGCCAACGAGGAGATTTCGACCGAAGAACATTCCGATTATAAGCCGGTGAACCGATTCGATGCTTCTGCTGTACATCATCTCAGCGGAATGTACCAGAACTGGTTCCTCGACTATGCATCGTATGTGATCCTCGAACGTGCCGTTCCTCATATTGAGGATGGTTTGAAACCGGTACAGCGACGCATCCTCCACTCTATGAAACGCATGGACGACGGAAGATACAACAAGGTTGCCAATATCGTGGGACATACCATGCAGTTTCACCCTCACGGTGATGCGTCTATCGGAGATGCTTTGGTACAGATGGGACAGAAAGACCTGCTCATCGATACGCAGGGTAACTGGGGAAACATTCTTACGGGCGACCGTGCCGCTGCTCCCCGATATATCGAGGCACGCCTCTCTAAGTTTGCTCTCGACGTGGTTTTCAATCCTAAAACTACCGACTGGCAACTCTCTTATGATGGCAGAAACAAGGAGCCTATCACGCTCCCTGCCAAATTTCCGCTGCTCCTGGCACAAGGTGCCGAGGGTATTGCCGTGGGATTGAGCAGTAAGGTTTTGCCACATAATTTCAATGAGATTTGCGATGCTGCCGTCCACTATCTCAAGGGCGAGCCATTCCAACTCTATCCCGACTTCCCTACAGGCGGTGCCATCGATGTAAGTAAATACAATGATGGACAGCGAGGTGGTGCATTGAAGGTAAGAGCCAAGATAGACAAGCTCGACAACAAGACACTCGTTATCAGCGAGATACCATTCAGCAAGACTACAGGCAGCCTCATCGATTCTATCACCAAAGCGGTAGAAAAAGGTAAGATTAAGGCACGCAAGGTAGACGATGTTACTTCGGCAAATGTTGAGATTCTTGTGCATCTGGCACCAGGAACTTCATCAGATAAAACGATGGACGCACTCTACGCATTCAGCGATTGCGAAATCAACATCTCGCCCAACTGCTGTGTCATCGAAGACAACAAGCCTGTATTCCTCACCATCAGCGATGTGTTGCGCCACAGCGTAGACCGCACAATGGGATTGCTGCGCAAGGAGCTGATGATCAGAAAGGGTGAATTGGAGGAGCAGCTCTTCTTCTCTTCTCTCGAACGGATTTTCATCGAGGAACGCATCTACAAGGAGCGAAAGTTTGAGCAGAGTAAGAGTCAGGATGAAGTTGTTGCCTTCATCGATTCAAAACTCGAGCCATTCAAGGACAAACTCTTTACTGCCGAAGTAGACGGTAAGGGTATGGTAGAATATGCCTTCCATCGGGAAATTACCCGTGAGGACATTCTCAAACTCCTGGAAATCAAGATGCAGCGAATCCTTAAATATAATAAGGATAAGGCAGACGAACTGCTGATGAAGATTAAGGCTGAACTTGCAGAGATTGAGAACGACCTGGCTCACATGACTGATGTAACCATCAACTGGTTTGAATATCTCAAGGGCAAGTATGGAAAGAACCATCCTCGCAAAACAGAAATCAGAAACTTCGATACCATTGAGGTGACTAAGGTGGTAGAGGCTAACCAGAAACTCTATATCAACCGTCAGGAAGGTTTCGTTGGTACAGGTTTGAAGAAAGATGAATTCGTATGCAACTGCTCCGACCTCGATGACATCATTATCTTTTATAAGGATGGCAAGTTTAAAGTCACCAAGGTAGCCGACAAAATATTCGTTGGCAAGAATATCCTCCATGTACAGGTATTCAAGAAGAACGATAAGCGCACCATCTACAACTGTGTTTACCGCGACGGCAAACAAGGCGATTACTTCATCAAGCGATTCAACGTAACCGCCATGACCCGCGACAAGCTGTATGACATCACCCAGGGTACACCTGGCAGCCGCGTCATCTACTTCACCGCCAATCCGAATGGAGAGGCAGAAATCATCAAGTGTACGATGGAGCCCGACCTGACGAAGAAGCGCCAGAGCATCTTCCTGGAGAAGGATTTCTCAGACATTCTGATCAAGGGACGTGCTGCCAAAGGAAATCTCCTGACCAAGCGCCCTATTCGCCGTATCGGTCTGAAGAGTCACGGCCACAGTACGTTAGGAGGCAGAAAGGTTTGGTTCGACCCAGACGTAAACCGCATCAACTACGATGAGAACGGCCGCTTCCTGGGCGAATTCAATGATGATGAATCTATCTTGGTAGTACTCGACAACGGTGAATTCTACATCACCAATTTCGATGTCAACAACCACTACGAGGACAATATCATCCGCTTAGAGAAATGGGATGAGCATAAGATATGGACGGCTATCCTCTACGATGCCGACAATCAGGGATATCCATACATCAAGCGATTCACGATGGATGCCACCAAGCGCCATCAGAATTTCATGGGAGAGAACCCTAACTGCAAGCTCATCTTGCTTACCGATACGATTTATCCACGCATCAAGGTTACTTATGGCGGTGTGGATGCCATCCGTCCTGCCGAAGAAATCGATGCCGAGCAGTTCATTTCGCAGAAGAGTTTCAAGGCAAAGGGTAAGCGTCTCACGACATGGAAGATTGAAAGTATTGAGGAACTGGAACCAACCCGATTCCCTAAACCTCCTTCTGAGGATAATGATGAGGAACCGGATGGTTCTGACTCAGAGAATGAAGGTGAAAACCTTGATCCAGATGCTGGCAAAAGCGAGCAACAGGTGATTGACGAACTGACCGGTCAGACCAACCTCTTCTCAGAAAAAGATTTCGAAGAAGACCAGAAGGATAAAGACTGGTTATCGAAGCAATAAAAAGCGCTAAGAAAGCGAAAAAGAAAGCGCAAGGAAAGCAGCAAGAAAAGCGCCCATCATAAAAAAAGGAGCTTAAGCCTCAAAAAGCTTAAGCCCCTTTTTTATTATCTAGCCATTTGCATTTCGCGCTTTAGCATTTCGCGTTCAGCAAAAAAGAAGCCAGTCCCCCTCCTGCCCCCGTTCCAGGCGATTCCATCGCCTGTTCCCCCAGCAGTCAGTAGCCTTCATTTTTACCTTTTATACCCCGCCAGCTTTTTCAGGCAGTATTCCTTAAAGTCATTCCAGTGGTAATAAGGTGCCACATCGCTCTTGATAGGCAAAGTAGCCTCATCTTCATTCAAAAGCACCTTTACCAGCACATCATTCGCCTTGTTTCTATAAAAAACAAACTGCAAATTCGTTGCCATCGGAGTAATCTTATAATCCCACCATTGAAAAGCAATCTTCTCCGGATCCTTAATCTCTTCGCCATACCCATTCAAATCCAGCAAACAGGTAAGCGGAGTAACCATCGTATCGTGTCCATATCTCAATGTAGCACCCGGATGCGGCAAGGCGATGCAGCTATCCGCCTTCTGAATGATGTTTCTCAAGAGATTACGCTGGGAGAATGGCTGCACATTGCCCGTATAAGGCGAGTTGCCGTAAGCCATCTGCCACCAGATGTTGGCATTCAGCCAGTTCTGATACAGTTCCTCCTCCGTAAAGAGGTCATAGAGCGAAACCTTGCCTCTCAGTTCCGTGCCTTGGATTGAGCTTGCCATCTCATAGAGCCTTCTGTTCAGGTCACTCTGGTTGATATTCTGCTTTACCCAGGCAGGGTCGTTGAACAGTTCCTGCATCACACGGCTATAGCTAACGTGCTTCTGTGCAAATTCCTGCTGTGCCACCTTGATACCCACGCTATGCTTCAAGCTATCCAGGTATCTGTCGTCTTGGTTCATATAATACATATCATGCTCGCTGGCATCATGGAAGATATGAAGTTTCGGATTGATACGCAGCATCTGCTGCAAACCGTTCTCCATAGAGAGGATGCATCGGATTACCAAAGTACTTCGGGCTTCGATATTCGTATTACCGGCAAAAATCTCAGGGAATCGCTCCATCATTCTTCTGGTAATACCCTGATGCTGGAGAGCTCCGAGCGGAGTCAGTTCGCCATCGCGCCCCTTCGCCTCCTCACGAATCATCTTCACCTTAGCCAGCGTTTCCTCGCCCTTAGCTGTCAGTTTGCCCTCCTGCTTCGCTTTGAGCAGAGAGAAATAAGGCACATCATAAGCCTTCTTGCCAATCATATAGCGGGAACCATGCCGCCCATAATGGCTCAGATAGAATGGCTTATAACCCTTAGGAGCCGCAGTCAACTGCTTCTGCGGACCACGATAAGCTACATAGTTACTACCCGAAAGCGTAATATCCCGCTTGAAATCCTCTTGCGGAGTCTGTGCTGTCAGAGGCATCGCCAATGTAAGAGATGCCAACAATAATAGATTTTTTGTGTTCATTGTTATCATATAATTTTGTTTTGGAAACATGCAATTTCATTTAATTCCAATTCATCAGTTTTCTCAGGAACGGAAGCAATTCTGCTGCCATCTTCCGATGCTGCAGCATACTAGGATGCCAGCTGGCGCCATAACCTAAATCTCCTTTCTGGAAACTGAAATCGAAACGGTAAATATTCTTATCGGTTTTATTGGCATCTGCACAGATTCTATCAAGCACAGTTCGCTGCTTGCTACTCTCCTTCTCGTCGAGCATCGGACCTGTCAACATCACAATCTTTGCATGAGGATACTTGCTACGTACCGTTTTAATAAACATGCGATAATTCTTCTCGTAGAGTTGAATATCATAATTCTTGGTAGAAAGATCGTTCGTACCCAGATTGATGCAGACTAACTGAGGCTGATACTTGGCAAAATCCCATTTTTCATCATGCTGGTCAAATAAGGTATATTCATATTGCCAAGGCATATTATCGGCATCACCTGTCTTCGGACCATTATAATTACGATATACACCGATACCACTACGGGAGATAGAAGTATGCTGAGCCTTCAGACTGTCACTTACGATATTGGCATAAGTAAGCCAATGGTTCTCTGTTTCATCCTCAAAAGGATCAGACATGTTGATACTTTCTACACCATAACCGCAGGTGATGGAGTTTCCGATAAATTCAATCTTCCGTTCCGGGAGAGCCGGAGCCTCAACGAGCTGACATCCCTTATCAAGAACGAATCCCCTGAATTCCGGTTTACGGAACAAACCTTCTATCACATACATCACCTTAGCATGATGCACCCCCTTTGGCAAAGCCGCAGCCAGGGTTACAACCGAATCACGTTCAGCATTAAAGGCCACTTTGAAAGGTTCGCAACCATCAATCTGCGCCATGAAATATCCAGTCTTCGGGCGACACAGCATTTTCAGAGAAGACCCTTGAAAACTAGCCTCAATCGTAGTTCCCGGATAATTGAAACTGGCTACATCAGGATTCTTAGCAAAGCTCACACGCCCAACATACTGAATCATCGGATGAGAAGCCTTTACGATCTCTCCCTCAATAGGAAGAGTTGTTGATTTCTTCACATTTCCAGCCATCATCGTGGAAGAAACCATCAATGTAGCCAGCATCATAACCCATACTTTTTTCATATTCCTGTTATTATAGTTTTTATCTGTCCTTACCATTCAGCCTTCATTTTTGCAATGTAAAGACAAAACAATATCTGTTTGCAAAATTACCATTATTTCTCGTAAAAAGCAAGTAAAACCATCATTTTTTTCATTTTTATTCTTTTTATTCAAATTATTATTGTATCTTTGCACCCAAGAATGCGCTTGTGGCGAAATTGGTAGACGCGCTAGACTTAGGATCTAGTGGTTTAGGCCGTGTAGGTTCGAGTCCTATCAGGCGCACAAAAAAATGCTAAGTAGTTAATAATAACTATTTAGCATTTTCTTTTAATATAACTACCTGTCTTTTTACACCTTTTTGTCAGATCCTTCTCCTAAAGCAGAGAGATACCTACATCATCCCTTCCAGTTTTTCCTGCGCCTCGCGCATATCTTTTTCAAAATTCACATGGTCTAGAAGGAATTCCGTTCTGCCTTGAGAAAGAAGAAGATAGAGCTGCGGATTCATGCCCTCTACATACTGGGCGATGGCATACTCTATATCATCACGCTGCGTAGGATTGGTGGAAAATTCAAAAACCCTGAGCTTCTGATGAATAAAGCAATATGCCGACTCTATACTATCTCTGGTGATGCCCCCTGCCAAGAGAGCATCACCATTATTATTCTGATTCATTCTGAATATCCTTTCTATTTCACGCCCTTCATCGACAGGGCGATGCGCTTGCGCTTCAAATCTACTTCTGCCACTCTCACCATCACATGCTCATGAAGCTTTACCACCTCAGAAGGATCCTGAATGTAACGGTTTGACATCTGGGATACATGAACCAGACCATCGTTGTGGACACCTATATCTACAAAGGCACCAAACTTGGTAATGTTGGTAACAATGCCCGGCACAACCATGCCCACCTGCAAATCCTCTATCTCCTTGATGCTGGCATCAAACTCAAACTTCTCTACCTCACCACGAGGATCCAAGCCCGGCTTGTCAAGCTCAGCCATGATATCGGTCAAAGTAGGCATACCCACCTCGGCACTCACATATTTTCTGATATCAATCTTCTTCTGCAGCGCCTTGTCTTCTACCAGCTGCTTCACCGTTACGCCCTGATCTTTCGCCATCTGCTCTACCAGCGCATAGCGCTCTGGATGAACGGCACTGTTATCCAAAGGATTCTTAGCGCCTGGAATGCGGAGGAAGCCGGCACACTGCTCAAAGGCCGAAGGACCCAGACGTGGCACCTTCTTCAGCTGGGCACGGGAAGCGAAGGCTCCATTCTCGCGGCGATATTCCACGATATTCTTGGCAAGCGTAGGTCCCAAACCGCTCACATAGGTCAGGAGATGCTGCGATGCGGTATTCAGGTTGACACCCACCGAGTTCACGCAACTCATTACCACCGTATCCAGACTCTTCTTCAACTGAGTCTGATCCACATCATGCTGATACTGTCCCACACCGATGCTCTTCGGATCAATCTTCACCAATTCAGCAAGCGGATCCATCAGTCTTCGTCCGATGCTCACAGCACCACGCACGGTAACATCCTCATCCGGGAACTCATCTCTTGCAATCTTCGAAGCCGAATAGATAGAAGCGCCATCCTCGCTCACCACATAGATATCTACCGGATGAACGAAATCGATACTATGCAGCCAGTCGCTGGTTTCGCGGCTTGCCGTACCGTTACCTACAGCCATTGCCTCCACCTGATACATCTTTACCATGCGCTGGATGGCAGCCGTAGCCTCGCTCTTCCTGTTGCGGGGAGGATGAGGATAAACAATTTCATGATGAATCAGATTGCCCTGCGCATCGAGACAGCAAGTCTTGCAACCATTGGCAAAACCCGGGTCAACCGCCATCACGCGTTTCTGTCCGAGAGGAGCCGCCAACAGAAGCTGGCGCAGGTTTTCGGCGAAGACCACAATAGCCTCCTCATCCGCCTTCTGCTTGCTGAGCGCAGCAAATTCGGTTTCAATGCTAGGCTTCAGCAGTCGCTTAAAGGCATCATCCACCGCTTCACCCACCAGCGTCTGGCACTCCCCGAAACCATGTACATAGTGGCGCTTCAGTTTATCCTGACACTGCTCATCATCAGCCGAGATGCTGACACGCAAGAATCCTGCCGCCTCGCCTCTACGCATAGCCAGCAGTCGGTGCGAAGAACATTTCTTCAATGGTTCTGAGAAATCGAAATAGTCGGAGAAGCGCTGCGCCTCTTCCTCATCCTTCTTCTTGGCTACCACCTTAGAAGTGATGATGGCACCGCGTCTGAACTCGCCGCGAATCTGATTGCGGCTCTGCTCATTTTCGCTTACGGTTTCGGCTATGATGTCCTTGGCTCCCTGAAGTGCAGCCTCCACATCCTTCACCTTATCGCCCACAAACTTCCTGGCAGCCTGTTCCGGATTGCGCTCACGCTGGAAGAGGAGCAGCTGTGCCAGAGGTTCCAAGCCTGCCTCACGTGCTATCTGTGCACGTGTTCGGCGCTTTGGCTTATAAGGAAGATAGATATCTTCCAGTTCGGTGGCATCCCAGCACTGTTCGATGCGTTTTTTCAGTTCATCCGAGAGTTTTCCCTGTTCCTCGATGGTTTTGAGGATAGTCTCTTTTCTCTTCGCCATCTCAGAGAGTTTCTCGTTAGCCTGTGCGATGGCTTCAATGTTTACCTCGTCCATATTACCGGTTTTCTCCTTGCGGTATCGCGAGATAAACGGAATGGTGCAGCCCTCTTCGAGCAGCGCCAGAGTATTTTCTACAGCCTGCTCCTTCAGATTGAGGTGGGCTGCTATCAGCTTTGTAAATTGATTCATTTATGATATTTATAAAATAAGATTCAAACTGTTTGTTCATGCAAAGATAGAGAAAAAAGTTGGTTTGCCCAAATATTCCCTCATATTATTTGGCGGTTTCACTAAAAAATCGTAGCTATTCTTCAAAAACAGCTTTAGATACATTCAGCACACCTGCTTTTTATTGATTTACATCAACAATACGGCTTGTTTTGCAAGAAAAACAGAGAAATCGTTTTGATTTTTAAGTTATTTCCTATATCTTTGCCACCGAATTAGAGAGTGCAGAGCATGTCTGGGATGTGCTTTGCCATCATAAATAAAGGGGCTGAAAAGCTACCTGATTAGAGTGATAAAATAAAGTAATAATTAAAAGAAAAGATTGATTATGAAGAAGATTATGTTGAGCCTTGCTATGGCTCTCGTTTCAGTTTGCGCTAGCGCACAGGTTTACATCGGTGGTACAGCTGGTATTTCCAGCAACAAGATCGGTGATGGTGACAGCAAGACAGCTTACACCTTGATGCCAGAGATTGGTTACGAATTCAACAACAAGTGGGAAGCAGGTCTCGAGATTGGTATCAAGAAGGGCGAAGTTTGCAAGCTTTCTCCTGTAGGCGAATCTACAACATTTAGAGTAGCTCCTTACGTACGTTACACAGCCGTAGAAACCAAGTTGGTTAACCTCTTCGTTGAGGGTACAATCGGTTACAGCAGTTACAGCAAGGGCGGTGGCGATTCTTACGAGGTAGGCATCAAGCCAGGTTTGGCTGTTAAGCTTTCAGACCACGTAAACTTCATCACAAAGGTAGGTTTCCTCGGTTACAAAGGTTATTCTCCTGACCATGGTGACAACTCATCAACATTCGGACTTAACGTAGATGCGAGCAACATTTCATTTGGTGCTATCTACAAGTTCTAATCTTAGGGTGCTCATTTACTCATAAGCAATAATATCAGGGGCGCAAGCGATTCCTTTCATGGAAACAGCTTGCGCCCCATTTTTTATCTGCAAGCGAACACGCTTTTACTCTTCACTCTTCACCTTTCCTTCGGAAACCCCTGTGTTTATCGGCATTCCGAGGGGTGAAGAGTTCTTGGACACTCTTCACCCACTCTTCACCACTCTTCACCGATTCCAAAGACCAACAGGCGTAAATTGCAGCGCAAGACCGCTAGGTGTCCCTGAGAAGGGTGTGCCATAAGTCTGGATGTTGGTGCATAACAGTTGACCATCGCATGCACATCACCTGTTGTGCATGCGCATATCAGCTGTTATACAAGCGCACAACAGCTGTTGTGCGACCGAAGATACAGACTGCCTCAACAACATATCCTAACTCTTCCAACAACATATCCTAACTCTTCCAACAACATATCCTAACTCTTTCAACAACATATCCTAACTCTTCCAACAACATATCCTAACTCTTCCAACAACAAGAAGAGGATGAATCATAAACTTATGACACACCCTCCCTTTATTTTGTTTCCGCCATTGCCATCCAACCAACAGCACAAGAACAGATTATAAAAACACTTTTTACAGCAGAAAAATGCGTATTTACGCAAAAATCTTTTGTAAATTCATCCAAAAAGCGTATCTTTGCAGCAGAAAAATGCGTATTTACGCAAAAATCTAACGTAAAATTAAATCAATTGACATTCTTAACAGAAATCGCATCAAGAACAATGCTGAGCTAGAAGAACTTCTCTGTATGTTATCATCTGGCATAGGAGGACTGGTAAATCCTCAAAAACTATCGAATACATTCAAGACCAACAAAAATATATCCATTGGCTCTACCACTCTGAAAACATACATCGATTATTGCTCAGATGCCTTTCTTATAGAGGAAGCCAAGAGATACGACGTGAAGGGAAGAAAATATATCAGTACTCCTATGAAGTATTACTTCACCGACTTAGGACTGCGCAATGCACTCATCAATTTTCGCCAAATAGAGAAGACCCATCTCATGGAGAATGCGATATATTGCGAGCTGAGAAGACAGGGATTCAATGTGGATGTAGGCGTGGTAACAGTGAATGGGAAAGACGAAAACGGCACTAGTTATCGCAAACAACTAGAGGTAGACTTCGTGTGCAACAAGGGAAGTCGCCGATGCTATATCCAGTCGGCCCTCAGCCTATCATCGCAAGACAAGATAGAGCAAGAAATCAACTCATTGCGCCGCATAGATGATGGTTTCGAGCGAATCGTCATTGTGGGCGAAAGCCTCATCAGCAACCGTGATGCAAATGGTATACTCTTCATGAGCATCTATGATTTCATGCTGAATGACTTATAATCATCGACTATAAAAAAAAGGCTCCCTCACCATATCCCATGGCAAGGAAGCCTAAAATTATGACACACCTCCGCCGAACCAGCCAGAGTGAAGAGTGGTGAAGAGTGGGTGAAGAGTGTCCAAGAACTCTTCACTCCTCGAAACGCCCATAAACACTGGGGATTCCGAAGGAAAGGTGAAGAGTGAAGAGTATTTTCTTATCCTTTACTTACAAAATTTTACAGGCATTTACGCAGACTGTTGCAGTAGAACAGCCAACTAGCGAGCGTACGGCTAGTCAGCTGTTCTTCATTCGCCAGTACACTATTTCCGGTTAACAGCCAACTTATTCCTCGGCAAAATATTCTTCCATAACTAGACAATAAACGCTACATACTGATAAAAAACAGCATCTAAAAATGTGGAGATACTCAGGCAAGAATATTGGAATTAAAATATTCCGGAATACAGTTTATACTGCAACAATAAATAAGGGGCGTGCTTAAATGAGCACGCCCCCAGACGAGAGATTTTATGTATTCTTTTCACAAAGAACTCGACAAAACATTATGTATATAATTTATTTACTTTGCAAACCAGGATACAAAACTGCAGTAACTAAAGCATAACCTTTACGTACCATCGTTTTAGTTTCTGCTGTTGTGTCTGAGGTAAAGAACTGGAAACGAATAGTAGTTACTTCACCCGTATCCCATAGTCCATTATCTTCAAACACCAAATCTGTTACTCCATAATCATCATAATACTTAAAGTAACCTATAAGACCTGCTTCTTTCTTGAACGTACGTACATTATTAACCTGATCCCACATCTGACACCATACATAACGAGTTACAATGGTCTTGTCAGTAGAAGAAACAGGAGACTGATATGTTCCCATATACTGTACGTTATTAATAGCAAGAGATAACTTATTCTTATCAAATACTACAGAAAGCGACAAGCCCCATTTAGGGAACTTCAATACACAATTATCAGGAGTACCTTCTAATGTTGCATCATACATAACTTGCTTTTGCGTACTATAATTATAACCATAGAAATAATATTCACCAGCAATATCCTTAGCAAATTCATACTGGGAAACACTGATAGTATCTTTTACATTGCCACATGAATAAGCTACCCAACCTCGACGGAGGTGACCACTGGTATTCTCTGCCAAACCTACCTTTAAACTATCATTTGTTGCTTTAACAGTAATCCAACTATCAGAAGAACTTACTTCTACAGGCAAATCATGTTTCATGTAATATGAAAATGAAGTCGCAGCATCAGAAAACGCTGCAATGCCTGAATTTGCTCCATCTAAGACACAAACGGATCCTAACTGTGAGATATTTACAATAGTAGAATCTGTTTCTGAAGCCTTAAGAACTACGGTCGTATGACGAGATTCATTGGATGTATTCTGACCAACTGTCAGAGCTACAGTATTACCTTTTGCATCTACAGCAAGCCACTCGTCTACAGCATAAGCTTTCACGATATCCTTGTTCACGGAGATTTCATGTTCACCACCATTGGCATCAAACGACGTTTCGGCTGAAAGAACTTTCATTCCAGTTTCTTCCACCTTGTCATCATCATCACAGGAAGCCAGAATAAGGCTTCCCATTAAGATGAATGATAAATAATATATTCGTGATAATCTCATAACACTTTCTTTTAATTGTTACTTAACAAATTTCTTACCGAACACTGGGTTTGCATGAAAAGCCGGTACCTTATTACAAAGCATCTTTGTCTTCATCATACCCTTTACCCTAGCAGCACTCGTTTCATCGGCCGGAATCTTGACAAGTACAGGACTCTGCATGATATCAAGATAGCCGAGAATGTCATTAGAAGATGCAGGATTTGGATTACATGCCTCCAAATATACTGAAGAAATCTTCTCTCCATTTACTTCGCCTTCAGAGAAGATAGCACAAGTACCATTTTCTGCATCATAACTTACAGGTGCAGAATAAGTGAAATTAGTAGAGAGTGCACTCCAATATTGATCGCCTAAGAAGATATTATAGACAGAGCAGGTTGTACCATTAGTCAATTTTACTGCACCCAAATACTGGAAGCTACTCCAATCAAAGCTTAGTGTTTCGGCATTCCACTTCAATGTTGCATTTAAAGTATGACTACCAAGATGAATTGGCATATCGATAGCATCGGCATTATCCACAGTTACATCAAATGTACTCTGACAAACTTTACCATCACTATCATAATACTGCAACAGATAGGTACCCAAAATATCCTTGACATACTCCATTTGAGAAACAACAAACTCGCCCTCACCATTTTCATTAGCGACCTTAACTGTTGCCTGACGAGGATGTCCCTCATTATTAGCAGTCACATTTAATGTAAGTCCATTCTCGCTTGCATTGATGGTCAACCAATCAGCATCAGATGTATAAGTAAATTCATTAGCCATATTAAGCTTTATCTCCTTAGTCTGTGCCTCATCATTCAGAGCTACTATAGTGCCGACATTATTAATAACATAACTTGGAGATATCAATGGCTGTAGAACCAAAGATTTGCCACTAGCAACATCAGTAGCTGTCAGATTCAATTCTCCTTCCTTCTGTACAAAATTATGTGCATCATCAGCAAAAGCCACTGGCACAGCAATTCCGTTTGGTGTAACACAATATGGATTACGAACTACGGACTCATCAGAAGCTACATAAGAATATCTACGACTATTAAAAGAGACGACACCTTGCTCTACACCATCTTCCATCACACGATAACTGTCAAACATATTATCCTCGAAATCATAAATGGCGTTGAAATAGGCAGACCAATCCGTATTCTCCGGCAAGCGGATGAGACGCATTTTATTACCCGTTGTACGTCCCTTTAAGTCAATCGTATCATTACTGATCTTCATGACAGAAAACTCGAAGTCTCCTCCATTGGTAGTACCATCCGAATTTGGATTAGCAAAATAATGCATCCATTCATTATAGGTGTTAAATGTAAGAACAGGACCCTGATCTTTCACTACATCATAAGATGAATGTGTTATATCTGTAGGGTCATCTGCCAAATCTAATGCAACATCAGCCTTACCATCTTTGAACTTTACAAGATAAGTACATCCACCACTTGTATATTCATCACCAAGATAATACTGAAAAGCCCAACCGCTGGTAGAAGACTCCAATATCTGCTTGGTTTCTTCTGTAGCATGCTCCAGTCTTTCTGCTGCTGATTCATCAAACAATTCCTTATCGTCATGCAGACAAGACTGAAAAGACAGCATGCTAATTACACCCATGATATATAATAAAAACTTTCTCATGTCTCATTACTTTAAATGTTCCAAATCCAATGAACTCATTTCTCGACCACGATGCTGAACAGCCTTGTGCAACTCGTCAATATCAAGATTCCAGGAATCCTTCATATAGGTACGAATCATCTCCAGTTTCTGGTTGATAATAGCAGCGCCTTTGGTGCCTGCTGTCTTCAACTTAGCTGCCCAGGCAGCATCTGTGCAAGTTACATACTGAGCCATTGTCTCAGCAAAATCCTCGCGACCTTCAACCATTGCATAATTACGTACAAAACCCTTCTGAAGGGCTGTCGCATTAGGAACCTGATACCAGTCACCGCTTACGTAATCTGATTCAGAAATACGATCGAAGTCTGTATTATAAGGCTTCTTCTGGTTCAAGATATGAGTAAACTCATGATGCATCGTAGTGAAATAATAAGTTGTCAGAGCATCATAATCTTTCAATGTAGCATCATCCAGATTATTCACCATATAAAGAGTAACCTTGTAACCACCTTCGGCAGTACCCAGTACCATCGTACCCGTATTCTCATAAGCTGGCGAACCAATCAAAGTGATGACACGAGGTACATACGTCTTGACGAAATCCTGACCAGCAACCTCATTATAAGCATCAAACCACAGATATTTCACGATGATAGCCAACTTAGCCGACTTTGCAGAATCTGCAGGCACCAGATTGTACTTCATATCACTCTCAATCTTCTGCCATTTATACTGGAAATCCACATTATATGGATAAGTATAGTTCTTCAACAACCACTGGTCCAGGTTGTCACGAGCAGGCGAATCAGTAGGGAAGATAGTAGCTCCATCAGGATCATCATCTGAGCAAGAAACAAATCCCAAGCTCATGACAGCTACCATCAAAAGCAAATATATTTTTTTCATACTTTTATTCTTTAATTAAGCGTTTTTAAAAACATTACTTAGTACGTGGATTTGCCTCCAAGCCTGAGTTGATAACATCCTGTGGAAGCTGAATAGCACGACGAGGATCATCTACGGTCAAACTGTCAGTCACATCAAGAATTTCATCATTCTTATTTAAGGTGCGGCGATAGATAACAATACCATAGCGTTTTACATCCTGCATACGCAATCCCTCATGCATGCTCAAGATACGTTTCAACTGCAAGATGCATTGCAAAACAGGTTCCTGAGTTTCTGCATCAATGGTAAATGCCGGATGCAAAGCCTTCTTTACAGTTGGCTCCTTTGGAGTATAATACTTAATGCCTTTGTAGTATTCCTTAATACCATCTACAGAAAGTGTTACATTTCTTTTACTGAATACAGAAAGTTCAGTATTTACATCATCTACAGCCTTCTGGTATTCACCCTTCAAAGCATAAGCCTCAGCACGATCCATGAGCAGCATATCTGTATTAAACGCTGAAAATATGCTATGAGAAAAACCTATTTCAGCTTGCAAATCTGTATATTCAAACTCATAAGGAATCTTACGAAGAATATATTTTGACAAAGCTGAATTGTTAAATACCTTATAGTTAAAACCGGTATTGCTTCCCCATGGACCAGCAGCCTGCAACGTCTCTGTTGTTGCCAACACCTTTCCATGTGCATAACGGTCGCCATATGAATATGGACCACCAACAGCACCCCAGTCAGAATAAGCTGTCTGTAATAGGAGGTTAGCATTATTTCCAGAATTTACATACGCTTCCGGCTGCACTTGATCGTTCATGCTCAAACTAGAGAGACCTGCCCAGTCTCTCAACTGTGATGCGGGATTATCACCCAAAACTTTAGTCGCATAATCTATAGCCTTGTCGTAATCCTGATAATATAGGTAGAAACGGGTAGCAAAAGCATAAGCAGCCTTTTGGGTAAAATGGAACTTCGGGGTAGAATAGGTATTACCTACCAAAGGAAGACCTGCCTGAATATCTGCATCTATCTTCTTATATAAATCTTCCAAAGTACCGCGATTATACTTCTGACCTACAACAGTCTCTGTATGCTCAGGATAAGGCAGACCCAATTTGCTGGCAGCGGTAGATTTGTCATATGCTTCGCAGAATACAGTAGAAAGCATAAACTCTCCGTAGGCACGGCAGAGAAGAGCCTCTCCCAACTGAGCAGAATACTCAGTCTTTTCTGTATCAGATAGTTTAGCTATATATTCTATAGAAGCATTAGCTGAAGAAATGGCCTTATAATACGCATTCCATAATTCCTGAGGACTCTCATCGTCCTGAATCTCTGTTATATCCTCCCATCGATAGGCCTGTCCCTGGAATTTGTCGGCCTCTGTCCAACCAGTATTATCTATACAGTCAGTATTGTCAGAGTACATCTCCAACAAATAGGCAGGATAACGTGAAGAATAAGCACTGACTAGCAAGTTACTCACATCATCAGTAGACTTCAATTCCATACGATTGTCTGGCAACTTATCCAAATAATCATCACAAGATGAAAATCCCAAGAGTGAAACTGCCAAAACCGTAGATAATAAATATTTTGTTCTTTTCATTGTGCTTGCATTTTATTAAAGTCCAACTTTAACTGTTAAAGTAAACTGTCTTGGAACAGGTGAAGAAACACCTCCTGAACGGAAAAACTCAGGATCCTGACCATTCAACTTCTTATCAGCATAAATCAGGAAGAGATTGGTAGCCTGTAATTTCAAAGACAGATTATTGAGCGGATGAATCCATGCCTTAGGGAAATCATAACTCAATGATATTTCCTTCATTCTGATGAAATCACCTTTGGCTATACGTACATCAGAATAGTTGTAGGCATTGTAACCATAGCGCAATTGCTTATTGTTCTGATACTGATAGTAACTCAAAATAACAGGCACGTCGGTATATTTTTCATCACCTGGCTGTACCCAACGATTCTTAAACTCCTTAGTCATAGAACTCAAATCAGAATAGGTAGCAGAGAATACAGGATCAAGACGTACAACATTTCCAAAAGAATAGGTCATGAACACATTCAGAGCAAAACCTTTATACTTGAAGATATTACCTAAAGAGCCCTGTATAGTTGGATCTGTAGGACCTTCGTACTTCAGAAAATCGAGATTCTCACGCTCCTGGAAGTTGATATCATCAGAAGTCACTTTACCTTTCTCATTGAGGAAAGTTGGCAGACCATCTTCGTCCAAGCCCTGGAATTGTACTGAGAACAAAGAACGCACAGGATAACCTTCTCTACGACCACCCATATTGGTAATCAAGTCAATGGCACGGTCCTGGCTTTCCAAGTTAGTAATCTCTGTCTTTGTATGAGAGAAGATGAAACTTGTATTCCAAGAGAAATCCTTATTCTTGATATTAGTTGTACTGATACTTAATTCCTGACCGTTAGCCTTCATGTCCGCAGCATTAGCCCAACGGATTACCTCGCCACCGATACCCTGGGTTGTAACAGGACCGATTTCATCAAAGTTCTTACGAGAATAGATATCGAAAGACAAATTGATACGATCATTCAAGAAACCAGCCTCAAAACCAAAGTTAAACTCATGCTTTTTCTCATAAGTCAATTCATCATTTTCCAACTGGCTCAACTGGATACCAGTCTCCTTGTCACCTGTCAGCAAGCGCCAAGGTGAATATGCCTTATATACATTAGTAGAACTTGTATAACTAGTTGGAGGAGGTGTCGCTGTAAGTGAGTAAGAAGCCTTTAACTTCAAGTGAGAAATTGCAGGCATCCAAGACTGGAAGAATTTCTCCTGATCTACATTCCAAGAACCAGCCACGTTCCAAGTTGGAGTCCAACGTGCACTACGGCTACGACCCATAGCATTACTACCTTCATAACGGTAAGTTCCATTAAGAATATATCTCTGCTTATAAGAATAGGTAGCATTGCCGAAGAAAGCTACAGAACGTGAGTTTGTGTTAGAGAGAGAATAATAATCGGTATTCTCTTCCAAACTCTTCTTAAAGAACTGATATATATAGAATGGCACCTCACCCTTGTCATACTGCATACCCCAACCATTAAAGAAGGTACGGGTACGCTCAATGCCTGTAGTCTCCATACCGGCAAAGAGGTTCATAAAATGAGTATTATGATCGAACGACTTGCTATAGTTGGCTGTAAAACGGAAGTTGTAATCCAACATACGATTATCAGTACGTTTATACATACCACCATTAGGCAAAACCGAGATAGGCAATGCGTATGGATTATCAGGGTCTGTATAAAGATACTTATTGGCATCACGAATCAGAGAGTTGCCCATAGCTCTATAAGACTCTGCCTGGTTAGAAGAGTCCTCTATTTTATACTCCTGACTTGTTGTCGTATATTTTACAGCTCCCAAAGCAGAAAGTTCCAAGTCTTTGATTGGCTTGTACTTCAATTCACCCTGAAACTTTGCATCAATAAAATTGATGTCAATATAGTTGGTTTCCAACTCATGCAAGATATTGAAAGCTGCATAGTTAGAATGATAATAGGCGGTTGGGTCAAGTGCACGAGAAGTGTTCAATGCATAAGAATATGGGTTGATATCAAAGTCACGCTTCACCTGTCCAGATACAATATCTACATCCTGGCTCAATGTACCAGGAGCTTTCTGGTTACGATAACTACCGCTACCGATAATATTGAATGAAAGATTGTCGAAAATCTTGTGAGTGATATTCAAGTTCAAGGTATAACGCTGAACCTTACTCTGCTTATACCATCCTGGATCGGTCATTACTGAAAGTGAACCATAATAGTTACTTTTATCAGTACCACCGCTCATACTTACAGAGTGATTCATCATAACATCATTTGAGAACAATTCCTTGAACCAGTTAGTATTTCGGTATTCAGCAGCCTGCAGGTAAGCATTCTGTGCTTCCTGTGTATTAGCAAGTGCAAACTGACCGGTCTTGGCATCATAGGTATTGATAAGTTCATACATTTTACCATATACACCATAATCACTACCATTCAAAGTACTGGAAACACCAAGCCAGCCTTTCTCCTTCAATTCCTTATAAATACCCATCTGTTCTTGCGAATTGAGGATATTAAAATCGCTATAGCTAGGAATCATACGAGTAGTGAACTCACCCATATAATTAATGTGAGCCTGACCAGCCTTACCCTTCTTAGTGGTAACAACGATGACACCTGCCATAGCACGGGCACCATAAATAGAAGTAGCAGAACCATCCTTCAAAATCTGGAAACTTTCGATATCATCTGAGTTCAAACCGGCAATAGCTGAAGAAATCAAGGTTTCAGGGTCACCTGAAGACAAATCATCTGCATTGATATCGGTAACATCTTCCATGATGACACCATCTACAACCCAAAGAGGCTTAGAAGAACCATAAATAGAGGTTGCACCACGTACACGAATCTTTGGCGCAGAACCAAATGTACCTGTCACGTTCTGAACAGACACACCGGCAGAACGACCTTCCAGGGAACGGCTTACATCTGTAATACCATTAATCAAGGCATCGTTTGCAGTCAACTGATCTGTTGCACCTGTAAACATACGACGGTCTACATGCTGCATACCTGTTACAACCACCTCGCCCAAGCTCTTGCTATCTGCCTTCAGGCGGATAGTCATCTTGGCGGCTGGAGTCAAGGTCTGGCTCTGCATACCGATGTAGCTAACTACAAGTTTCTTACCAGCAGGTACCTCCAAAGAGAAGTGACCGTCAATATCGGTGACGGTACCTGTACGTGCCGCTCCGGCGACTACGACAGATGCACCGATGACAGGTTCACCATCTTCCTGAGAAACTACGGTACCTGTTACTTTCGTTTGAGCCAATGCCCCCCCACATAAAAGGAAGAGATTGACTAACAAGAAAAGCAATCTTTTTTCCATAAAATCCTCTCTTAAAAATTAAACAACTCTTATAACTTTATATAATTATTTTTTCTCTTCTTACACTTTTTTAAATATCTCTCATTACTTTACGGGTGCAAAGATAAGAAAAAAGTATTGAATTAATGCAAACTTTATCGATATTTTTATAGAAAAAAGTTAGTTTTTCTTGATTTTCGTCAACATTTAGAAATATCGTCTACACTTTTAATAGAAAAAAGTCAGAAATAATAGATTTAAGCAAAGTTTACGAAAAGAAAACAAAAATGTTCTAAAACACAAAAAAGGCAAGGTTTCTGTAAAACCCCATTCAGAAGTTTCCCAGAAGTCTTGCCTTTCTTTACCTATATTTACTACTTAAGTACCTTTATCAGCCACTTGATTATTTATATTTGCTGCTTAGATATTTTATTCAAAAAACATTTTTATTTTTTAAGCGTAAATTCAAACTTCAAGCCGCCTTCCTGCTGATTGCTCACACGGATGGTTCCGCCATGCAGGAGAACGGCATTCTTGACGATGGCAAGACCCAAACCGGTGCCACCCATCTTGCGGCTGCGTCCCTTATCTACCCGATAGAAACGCTCGAAAAGACGGGAGAGATGCTCGGCAGGAACTCCCTGGCCATTATCACAGAAGATGAAATGCCACTTATTGCCCTGCTCCTTGGCACTCAACGTTATCTTACGCCCTTCGCCGGCATAAGCTATGGCATTGTCGGTAAGATTGCGGAACACACCGTAGAGCAGACTGCGGTTACCCTTCACGATAATATGCTGGTCGGGAAGAAGATTCTCGAAAGTCATCTGGTGCGACTCTCTTTCCAGCGCCGTCTCATGGGCTATTTCTCTCACCATCTGCGTAATGTCTACCGTCTCGAAATCTATCATATCCGAACCGTCATCCAACCGGTTCAGGGTTGAGATGTCGCGGAGCAGAGAGGTGAGGCGTTCGCTCTGGGCATAACAGCGCTGCAGAAACTGCGACTTCATCTCTTCGTTGATATGCGGATTGTCGAGTATCGTTTCCAGATAACCCTGGATACTTGCTACAGGAGTCTTCAGCTCGTGAGCGATATTCTGGGTAAGCTGCCGCTTCAGTACATCCTGTTCACGTCGGGTGGTCTGTATGCGCTTATACATCTTGATGATGCGCTCAGCAATCTCGCCCAACTCATCGTTAGGGAACTTGGCGAGATCTTCCACCTCCAGACTCTCGTTATGGTCTGCCTTATAAGCAAAGATGCTCAGTTTGGAAACATTCTTAGCCAGACGGTCCGTAAAACGGTAGAGCACGATGGTAAGCAGGATGACAGCTACGATGGCAAACCAGATGAAATGCTGGTCGGCCTGCAGCGATTTTGCCAAATCATTATTGTAAGGTAGTGCCGTACGGATGATGAGCTTGCTTTCCGGAAAATAAGAAGCCACATAGAAATAATCGTGCTTCAGGGTTTTAGACTGTCGCTCCACGCTTGAGCCTACCCTGTTTTTCAAGGCCTCTGCTATTTCCTCACGCTTGGCATGGTTGGCAAAATGTTCATAGTCGGAACTCATGTTGTCATAAATCACCTTACCATTAGGGCGCACCAGCGTAACACGAAGATCCTTGCTTTCATGTTCTCGGACAAAAGCCTGTAACTTCTCATGAGCCACAGTCACTTTCTTATTGTGAAGGCTATCCTGCAGAATAATTCCTTCACCAGGAGAGAGCGCCAGATCTTCTGCCAGCAGTTCATTATAATTTTCCAGCTTGATAGTAAGCGTACCTATTTTATACTGCTTCTCACGTGCCTGCTGGAACACGATAAAACTGACGGCGAACACAAGGAACACCGCCAGTACACTGAAGTACAACTTCCTACCTACACTATTTAGCTTAAACATTTTAATTACGCATCAAAATAATAACCGAATCCCAGACGGGTAACGATGCACTTGGCAAACTTACCAATCTTCTTTCTCATACGGGTGATATTGACATCCACCGTGCGGTCGAGTACCATCACATCCTTAGGCCATACCCGGTCGATAAGTTCCTGACGGGAGAAGACCTTGCCGCGCTCTTCGAGGAAAAGACGCAGGAGTTCGAACTCGGTCTTGGTGAAAGGGATAGCCTCACCATCGATGCTCACCGTCTTCTTGTCCAGATTCAGCTGCAGTCCCTGATAGTTGATGATCTTCGATTCATCAGCATCGCCAGCCTGTTCAGCCGTACGGCGCAAGACGGCACGCACTCTGACCATCACCTCTCGGATAGAGAAAGGTTTCGAGATATAATCATCGGCACCGATATTGAATCCAGTAACCGTATCATTTTCCGTATCTCGGGCTGTAAGGAAGATAATCGGAACATTGGCTGTCATCGGATTGTCCTTTAACTGCTTAGCCAGCTGGAAACCGCTCATTCCTCCCATCATGACGTCCAACAGCAGCAGGTCGAACGAAGCGATGTCCATCTCCAAAGCCTCTTCTGCAGAATTGGCAGTCTCTACCTCATATCCTTCGGTTTCGAGATTGAACTTCAGGATTTCACACAAGTCTTGCTCGTCATCAACAACAAGTATTCTTTTCATATTCTCTTCCATATTTTATGTTATTTAAAATATCGCTGCAAAATTACGACTTTTCTTTCGTAATAAGCGTTACATTTGATTACATTTTCGTGACATTTAGTACTTTAAAGAAAAAAAACATAAAAAAAAGGCAGTTTTGTTACACATTTTAACTTAGTGTTCCAAATTCGCTACATGTTTCTTTGCTAGTTAGAAACAGAAATACTACTTTTGCACCCGATATAACTATAAGTGAGCATATAACACAACTGAAAGAGTATGAAAGATAAAGTATAAGGTATACGGCAGAGCCACTATAGATACGGGTATGCTTTACCATATCTGTCAGTTGCTGAACATTGATTTGTTTAAGGTTTATTCAGACGCTTTGCGCAAACGCAAGAAAAAGAATCAAGATTTAAACTAAAAATAACTAAAACAATAAGACCTGAGGTTAATCACCCCAGGTCTTATTGTTTTTATGCCAATCGCTTTTCCAGACGCTCGCGGATGGCAGCGATAAAGCCGGCAGAGTTTACAGCCTTAGCCTCAACACCTTCCATCAGGTTTACGAGATCCTTGGTAGCGATACCGTCGTTCAATGTATCGAAACATGCAGCCTCCAGCTGGTCGCCAAAGTTCTGAAGTTCCTTGATGCCATCCAGTTCGCCACGCTTTCTCAACGCACCGCTCCATGCAAAGATGGTAGCCATAGGGTTAGTAGATGTATCTTCACCCTTCAGGTAGCGATAGTAGTGACGGGTCACGGTACCATGAGCTGCCTCATACTCATACTTGCCGTCAGGAGAAACCAATACAGAAGTCATCATCGCCAGAGAACCGAAAGCTGTACTGAGCATATCGCTCATCACATCACCGTCATAGTTCTTGCAAGCCCAGATGAAACCGCCCTTGCTGCGGATAACACGAGCCACAGCATCATCAATCAATGTATAGAAATACTCGATACCGAGTTCTGCAAACTTCTCCTTATAGTCGCTCTCATATACTTCCTCAAAGATTTTACGGAACTGGGCATCATAAGTCTTAGAGATGGTATCCTTGGTAGCAAACCAGAGATCCTGCTTGGTATCAATGGCAAACTTGAAGCAGCTGTGAGCAAAGCTGCGGATACTCTTATCAGTATTGTGCATGCCCTGGATAACGCCAGCACCATCGAAAGAATGAATCTCAATCTCCTGCTTCTTGCCGCTCTTACCCTCGAACACGAGTTTGGCTGTACCTGGCTCATCAGCACGAAGTTCCACGCTCTTGTATACATCGCCGTAAGCATGACGGGCGATGGTAATAGGCTTCTCCCAGTTCTTTACACAAGGGTGGATGCTTGGGATGGTGATAGGAGCACGGAATACGGTACCGTCCATGATGCTACGGATAGTTCCATTAGGGCTCTTCCACATTTTGTGGAGTTTATACTCGTCCATACGCTGTGCATTAGGAGTGATAGTAGCACACTTCACAGCCACGCCATATTTCTTAGCCGCCTCAGCAGAGTCGATGGTTACCTGGTCATTGGTCTGGTCGCGATAAGGCAGACCGAGATCATAATACTCAGACTTCAAATCAACGAAAGGAAGAATGAGTTCGTCCTTAATCATCTTCCAGAGAATTCTTGTCATCTCATCACCGTCCATCTCTACCAATGGAGTCGTCATCTTAATCTTTTCCATAACACAATATAATGTATAATTAATAATTTACAATGTACAATGATCAGGGCAGCCAAGTGTGCCCTTGATATTTTGCCTGCAAAATTAATAAAAATAATCAAGAAAAGAAAGGAAATTAAGAATAATTCTAGCAAAATGATAACAAAAAGCACTTTTTTACGTACTTAAAACATAAAACCTGTATATTTATACCTAAAAAGGCATCAATGAGCCCGAAAACTCATTGATGCCTCTACTTATTTACCTTTTTACTTTTTTACCCTTTTACCTTTTTACCTTTAAATAGCCTTTTTACTTCTCCTCTGGAGCCTTATCGATCAAGTCCATGAACTGGTCGAGCTTAGGAGTGATGATAATCTGAGTGCGGCGGTTGCGCTGCTTGCCTACCTCTGTATCGTTAGTTGTTACAGGGTTGTACTCACCACGGCCACCAGCTGTAAGGCGCTTAGGATTTACACCGAAGTGATCCTGCAAGTACTGAACAACAGAAGCTGCACGGAGAGCAGAGAGGTCCCAGTTGTTGCGGATATTCTTCATCTTGGCACTTGTAGTGCTTACTGGTACGTTATCGGTATTACCCTCTACGAGCACATCGTAATCCTTGTAGTCTGTGATGATCTTAGCAATCTTGCTCAATGTTTCCTGAGCACGGCTGTTCACCTCATAGCTACCACTCTGATAGAGCATATTGTCAGCCAGAGAGATGTAAACTACACCCTTCAGAACCTGAACATCAACCTCCTTCATCTCTTCCTTGCTCAAAGAGCGGGTCAGGTTGTTGGTAAGAACCATGTTGAGCGAATCGCTCTTGCTCTTTACCTCAACCAGGTGGCGGATATACTGGTTACTCTCGTTGATCTGGTCAACGAGTTTCTCAATGCTCACGTTGTTCTGGCTTGCATTGTTCAAACTCTTGTCAAGCGAGTTCTGCAACTTAGCGTAATCGCTCTTTGCAGTAGCGAGCTGCTCCTGGGCTGCTGCCAGACTAGCCTCTGTAGCTGCCAGCTTTTCCTTGGTAGCCTGATAGTTGCTTGACAATTCCTTATTCTCATTCTGGCAATTCTGAAGATCCTTCTTACTTGCACAGCTTGTAGCCATCAGAGCTACAGCCATCATTGCCATTACCATTAACTTTGTCTGTTTCATATTCTTTCTAATTTAAATTTTCTTGTTATTATTAATTGATTATAGTATATTTTGCGTCGTTTATTTCCTTTTTATATTAGAGTTCTCCCGGCTTTTATCCGTTATCCGGAAGCTTCTACATTTTAGGGCATTATAGAAGCTGATTCACTTCTTTCACTTGCAAAGTTACAGATAAGACTCGAATAAACAACATTTGTCAAACGCATTTAGACATTTTTAACCTCTAAATCTTTATTTATCACCTTTTTAACCAAAAAAGGCAACAGAAAGCACTTTTCTTATAGCTAAACCGTCAAATGTTGCCTCTTAAGGTAAGAATAGCCCAAATCTCAACAAAAAAAACATAAAAAACTGTGTTTTATTTTGTAGTGTCTTGAAATTGCACTATCTTTGCACTCGAAAAGAAATAAATACATTAATAATATAAAAGAAAGCAAGTATGATTCTTTTTTTTAGAACTCCATCTAAGAGTGTGATTGCGACCGAGATTGACCACAAACCATCTCAGGACGAAATCAATGAACTTTGTTGGCTTTATGGTGACGCGACTTTAGAGGACGCCCAGCAGTTGCAGGGCTTCTATGTCGGTCCACGCCGTGAAATGATTACTCCTTGGAGTACGAATGCCGTTGAGATTACTCAGAACATGAGTCTTAACGGCATTTCGCGTATCGAGGAGTACTTCCCTGTAGATAGCGAAGACGCTGAGCACGACCCTATGCTCCAGCGTATGTACAACGGTATCGGACAGGATGTGTTCACCGTGAATCACCAGCCAGAACCTATCAAGTACGTCGATGACCTCGAGAAGTATAACGAGGAAGAGGGTCTTGCCCTCAGCGAGGACGAAATGGCTTATCTCCACAAGCTGGAGAAAGAGAACGGACGCCCTCTCACCGACAGCGAAATCTTCGGTTTCGCACAGATCAACTCAGAGCACTGCCGCCACAAGATCTTCGGCGGCCAGTTTATCATCGACGGTAAGGAGATGGAGTCTTCTCTCTTCAACATGATCAAGAAGACCACCAACGAGAATCCTAACAAAATCCTCTCTGCTTACAAGGACAACGTGGCTTTCTCTCAGGGTCCTGTTATCGAGCAGTTTGCTCCAGCCGATCAGACTACCAGCGATTTCTTCCAGGTGAAGGATATCGAGAGTGTTATCTCTCTGAAGGCTGAGACCCACAACTTCCCTACTACCGTAGAGCCTTTCAATGGTGCTGCTACCGGTACGGGTGGTGAAATCCGCGACCGTATGGGTGGTGGTGTAGGTTCATGGCCTATCGCAGGTACAGCCTGCTACATGACTGCTTATCCTCGCCTGAAGGATGACAACGGCAAGAGCGATGTTGAGCGCGACTGGGAAGACATCATGCCAGTACGTAAGTGGCTCTATCAGACTCCAGAGCAGATTCTGATCAAGGCTTCTAACGGTGCATCAGACTTCGGTAACAAGTTCGGTCAGCCTCTCATCACTGGTTCTGTGCTTACATTCGAGCACGAGGAGAATGGTGAGAAGTATGCATACGATAAGGTAATCATGCTTGCTGGTGGTGTAGGCTACGGCAAGAAGCGTGACTATAAGAAGGGTGAGCCACAGAAGGGCAACAAGGTTGTAGTAGTAGGTGGTGATAACTATCGCATCGGTCTTGGTGGTGGTTCTGTTTCTTCTGTAGATACAGGCCGTTACAGCAATGGTATCGAGTTGAACGCTGTTCAGCGTGCCAACCCTGAGATGCAGAAGCGTGCCTACAACCTGGTTCGTGCACTCGTTGAGAACGATGAGAACCCTGTAGTCAGCATCCACGACCACGGTTCAGCCGGTCACTTGAACTGTCTCTCTGAGTTGGTAGAAGAGTGCGGTGGCGAAATCGATATGTCTAAGTTGCCTATCGGTGACAAGACTTTGAGCGCCAAGGAAATCATCGCAAACGAGAGCCAGGAGCGCATGGGCTTGCTCATCGACGAGAAGTATATCAGCGAGGTTCAGAAGATTGCCGACCGTGAGCGTGCTCCAATGTACGTGGTTGGTGAGACTACTGGCGATGCTCACTTCAGCTTCAAGCAGGCTGACGGCGTAAAGCCATTCGACCTCAATGTAGCTCAGATGTTCGGTCATACTCCTAAGACTGTAATGGTAGATGAGACCGTAGAGCGTAAATATGAAGATGTAACTTATTCTGCAGATAACCTCGACAAGTACTTGCAGCGTGTTCTCCAGATGGAGGCTGTGGCTTGTAAGGACTGGTTGACCAACAAGGTTGACCGTTCCGTAACAGGTAAGATTGCCCGTCAGCAGGGTCAGGGTCAGATTCAGTTGCCACTCTCAGACTGTGGTGTCGTAGCACTCGACTACCGTGGCGAGAAGGGTATCGTAACAGCAATGGGTCATGCACCTCAGGCTGGTCTTGCCGATCCTAAGGCAGGTTCAGTACTCTCTGTAGCAGAGTCATTGACTAATATCGTATGGGCTCCATTGGCAGATGGCATGGACAGCATCAGCCTCTCAGCCAACTGGATGTGGCCTTGCCGCAGTCAGAAGGGTGAGGATGCCCGTCTGTACGAGGGTGTGAAGGCATTGTCAGACTTCTGCTGCGCCATCCACGTAAACGTACCAACAGGTAAGGACTCTCTCTCTTTGACCCAGCAGTATCCTAACGGCGAGAAGATCATCGCTCCGGGTACCGTTATCGTAAGTGCCGGTGGTGAGGTTTCAGATGTCAAGAAGGTGGTTAGCCCAGTTCTCGTTAACGACAAGAACTCTAGCCTCTACCATATCGACTTCAGTTTCGACGAGCAGCGTCTCGGTGGTTCTGCTTTCGCTCAGAGTCTGGGCAAGGTGGGCAGCGATGTTCCTACCGTCAAGAACCCAGAGTACTTCGTTGACTGCTTCAACGCCGTACAGGAACTCATCAACCGTGGTTGGGTAATGGCTGGTCACGATATCAGCGCCGGTGGTTTGATTACAACTCTCCTCGAAATGACATTCGCCAACGTAGAGGGCGGTATGAAGATCAACCTCCACGACATCGCAGATGCCGACATCATCAAGACTCTCTTCGCAGAGAACCCAGGTGTTGTCATCCAGGTAAGCGATGCTCACAAGGACGAGTTGAAAGCATTCTTCGATGAGAACGGTATCGGTTATGCCAAGATTGGTTATCCAGCTCCAGAGCTCCGCAAGATTATCATTAAGAAGGAAGGCTTCGAGCACGAGTTCGATATCGATGCTTTGCGCGACGACTGGTATAAGACATCTTACCTCCTCGACCGCAAGCAGAGCATGAACGGTATGGCCAAGAAGCGTTACACCAACTATAAGAAGCAGCCTATCGAGATGAACTTCGGCTACGGCTTCAAGGGAACCCTCGCTAGCTACAGCCTCGACGCAAACCGTCGCAAGCCATCTGGCATCAAGGCAGCTATCATCCGTGAGAAGGGTACCAATGGTGAGCGTGAGATGGCATACTCTATGTATCTCGCCGGCTTCGATGTAAAGGATGTGATGATGACCGACTTGATTTCTGGTCGTGAGACTCTGGAGGATGTGAACTTCATCGTATTCTGCGGTGGTTTCTCTAACTCCGATGTTCTCGGTTCTGCCAAGGGTTGGGCTGGTGCATTCCTCTACAATCCTAAGGCTAAGGAGGCTCTCGATAAGTTCTATGCCCGTGAGGACACCCTTTCACTCGGTATCTGCAACGGTTGCCAGCTGATGGTTGAGTTGAACCTCATCAATCCTGAGCACAAGCATCGTTCACACCTCTGCCACAACACATCCAAGAAGTTCGAGAGCACATTTCTCGGTCTGACCATTCCTCAGAACGACAGTGTGATGTTCGGTAGCCTGAGCGGTGATAAGCTCGGTATCTGGGTAGCTCACGGCGAGGGCCGTTTCTACTTGCCTGAGCCAGAGGATCACTACAACATCATTGCGAAGTACAACTACGCTGAGTATCCAGGTAATCCTAACGGCAGTGACTACAATGTAGCAGGTATCTGCTCTGCAGATGGCCGCCACTTGGCTATGATGCCACACTTGGAGCGTGCCATCTTCCCATGGCAGAACGCCTGGTATCCAGCTGATCGCCGCAACGACGAGGTAACTCCTTGGATTGAGGCATTTGTCAATGCACGTCAGTGGATTGAAGAAAGAGCTTTGAAAAAGTAAAAAGGTAAAAAAGTAAGAAGGTAAAAAATGAATAATAGCGTAAGTTATCTTACATTATTCAAAACATTTTTGAAGATTGGCATAGTCACCTTTGGGGGTGGCTATGCCATGATTCCTATTATAGAATCCGAAGTCGTCGACAAGCATCATTGGATGACGAAGGAGGAATTCTTGGATGCCATTGCCACTACCCAGATTTGTCCGGGCGCCTTGGCCATCAACATGAGTTCCCTGCTCGGATATAAGTTGGCAAAGACACCGGGAGCCATCGTCTGCACCCTCGGCGCTTCGTTGCCATCATTTCTTATTATCTTGGCGATAGCCATGTTTTTCCATCAGTTTGAAGACAACAAGGTTGTTGCTGCCATGTTTGCAGGCATCCGTCCTGCCGTCGTGGCATTGATAGCCGTACCTACATTCTCGCTTGCCAAGAGTGCCGGTATTTCGCTTGTCAACTGCTGGATTCCTATTCTATCCGCCCTTCTGATCTGGCTTTTGGGCGTCAACCCAATCTGGGTGATTATCGCAGCTGCCGTAGGTGGCTACATCTATGGACAGTTTATCCAGCCAACGGAATAAAGGTAAAAGGGTAAAAAAGTAAAAAGGTAAAAAAGTAAATCGCTTAAAACATAATGATGATATTTTTTCAGCTTTTCATCGTATTCATTCAGATAGGCATCTTCGGATTCGGAGGTGGCTATTCCATGATATCCCTGATTCAGGGACAGGTTGTTACGCAGTATCATTGGATGACGATGCAAGAGTTTACCGATGTGGTTGCCATCTCTCAGATGACACCGGGACCTATCGGTATCAACACCGCTACCTATTGTGGCTATACAGCTGTCCATAATGCCGGCATGAGTGGCATGATGGCTGTACTCGGAAGTGCCATGGCGACCTTTGCCCTGGTTCTCCCATCCTTGGTTTTGATGATTCTTATCAGCAAGATGCTGTACAAGTATATGAACACCTCAGCCGTCCAAAGCATCTTCATCGGTCTTCGCCCAGCCATCGTCGGTCTGGTAGGAGCCGCAGCCCTGCTTCTGATGAATGGCGAGAACTTCTCTACGCCAGCCAATCCCTGGCATTTCTACATCTCCATCGCCCTATTCTTTGCTACCTTTATCGGCGTGAAAGTGATGAAGATCAATCCTATCCGCATGATACTCTACTCGGCTTTTGCCGGACTGGTATTACTATATTAAAACCGATTTTATTTACCAACAATAAACAAAAGGTGGATTTTCATCAGAAAATCCACCTTTTACACTATAATTCGCTTTTTGTCCACCTCTTCTTTGTGTTTTTTGTGTACTTTTGCAACTGTGTATTAATAGCGGCATGAATTCAGGCTTAGCTTGGTTTCATGCCAACCAACAAGTAAACAAACAAACCTAAGAATAAGAAATGAATAAGAAAAGACAGATTTTACTTTCAGCAGTGTTGGCCTCTGCTTTGGCATCCAACGCACAGGTTACCATCAATGTAGATGCCTCTAACCCAGGCATCAAGGTATCTCCTAACCTCTATGGTATCTTCTTCGAGGATATCAACCATGCTGCAGATGGCGGTCTCTATGCCGAACTCATCAGCAACCGTTCTTTCGAAGACGATGACAAGAATATTCCTACCTGGAAAACTGCCGCTCAGGAAGGTGCAAAGATCAATGCACAACTCATCAATAAGGGTTTGCTCAACAATGCACAGGGCAAGGCACTCCAGCTTACCATCACTGCCAAGCCTGCAGCTACAGCCTCTCTCATCAACGAAGGTTTCTGGGGAATCAACGCCGTGCAGGGCAGAACCTATAAACTCTCTTTCTGGGCGAAAGGTAGCTACAAGGGCGGATTGAAGGCTCGCCTCACCAACGCAAAGGGCGACAAGGTGTATGCAGAAACCGCACTCAATGCCAAGGTTGGCAAGAAGTGGACCAAATATACGGCTGAGTTGACAGCCAACGGAAACGATGCCAAGGCACAGTTTGAACTCGTAGCCGACGGAAAGGGTACCATCGTTCTCGATGTGGTAAGCCTCTTCCCTCCTACTTTCAAGAATCGCGAGAATGGCTTGCGCCCTGATTTGGCTCAGCTTCTCTATAACATCCATCCTAAGTTCGTCCGCTTCCCAGGCGGCTGCTACGTAGAGGGACAGGAATCTTCTGAAAATGCTTTCCACTGGGAGAAGACCATCGGTCCTATCGAGGAACGTCCGGGCCATAAGAACGTAAACTGGCGCTACCGTACCAGCGATGGTATGGGATTCGATGAGTATCTGCAGCTTGCTGAGGATCTGAACGCCAAGCCTCTCTATGTTGTAAACGTAGGTTTGTGGCACGGCGGTATGACTCCTGTAGACAGCATCCAGCCTTGGATTGATGAGTGCATGAATGCCCTGGAGTATGCCAACGGTCCTGTTACCTCTAAATATGGTGCGCTCCGTGCCAAGAACGGTCATCCGGAACCATACAATATCGAGTATCTGGAGATTGGTAATGAGAACAACCAGCCAGATCCTGCGGCTCAGAGCGACCATTACTACGAGCGCTTCAAGAAGTTCAAGGATGCGGTTCTGGCAAAATATCCTAAGATGCACCTCATCGGTAACGTGGTGGCTTGGGGCGATGACAACCCTAAGTGGGAAAGCAACGAGAGCGTAGAACTCCTCGACGAGCACTACTACAGAAATCCTGCCTGGTTTGCCGAGAACTTCAACAAGTATGATAACTACGACCGTAAGGGCAGCGAGATTTATGTAGGTGAATATGCCGTAACCCAGGGCTTCGGCAATATGGGCTCGCTCGATGCAGCACTCGGTGAGGCTGTCTATATGATGGGCATCGAGAACAACTCAGACATCGTGACCATGGCATCCTATGCTCCTATCTTCGCCAACCTCAACAACCGTATGTGGGCACCTGATATGATTCAGTATACATCAGACAAGGTATTCGGAACTCCATCTTACTACGTTCAGAACGTGATGGCAAACAACATCGGTACCCGTGTACTGAAGGTGAACCAGGAGAATCCATACAAATATGAGCAGACTCAGGTGAAGCCAGCTATCTGCCGTGTAGGTATGGGAACATGGGGCACTCAGGTTTCTTTCGAGGACAAGGGCTACAGCGATGAGAACGGAAAGGCGCTGCCGATGACCTTGCAGGAGTTGCCTACCGATATCCGTGGACAGTGGAAGGCTGAGGGCAGCCTCATCAAGCAGGCCAGCAACGAAGAAAGCTGCATCCGTCTGAACCCAGGCGAGATTACCAGCAACGGCTATATATATAAGGTACGCGCGAAGAAGGATGCCGGAAACGAAGGTTTCCTCATCATCTTCAACTATGTAGATAAGAACAACTACTGCTGGTTGAACCTCGGTGGCTGGAACAACACCCAGCACGGAGTAGAGTCTATCGTGAATGGTGCCAAGAGTCAGATAGCTACCTGCCCAGGCAAGATTGAAACCGGCAAGTGGTATGACATCGAGCTGAAAGTAGTAGGCGACAGCATCTTCGCCAAGTTGGATGGCAAGGAAGTATTCTCTACCAAGTTGAAGGCAAACACCCTTCCTGGCATCTTCTCTACAGCCACACTTGATGAACAGACGGGCGAGGTAATCCTGAAGATTGCCAACACCAGCACCGAGCACACCACAGCGAAGATTAATCTTCAGGGCAAGGAAATCAAGAATGGCAAGCTCATCCGCCTTTCAGCCAAGAACGGTCTGGAGGAGAACACCATCGACAATCCTACCAATATCTATCCTGTAGAAAACTACGTAACTACAGAGAAGAACGGTGCAACGGTAGAGATTCCAGCCAGCTCGCTGAATATCATCCGTTTGAAATAACAGACTACACAGGGCAGGATGCCCTGGAATCCATATATAGGTAATAACATTTTGAATAGTTGATAAGAAAGTTAGTTAGAAAAGAGAAGGCGGCAACCTGCGTGATGCAGATTACCGCCTCGCTTTTTATCTATTGGCAAAAAAATAATAAAAGCCTATATTGGCTCAAATCTGAATATAGGTTTCTTTATCATTTCGGGTTGAAGATACATCAACATATAGATAGGGTAATAGAGAATCTTGTCTACAACCTGCACATTGCCATTAGAGAAAACTATGGCACGAGGAATAGCGTACTCCTCATTGTTCATCACATTAGAGAGTGCATTATGACGTTTATAATCCTTGCCTGACTTGATTTCTATCGGCAAGACCTTACCTCTGTCTTCTATAACAAAGTCCAGTTCCCCCTGCTTTTTATTATTGAAATAATAAAGATTATAACCGTGAGCACGTAATTCTTGCGCTGCAAAATTCTCATAAATGGCTCCATTGTTGATTTCTGTCGTACCCGTAAGTAAATCGATTGCTATATTGACAGCATACTGGCTTGCCAACAACCCCACATCGTTCATGAACAACTTAAATAAATTGCGCTGTTCACCAAGTTTTAAAGGCAAGCGAGGTTCTTCTACATTATAAGTAGGGAGCGCCACACCAGCATCGGCTAGCCATAAAAAAGAATTTCTATAACGCTCAAATTTTGCCTTCTCATTTAATGCCTTCAAAATAAAACGCTTGTTCTTGGCATTCAGTTCTGAAGGTATCAAGTCGAATATATCTTTGATATACAGCTTGTTCTTCGGGTCATACTTGGCTATATCCTTTCCGTAGAGGTGCATGATTTCTCGTTGTGCCTCACGCACTATCTGTAAATTATTCGTATTAATATACTTTTGGACAGCCTCAGGCATTCCTCCTACAATAAGATAAAGATGAATGAGATCATTCAGCTTATTATGCACAACCTCATCCACCACCTTGCATTGCTCATAGCACTCCTTGACATGAGCCATTACTCCAGTACTCATCCCTACAGCCTCAGCAAATTCCTCAAAATCGAGAGGAAACATCTCTTTTTCTGCCATATAACCAACAGGTACACTACGGATATCCTTCAACTCTACCCCTAACAACGAGCCACTCATTACATAGCGATAGCTACCCTCTTCTACCAGGAATTTGATGGCAGTAACCATCTCCGGACATTCCTGCACCTCATCAAAGAAAATAAGAGTATTGCCTGGAGTAAGTTTCTTCTCTGCCAAGGCAGAAAGGCGCAGGAGGATTTCCTTAGCATCAGAAGGAGACTTAAAAGCCTCTCTATACTTAGGATTATTGAGGAAATTGAACTCCACTACATCCGCAAAGCATTCCTTTCCAACCTTCCGGATAGCGAAGGTTTTACCTACCTGGCGAGCGCCTGAAACGAGAAGAGCTTTTTTCTCCATTTCGAAGAAATTGCGTAAATAATTGTATATCTTCCTGTTAAGCATATCTATATTACTTTTTCTTACCATAATTTATAGGCTTTACGGAACTTTTCCAACCTATTTTAGACTAGAAAAAGGAGCTTTTCCAACCTTTTTTGGGGTGTTTTCTACCACTTTTCCAACTTCTAGCCGCTGCAAAGATACCATTTTTTTCCGAAACTCCTCTATTTAAACAAGAATATTTTCTCTAAATATCACCAATCAAAATAATTTTGAAAAATATGTCTTTTAATTAACCGAAAACATAATTGAAGAGCAGGAAGATACTCAGGATATACAGCGTAGGATTCAGATCCTTGAACTTGCCCACCATCATCTTGATCAATACATAGCTCAGAATACCAAGGCAGATGCCATCGGCAATACTGTAGCAGAGTACCATCGTAATCATCGTGATAAAGGCAGGGAATGACTCGGAGATATCCTCCAACTCAATCTTCTTGAACGAATCAATCATCAATACACCCACCATTACCAGGGCACCACTGGTGGCTGCGCTCGGAATCAGGAGGAAGATTGGAGCCAGGAAGATGCTCAGGATAAACATCAAACCCACAAAGAAAGATGTCAAGCCCGACTTACCGCCCTCAGCAACGCCCGAAGCACTCTCCACATAAGTGGTAATGGTAGAGCTACCCAGCAATGCACCGGCTGTAGTACCGATGGCATCACTCATCATCGCCTCCTTCACACCCGGAATCTCGCCCTTCTCATTTTCCTTGACACCGAGTTTGGAAACCAATCCCAGAACTGTTCCGATGGTATCGAAGATGTTGACAAGCAACAGGGAGAAAACCACCATGAACATCTTAGGAGTAAAGAAGCCGGTGAAATCGAACTGGCAGAAGATAGGAGCGATGCTGTGAGGGGTAGATACCGGCATCCAGTTGTCAGAGAACTGGGTTACGCCCATCGGAATACCTATCAATGTAGAGATGATGATGGCGATAAACAAAGAGCCCTTCACTCTTCTCGCCATCAGACAGCCGCAGAGCAGGATGCTGATGAGACCCAGGATGCTGACTGGTGTAAACTTGCCGAGCTGCACGAAAGTATCAGCATTGGCAGTAATGATGCCCGCATTCTTCAAACCGATAAAAGCGATAAACATACCGATACCAGCCGAAATGGCGAATCGGAGATTCTTCGGAATACACTCCAATATCTTGTCACGGATATTGAGGAAGGTGATGGCTAGGAAGATGATACCCTCTACGAGCAATACCGCCAAAGCCTGCTGCCAGGTCAAGCCCATAGCCTGACAAAGGGTGAAGGCGAAGAAGGCATTCAGTCCCATACTAGGAGCCTGGGCAAAAGGCAACTTCGCCATGAAAGCCAGCAGGAAGGTGGCGATGGCTGAAGCGATGGCTGTGGCAGTAAAGAGGGCCCCTTTATCCATGCCTGTGGTGGCAAGGATGGTAGGATTCACTGCCAGAATGTAACACATGGTCAGGAAGGTAGTCATACCAGCTATCAATTCCGTCTTGACCGTAGTAGTCTTTGGGTCGAAACCCAATAAAGCTTTTAATTTGTTCATTTCTTATATTTATATTTATCTCTATTTTCTCTTCCCCCTTTCCACAACCCAATCCCGTTGTTTTTTCGGGGCGAACAAAGATAAGAAAAAATAATGAGGAATGCCTTATTTTACATGTTTTTAACTCATCAGAACACCTTATTTTACATGTTTCGGGGTATTCAGAACACCTTCTTTTACATATTTCAGTATCTTCAGCATTACGCAGGTTGCCGGATATGGTCCAGAAACATGAGTATATCGAAAAGGAACCACTATCGGCACTTTTGGCGTATTTTCCGGCTTCAGTCTTTTCTTCATATTTATTTCCCGCACAAAAAAGTTTTTTCGAGAAAAAGTATCAAAGTATCATTATTTAGAGGAAATAACATTCTAAACGTCTGATACATTGCGACATACAAAAATGAGACTTTCGGTATATTTTACAGAAAAGTATCACAGAAGTATCATAAAATCGGGAGAAGTATCATTAAATACGGCTATGAGTCGATTAAAAAGGCTAAAAAAGAAGTGTATACCATTCCAGTTTTATAAAATTGATAGCGTCTACTATTCCAGTATGTAAATTATGTAAACACAAATTAGGAATAAGAAGAAAGATTGACAAGTTGGATTAGGAATAAATGCACATAAGGTGTTCTGGCAGAGACCATTAAGCGGTCTGTCTATGCCCGTCAAGTGGGCACTCAGAGACCAAGTGACGGGCATCGGCAGAACAAGTGACGGGCATTGATTGCCCGTTCGGCGGGCACTGAGTACCCAAAGCGTCGGATGATTTTTGGGCACTTCATGCGATTAGGCGGCTTTGACTTTATGCATGATGTTTTATAGCGATTTTGCGATACTTCGATGGCGGTTTTATGATACTTCTATCACATTTATGATACTTCGATGATACTTTTCTGTAAAATAATCAGAAAAGTATCATTCCAATATATCATTATGTATCAGATAATTACACCTATTTTTAATCAGAAAGATGATACTTTGAGACTTTTTTTCAGAAAAACTTTTTTCATGTGCGCATAAACTCGACGGTAAATCTAAAAAGTATCTGATATGAAACCTTATAGATTCCCCCAAAATTACGTCCCAACGTAGACTTTATTACATGGCGACGTAATCTTTCCTACGTCCCGATGCAGAGTTTTCTACATCGCCATGTAACTTCAAGGGCGTCGGTAGAAAAACAAAAGTATAGTTTCAGAACCTGATAAATTCATCATATAAACAAATCATCCAGAGTTACCTTCCGGTGACGGTCGTAAGGCGACAATCCTGTATGATGAAACACCATATCATCATGAAACACCTTATCAACCAAGAATGTTTTACCGACACGGCGACGACCATACACAGCCACAAACTCAGCCCTACCACTTTCGTAGTAACACTTCAATTCTGCTATTTCCTTTTTTCTACCTATTATTTCACACATAATCATACTCAATTAGATGCCGCAACTATACGACAAATTTCGGAAATAGCGAAAGAAAATAGCGTTTATTTCGCTACGGAACCATTTTTTTATCGTTCGTAGCGAAATAAACGCTATTTTAACTTAGTTTTAACACTTCAATTCTATACTCATAGAAATCTAATTGACAGCACCCAGCGCACTATCAGCGATTGGAAGATTAAGGAAGAATAAAGAAAAAATCCGAAACAGAAGCTTACCAAGTTATCTGTTTCGGATTTTTTGATGCTTATATAGTTAGGATGAGCCGAGTACTTCGAGCCGACTTGATTTGTTAAAAAAACTAAGTCATAATTTTCTCCCCCACAACTCATAGTTTCTTTCATCATAACTCATAGGTTTCTTCCCAGCATCTCATAGGTTTCGGTATCATAATCCATTGTTTTCAAGCAAAAAAGGGCTAAAAAAACAAACGGACAAATTGAATTTGTCCGGACAAATTGTCCACAGCCTCACAAGCCACTTATTTTCAATAACTTACAAGTTACCGGACAAAAGAGCCGGACAAATTCAATTTGTCCGTGTTTTAAAAATCGAGGCTATTCCAGTGTCAGCCATCCATCTTCCGTCCAGTTGATTTTCTTCTGAACCAGGATGCTGGCGCCATTCTTCGGTACGCTGTAACCATGACAGAAGAAGAAATCGCCATCAGGGAAAGAGTAGGCAGAGCAATGACCCATCGCCTCATATTCCTTCTTATCACCTTCCAATAGCAAGGTACCACCGCCATTGCGCATGTCCTTGCCATCCTTGTCCAGATAAGGACCAGCCACCTTCTTGCTTCTGCCCACGGCAACACGATAGTTGCTCTTGATGCCACGGCAGCAGTAATCCCAGCTCACGAAGAGATAGTAATAACCTCCATGCTTCATGATGAAAGGAGCCTCGATGGCATTGGTGCCGGCAAACTTAGAAGTAGGATTCGGTTCTGCTGACGCATCACCTTCGGCATGACGGCGGGCGATAGTCTGAGGCTTGGCACCCTTCTTGACATGCATCGTCTTCTTATCCAACTTAATCATCTGGATACCATCCCAGAAAGAACCCCAGGTAAGCCAAGGGTTTCCCTTCTCATCAACGATGAAATTAGGGTCGATGGCATTCCAGTTGTCTCTATCACCCTTGGAGGCGACGAGGCAGCCCTCATCCTTCCATCCAACCTTATCAGATAAGGAAGTATTGCTCAGCAAGCCGATGGCAGATGTGTTCTTACCAAAGGTGGAACAGGAATAAGCCAGATACCATTTGTTCCTAAAACGGATAACATCCGGTGCCCAGATATGCGTGGTAAAACCCGGCACACTATCATGCGTCCATGCCGGAATTTTCTCATTTGGCAGTACTCCTTCCCTACTTAAGGTCCAGTGCTTGCGGTCGGTTGAGGTCATCTGCGAGATGCCATGACCTGTGCAGTAGAGATAGTACTTGCCATTCTCATACGCCATTACGGGGTCGTGAACAAAAGGAGTATCTACAACCAAAGGCTGTTGTGCACGAGACTCAGCTGGCGCTAGCATCATGGCTATCGCCACAATGCCAAAATATTTCATTGCAGTTTGTTTCATCTGTATATCTTCTCTATTTTTTAACAAAAAAGGGGAGTCATAGCTTCACTGCTTAACTCCCCCAAAGATTCTACTTAGATTCTTTTATACCTTAAAAACTAACTAACATTTATTTTTTCTTGCCCCAGAAGCTCTTGCTACCACTGACGCCAGAGTATACGATAGTCAACTTGCGAGGACTAGCCTCCCAGTCTACCTCACGCTGTACCTTGAGCTTGGTAGAACCGATGGTGAGGGTGTTGGAAGAAGTATCGAAGTTCCATACCTTCACATTAGGCCAAGCCGTACCACCAGTCATTGAGCCGTCGGCATTGAGTGTAAATTCGGTGCTGACGCGCTGTTTGCCATACTCATAAGCGAGGTCGATACCTTCCCAAGTGCCAGCCAGTTCGCTAGCCTTGATAGCCACTTGTGGCACAGCGCCATAACGCTCAGGCATGACAACAGGCCATCCGTTCTCATTCCACTTGATACTGCGCACGCCACCCATCATCAGGGCGTTGCTATAAGCATTTCCACCTACATTCTGTGGGAAACGCTGCTGGGATACATAATACCAGTTGCCCGCGCCATCGTCGAAGACGGCACAGTGGCTGATGCCTACCCAACCATATCCCTGGCTGAACTTATAAGGATGAGTCAAGACGGTAGGATTGTCACCTGCGCCATTGGCTGCATTAGTCACTCTGTTGTTCATCGTCTCGTAAGGACCGTCCACATTCTTGGAACGAAGCACACGGGTGTTGTAAGGAACATCCAAGCCATCGTAAGCCAAGAAGAGATAATAATATCCATCATGGTATACAACCTCAGGAGCCTCAGCTCCCTGCCAACGACTACCGTTGGTACGAGTGAAGATAAGCTTTCCGTAAGGAGCAATCTCATCTGCTGTACCGTATGACTTAGGAAGTTCTTTCAAGGTTTTGCCTGTCTCTGGGTTCAACTGCACGGCAGCGATACCGCTGTGCCAAGAGCCATAGATAAGCCAGTGCTCGCCATTAGGTGTGATGATGAACGAAGGGTCGATGGCATTGAACTTGAAGTAGCCGTCCCAGTCGCTGTTCGATTTGCGAGTCCAGTTCTTACCCTTATCAGAAGAAGAGCAAATCACGAAACCCTTGTCTGTCCACTTGTTGCTGGCTGGGTCCGTAGTCTCTGCCATACCGATGAAGGCACGCTCCGTCCAAGAGCCATCATAAGTAGTGCCACCTGTCTTGATGTAGTTGTTCACCACGATGGCATAGTACATACGATAGAGATTATCCTTCACTTTTCTTACGCAAGGAGCCCAATAGCCATAGCTTGGGTTGGCGATAGGAGCCAAACCTTGCTCAGCACGAATCTCGTTCAACTTAGTCTTCACCCAAGCAGGAGCCACCGTCTTCGTACCACCGAGATATTCCCAGTTTACGAGGTCTTTGCTTCGACGAGCATGGAAGTGTCCATGACCTTCGTGGGCATTGCCATAGCTGGCATCAGTCTGATACATATAATAATAGCCGTCGGCTGCCTTCATCACCGATGGGTCGTGCACATTGGCAAGATTCCACTGGCTACGCTTACTCCAGTCGGCTATGGATACATAGTTATCAACATAGGTTGGGCACTTGTAGTTTGCTAAGTCGGCATCCGTAGGATCACTAGGTGTTGGAGTCGGCGTAGGAGTTGGTGTAGGAGTAGGCTTTGTATCGTCAATTGGGTCATCGCCTCCACTGCTACAGCCTACCGCCAAAGTACAAGCGAGCAAGAGTACTAAAGTATGAAGTTTCTTCATTGTTTCCTTACGTTTAGTTAGTTTTTATATCCTTTATATTTTCTTTCTAATAAAGGCAGGTCTATGGAAGCCTGTTAGCATCAAGACCTACCTTTATTATAGTTTAGCCAAAGATTTCTCCTCGAGGATTATCTACTGTGAGCACGAGTATAGTGCTTGCGAGCAGAAGATGCAGAATCGAACTTCAAGCAGCTGTTATCTACAGTAAAGTCAACATTGACATCATCAGCCTCTACAGGAATATCCAGATAATACTGTGTAGAAACCTGTCCTGTAGTACCAACCATCACTGCCAAAATATTAACCTTACCATTTTGATTGGCTACATAAACTTGTACTTTGGCACCATTCATACCAGCAAGCCAAGTTGCCCATTCACCCTGAGTTCCTGCATGAGAGATACTAGGAGCACCGTCACCACCTACAGCGTTGCCCCATCCCCAGTTGTCAGAACGGAACACACCATACTCACTCAAATCAGCCTTGCGGAGGACTATATCATAATTGTTCCAATTAGCAGCTGCACCATAATTAGTCAGAGAGAATGCACGAGCTTCACCAGAAGGGACCTGAACATCTGCATCAAGGTGAGCACCCCAAAATGGACTAGTGCAATCCTCTGCACCCAAAACTGCAGGGCTAGGGGTTACGAATGTAGCAGCACTCTTCGTTACATTAACATCGAAAGTTGTCTTAACACCATTTTTTGCAGTTACCGTAATAGCTTGCTTACCAACCTTCATAGGTACGTTAGAGAAAGTTAACTTATCAAGAGCAATGTCACGAGTCTTGCCATCCAAATATGTAGCTTGTACTGCCAAGCCTTTTTGATCTAAAGCCAAAGTTGCATTTTCTGGCAATGTTATACCAGGAGCCTCATAATATGTATAGTCAAGACGTGTAGGCGCACTTACTATATGGAGAGCTTTGATAGCTGGCACAACTTCGAATGTCTTCTGTGCAACGATAGGAGTAGAAGCATTCTCGCCCTTGAATGTCTTGTTATAGATGACGATGAGGTTCTTGGTGCCAGAAACATCCATATCGTTGATGGCAGAGAAATAAAGTTCCTTAGCAGGAATTTCCTTGGTTATACCTTCCTCGAAGGTTACGGTAGCAGATACATTCTCCATTGCCTTCTCTAGGGGTGTATTCTCGTCTACTTCAGCTGGTACATTATTTAATACCATAGATACAGGAGCCTTGTCCGCTGCTGATGTATAACCGCCGATAGGCTCTACGTTGCTCTGCATGAAATCGATGTAAGAGCCCTCAGGTACCAGGAAGCAACGAATCTTTGAGTTGCTTGCATCCGCATTTAGATTACCTATCTTATAAGGCTGAGTATATGTCTTGGTAACAGTACCATTCGTTATTTTGACCAAGAATGTATCTACACGAGAACGATCTACTGTCAAAGTTACCTTACCACCAAGTTTCTGCAAGCCTGCATCTTTATTATCAACAGGACTCATTATTAGGTTACTCTCAGAGAACTTGAAAGGAAGATAGTAATTATAATTATCGCCAGTCTTTGTACTCCACTGCGAGTTATAAGCAAGGGTATCACCTGTACAATCGAAACGGATAACACCATACTCCTTGTAATCTGCACTTCCACGATCTGCATCGTTCGTAATAACTACGCCAAAGTTTTTGTAATAAGTATTGTCATTAGGGTTGATATTCAGATTGAATACAGCGTTCCACTTCTGATTATCATCTACCTGATAATACTTTGAGAATGAAGTCCAGAAACCTGAAGAGAAATCAGTATTACCTACAGTATAGACATCCTCATTCATACCTACGAGCACTTCCTCTGTAGATTGGTTAGCTTTTTCGATTGAATCAATCTTTTCAGAGAGCCAATCAGGAGAGTTGACGCTAAACATGTCACTTCCCTCACATCCTGTCATCGCTGTCAATGCCATGGCTGCGACGCAGAAGACGGCTGCTAATTTATTTAGACGTTTCATATTATATCCTATTATAAATATATAAATTGTTATTTTGGTTTTCCTATGGGGCTATCCTTAAGAAACCCCATAGGAATAGATATTATTAGTTGCCCAAGTTAACTACAGGATGAACAGTCCAACCTCTCCCGAAGAAATCTGTAGAGTTGTCTGTATTGTAGTTAGCAGAGTTACCCTTCAAGTTAGGGTTATCATTAAGCAAATTCTGATAGATAGGCAAGAACTCATGACCTGCGACGTATGTATCATAAGAGCATTTCAACTGTGGGTCTGTACCAACCTGTGAGTAGCTAACAGGCTCTTTAATCTTGTATGGAGAGATGCGGAAGGTTGCGTGGTCCTTCAACTGAGCCATACGATCGTTGTTATAGAAGAATCCCCAACGAATCAAGTCAAGACCACGTCCAGACTCACAACCAAACTCCTTTGGACGCTCTACATTGGCAATCTGCTCGAAGAGCTTATCCTTTGTAGTGAAGTCAGAGAGCTGCAAATCCTTTAAGTTAGCACGCTCACGCACCTGATTAATCCAGTCGATAGCCTGCTGTGTTGGACCGTTTACCTCGTTCTCACACTCTGCTGCACGAAGCAACACATCTGAATAACGCATCATACGGAGGTTGATACCACACTTTAGACCAGTAGTTACCTTATCATAAAGGTTTGTACGGAAGTTGGTCCACTTAGCGATAGGCAGACCACCCCTATCATTATTTGTTGGAATTGTATCAGTAGCCGTCATCTTAGTAGTATAAGCTACGTTACCATTCTCGAAGCCTTCCCAGTCTGCCTCGTATGTACCGATAGTCCAATAGAGACGTGGATCCAACTTACCAGCTGTAGTACGCTCTTGTTTGAAGAGGTTGTACAACCATGGTGAAGCAGAGAGGTCTGCCCATCCACCAAATCTTCCTGGACAGTAGTTAGACTCTACAGCATGACCTTGAGAAGCATTAGGACTTACATTGACAGGAGTCCACTCATCGTCAACGCCCTGAGAGCCATAGTCCAAGAACTGAACCTCGAAGAGGCTCTCGTCATTGTTCTCATACTGCGAGCCCTCACGGAAGTTGTCACCATAGTTGGCCATCAACTTATATTGACCATACTTCTGACCGCCAATGATATCCCTTAACACAGTCAAGGCCTCACTATACTTATGTCGAAGCATCAAAGTACGTGCATAGTAACCTGCAGCCGCACCACAAGTAGCACGTCCCTTTGCCCATTCACCACCAGTTTGGCGGTTAGGGAGCAACTCCATAGCCTCCTTCAAGTCAGTCTCAACCTGATCGAGCACCTCATCAAAGGTGTTGTTGGCACCATAGAGACCATCCAATGAAGAATAGGTAGAATAGTCGGTAATCAATGGCACTTCCTTGTAGTAACCTACCAAGTTATAATATGAGAAGGCACGGAGGAAGAGAGCCTGTCCCTTAATACGCTTCATGCTCTCGCTGAGCTGAGAGTCTTCGCCTGTTGTACGAGAAAGGATAAAGTTGCATACATTGATGGTATAGTATGATTCACGCCATGGCCACATGGAGATTTCATCGGTTGCAGGAGCATCCATATCATCAAATGGAAGATACCAAACCTGGGATGTGTTCCACACTTCGTCACCTCGTACAGCATCAAGCGTATAACCTACACGAGCCATAGAGCCCTCCATACGGATGTCGTGATAAGCAGCAATGACACACTCTTCCAAGTCATCGGCATTAAAACCGAAAGTACCAGTGGTCTGCTGGTTAGGATTTGTTAAGTCCAACTTGCCTTCGCACGATGCCATCGTCAACGCACCAAGACCGAGGATCATAGCTAATGATAATTTATTTAGTTTCATATCAAACGTTCTTTTAAATAATAATGATTCTTATAATCCTTGTTCTCCCTATTAGAATGTAAAGTGGAGACCACACATGAATGTGCGTGGAGTTGGGAAAGAACAGAAGTTGTAACCTGGAGTAAAGGTACCACCAGCGTAGTCAACGTTATATCCCTTGTAGCCTGTGAAGGTGTAAAGGTTCTGTGCTGAAACATAGAGACGCACACCGCTCACGTAGCCGCCAAACCACTTGTCAGGGAAGTTGTAGCCCAACTCTACGTTAGCTATCTTCCAGTAAGCAGCATTCTGAATCTTGCGAGAACTGAAGAGATCGTTCCATGCCAATGTCGCATTATTGGTATAATAGGTGCGTGGTACGTTAGAGATATAGGTACCATCATCGGCAAAGCGGTTGGCGTCACCCATAGCAACATCCTTGTTACCAGGACCATAGCAAGAATTTAAACTATTATAGATATCATCTGATACATGGTAGTTGAGTACACCATATGTAGAGATATTCAAGTCGAAGTTCTTATACTCCATACGAGCGCTCAAACCGAAGTTAACCTTTGGCAGGCCACTTCCCAAAACGGTCTGGTCGTAAGTATCGATTACGCCATCAGGCACACCATTAGGACCAGAAACATCTTTGTATAGACAGTCTCCTACGTTGGCACCCTGCTGTGTTGCATGGTTATCAAGTTGATCCTGTGTACGAGCGATGCCCTCGTATACCCAACCATAGAACTGACCAACCTCCTGACCTACGTATGTAGCGTAAGCACCTGTGATGTAAGACTCTGTACCGAAACCGAGAGAAGTTACCTTGTTCTTCAAGGTACTCAAGTTGGCACTGATATCATACTTGAAGGCGTGATCATGGTTGCGATAAGTAGCAGAGAACTCGAAACCACTGTTCTCCATAGAGGCAGCGTTCATAGTTACACTAGTGTTAGCAACACCAGTCTGAGCTGGTACTGGTACACCATAAAGCAAATCTTCTGACTTATTCTTATACCATTCAGCTGTGAACTCTAAACGATTGTTGAACATAGCCAAGTCGATACCTATGTTGGTAGTTTTCTTCTTCTCCCAAGCGATGTTCTCATTTACGTATGTTGCAATCTTAGAACCTGTCACCTTGTCATTACCAAAGCTATAGGTCATGTTGTTACGGTTCATGGTTGCCATATACTGGTACTCACCGATGTTCTCATTACCGAGTTCACCGTAGCTGGCACGCACCTTGAACATATTGACGATGTCATGACTGATAGGGAAGAACTTTTCCTTATCGAAACGCCAACCTACAGATATAGAAGGGAAGGTTGCCCAACGGATATTCTTGGTCAAACGTGAACTACCATCTCGACGTACTACAGCAGAAAGCAAGTACTTCTCATCATAGTTATAGTTCAAACGTCCTACGTATGATGCTAAGGCATGCTTAAACTCGTATGACTCAGAGTAAGTGTTCTTGGCATTCTGAAGCTGGAGGAAGTATGGCTCTGTGAAGTTAATACCCCAACCAGTCAGGAGATTAGTATTTTCCTCCTCATAGGTCATACCAGCGAGCAGGTTGATGTTGTGCTTGCCAATCTTACCATCGTATGTAATGGTATTCTCAACCAAGGCATCGCTGTAGTTGCGTGAACCCTTGGTCAAACGCTCGTTCTCCTTGGCAAGATATACACGGTTGCTCTGAATCCAGGAAGGAATCCAAGTCTTGTCCTTAGCCTCGGTCTTGCTATAAGAGAGGTTCACGTTATAATGAAGGCCATGGTTCTTGCTCTTAATGCCTACCATCTTGAAGAGGTCTACATCAGCAGAAGCTGTACCTACGAAGCGGTCCACCAAAGTGTTGCGCTGCAAGAGGTTGTTAACCAACAATGGGTTAGAAGCAGAGATATCACCATGTACACCATCATAATATACACCATAGCCGTAAGCATCGTAGCGATAACCGTTGGCAGCACCTACCTTGTCATCGAGAACCCATGTTGATTTATCATAAGCCTTGATGGTAGGCTGCATCAAGAGTGTACCACGGAGCACGTTGGTTACAGATCCATAAAGTCCCTGAACATACTCGCCGGCATTAGAAAGACCCATATTGTCCTGGTCTGAGTGAGAGTAAACCATGCTGGTGCGGAACTTCACAAACTTGGTGTCCATTGTATTGTTGACACGAGCTGTGTAACGCTCATAGTTAGGACCTGCACCTTCCAAGGTACCCTTCTGGTTGAAGTAATCGAGAGATACATTATAAGTACTGTTGGCACTACCACCGCTGAGGGCTACGTTATGGTTCTGTCGGGTACCAGTCTTGAATACCTCGTCAAACCAGTCTGTATTGGTTGCATCCTGGAAATGATATTTGCCATCCTCACCAAGTTTATAACCACCTGCGAGAGTTGTATTAGAGTTGGCGCAAGCCTGACCGAGATAGTTGCTATACTGGTCGGCATTCATCACATCATATACATCACTTGGAATCTGGTCAACACCGAAGTAACCAGAGTAGTTCACCTTCAAAGGCTGGTCTTTCTTACCATTCTTGGTAGTGATGATAACGACACCATTAGCAGCACGAGAACCGTAGATGGCACCCGCAGAAGCATCCTTCAAAATCTGGATGGTCTCGATATCATTAGGAGAGAAGTCACGGATAGTGGTACCCATTGGCACACCATCAATGACATAAAGAGGAGCTGTGCTACCGAAAGAACCGATACCACGAATTCTCACACTAGGATCTGCACCAGGCTGACCGTCTGATGTAATCTGCACACCGGCAACCTTACCTTCGAGCATGGTAGAGATGTTAGAGTTTGACACCTTCTTCATCTCCTCAGCATTTACGATAGATACAGAACCGGTAAGGTCTGCCTTTTTCTGTGTACCATAACCCACTACTACAACCTGGTCGAGCACCTGATTGTCGGCAGAGAGTTGGATAGATTCGATAATGGCACGACCGCGCACTGCAATCTCACGCTCCTTGTAGCCAAGATAGCTCACGAAAAGAGTCGCATTAGCCTTTACTCGAATTTCGAAATTACCATCTAAGTCGGTAACTGCACCAGTCTTGGCATCTTTAGTCTTAACTGTTGCACCAATCAGAGGTTCACCCTGATCATCTACAACATGTCCCTTGACCGTGATCACCTGATCTTGTGCAACTGCAGCCATTGCGGGCATTGGGGTGACAAAAGAAGCACCACCAACAGCACCTAGGCATAGCATCATAGAGAATAATTGTTTCCTCATTGCTTATCAATTTTTAGGTTTATACTTTGTTTATTCAATTTTTACAGTTTGTTATTGCTTCGTCCGTTCTCTTTTTAGGTTGCGGATGAAATGATTAATGCTGGCCAAACTATACATCAACCATCATTTTTCAGTGGCAAAAGTACAATTAATCGGATTATATAGGGTGGACAAATGAATTTTATAGGTGGACAAAACGCATAAACAGTAGATTTTTAAGGATATTACGTGCTTATCCACCAGTTGTGTACCCACACACACAAAACAAGGGGTTACTTGACTTATATCAAGTAACCCCTCGGTTTTATTTTATTTGCTTAACAAATTATCACATCCAGGAACATTATTTCTCCGAAGAATCCAAGGAGAACTATCCCATATCTGAACCCTGAGAATCCAACTGATCCTTATATGCAGTCGGCGAGATGCCAAACTGCTTGGTGAAGCAACGGGTGAAATACTTCGGATCGTTGAAGCCTACACGGTAGGCTATCTCCGTGATATTTCGGTTGGAAGTTTTATCAGCCATCATCTTGCGCGAGATGTCGAGACGGTAGTTGCGGATAAACTGGGCTGTTGGCAAACCTGTCTCCTTGGAGAGATTCTTGCTCAGTACACTGCGTGATATACCCAAGGCATCTGCCAGTTCCTGAACTCCGAACTCAGAATTATCGTAATTCTTCTCCATCACATCCATCACTTCTTCCATGAATGGACGCGTATTCTCCTCTACCATCTTCCTGTCAGCCTCAATGCTCTTTATCTGACTGTCCTGATAACGCTTCTGGTTCTGCAGAATCATCTGGATGCGACTCTGCAGCTTTTCTGGTTCATCACTTTCCTTCATCGCTGCCTCGATAGGACGGTACAAAGCCTCAACTTCCTCTTCGCGCATCTTGTTGAGACGGCGCACATAAGCATATTGGAGCAAGGCAATGATACCTATTATAATAAGGGTAACAAACCACCAGCTCTTCCAGAAATAAGGAGTAATCTGAACTTCTACAGAGATCACCTGCTCCTTGTCGGAATTGATAGATGGGATATATTTCACCTCAAACTTATAGTCTCCAGCCGGCAGAGTGGAATAACGCACACTATGCTGACCAGCCTTGAGCTGAACCCACTCATTCTCGTATCCCTTCATGCGATAAAGGTACACGCCCTGTGTCTCGCTGCCATAATTGAGCGCTGAGAAAAAGAGGGTAAACGACTTATCACTCTCATGGATACGTAACTTTCTGGCGACAGAAATGTCTTCTTCCAGATAATCGCTGCCGGCAAAGACAGGCTGGTTATCTACCAAAAGTTCGGTAAAGCACAACTTACCCGTCTGGTGCACAGAACGGTTTATGCCCTTTACAGCCATCATACCCGCATCGGTGCCCAGGAATATCTCGCCCTTGGCATTGCGGATGGCTCCATTGAAATAGAACTGCGAACTGATCAGACCGTCTTCACGGGAGAAACTGCAGAATGCCTCGGTCTTCGGATTGAAGATAGAGAGTCCGTTATCGGTAGCTATCCACAGCATACCCTGGTTATCCTCTACAATACCCTTCACGATATTGTTGGCAAGTCCGTTATTGGTGGTATACGACTTCACTTGAGTCTTTCCGTGTTTATCGCTGGTATAGCAATACAGACCGTAGCCGTTACTGCCCATCCATATCTTTCCATCCTTAGCCTGGCAGAAAGACAATATCTTATCGAAGACTCCACTCTTCGGATTGTCGAGTTTATACTGATGATACGTCACAGCGAAATCGCCCTTGCCATGAGCACGCGACTTGAGATCGACCTCTACCATTCCCTGCACGCACCCCATCAGGAGTTTGCCCTTTCGGGTTATCAGAGAACCGATGCAGCCGCGCACATTCAGGCATCCACTGAAAGGTTCAATGAGTTGGCGGCGCTTCATATCATAGAAGAAGAGACCGTCATTGGTTCCGAGCCACATACCATCATTGATAGGATCGTAAGCCAAAGCACCGGCAAAGTTGAGTAAATGCTGATGCTTTGCATCTATCACCAGAGGAATAATCTTGCCCGGCTGACTGAGATTCATCACAGCAAAGCCCCTTCCCCAGGTACCAATCCAGAGCAGATTGCGGTTATCGGCTGCAAGAACCGAGACGGTATTATGCGGCAAACTGGAATTTGCCACCGTATAATGAACAAAGTTCATGCTGCCTGGAGTCAAGGCATTGAGACCTCCCTCTACTGTTCCTACCCACAGGGTTCCGTCGGCTGCCACATACATGGCATTGACAGCATTAGGAGAGATACTGCCCGGGTTGGAGGGGTCGTGACGGTAGAATTCCAAATTCAGCTGACGTGGAGCCAGCTTGGTAACACCACTCGTCTCAGATCCTACCCATATCTGTCCGTTCTTTGAGAAAAGACTGTTGATAAAGTTGCTGCTCAGCGGATTCACAGCCGTAGCAGTGTTCCAATGTTCTATCTCTCCGGTCTTATCATTGAAGATATCTACGCCACAGAGCGTTCCGACCAGAAGTTTGTCATCTGGAGAAACGGCAAGGCTCGTCACTACTTCGTGCTGGAGCGAATGGTCGGTAGCAGAGCAATGGAATTCCTGCTTGCCACTATTAAACAATCCGCGATTCGTACCCATCCATATCTTGCCATGATAATAAATAAGCGCCCCCCCATACCGACCTTCGAGCGGAGGGAACAGGGATGAGATGTTCTTTGCCACGAGCTGATTGTTCTTCACTGAGAACTCGCTCACCACTCCATTGTTGCATAATACAACCGTTCCTCTGCGATAGACATCACAGATTCCAAGATCGGGAGCATTATAAGGATAGGATGTGGACAAGACGCTGTTCACCTCGCCCTTTTCGTTAAAGCCGAAACGGGTAAGCTGATTGACAGACAGCATCCATATATTGCCCTTTGCATCACAATATATTCGGGTGCAAAGGTTCTTGAATACTTTGTTGAGTTGTGCCTCTACCTGGCTGTTCTCACAAGGTGGAACAACAGGCTGCATCGTTTTGAGGTCGAGCACCTGCGGACCTTCCTCGAAAGCCACCCAAAGGCGCTTGAACGGATCTTCGCAGACATTACGGCAACTGTTGCTTCGCAGACTGATTCCTACAGGCCCCAAACCGAAGTTCATGAAATTGAAGCCATCGTAGCGCACCAGTCCACCACCATGCGTACTGATCCATACGAAGCCGTAGGAATCCTGAAAGATATCATCAGCAAAATTATTCGGCATACCTGCAGCCATATTGAGATAGCTTACATTATAGCGACTAGGCAGCCCACCTTGCGCCCAACTGCTCAAGGTAACGATCAATGCTGCTATAAAGGTTAGAATGTATCTTCTAATCATTATTTTCCTTTCTTCCTGTCTTCTATTTTTGCATAGATGACCATACCAACTCCTAACAAAGCAAGAGCGATATACATACTAAAAAGATTCCAATTCATATCATATCTCTTTTAATTAATACACTAAATCAGTTTTTGTCTCTTTTTAAGAAAAATACCCCTATACCAAACAATAAAGCCATAATTATCACAGCCCCCACTGCAGACATAAAAGTATCAATCTTAACGAACATATTCGTCAAGATAAATGCCGTTACTATATACTTCGCAACATCCAAGAACCATTTACCAATTTCTTTGTTCATGACGTTTGTTATTAAACTCTGCTGCAAATTTACAAAGAATAATTGAAACGAAAGAATATTTTTATGAAAAAAAGCAGGCTAACACAGATAACTGCGTTAGCCTGCTGAGATATGAAAGTATCAAGTGACTGATACTAAGTCTTTAGAACTCAAGAATCATGCTCTGGCGAGGACGGAGTTTTACGTTCTTGTTGATAAGAACGGTACGACCGTTTGTAACATCCGTGGCCTTGTCATGAGAACCGATAATCTCTGAATAACGGGAAACATTCAGTTCGTTTGCCTCGTTCTTGCCGTTAATAACCGTCATCACATTCTTACCCTTATACTGGCGGGCAATCACGTAAACACCCTTCTGAGGACAGAACTGGGTCTGCTTGCCCTTAGTAATCACTTCATTGCCCTGGCGCCAGTGCAACAGGTTGCTGAGCCAGTTGAACATCTGATTCTCTGCCTGAGTTCTGCCCTCTGCAGTAAAGGCATTGTGCTTATCACCAGCCCAACCGCCAGGGAAGTCCTTGCGTACATTGCCATCGGTTACACTCTTGGTACCGTTCATCAGCACCTCTGTACCATAATAGAGCTGAGGAGTACGATTGATGGTAAGAAGCAATGACAGTGCCTGCTTCAAAGCCAGGGTATCCTTGCCTTCACCCAGGAAGCGGTCGGTATCATGATTCTCGATGAATGCCATCACGCTCTTTGGATTAGGATAGAGATAGTCGTAGCAGAATACATTGTAGAGACGGTTCATGCCGTTCCACCAGTCATCGGTCTCTTCTTTCTTTGCACTATTGATGCGGTCGAAGAAGGCGAAATCCATAACGGTTGGCAGATAGCTGTTCTTCTCAGAAAGTTTGCTGTCCTTCTGCCATGCTGCAGTATAGGCTGGTTCGGTTACCCAAGTCTCGCCTACGGTATTGAAGTGAGGATACTCCTCGCCTAGCACCTTCATCCAGCGTGCCATCGCATCGCGGTCGGCATAAGGATAGGTATCCATACGGATGCCGTCGATACCTGCACTCTCTATCCACCACTCGCTGTTCTGAATCAGATACTTGATAACGTGTGGGTTACGCTGGTTGAGGTCAGGCATAGTTGGAACAAACCAGCCGTCTACGGTCTCTGTGAGATCAACCTTGCTGGCGTATGGGTCAAGTACCGGAGTCAGTTTATAACTGGTCTGCAGATACTTATCGTTCACCTTAGCAGCGCCATCCACCGTACCGATGTTCTTCTGATGCTCGGCAGTCTGATTTTCAGGAGCCAGCCATTCTGGTTTATTAAACCAGTCTTTTGAAGGCATATCGGCAACCCAAGGATGCTCGAAGCCGCAATGGTTGAAAATCATATCCATCACAATCTTCAAACCTTTCTTGTGAGCCTCATCTATCAGCTGTTTATAATCGGCATTGGTTCCGAAACGTGGGTCTACACGATAATAATTGGTGGTAGCATAGCCATGATAGCTGCTGTTCTTACCGTTACTTGGACTGTCGTTCTCCAAAACCGGGGTAAACCACAGAGCGGTTACACCCAACTGGTTAAAATAATCCAAGTGCTGGCGGATTCCCTCCAAGTCGCCACCATGTCGCAGACTAGGCTCTGCACGGTTGCAGGTCTTATCACGCATCGTCTTAAAGGCATCATTCTTCAGATTGCCGTTGGCGAAACGGTCTGGCATCAGCATGTAGAGCACATCTTCATTAGAGAAACCGATGCGCTTATCGCCCGCCATCTCACGGTTCTTCAACACATACTTTACTTTCTTCGACTGTTTGCCCTGCTTGAAGTTGAGGGTCATCTCACCAGCCTTTGCTCCATTGAGGTTAAGATAAACCAGGAGATAATTAGGAGAATCAAGGCGGGCGATGCTGTCTACCTTCACACCCGGATAGTTTACCGTTACATCGGCATTCTTGATATCCTTGCCATACACCATCAGCTGGAGTGAAGCATCTTTCATGCCCACATACCAGTCGGTAGGTTCAATGCGGCTTACGTTAACTGCCGCGTTCATACTTATTGCGCTACCCATAAGCACTAATGAAGCTATTATCTTTTTCATATTACACCTTATTATAAATATATAAACTATTTCTGATAAAGAATCAAGGCTGACTGAGGGGCAACCTCAGCTTCCTTTCCCGAAACAAAGCCTAAGCCATCCTCATTGATCACACCGTTGCAGCAAGCCACAGTATAGCTACCCTCAGGAATCTGCATCTTCTTTGCCTCCTTATTGAAGTTATAGATTACAATGATGTTCTTCCACGCATCAATGCCCTCCAGATTCTTGAGCTGGAAACCTACGAGGCAAGTCTGCAGACTAGGCAGAAACTCCAGATGCTGACGTACCTTATCGCCTGTTGAAAGACGGAATGCCGGATGGTTCTTGCGGAGCTGAATCAGACTCTTGTAATAAGCAAACGCCTGCGGATACTTCTGCAGATTGGTCCAGGTAAACTGGTTGATGCTGTCAGGAGAATTATAGCTATTGTGTACTCCCTTCTTGTCGCGGAGCATCTCTTCGCCGGCAAGGATGAAAGGAACACCCTGGGAAGTGAAGACGCAGGTCTGCGCAAGCTTATCGATGCGGAGCAACTCGGCAGTACGTATTGCTTCAGGGATATTCTTGTCGGTAAGAGATGAGATACTTGCCTTCAGACGGTCTACCAGACACATATCGTCGTGGCAGCTTACATAACTAATCTGCTCGGTAGGATTGTTGGTCCAAGGCTTCTTGTCATAGTTTACCTTGTTCATATCCACCTGCGGATGAGCAATGCCACCCACAATACCGAACTTCAGACTCTCCTCCTGACCTGTAAGACCAGCCAGGAGCGCCCCCTGATGGTCATCAGAGAAAGGACCACGGAGCGCATCGCGCATATCATCGCTGAAAGCACCGATGCCCTTGAGCTGCTGGGTATTCGCCTTCATCGCCAGTTTCTCGGTAGGATAAGCACAACTGCCTGCACTCCATCCCTCACCATAAATATAGATGCTAGGATCGATGCGGTTTACCATCTCACGGATAGCCTGCATGGTTTCGATGTCATGAACACCCATCAGGTCGAAACGGAAGCCGTCGATATGATATTCGTCTATCCAATATTTCACGCTCTCCAGCATAAACTGGCGCATGAGAGGCTTCTCTGAAGCAGTCTCGTTGCCACAGCCTGAACCGTCAGAATACTTACCATCCTTGGTCTTGCGATAGTAATAATCAGGATAGGTACGCTGGAAGTTGCTGCCGTTGATATCGAAAGTATGGTTATATACGGCATCAAAAATCACTCGGATGCCTGCCTTATGCAGCGCCATCACCATCTCCTTGAACTCCTTGATGCGGGTTGCTGGAGAATAAGGGTCGGTAGCGTAACTGCCTTCCGGCACATTATAGTTCTTCGGATCATAACCCCAGTTGAACTGTGGTTTGTCGAGTCGGGTCTCATCTATAGAAGCGAAATCGAATACAGGCTGGAAGTGGATGGCGTTGATGCCCAGATTCTTGAGATATTCGATGGCCTTAGGCTCGGTGAGGGCGAGATATTTACCCTTATATTTCAAGCCGGATGTAGGAGAAATGGAGAAATCACGCACGTGAAGCTCGTAGACAACGAGATCGGCTGGCGATTTCAGGGCAGGACGCACGTCCTTATCCCATCCAGATGGATCGGTATCATACAAATCTACGATGGCGCCACGGTTTCCGTTCACACCTACCGCCTTGGCAAATGTGCCCGGTGTTTCACCCTTTCCTATATCAAAGGTATAGAACTTTCCCTTGAGGTCGCCCTTTACGGTAGCCTCCCAGCGTTCATCTCCCAACTTCTTCATTTTCAGCGTTTTATAAGCCTTTCCTCCCTGACCTTGCTTATAAAGTCGGAGGGTTACAGAAGACTTTTGGGCTGTTGGAGCATTCAGGATAAACATGGTTTTCTCCTTGGAATACATCATCTCATTGAATGTCTGCTGCGCATTCAATGAAGTTGGTAAAACGGTTGCTGTCAATGCTGCAATTATTAGTTTTTGGATATTCATATTGTTAAGTTATTGTTATACAGGACATTAAAGCGAACTGAGCGAAGAAAACTGTGACAGATTATCTACGCTCATTTTTAGCGTATTTCCGACCAACCGGACAGTTGGACGGAAATACGGAAATTATAGGCTTATTTAGCGAGCAATGAGATGGCGAAACCACCACCACGTGCTTCATTAATCTTCAAAATATCACCCTTCTTCACTGTCTTGTGAACAATCTTGTAAGATTTAGGGTTCTTCTCGTAGTCAGCATTCTTGCCGTCCTGATAGATAGCGCAAGCATACTTCTTGCCCTTATCCAGGAAGTCGAGTTTTACTACGGCTGTGCGGGCTGCATCAGTCTTACCGCCTACAAACCAGTTGTCGGTACCCTTAGCCTTGCGTGCTACGGTGATATACTTGGCTGGCTCTGCCTCCAGATACTTGGAGTCATCCCAGTCGCAAGCTACGTCGCGGATGAACTGGAAGGCATCATCGTACTTCTCATAATGCTCTGGAAGATCGGCAGCCATCTGCAGCGGACTGTACATTACGAGATAGAGAGAAAGCTGACCACAGAGAGTGGTATGAACATAACTCTGGTTGTTGCTCCACTCAGAAAGCTTGGTCTCGAAGATACCAGGGGTATAATCCATCGGACCACCCTGCAGACGGGTGAATGGCAACATCACGGTATGATAAGACTTGTTACCGCCAAATGCCTCATATTCTGTACCACGTGCACTCTCGTTGCCAACCAGGTTAGGCCAGGTGCGGCAGATACCTGTAGGACGGGTTGCCTCGTGGGCATTCACCATGATATGATGCTTGGCAGCGGTTTCGATGACACGCTGGTAGTGATTATTCATCAACTGGCTGTAGTGATACTCACCTCTTGGAATGATATCTCCTACATAACCGGTCTTCACGGCATCATAACCATATTTGTTCATCAGGTTGAAGGCATCTTCCAGGTGGCGCTCGTAGTTGAGAGCGGCAGCAGAAGTCTCGTGGTGCATCATCAGTTTCACGCCCTTAGAGTGAGCATATTCGTTGAGCATCTTGATATCAAAGTCAGGATATGGAGTCACGAAGTCGAAGACATCGAGTTTCTGATGACCGAACCAGTCTTCCCAACCTTCGTTCCAGCCTTCTACCAGCACCTCCTGCAAACCGTTCTTGGCTGCAAAGTCGATGTAGCGCTTTACTTCCTCGTTGGTTGCACCATGAGTACCGTTAGGCTTGCACTTGCTGTAATCGGTTACACCGAGACGCACAGATGGCAGATCGTTGGTATAGCTCCAGGTCTTGGTGCCTACAATCATGTTCCACCATACACCGCAGTACTTGGTAGGATGAATCCAGGATGTATCCTTAATCTTGCAAGGCTCGTTGAGATTCAAGGTCAACTTGCATGAAAGCATATCACGTGCATCATCACTTACCATTACGGTACGCCAAGGGGTATTGAATGGTGTCTGGATGAATCCCTTTCTGCCTACGGCATCAGGAGTAAGCCAAGACTCGAAGGTCAATGTTTTCTCATCCAGATTGAGATGCATGGTAGGATAATCCAGGCAGGCAGCCTCGTGGATATTGATATAGAGTCCATCCTGGGTCTTCATCTGGAGAGAGGTCTGAACACCGGTATCAGAGAAGACGGTGGTAGAGGAATTGCTCTTGTAAGCTTCACGGTTTTTCGCAATAATTGGACGGATACCTGTCAACGGAGTAATGTTGTAATCATACTCCTGTGTATCATAATCACCAGGAATCCAGTAAGCGGTATGATTGCCTGCCATGGCAAACTGGGTATGCTCCTCCTGGATGACGAAATAGTTCAGACTTTCCTGCTGTGGGAACTCATAGCGCAAGCCCATACCATAATCATATACACGGAAACGGATGGTGATATTACGCTTAGAAGCAGCCTGGTTCAGGTTTACCTCCATCTCGTTATAGTTATTGCGGATGGTAGCGGTTTCACCCCATACCGGCTTCCAGGTTTCGTCGAAAGTCGATGTCTTGCTGCCAGTTTCAGTAAAACCATCCATCAGGCTGGTTTCCTCCATACCCTTAGAGGCATGCTTATCCTTTGCCAACTCCAATCCTAAGTGGGATGGCTTACATACAGTCTTTCCCTTATAGCTCATCTCATAGGTAGGCTGTCCCTTTTCGGTCAAAGAGAAAGTTACCGAGACGTTGCCGTTAGGTGATTTAACGGTCTGGGCTGCTGCCAACATAGGAAGCAAGAGACCCATCACTAATACATTCAGTTTTTTCATACTGTTCAGTCGTTGTTTATTCTTGTTTTTGAATCTTCGTTAGTTTATCTCAATCATTATCTGTTTATTCTTAAGATAGTGCAAAGATACAAAAAACAAAAATACCCTCCACGTTTTGGGAGGGTATTTTTCTGCAAATGAGTGTGCAAACGTTTGCACTGTATATATAATCATGTTAGTTAGACTCTTCCAGACTGCGAAATCATCTCTGTGATATTCTGCACGAAACGCTTGTCTGCAGCCAGATCCTCTATGTTGAGGTGCATGCGGTAACGCCAGTAATGCTTAGGGTTAGCCGGGATATTGATACGCTCGGCATCGGCAGACGGCAGACGGAGAGCCTCATCGGTAGCCAACCAGTCCTGGATGCTCAATATGCAGAGCATGGATGGAGAGGTGAGATGGCGGCTGATGATGTCACTAGCCAACCAGCCTGGGAGTGGATGAGGTGCTGGACCCTGACGGTAGAGCATCGTATTGTAATACTCCTGGGTACGCTGGATATTCTCATCCCACCACATGCGCAGAGTAGGCATATCGTGGCTCGAAATAGTACATACCGAGCGGTATGGGTTACGGCTCAGATGTCCGAACTTAACCGATGGATCCTTTGGCATGCTCTGGAGTTCCAGACTCAATATCTTCAACTCGTCCATTACCCAAGGCACACAGTCTGGCACCATACCGAGGTCTTCGGCACAAACCAGCATGCGGGTAGCCTGAACCAGCTTAGGCAACTTCTTCATCGCCTCCTGATACCAGAACTGGTTGTTGCGGCGATAGAAATAGTCGTTGTAAAGGCGGTTGAACGCAGCCTTGTCATTATCATAGAGCGACTCGTAGATAAAGTCAAGCTGGGCTGAGATACGTGGATGGAAGACGCCAGGGTTGGTATGATCACGTACGAAGAGTACATCGCTGATCAGGGCATACAAGCCATCACGCAGCCAAAGTTCCTTCTCATCTGTTGCATCAGCAAAGAGAGCCTCTACCTTGCGCTGGGTATCTACCTCAGGCTTCATCTGATAACGCTCGTCATCCAGACGGTCGAGATACTTTTCCTTTACCTCGCCGGCACGCTCATGGAACACACGGTCCAATACCCAATCGGTAATGAACGGACGGGTAAAACGGTCATCCTGGAAGTGCAAACCATAGCTTTCTATCTCTTCACGGCTCATGGCGAGCGCAGGTGCAAACTGTCCGAGCAATCCATGCACGCTACTTACCGGAATCTCCCAGATACGGAAGAAACCCAATACGTGGTCGATGCGGTAAGCATCAAAATATCTTGCCATGTTCTGGAAACGGCGGTTCCACCACTGGCAGCCATCCTTCAGCATCTCAAACCAGTTATAGGTAGGGAATCCCCAGTTCTGACCATTGGCAGAGAAGTCATCAGGTGGAGCACCCGCCTGACCATTGAGGTTGAAGTATTTTGGTTCCATCCATACATCACAACCATTGCGGTTTACGCCGATTGGAATATCACCCTTCAAAATAACGCCCTTAGCCTTGGCATGCTCGTGAGCCTCCTGCATCTGGCGGTCCAGTACGAACTGTACGAAATAGAAGAACGCCACGTTCTTGTAAGCTGCAGTCTTAGGGTCGGTAAGTGCCTTGCGTTCAGCCTCATCCCATACCTGATGATCTGGCCACTGGTTGAAATCAGCCGTACCATTCTTATCACGCAGGTATGAATACTGGGCGTAAGGAACCAACCACTGTTCAGTATCCTGGAAGAAAGCCTTGTATTCGGCTGTCTTCATCATCTTTTCACCTTCCTGATTGAAGATTTGGCGCAAGTAATTTATCTTGAAATCATTTACCTTTTCGTAGTCTATCTTATCCAGTGCGTTCAACTCAGCACGTGTCTTCTCAGCCTCAGCACGAGCCTTTGCATCCTTCAACTCAGGAAGAGCATGAAGGTTGGCATACTGCGGATGAATGGCGAAGACGCTGATGCAGCTATATGGATAACTGTCGGTCCATGTATGAGTGATGGTGGTATCATTGATAGGAAGGAGCTGGAGCACCTTCTGACCGGTAGAAGCCACAAAATCTATCATGGTCTTCAGATCACCGAAGTCACCGATACCGGCACTCTTACGGGTACGCAACGAGAACACTGGCACCAGCGTTCCGGCAAGTTTGCGGTTATACAGAGCGAAGAAAGCCTGGTCGAGTTCATAAGATACCAACTCACCTGCCTTCATCTCCGGCAAATCCACGGTTCTGTTCATGCTGGCTTCCCAGAGAAGATCGTTCTTCGTATTTCTGAAAGCTACGAACTTAAACTCCAGATGACTGCCCTCAAGATGAGTCGCATCAATATCAGCAACCCATTCATTATAGGTATGCTGAGTCATCGGAAGAATCTTCTGCACATCCCAAGCACCCAAAGCTTTATCTGCACCCAATACACCCAGACGCTCACCATCACGAAGCTGAGGAGCACGGACTATCAGACGCACAATCTTGCTGCCCGTTTCCGGCTTCATCTCTTGTGGAACCTGATGATTGATGCAATCGGTAAAGGCGCTGCTGTAGAGGAAAGCATCCTCAGGCATAGCCTTCCAATGATCGTAAAGGGTATAAACCGCAGCCTTCTTGGCATTTACATCGAGCTGATGCTTAATCATAAGCCATTCGGTCTTGACTGCTCTTCCTTCACGTTCTACACTATAATAATAGGTATACGATTTCTCTGGTGATTCAACACCCCAGTCGCATGCCCATCTTTCACCATCTGTTGTCTCGAGAGGAAGTTTCAGTCCACCTTCCTCCGTCTGAATGTTTACGACGATCTGTTCGCCGAACATTGCTTTATACTCAATATTAAACTGTACTGTCATAAGACTCTTAAAGGCTCTTGAAAATGTTATAATTTATATTTGCTGCTACAAAGGTAAGAAAAACGTATGATAAACGTATCAGAAATTTGCATTTTTTTCTCACACAAACCTTGCAAACGTTTGCACATTTTCCACTCCGTAGAAACAATCAATTAATCGTTCACTCTGTTACTTACACCTATTTTTTATCCTTGATGATACTTACAGACAGTGCACCTGCAATCAGCAGAATACCTGCCACAATCATCATATCGCTCTGATGAGAACCCACCAGACTCAGGACAGTTCCACCGCAGATGGCAGCCACAATCTGAGGGATACAGATGGTTCCGTTAAACAGACCGAGATAAGCACCCATGTGACCATATCCCTGCAAAGCATTGGTAACAAAGGTGAAAGGCATAGCCAGCATGGCTGCCCAACCGGCACCAATCATCAGGAACGGAACAAACTGCAGATACTGATCATGCAGGAATGGAATGAGAGCAAAGCCCACGCCACCAATAATCAAGCTGACAGCGTATGCCACCTTCGTATTCTTAAACTGAGGGAGAACGACAGCCCAGATAACACTACCTACAGCCTGAACTGCAAAGAGAATGCCCACCCAGTTGCCTGCCTCCTGGAATGCTTCAGAAGCAGGGTCGGTAGTATTCCATACGGTTTCAGCGATGGCTCCCGTAGAATAATTCCAGAGATAAAGGAAACCAGCCCAGCAGAAGAACTGAACCAGTCCCACCTTCCAGAAGGTAGATGGCGCCTTGCGCAGCAAAGTAATCCAACCAGCCTTGTCTTCAGAAGCCTCAGCATTAGAATTCTTCACTCTTCCCTCTTCACTCTTCGTTTCATTATAGTCCGCATACTGCTGTGGATTCCACTCTTTCACCTTCATTGTGGTGTAGATAACACAGAGAATCAGGATAGCCGCACCGATATAGAACGACCAGATAACAGAATCAGGAACCACACCCTTCTCAGCATAATTCTTGATACCGAGGAAGGTAAAGAGGAATGGGAAGATATATCCGGCTACAGAACCGGCATTGCAGAGGAAACTCTGGATAGAGTAAGCCTTTGCCTTCTGTTTTTCATTTACCATATCGCCTACCAGCATCTTGAACGGCTGCATCGCCATGTTGATGCTCGTATCGAGGAACATCAGCGCTATCAGACCGAAGAGCATCGCACCGCTCACGGTCAATCCGAGCGAACCGGCGTTCGGCAGCAGGCACATCACCAGGACGGCAATCGTAGCACCCACAAAGAGATAAGGGATGCGGCGACCGAAGCGGCACCACGTCTTATCGCTCAACGTGCCCACGATAGGCTGTACCAGGATTCCCATCAATGGAGGGAGAATCCAGAAATAACTCAAGTTGTGTGGGTCAGCACCCAACGTTGCAAAGATTCGGGAGATGTTGGCGCTCTGTAGGGCGTAGGCAATCTGTACTCCGAAAAATCCGAAGCTCAAGTTCCAGAGCTTCCAGAAACTTAAATCAGGTTTTTGTTTCATATTGTTATGCTTTTATATTTTTATCTTGTAGTTCCTCTCACCACGAGTCGTGTTCTCACCACTCGCTTCTCCACCTCATCTCTAGGGATGGAGCCTTCCACCTGACCAATCAGGATATTGGCAGCTTCCTCGCCTACGGCAACACCTCGCTGCTCAACCGTAGTAAGCATCGGGTCGCACGCCTTGGCACGGTCACCATTGGTGAATCCGCAGATACTGATTTCTTCAGGCACCTTGAGCCCCATCCGCTTGGCGGTATAGAGAATGCCGATTGCCGTATCATCATTGATGGCGAAGAACGCATCCGGACGATCTTCCCCTTTCAGAATATCCGGCGTTATTGCTTCGGCACTGGCACGGTCATCGCAGATCTTCACCCAGTCAGGGTTCTCCGTCAAACCATGCTTTACCAGCGCATCATGATAACCGTTATATCGGTTCTTGGAGATTTCCAGATTCATCGGCGAGCCGTAGAAGGCAATCTTCTTGCAGCCCGTATCAATCATGTGGGTAACGGCAGTAAAGGCACCCATATAGTCATCTACCACCACTCGCGAGCAGTTCACGCCCGTACATATTCTATCATAGAAGATGAGCGGCACCCCATTCTGCAGCAGTTTTTCGAAATGATCATACTGCTTGGTATCCTTCGCCTGTGAAACGATGATGCCACAAACCTTGTTCTGATAGAAGTCTTCACAGATGGCCACCTCCTTATCGTAACGTTCGTTACTCTGCGCCACCATCACACGGTAACCTCTGGCTCTAGCCTCTTCCTCGATGCCCGAAAGCACCGACATGAAGTAATAGTGCACCACCTGAGGTACAATAACTCCAATCACCTTCATCGGCTTCACCTTATTATGTCTTAAAGCTTCACCCAGGAAGTTAGGGAAGAAGTTATTTTCACGCGCGTATTTCTGAATACGCTCCTTTTGGGCAGTACTGATACGAGAACTGTCCTTCAATGCCCGGCTCACTGTGGCAACACTTACGCCCAGATCGCGAGCTATATCTTTCATTGTTATTGTTTCTTTATCGCCCATTGCTATTAGTTGTGCTGCAAAATTACGAAATATCCTCAATATTGGTCAGAATTCATTGACATAAATCAAGTAATTTCTGTGCAAACGTTTGCACAAAATAAATAACGGAATTAACATAAAAATAGTACAACATAAGAGAAAAGAACTTAATTTTGCACACAGAAACGACAAGTTTATGGGCAAACGCCCCATTCCTACCTTATATAATATAAGCAAGATGCCAGAAAGACCCCGAAAAGAGCCAGAGCGGTATTTTAGAGTAGGAACGATGACAACTTAAGCCGAAAAGAACGAAAAAGTAAATAATTTAATATAATACATTAACTTAAAAATCAAGCAAATGATGAAGCAGGTAAAAATTAAATTGCCTCTCAGAGCATTGACCCTTGCAAGCGGTCTGCTTCTGACGGTGAGTTCCTTTGCGCAGACAAATGCGATTAAGGGACACGTGAAGGATGCTTCCGGTGAGCCTGTCATGGGTGCTACCATTACAGTGAACGGTAAGGCAGTAGGTATTACCGACATGGATGGTAACTTCTCTGTTGACGCAGCTCCAGGTGCCAATCTTACTTTCACCTATCTGGGAATGACTCCACAGACCGTGAAGGCTTCTAAAGAAATGAACATTACTCTCCAAGATGATTCCAAGTCCTTGAATGAAGTCGTTGTCATCGGTTATGGTGCCGTTAAGAAGTCAGACCTTACAGGTTCTGTAACAGCTTTGACACCAGACTCTAAAAACAAAGGTCTTGTAGTTAATGCACAGGACATGATTTCTGGTAAAATTGCCGGTGTCAATGTGACTAGCAACTCTGGTGAGCCAGGCGTTGGTACCCAGATCCGTATTCGTGGTGGTTCGTCTTTGAACGCATCCAACGAACCATTGATCGTAATCGATGGTGTTCCTATGGATAATAATAAGGTAGGTAACACAGGTTCAAACATCCTCTCAACTATCAACCCTCAGGATATTGAATCTTTCAATGTTTTGAAGGATGCTTCTGCGACAGCTATTTATGGTTCTCGTGGTTCTAATGGTGTTATCATCATCACAACCAAGAAGGGAAGCAAGGGACAGAAGCCACAGGTAAGCTACTCTGGCTCTGTATCTATCTCAGAGAAGAAAAAAACATACGATATGATGGATGGTGATGAGTATCGCGCCTTTATCAAATCTGTCTTTGCGGAGGACGATGATGCTGTCAAGGCTTTGGGTACAGCCAATACAGATTGGCAAGACTTGATTTATCGTACAGCTGTCAGCCATGACCATAACATTAGTGTAGCGGGTTCTGCAGGTAAGTCCCTTCCATATCGTGTTTCTGTAGGTTACACAGGTCAGGAGGGTATTCTTAAAAACTCTGATTACAAGCGCTATACAGCAGCCATCAACCTCAATCCATCTTTGTTAGACAACCACTTGACACTCAATCTCAATGCCAAGGGTATGCACTCCAAAGCAAAGAAGGCAGATACAGGTGCCATTGGTGCAGCCATCACTTTTGACCCTACGCAAAGTCCATACGACTTTACTTCTGAGAGAGACTTAGCTATGCTTGGAAATGGTAAGCAACAGACACTTAATAACTTCGGTGGCTATTTCAACTGGCTTACATCTGCCAGTGGTTACAATGATCCACAATGGCCATATACTAGATTCAAGGATGCTACCAGCAACCCTTTGGCACTTCTTGAACTCGGTGGTAACGTAGAGAAGGTGAACTCTTTCATCGGTAGCGCAGACATCGACTATAAGGTACATGGATTTGAGGACTTGCGTCTCCATATGACTTTGGGTGCAGAGGTTGCTAAGGGTACTGTAACTGAAAATCAACCTACTTCATATCCTTCTACCATCTATTATGGTGGCATCACGGATAATTCCAACTTGAAGCGCAACCTCTTGTTGAATGCATACGCTCAGTATTACAAGGACTTCAATAAGATTCACCACTTCGACATCATGGGTGGTTATGAGTATCAGCACTTCTTCTTCCGTTACAACAACAGTTGGAAGCAGTACTATCCTTCTACCAGTCCTAACGCAGGTGAAATCTTCAAGGATACTCCTGACTATGATAAGTACGAGAACTTCCTCGTATCATTCTTTGGTCGTGCCAACTATACATTGATGAATCGTTACTATCTCACAGTGACCGTACGTGATGACGGTTCTTCACGTTTTGCAGATCACTGGGGCTTGTTCCCTTCATTCGCATTTGCTTGGCGTGTCAATGAGGAAGGATTCCTCAAGAATGTAAAATGGTTGAGCAACTTGAAGCTTCGTCTCGGTTATGGTAAGACTGGTCAGCAGGAAGGTATCAGCAACTATATCTGGTTCAAGCAGTACAAGAAGGGTCAAAACTTCGGTAAATACCCAGTCATAGGTGATGGTAGCATCTATACTCCTCTTTACTACAATGATAAGTTGAAGTGGGAGACCACAGAAACTTACAACGCAGGTCTTGACTTTGGCTTCCTCGACAATCGCCTCAATGGTACGATTGATGTGTATAAGCGTAAGACTAAGGACTTGATTAACGATGCTCCTGTAGCAGCACTTGCAGGTTCTGCCGATAAAGGTTTGCAGAATATTGGTTCCTTGGAGAACAAGGGTGTTGAGATCGCCTTGAATTGGGTTCCTGTCAGCACAAAGGACTGGTATTGGACGATGAGCTATAACTTCACCTATAATGACAACAAGATTACAGACTTGAATGGTGTAAGCGACAATGGCGACCCAGTTCTTGTTGGTGAAAACATTGACCAGAGCAATAAGGTATTGGCTTACCAGACAGGTTATGCAGCCAATTCGTTCTATGTATTTCAGCAGTTGTATGGCAAGGATGGAAAGCCAGTAGAGGGTGCAGTCGTAGATAGAAATGGCGATGGTAAAATTACAGATTCCGACCGTTATCTCTACAAGAGCGTGATGGCTCCTGTTACGATGGGCTTCTCTACAAGAGTAGAGTACAAACACTTCGACTTAGGTTTCTCACTCCGTGCTAGCATTGGCAACTATGTATATAATCAGTTTGAGCAGGCACAGCGTCTGAAGACAACAGGTTCACTTTGGTGTCAGGGCTCTTTCCTTGTCAATCGCTATGTCAAGTCTTTGGGTTGGATGTCTGACGCCAATAGTTCTAAACTCAGTGACTACTTCGTGCAGAACGCTTCATTCTTGAAGATGGACAATATCACCTTGGGTTATTCATTCAACAACTTGTTTAAGGCAGGTTCTTGGAAGGGAATCTCTGGTCGTGTATATGGTTCTGTCAGCAACGTATTCACAATTACCAAGTATGATGGTCTTGACCCAGAGGTTGTAAGTGGTATTGATAACAATGTCTATCCACGTCCAATCACCTTCCTTCTTGGTGTAAACTTGAATTTCTAAACAATTTAAAGAATTACGACAATGAAAAAATATATAAAGACTGTTTTTGCGCCTGCTGTTGCCCTCATGTTGGGAATGGCTTCAACATCGTGCGTAAACGACCTCGACAAAGATCCAATCAGCCCAAAGATTGACCTAGAGGTTAACAATGACGGACTTTTGAACAAATGCTATGCCAACTTCGGTATTAACGGAAATGGTAGTGGTAGCAATAGTGATGACGATTGCGATGTAAAAGGATTCTCCGACAATGGTATGACGGGTTTGGTACGTGCCATGTGGTGTATCAACGAGTTGCCAACAGATGAGGCAACTTGTAACTGGGGTGATGGTTTGCAAGAGTTGAACTCTGCCAAATTCGATCCTTCACATCCTTGGATGAAATTGTACTTCACTCGTTTGACTTTGGGTATCACATTCTGTAACCAATATCTTGAGGTAGCAGGTGGCGCGGATGCAACAAAGACAGCAGAGTGCCGTTTCCTTCGTGCCATGCAATATTATCTCTTGATGGATGCGTACGGAAATGTACCATTCTCTGAGTCTATGGCTAAGCCTGAGCAGAAGTCACGCAAGGACATGTATGAATGGCTTGTTAAGGAGTTGACTGAGATAGAGCCAAACCTCTCCGAGCCAAGAGTGAAGACTGGTAGTGACGCTGATTATGGCCGTGTTGATAAGGCTGCTTGTTGGTTGTTGCTCTCAAGGCTTTATCTCAATGCTGAAGTTTATACAGGTACTGCTGAGTGGGCAAAGGCCAAAGAATATGCCCAGAAGGTAATGGATTCTCCATACGACATCAATACCGATGGTACAGCAGATGGCAAGTGGAGTGCATACCAGATGGTGTTCATGGGTGATAACGACAAGAGTTCTGCTTCTAAGGAGTTGATTTTCCCTATTGTCAACATCTCAGGAACGACAGCAAGCTATGGTAACTCTCTCTTCCTTATTGCAGGTACATTTACTCCATCTTATAACGTTAATCCAGATGACCCTGCTGGTTCTAATGGCGTAGTGGGTCAGCAATGGCAAGGTTTGCATCCACGTACTGCTCTGTTGAAGAAATTCTTCCCTAACTCAGTAGCACCTGAGGTTCCTTCTTATGAGATGACCAAGAAGGCTAACGATGACCGTGCTATCTTCTGGGGTAAGGACAGACCATACGAAATTGATAATATTACTCAGGACAAGTATGGTTATGGTGTATGCAAGTTTATCAACTACAACAGTGATGGCTCTAGTCATGTCGATCCTTCTTTTGCAGATATGGATTGGCCTTTCATGCGTGCAGCTGAGGCTTACCTCAACTTTGCCGAGGCAGACGCTCGCTTGAACGGTGGCAACACTACTGCAGATGGTACAAAGGTATTGAATACACTTCGTAAACGTGCTCATGCCACAACTCGTCCAGAGTCTTCAAGCTATTCTCTCAACGAAATCTGTGATGAATGGGCTCGTGAGTTCTACTTCGAGGGTATCCGCCGTACTACATTGATACGTTTCAATCTCTTCGGTGGTAACACTGGTTATAACTGGGATTGGAAAGGTGGCGAGAAAGCAGGTACTAACATCGAGTCATATAAGAATGTTTGTCCTATTCCTTTGACTCAGATTCAGAGTAACAGCAACTTGCATCAGAATCCTGGCTACCCAGGCTAAACATTTATTCATGTAAAAATATAAGATATGAAAAAGGTATTAAAATCAGCTTTACTGCTGATGATGGGATTGGTAATGTTCGCTGCTTGTTCCGACGATCGTGACGACAATCCAACCATCACCACTCCAACGGAGTTTATACTCAATACTCCAGCTATTGCAAGCAATAATATCGACCTTGCGCACTCTAGCACTTTGCAGCTCACTTGTTCTCAGCCAAACTATGGCTTCCCTGCTGCAACCAAGTACAATGTTCAAATATCTTTGAAAGAGGATATGAGTGATTGCGCTACCATCGATCAAAACTTCTATTCTGCAAAGGCAGATGTGGATGCTTCACTTTTGGCGGCTACGCTCACAAACCTAGAGTTGAATGCTGGTAAGACAGAGGCAGATTTCCCAATGGATATTCCTGTTTATGTTCGTATGCGTGCCGTGATGACCACTGAAACTGGTGATGAGATAGAAGGCACAGACATTCTTTCTAATGTTGTTACATTGAGTAATGTTCACTTGCTCTACGCTTTGGCTCCAGTGACAGTACCAGCTCACCTCTACGTAGTAGGTAATTTCTGCGGATGGGATTGGGGCAATAGCTTCGAGTTTATCCCAGTCTATGAACATCCAGAGATGTACTGGCGCATGGTTTGGATTGATGAATCAGGTGTGAAGATTAATACAGACAAGGCTTGGGATGGTAACGAAAAGGGATATGCTGATATTACTGTTGATGGCGAATTGAAGGATAAGATTTCATCAAATGAAGGAAACATCAGTTCTGCTACTCCAGGATGGTATCTGATGATTGTCACAGCAACTGTTGAAGGTCGTGACATCAAGTACAATGTTCAGTTCAACGAGCCAAACGTTTGGTTGACGGGTTCTTGTATCGGTGACTCTTCATATGGTGAATTGAACGAGGCTGGTAAGTTTGAGGTTCCTACTACTCAGGATGGCGACTTTGTATCTCCTGCAATTACGGATGCTTGCCCTGGTGGTGATGATGGCGATGGCGTGCGCGTTTACGTTAAGATCCCTAATAACGAATGGTGGCACTCTGAGTTCTTATTGGTAGGTGACCAAATTTCTTACCGTGGTACTGGTGGTGACCAAAAACCTCGTCTCGCTTGCGCCGTAGGTCAGAAGATGTACTTGAACTTCTCTACAGGCAAGGGTAGCCTGAAATAATATCAGAGGGTTGGTGGTGTGAAAACCACCAACTTCCCTACAAACTTTATTCACTTAAGTAATAAACAAAATGAAAAAACTTTCGAAATATATAGCATTCGCTTTCTTGGGTATGGCAATGGCTTCATGTGGAGATGACTATAATGATTGGGCAAATCCGCAGACTAACCCACAGGAAGATGCCATAACAATACCTGGTTTGACAGCGACTGCAGCTGATGCCATTGATTTGGCAAATGTTAGCGAAGATAGTGTTAGCACCTTCACATTGAGCACAGCGGCTCTTCCTGAAGGTTTCCAGTTGGCAGATGCTCGTGTGGAAGTAACACCACAAGGTGTTGAAGGAGCCACCAAGACTACCTTCAATGCGGGTATTGAAGGTCGTGCAGCAGCTGCCGATCTTAGCGACTTGGTTGTCAATGCCTATGGTAAGCGACCAACTGCTCGCACATTTGATGCTCATGTCTATTTGGATGCCGTAAAGGATGGTCAGGCTGTACTTATCGACGCTGGTAAAATCAATGTGGTAGTAACTCCTAAGGCTCCATATATTGCCAGCAATTATTATCTCGTAGGCGATATGTATGGCGAAGGAAAATGGGCACTTGCCGATTGCGTCAAGTTCAACCACTCTGATGCCGATGTATATGAGGATCCTGTATTCACCTTGATGGTAACAACGACCAAGGACAATCAGTATTGGAAGATTATTCCACAAGGAAATATTGATGCAGGTAATCCTTGGGCAATCCAAAATGACCCTAAGGGTGTTGTAGGTGTGACAAAGAATGGTGATGATGCAATGAGTGGTACATTGGTTACATCTGTCACAAAGGACGATGGAACAACAGATGCTCCTAATGCTGCAATGATAGCTAAGGCAGGTATCTATCAGATTACTATCAACATGATGGACTATACTTATACCATCAAGCAAATATCTCCTGAATATTACCTTGTAGGTAAATTGCAGGGCTGGTCAGACAAACCTGAAAACAAGACCTGTCTCATGTATGCAGAGTCTGCTATGGTTCAGAGTTATACTACTCAGTGGAACGACGATGCAAACCTGAAGATTTGGTTGGGTAGCGACTTTGGCGTCTGGGACAGTGCATATGGTACAGCTAAAAATGATGATAATTCTGTAGAAGGCAAGATTGGTGGAAGCGGTTCTATCGTTTGCCCAGAACCAGGTGCATTCTATACCTTTAAGGTAGATTTCTCTACCATGACTTACAAATGGACTAAGCTTGAGGATCAGAATCCAACAGCATACGAGCATGTTGGTCTTATCGGTGTAGGCAACGATTGGAAGAAGGATGTTGACATGAAAGAGGTTACTCCTCACAACTGGTTTATCGAAACAACTCTCCCTGCAGGTGAATTTAAGATCCGTGCTAACCATGAGTGGAACGATGCAGCCAACTGGGGCTTTGCAGAGGGTCAGGAATTCTCTTCAACTGGTAAGTTGATTACAAGCGGAGTCAGTAAGAATATTAAGATTGCTGCTGGCAAATACCGCATCTTCTTCAATGATATCACACTTGAGTATGCTATCATTGCTGTTGCAGAATAAACATTTATTTTAATAATACATTATAGGCGACTCTCAATTCCGGGAGCCGCCTATTTTCTTTTTCTCCTCATCCTTTTCAAGTATTTTTTCCCTAAAACCTTGGAAGTTACGGATAGTTACGGCATCACAGAACCGTTTAGATTCAATCAAAGGGTTCTCTTTATAATCAGCTTTAACTGATTCATCAAGATAGATGCGAATAAGGGATGCCTCTTCTTCTACACGTACTACTTCAAAATTTGAAAGTATCTCTGATGGCAGAATTAATTGTGCCAACGCTAATTGTCCTTGATTTTTCATGACACAAAGGTATAAAATTTTCAGGAAAAATAAAGTCCATAACAACAGACAATGGGATGGATTTTTGCACTTGCTTGTTGAATTCGCGCTCTTTGTCTTCTATGAAAGATGATGCATATATATAATAATGTGATAACTTGTATCTTTTGGTGCAAAATATTTAATGCGTCTGCCCTGTGGAATATACCTTCTCAGACATTGTCACTAGGCTCAGCAGCTCCGCCGAGCCTAGTCAGCAGGTCTGCTGACTGCAGTCAGCACCTCTGCTGAGCCTAGTGACAACACCTTTTAGTCGTACAACTATAACCTCTTTAGTCGTACAACTATACACCCTTTAGTCGTACAACCGTAGCTTTATAGTCGTACAACTATAACCCTTTTAGTTGTACAACCGTAATATAATGATAAGCGACTCCGCAAAACGTCAATCGTAAGAAAGGCTTCCCAAGTTCTTCCTGTTTAGACTTACTAACATTTATGCCTAAACACAGGTTTATGCAGGTGCCCCGAAAAGAAACACTTATTTTTTCATCATCATCATCCCCACATTTTCCCCTAAATCCTTGGAAGTTACGAGGAAAAGTCGTATCTTTGCCACCAACTAACAAAGACAAGGCATGACAGAAACAGAAATTAAGCAAATGCTTGCCCAAGGCGAACGACTTACCCTGGAATGCAAAAAAGCAAAGACGGAGCTCCCAAAATCTGTTTGGGAGTCATATTCCGCTTTTGCCAACACTATTGGTGGCTATATATTATTAGGTATAGACGAAAATAGAAAAGAAACGGATGTTGCCAAACGTTTTACTATCATCGGAGTTGACAATATCCCTAAGCTTATCTCTGATTTATGGAACACCATCAATAGTAACAAAGTAAATAGAAACATTTTGCTTGACTCAGATGTAGAGGTACATACAATAGACGGGAAATCTATTATATGTATCCACGTGCCACAAGCAGATTGGCGAATGAAGCCTGTCTTCTTAAATGAAAATCCTTACAAAGGTTCCTTCAAACGCAACCATGAAGGTGATTACCATTGCACAGAAATGGAAGTAAGAGCCATGATTCGTGATGCTAACGAAGATGGCAATGACGGAGGATTACTAGATGGTTTTACTCTGGATGACATTGATACAAATACACTCCATGGTTACCGTAATCAATTCAGAATACTAAATGCCGACCATGAATGGAACGATAAGGACGATAAAGAATTCTTGCGACTTTTAGGTGGATATACTAAGAATAGACAAACAGGAAAAGAAGGACTGACGGTAGCAGGACTAATGATGTTTGGAACAGGGTTAGCCATAAGGGAGCGATTTGGAAATTTTCGCATGGACTATCTCGACATGAGCCATCTAGAAGGTGAGGAAAGATATAGAGACAGACTAACTTACGATGGGCGTTGGGAGAACAACTTGTATCAATTCTTTAGAATTGTTATGCCTAAGTTGACATTCGACTTACCTCACCCTTTTCATATGGAAGGTTATCAGCGTGTAGATGACACACCACAAATGAAAGCTGTAAGAGAAGGATTTACCAACTCGATTATTCACTCTGACCTATTCTTGGATAGTGGTATCTTAAGAATAGAAAAGCATGATGACTGCCTATGCTTACGGAATCCTGGAAATTTGAAACTTCCGATAGAAAACATCTATGAAGGTGGGGTTTCAAAAGCACGCAACCCAAGAATACAGAATATGCTCCGTATGATAGGATATGGTGAGAATATAGGTTCTGGATTTCCTAAAATTATCTCTGCTTGGCAAAAGGCAGGTTGGGGTAAGCCTGAATTAATAGATAAATACGAGTTACAAGAGGTAGAACTACGATTACCTATTCCTAATGAAACTGGTGGTCAAACTGGTGGTCAAACTGGTGGTCAAACTGGTGGTCAAACTGGATTACCAAAAACCATTGAAAAAGTTTTTGAATTAATAAAAGACAATCCGTATATAACAAGACAAGAACTCGTGGACAAAATAGGTATCAAGGCAAGTGCAATACAAAAACACATAGAAAAGCTAAAGGCTCAAAAAAGAATAGAGCGTGTTGGTTCTTCTACATTTGGTGGTCATTGGGAAATCAAAGAATAAATAATCCTTCGTTTCATCATCGAAACAACAATATTCAATAGGCGGCTCTCCTCCATTCCGGGAGTCGCCTATTTTCTTTTTCTCCTCCCCCTTTTCAAGTATTTTTTCCCTAAAACCTTGGAAGTTACGAGGAAAAGTCGTAACTTTGCAGAAGAAAAGCTGCACTCGGCAAATTGAAAGCAAGCTTTCTTTGCGCTCGTTTGCATTTTCTTTGCACCGAATAAGTACAACATTTATATTTTTGTGAATATGAGAACTGGCGACAAAGTATTAATATCTCCAGACTTGACACATGCCAAAGACTGGACACAGGGCGAAGTGATTGAAGTTGAGAACAATCCTTTCGTAGGAATTGTCATTTCCGCAAAAACCGCAGATGGAAACATCTTCTTTGGATATAAGGACTTATTTGAACCTGCAAAGGACGATGAATGATGATTTTGCATTTTCTTTGCAGATTGGAACAAACAATCTTCTATATGAAACAAGAAATTGAACAAAAAGAATTAGGCATGGGAAACTTCCAAGGTTATCCGTCTTTGTTGAGACAAATCAAGCATCGTGTTTCTTTTGCCCAACAAAAAGCCATGTACGCAGCAAACGAGGAGTTGCTCCGTATGAATTGGGACATCGGTGAAATGCTTACCAAAAGCCAAGAGGCTGATGGTTGGGGCAAGAAGACTCTACAGCGCCTAGCTGTAGATCTTAAGAATGAGTATCCTGAAAGGAAAGGATTCTCCGTAAGAAACATGCAGTGCATGATGCAGTTCTATAATGAGTACAACAAGGAGTTGACCATGGCTAAAGTTGGAAATATCCCAATTACGCAATCAATGATTGCGCAATTGAAAAATAATGTAATAACATTCAATAGGCGGCTCTCGTTTCCGAGATCCGCCTGTTTTTTCATTATCCCCCTCTCAACATTTTTCCCTAAAACCTTGGAAGTTACGAGGAAAAGTCGTATCTTTGCAGAAGAAAAGCTATAAAAAAGAAATTATGGGACATCAAGAAGATATTGTAAAAACAGAAAGTAAAATCATTATCATCAGGGATACGCAAGTTATCCTTGACAGAGATGTTGCTGAATTGTATGGCGTAACAACCAAGGTGGTTAACCAAGCCATAAGAAACAATCCAGATAAGTTTCCTTCTGGATATGTTATCGAACTGACTAACAGCGAGAAAGAGCATGTGGTCAAAAATTTTGACCACCTCGAAACATTGAAGTTTTCTCATGCAACAGTAAAGGGATTTACAGAGCAAGGACTTTATATGCTTGCCACAATATTAAAATCACCAATGGCAACAGCCACCGCCATTGCCATCATTGATACTTTCACTCAACTTCGCAAATTGGCAAGAACTATAGATAAGGTGAATGAAGATGCAAAGGAGCATGGTATTTTTACCAGACAAAGCAACAGAAGGTAAGATACAAGCTGCTATGAACGAAGTCTTCGCAGATAAGCTGCCATTAAAAATGCGCAGATTGACTTTTGGGGTAAATTTAGGAGTGCTGAAATTTTCTATAGAAACCAAAAGAGAATCCAAAGAATAAAACAATATAAAAAGGAGGAAAGAATATGAACATGTTTGAACAGATGCCATTCAGCGAGAAGTATCCAGTCTTCCGCAAGTTGGCTGAAATAGGCGACCTCCGCAAGCTTTCCCGCGAGGAACTTGAGCTTTATGACGAGGACATCAAGAATATGCGTGATATATATGCCACCAGAAAGTTTGATGAAAAGAAAGGGATGGAAATAGGTATGGCGAAAGGTATGGCGAAAGGTATGGAAAAAGAAAAGCTAGCCACAGCTCGCCGCCTTCTGTCAATGGGACTTTCTGAAGCGCAAGTGGCAACGGCCACAGAGCTTCCACTGGAGGATATTCAGAAAATGAAGGAATAAGAAGAGATTACTAGGCGGTTCTCGAACATATCGGGAGCCGCCTATTTTCTTCTCAAAAAAACTTTTCCACCCTAAATCCTTGCGAGTTTCAGGATAAAGTCGTATATTTGCCACCGAATAGCAATATTGCGTCCACGACCTTATAAACAACAAAGAATGTAAAATGGCAAATAACATAGAACATCAAGACAAAGATGAACTGGTTACAAATTGTGACCGGTCCAAAATGGATGTCACAAAATATGATGACCATAAACTTGCAAGTAACATAGAACCTCTAATAAAAGTGATTAGAGGACAACAAGTTATGCTTGATAAAGATTTAGCCACCTTATATGGTGTAGAGACAAAAGTCCTTAATCAAACCGTTAAGCGTAACATAGAGCGATTTCCCAACGATTTTCGCTTTGAATTGAGTAAAGAAGAATGTTTGAGGTCACAAATTGTGACCTCAAACGGCAGAGGTGGTAACCGATACTCAACTTATGCCTTTACAGAACAAGGCGTGGCAATGCTTAGTAGTGTCCTTCGTTCGAAAACAGCCATAGAGGTAAACATTCAGATTATGCGAGCATTTATTTCCATGCGTCACTTCATGGTAAATAATGCTTCTGTTTTTAGTCGTTTAGAAATAATGGAGTATCACCAGTTGGAAATTCTGCAACATCAACAAGATACCGATAAGCACATAGAGGCAACCAATAAGCGTATTGATGAGGTGTTCCGCAGATTGGACGAGGGCAATACGAAACCGAAGCAAGGAGTATTCTATAATGGGCAAATTTATGATGCCTATACTTTCGTTTCCGATTTGATTAAGAGCGCAAAAAAGCGCATTATTCTTATCGACAACTATGTGGATGAAACAGTACTTACATTACTAGACAAAAGAGAACCTGAAGTGACTGCTGTCATCTATACTCAGCAGATAAGTAGTCATTTCCAACTTGACATTGACCGCCATAACGCTCAATATGCACCAATAGCTGTAGAAACATTCCGTTTATCACATGACCGCTTTCTTTGCATAGATGATGACGTTTATCATATAGGTGCTTCTATCAAGGATCTGGGCAAAAAATGGTTTGGTTTCTCTAAAATGGAAATACTTACACCTAATGAGTTGGTGGAAAGAATAAATAGAGGGTAATAAAATGAGAAAATAAGAACAGACAAATACTATAAAGATTTCCGGTACTTCATTCTGCTACTTCAGCCACTTCATTCTGCCAACGCAGCCATATTATTCTGCCAACGCAGCCACTTCATTCTGCCAACGAAATTGACTCTTCCACCCAGCGAAGTCGAATCCATCACCCAGCGAAGTCGTATCTTTAACCCAACGAAGTCGTATCCTTAACCCAGCGAAGTCGTATCCGTCACCTCAATGAAACGTATGAACTTGCGCAATGACGTGCATGATGCGAAAGAGGCTCACTTGATGATTACCAGGATGCTTCTGAAATTACGTCCCGACGTATCTGTTACTACGTCGGGACGCATCTTTTGCTGCGTCGGGACGTAGCAAATGCTGCATCGGGACGTAATTTTCATTTCCTCAGTTGGCTATGATTCCTCCTCTCACCAGCCATTTCGCAAAGAAGCGGTCGCTAACCAGATAGCCAGTCGGAGTCTTGCTTACCAGCTGCTTATCTACCAATGCCTTTAATGCTGTTTTCACGCTGCTCGTAGCTGGAAGATGGTGGGTGCTGATAAACTGCTGGCTCAACGGCGAAGATACCAAATGCTCACGAGCTATCGCCCCCAAAAGCATCTGCTGGTTCTCGGTTAGCCAGGCACAATAGTTCTGATAAGTCATCGCCTGCTCCTCAATCAGCTCCAGAATCACCTCATCTACCAGAGACTTCGTAATCTCGGAAGAAGCATGCTCGTAGATGCCATGCAATATCGACTGCACATACCAGGTTACACGATCAGACTGCTGATAAATATAAGAAAAGGTAGATTCATCTATCGACCTGTGCTGAGATGCCAACAAGCGATTGGCAAACTCCCGATACACCTGCTCCCCGATGCAAGGCAAAGACAACACCAGCGAACTCTGGAAGAATGGACGGTTTGCCGACAGAAACATCTCCTGCATCATGTGCTGCTGACTGCCCGAAAACACGAAATATACATTCGGCAAAAACTGGATATAAGAACGGATCATCGCCTCAACCCCATCCTCCGGATAACTTAATATCTGCTGAAACTCATCAATGGCAATGTAGCATCGCTTTCCCGATTGCTTCAAATACTCAAAGATTCGCTTCAAACTCTCCTTCCCTTCACTCGGTTTCAAGTCTAAAGAAAATGAAGGAATGCCTGTCAATTCATCTATCGTCAGAGTAGGACGCCAGCTGCTGAAGAGTTCCTGTACCTTCCGAAGGGCTGATTGGGAAACAGTATCCAGCTTTCCGATGATTTCAGAAGCCATCAGTAGCACCATCTGCTCCAGATTCTTGGTGGCAAAGATGTCGAGATAGAAACACTTCACTTCCGCGTATTGCTCCTCCATCTGATGGAAGACATGATGTATCAATCCCGTCTTACCCATACGGCGTGGGGCAACCAACGTGATGTTACGTTCATTATGCAGCGAAGAAATCATTTTCTCCGTCTCTTTCTGGCGGTCGCAGAAATACTCTGCGCCCTTATAGCCATATACCACAAAAGGATTATTCAATCTTGCCATATCTTGTTATCATTCATTATACAAACGTTCATTGCGCTTTTTACGCAACGCAAATTACGCAATAAAAAACGAGATAGCCAAATGTTTTCTAGTTTTTTAATAATAATTATCTCCTAAAGCCGCCTCTGATGTACAGACAACGGAATAAGCAAAAATACTTCACACTGCACTACTGCGGAAAGGTAAAGGCTGAAGCTGCTAGCCCAGGGCCTAAAAAATCTGTGTAAATCTGTGAAATCCGAGGGACATAAAAAAACTCCCACAGATTTCACAGATTCACACGTTGCACCTGCGCTATCGACGAATAAGCTGTGTAGATTGGCTACATATTGCTTAAATAAGATGTATGGGGATATCTGCATTGAGGATGTCGTGAAAAGTTCCTCCCGAGGGCACTCCTTTGCCATAGCGAGGGCACAAAGGTGCCGTCGTGAGGAACAAAACTCTGGTACGAGGTAGTAAAAATAGAAGGGCTGGAATATAAAAAATAGGCGGCTCCCGAGATGTTCGAGAGCCGCCTATTGATATTTAGTTTATTTGATGAAGCAAATGCTTACTTCTTAGTCATTATTGCATATGCCTGACCAGAACAGAGAGCATAGAGTTTTATGTCGTATGTTCCTGCTTCAACGTTAAAGTTACCACTGGTTGGACTCATATCCAAAGAGAAGAGAGAATTGGCGGAATTGGTTCCCCAATTGATATCCCAGCCATCGTTTGCACGGAACTTGATATTTCCATCGTTCAATTTGATATCTTTGATTTCCCAACAGCCTTCATCTGCGTTGTATGTCATGTCAGTATCATTGTCCCATTTTCCAGGTGAGGCATCACCTATAACACCAATAGTTGTGATGGCTGTCAGTTTAGCAGTCTTATTCTCTGTATTGTAATCTATCCAATAGTAACCGGCTGGTTCAGAAACAGCAATCTCTTCTCCGTTGATCTTCAGTGCTCCATTAATATAAGCACCACCGCAATAATTGTTACCATCAGATGTTCTCAACATCAGTTCGCTATTACCAGATACTGCAGAAATATAGTCAGGGTAGTCGACAGGAGTAATCTTGTATGATGAGTACATCATGTTGATTTCAATCTTGATATATTTCTTGTCGGTTGAAACTTTAAAAGAACCATCATTTCCGAGATGTTCACGAGTGTCAAGGTTTTCTTCTACGCCGACACCATTTTCGCCATTACCCTTGGTTGTTCCTAAAACATGTTTCCATTCATTCTTATTGGCAATTTCGTCACATGTTTCTCCACTACCAATTCCAAACCATGTATCACCACCGGCATTGGCAGGTATGACTGCTGTGAAAACTGGGTCATCGTAAACATCTGCGTGGGTGCGGATAAATTTCTGCTCCTTAGTACTTGCTGATCCAGCCCAGTCTAATGTTCCACCAATTACATAATAAGTTGACGCAATTTCTGGGGCATCTGGCTTTGCCTTTATGATAAAGTTTTCTGAGTCAAGGAAACTTGCATTGGTATTACCATTCATGGAAAGAGTGGCTCTAACTTTTGCTTGGAGGTCATTGACAACTGGTTTCTTACCATAAGTATTCTCTACGAATTTCTTGAAATCTGCGTATTTGACCTTACCGGTAGACCCCATCTTAAGTACTTCCGTTTTCTGCTCGTTGTTCTTCTTATAGTTGATTCGCAAAGTATATTTTGGCGTATATGCAGCATTAGAAGCTGTAGGCGCCTTAGTGATGTTACAAATCTGTACAGAGTCTGTACTTTCTGTAATCTGTGCGAAATCAATAACATCTACAGCTGCAACGCTACCATTGCCAAAAGCTACAGCTTCGCCTTGTGGGTTTCCTGGCTGCTCTGACCAATCGTTGAAACTGTCATCACAAGAAGCAAGGGCAAATGTTGCCAAACCTGCTAATAAATATGATTTGATTTTCATAATTGTTTCTTTATTTAGGGGGAGAGGAGAACCAACTCCTCTCCCTGAGTTTGATTAATTATTTTTGCTCAACAAAAGAGTATGCACCTGAGATGTCGTTGAAGTATACCTTGTAGGTACCCTTATCACATGGAATTGATACGCCATCATCCTTGTTGCCAATAGCACATGGGAAGATAGAACTGCCCCATGTTGCCTCACCGGAAGTGAAGGATAACTCTGTCTTAGCTGACAAAGTGATTTCTGCATACCAGTCATGATTTGGAACACCCTCAATTGTTGTAATTGGTGACATCTCTGTATCACCAATCTTCATAGTGGTGTAGTCTACAACTTCTCCCTTGTAATATTTATAGTCTGCGTTGTAAGGTGAAACCTTCAATTTATTCTCTTTAGTATTTACCTCGAGTACATAATAACCTGGATCTGCTACAACCAAGTTGCCTGGGTCATCGCCACCATCACGGTATTTGAAGTCTTCACCACCATCCTTTGTGATGTTTCCACCACCTAAACCGTAGTTCCAGTTGCTCAAACCCTTAGGGGCAATAATCTTGAATTCACCGGCATTGAGGTAACCTGTATACTGAACAATACCATCACCGGTAAACTTGTCGTAAGATTCACCTTCTTTCACGTACATAGGCATCATGCCAATTCCTATTACGCTAGGATCATTGCTCCAACTAGCATCGGCAATAATACCACCAGTAAGATACCAGAATTGTGGCAAACTCTCTTTGATGAAGTATGGGTAAATTTTTACCTGCTGTACGTTAGTATAAACGTAGTTTGCAGAGTCGTTCAAGTTCTTTGGGCAACTAACCATACGTACATTCAGTGTGATAGGCTTGTCTGTTTCTACTTGAGATTCTTCTTCCCATCCCTTCACTTTCATAACGCAGAGGTCAAACTCGTTGGCTGGTGCGTTATAAGTGATAGAGTTTCCTTTGGTTGAAGTAGAGAAGATGCGCTTTTTGTTTTTAAAGTCAGCATTATCTTCTCCTGCAATCTGTATCCAATAGGAAGTTTCTGTTGGGAAACCGTAGTCAGCAGCCTTTTCTGCCTTGAACTGAACGTATTCGCTGCTCTTCAGGTCGATGATATTGTCACCCATCTCAGGCTTGAGGAGATTGAATGACTCTGGAACTGACATGATTGGGTTGTCATCTCTATCGGCATCGCAAGAAGCGAAAGCCAAGAGACCCACCAACGCTGCAGCCATTATATTAATCTTTTTCATATTGTAACCTTATTAAATGATTGATAATTAATAATCAGGGTTCTGTTTCAAACCTGTTGTGTTACTATTGATATCACTGATAGGAATTGCATAGATGTTGAAGTGCTTGTCGAATGGAGTTCCATCCTGAGTTCCACCCATCCATTCCCACTTGTACTTGCTCTGACCACCGAACTTGTCGAAACGAATCAAGTCCATACGGCGGCGACCTTCGTAAGCAAATTCACGAGACCACTCATCGCAGATGTCATCAAGAGTGAATGAGGTCAAGTTAGTAACATCTATACCTGCTCTTTCGCGAATCTCCTTGATTTTAGCAAGACCATCGCTTGTGCAAGAACCATTGTTCATGCGGGCATCAGCTTCTGCATAAGTCAAAAGTGCCTCTGCATAACGCATCATAGGGAAATCGGTATCAACAAACTGATTATGCTTTGGAGAACCAGAACCAGCATAAGTATTGAGGAATTTGACGTAAGCATAACCTGACTTAAAGTCTGTTTCCTTTGTAATACTCATCTTGAAACCCTTGGTATAGAACAAAGCACGATTGTCACCAGCTTGAGCAGCAACCTCAGTAGGGGTGCCTTCTATAGGTTGACTGCTAGGGAAAAACTTCTGTACAAACTGCTTGCGGGCGTGATTACCGCCCCACTGTTCTGAAGTTCCCGTAGGATAGTCCTTTAGGATGTCGGCATCAGTAGTAGAAGCAATCAGGAACAAGCAACCACCCCATGTCTGAGTATCCCAACCATCGTGGATAGCAGGAAGAATGATTTCGTTTTCTGCACCATTTACATCATTATCTGCCATAAAGAGTTTCTGAAAACCTGAGTAACTGCCAGTAGGTGTCTTACACAAGTTATATGGAGTGTCAATAACTTTCTGTGCGAAATACTTGGCAGAGTCGTTATGTTCTATACCAGAATATACCTTAGCATTGATATAGTCGCGGGCCAAGAGCAACCATGCTGCTGCCTTGTTCGCACGGCCATAACCATCTTGTTTGCCATTTACTACCTTTGCATCGCTTAAAACCTCTTGGGCACCAGCTGTTTCGCCACAAACTTCACGAAGTTCACCATTTATAAAGTCGAAGAGATGTTTGCGGCTTACCTGAGGCGCTGATTCATTAGATACGTTAAGTACCAATGGAACATTACCAAAGAGATCCATCAGGTAAGAGTAGTGAAGAGCTCTTAAGAAGCGGGCTTCTGCACGCTTGGTACTGATTTCTGGATCTGTAGAGTTAACTGTTGACTCCAAATAGTTGTTTGCATATGTGATACCCATGTAAAGACGATAGTAAAGCGCCTTCATCATTGGGTGTGAATCACCCCATGAAGCGTGGTTGAATTCAGGAATACCTGCATCACCCCAAATACACTCTGCTTCATCAGTAGGAAGTTCGTTGGCATTCCACAACTGACGAATCAAACTAGAAGTACCTTCATCGATATCGTCAATATCGCCACTTCCATCAGGTCCTTTCTGACCTGTCAGTACCAAGTTAGCATATACCTTGTTTAGGAGAGCGTCATAGTTGGCGGTTGGAACCTGCTGAGGGTTGATGTTGTCTGCATCCAAATCACCTACACATGACGAGAATCCTAATGATGCTACAGCCATAGCTGCAACAGGCAATATATTTTTAATTTTCATTAGTCTCATAATTGTAATACTTAAGTAATTAGAAGTTCAAGTTGAGTCCAATAACAGTTGTGAATGGACGTGGGTAAATTGAGTTGTCGATACCGCTTGCTACCTCAGGATCGATGCCACTATAGTTTGTAATAGTGAATACGTTTTGAACGGTAGCATAGATACGGCCACTGATTCCCTTGTATTTGCTTCCGCCGAAGAGACCATCAAATGAGTAACCCAATGTGATGTTGTCCATCTTCAGGAATGAAGCATTCTCTACGAAGTAGTCCGTGAAGAACTGCTGTGTGAGTGGGTTGGAAAATCCAAGTTTTACTGCATCTTTTGGACGGTTACCTAAGTAACCCAATGCGTAAACAGAACCTGTACCTATGTTGCAAGAACCTGCGAAGTTGTCATTGTATACATAGTTGCCAAGACTTGCACGCATAGAGAAACTGAAGTCCCAGTTCTTGTACATCAACTTTGAACCGAAGCCCATTGTTACGTCTGGTGCTGGTTTATAGTAGAAGTAGCGGTCGCCACTATCGATGTGGCCATTACCATTGCGGTCTACGTATGTATTCTGGAGAGGATTTCCGTTCTTGTCGTAAGCCTGCTGATATACATAGAATGCGCTTGCAGAGTGACCAACGGCATGTGCCTGGATAGTACTTCCTGTACCGGCTGAGACACCACCTGTTTCTACCAGATAACCTGCTGAATTACCGCCTACCAACTCATCAATCTTGTTCTTGTTGTAAGTCAGGTTGTAGTTGATTTCCCATCTCAAGTCTTTTGTCTGGATAGGACGAACGATTGTCGCCAACTCAAAACCTGTATTATGCAAAGAACCGATGTTGCTTGTAACCTTGTTGCGGAAGTTAGAACCTGCTGATACATATACAGAGTTAATCAAATCTGTTGTCTTGCGGTAGTACCAGTCCAAGTTCAGAATCCAACGGTCACGGAAGAATGAGAAATCAAGACCTGCGTTCCAAGTAGTGGTCTTCTCCCAAGTCAAGTCGGTATTGAATGCATCTGGACGATAAGTTACACCATTGCCATTAGCATCCTTGATAGCACCATAGTATGCGTGGTCTTGGTTCGGTGTAAATGTAGGCATGTATGTATAGTCACCGATACCTTCCTGCTGACCAGTCTTACCCCAGCCGAGACGAAGTTTCACGTCTTCAACCCACTTGACATCTTTCAGGAAAGATTCTTCCTTCATCTTCCATGCCAAAGCAGCTGATGGGAACAAACCCCAACGATTGCCCTTGGCAAAACGTGAAGAACCATCATCACGAAGCGTGAATGTGAAGAGGTAACGGTCTAAGAGAGAGTAGTTTAAACGACCAAAGAATGATACGAGATAGTTCTCTGTCTTATAGAGCGTACCTGATGTTGGCGCATTATACTTAGTGCCCGCCAATGGAATGGTTGTTGTTGTCTTATCCGGGTTGGTAATGTCTTGGGTCATTCCGCAAGTTGCAGGATACATTCCATAGCCATCCCAATCGGTCTTTTTGTGGAACTTCTGGTATTCATAACCTGCCATCACATCAATGTGGTTTGCCTTGTTGATGTCCTTCAAGTACTGTGCATAAGCATTGAATGAGAGGTTGTATGTATCCATCTTGCTCCAACCATTGTAACCGAAATAGCTGTTTGAGTATGAATAAGGACTGATATCTGTATTCTGCTTACCAGTAGAATAGTCTGCACCAGCATTCATGTGAATGTGCAAGTCTTCGAAACCATGAATCTTATAGTCTGCCTCGATGTTACCAACGAATGTCTTTGATGTTGCACGATCGTTCTTCATTTCGAGCATTGCCACTGGGTTTTGTGTAGCGTTGCGGTTGTAAGAGATGCCCCAGTTTGGATCCATGTATGTAGAACTGTTGGAATACCACTGTGTATAACCTCCGAAGTACTTCTCATAGACACCATTGTTTACACTAACTGGCTTGGTTGGGTCCATGTAGCGGGCTGCACCGATGGCACCACCATCTGCATAACGGCTCTTGGCAATCATACCCTTACCATTAATGTTGAACTTCAAGTGGTCCTGCAAGAATGAAGGGTTCAAACTCATGCTGGCTGTGTAACGTTCAAACTTTGAAGTCTTAATGATACCTTCATTGTTTGTATAGCCGAGCGAAGCGCGGTAAGGCATATTCTTTAAACCACCCTGGATAGTAATGTTGTGGTCGTGAGAAATGGCTGTACGATAAATCTCGTCCTGCCAGTTGGTATCAGCAAATTGCTGTTCGCCTACTTGGTTGAATTCGCTCTTGTAACCAGTAGTCTTACCGTCCTTAATGATAGGAGAAATAGTTTCTTTATCATAGGTGTAATAGCCGAGTGCCTTATAAGCTGCACTCTTTTCACCATAAAGATTCTTGATAAACTCTCTATACTCTGGACCGCTCATTACGTCGAAGGTCTTTTTCTTGGTAGAAATTGACATGTTTCCGCTATAGCTAACCTTAGGAGCCTGGCCTGAACGACCTTTCTTTGTAGTAATAATGATGACACCATTAGAAGCTCGGGAACCATAGATGGCTGTTGCTGAAGCATCCTTCAATACAGTGAAACTTTCGATATCGTTAGGATTTACCATAGAGAGTGGGTTAGAGAGACCCTGAACTCCATAATTGTCCATAGCAAGTCCATCAATAACGATTAATGGGTCATTGGAAGCGTTCAATGACGAACCACCACGGATACGAATCTGTGCACCTGAACCTGGAGCACCATCGTTAGAGATGACACTAACACCGGCAATTTTGCCGGAAATCATGTCTTGTGCATTAGTCTGGAGACCATGGTTCATGTCATCAGGTTTGATAGCAGTAACAGAACCGGTCAAGTCGTTCTTCTTAGCCACACCATAACCGATGACAACGACCTCATTCAATGACTTGGAGTCATCTTCCAAGGTGATGTTCATGTTGTTAGCTGCTTTCACTGTCTGCGGAGTCATTCCCAGATAAGTGAAAGTAAGGTTTGCACCTGGCGCTGCATCAACTGAGAAGTTACCATCCATGTCGGTAATACCTACTGCCTTACCGTTCACTGTAATGGTAGCACCCATGACAGGCTCACCGGAAGCATCCTTCACGTGTCCCTTAATCGCATTTGTCTGCGCAAAGGAACTCACCGTCAGAAGCAGACCGCTTGCAAGGGTCAATGCTCTGAGAGGCAATTTAATTTTTACCTGCTTCATCATTTGCTTGATTTTTAAGTTTGCAACTTGCCCTCTCCTTCAAGTTTCTGAAAGCATCATGTACCTAAAAGCGTACCTAAAGAGGCTTGATTTGGTCCAAAAGGTGCACCGCCTCAACCTTCTTTCTGTTCACTATCTCGGCATATACTTGCGTGGTTATGATGTTTTGATGTCCCAACAGTTTGCTGGTGGTATAGAGGTCCACTCCCATCGTGAGCAAGGTGGTGGCAAAGGTATGACGAGATACATGCACAATTTAAGCAAAAGCAACGGAAAGTGAAGATGAGAGAAATGAACTGCAAGTGGTTGAGAATGAGCAACATTTCATAATTCTGCCAATTGGCTGCAAAGCAAAGCCGAGCAGGATATTGAGTTATTTCAGTTACCAAACCGTTAGCGGTCAGTTACCGAAACCAACACTGCTAACGAGGTGAAAAACAAATAGTTTGTCACCAGTGTTTGTTGCACTGTTCTGCACAACTTTCAATGACGGAGAATGCTTACTGATTGATTATTTTTGCAAACTAAAAAAGTAAGCAGATGAAAGTTGAAAAATTCAAGGTGTTGCTCTACCTTAAAAAGAGCGGATTGGACAAGAACGGTAAGGCTCCCATCATGGGACGCATCACCCTCAACCGAACAATGGCGCAGTTCGGTTGCAAGTTGTCATGTACGCCAAAGTTATGGAATCCACGTGAGAGCAGACTTGACGGCAAGAGCAAGGAGGCTGTGGAAGTGAACGCCAAAATTGACAAGCTGTTGTTGGCAATAAACTCAGCCTACGAGTCACTTGTGGAGCGCAAGACGGATTTTGACGCAAAGGCGATAAAGGATCAGTTTCAATGCAGTGCAGACACTCAGATGACCTTGTTGAAGCAGCTTGACGCCATCATTGCGGACATTGAGTCAAGAATCGGCATCGACTACAAGAAAGGCACGCTTCCAAACTACCAGTACACTCGCCTGACATTGGCATTGTTCGTCAAGAAGCGTTATGGAACTGACGATGTGGCATTCGGTGAGCTTGACGAGCAGTTTATCCGTGAGTACATGGACTTTTGCTTGGACCAGAGAGGTCTTGCACTTGATACAGTCCGCCACTATCTCGCCATCTTGAAGAAGACCTGCCGAATAGCTTTCAAGGTAGGACACTCCGAGCGTTATCATTTTATGCACTTCAAGCTACCTCAAAAGAAAGAGAATCCACCAAAGGCATTGACACGTGAGGACTTCCTGAAAATTCGTGACCTCGAAATACCAGAGCGAAGAAAATCGTTGGCTTTGACCCGTGACCTTTTTCTTTTCGCCTGCTATACAGGCACGGCTTATGCCGATACGGTTTCCATCACGGAAGAAAACCTCTTTCGTGATGAGGAGGGCAGCCTTTGGCTGAAATACCACAGAAAGAAGAACAAGATGCTTGCACGTGTGAAGCTGCTGCCAGAGGCGCTTGCCATGTTGGAGAAATACAAAGACCCGACAAGACCTACTCTTTTACCGCCACAGGAATTTCGAGTGCTGAGAGGTAACATGAAAAGTCTCCGAGTACTATCTGGCATAAGTATGGATTTGGTCTATCATGTTGGACGGCACAGTTTCGCATCGCTCGTTACGCTCGAAGAAGGTGTTCCGATAGAGACTATCAGCAGAATGCTTGGTCACAGCAACATTCAGACCACGCAAATCTATGCACGTGTCACCCCGAAAAAGCTATTTGAGGATATGGACAAGTTCATCGAAGCCAACAAAGACTTCAAGTTTGTCCTGTAATATTTTCACAAAATAAGAAAGGAACATAACAATGAGAAGTACATACAAGCAGTTTTATTATATCAACCGTGGCAGAGTAAAGGCAGACGGAACCACATCTATATTTTGCCGTATCACGATTGACGGCAAAGTGTCAGCCATAGCAACAGGTCTTTACTGTGCTCCCGAAGAATGGGACACGAAAAAAGGTGAAGCCAAGAATGCAAGAGTGAACGGACTACTGCAAGCGTTCAGACAAAGAATTGACGAAGCCTACGAGCAGGCAACAAAGGAAAAGGGCATCGTTACCGCCGAGATTCTGAAGAATGTTATTGTTGATGCAAATACTATCCCGATGACATTGCTTGCCACTGGCGAGGAGGAGCGTGAACGCCTTAGGCTGCGCTCTATCCGTATTAACTCAACATCTTCTTATCGCCAATCTAAGACATCGCAGCTAAACTTGCGAGAGTTCATCGGGTTACGAGGAATGAATGACATTGCATTTGAAGATTTGACTGAGGAATTTGGCAAATCTTATAAGTTGTTCTTGATTGGCAAAGGGTATAGTGCATCCAATACGAACCATAATCTTTGTTGGCTGCAACGCTTGGTTTATATCGCTGTTGACAGAGGTCTGCTGAAATTCAATCCATTGGAAGATGTCGGATATGAAAAGAAAGGCTCACCAAAGCGTAGACATATATCCAGAAATGACTTGCTGCTCATTATGGAGACTCCTATGGAGGATAAGGCATTGGAGTTGGCACGAAGAATGTTTGTTTTCTCCAGCCTTACAGGTTTGGCTTATGTCGATTTACGTAACCTGTATCCACACCATATCGGGATGACGGCAGACGGTAGAAAATACATCCGTGAGAAAAGAGCAAAGACCAACAACGAAGCGTTCATTCCCTTGCATCCGATAGCTGAACAAATAATGTCGCTATACAATACAGCGGATGATAGCAAACCTGTTTTCCCTCTTTCTTCACGTGATTCCATGTGGTTTGAATTTCATTCACTCGGTGTGGCTTTGGGTATAAATGAGAACCTTACCGCACACGTTGCAAGACATACATTCGGAGTAAACATGGTTACTTCGGGCATATCAATGGAAAGCATCGCCAAGATGATGGGGCATTCCAACCTGCGAAGCACCCAGGTCTATGCCGTCATCACCGATGACAAGATATCCAAGGACATGGACAAGCTGATGCAGCGCAGAGAAACAAAAGAAACTGACCAGAATAAAAATAAGGAAGACAGGAAATGAACAGAGGGATAATAACAATCAGTGAGAGTGGAACGGTATCCATGCCGACCGATACTGTATGGATGTCCATGCAGGAGATTGCCGACATGTATAATGTATTTGGCTGCTATGTGCGCAAGGCTGTCAAGGCTATATTCAAGGATGGCATTCTGAAAGAGCAGGGTGTACGCCGTCATGTCAGGAAGAACGACCGCATCAGCTATGATGTGTATAGCCTTGAACTCGTCATTGCGGTAGCCTTCCGTATTGACAGCATTGAGAGCAGAGCCTTTCGGGAGTTCATTATGCAGGCCATCATCAAAAAGCAGACAAGCCGCACTAAACTGGTCTGTATCTTTACAGAGAACGCAATGGCATAGACCTGCCATAAAGCAACGTTCCTTGGAGGCTTTGCGCCTCCAGCCACTTGGGCGAACCACCGCAGTGTGTTTTAGCATGGTATTAGATTTATACAGGTAACACAAATGATACCC
>ERZ791812.15-NODE-15-length-148077-cov-106.681655_pt1 | contig 148077 bp, 139 predicted proteins | sample MGYA00510303_ERZ791812 | MGnify/ENA primary metagenome ERZ791812 (study PRJEB30046, sample SAMN00791985) | human gut metagenome | study: EMG produced TPA metagenomics assembly of the A metagenome-wide association study of gut microbiota in type 2... | reverse complement strand
TGTGTGCAGAGCTGCCAGTAGTATCAACCCTTTAAAGATTCAGCACTATGAAAAACACAAGAAAAATATCACTTATTGTCATTCACTGTTCAGCCACACGCGTCACCCAGGACTTCACCTTCGAAAAGCTCGAAGCCTGTCATTTAGCCCGTGGTTTCCGCTGCATCGGTTATCACTATTACATCACGAAAGACGGCGTCATCTACCCCGGCCGTCCCGAGTCAGAAATCGGCGCCCACGCCCGCCATTTCAATGCACACAGTATCGGCATCTGTTACGAAGGCGGTCTCGACGCCGACGGCAATCCGGCAGATACCCGTACGAAGGCTCAGAAGCAGTCGCTCCAGAATCTCCTGACGAGTCTGTGCGTAGACTATCCCGAAGCCGAGATCCTAGGTCATCGTGATCTCCCGAACGTCCACAAGTCCTGTCCCTGCTTCAGTGTTCAGGCTTGGCTGAATGAAATCAAATTCCACATTTAGCCCTCTATTCAGTTGATATTGTTCATACTTTATTATTTTTTCTACGCTCTCCCCCAATCTTAAGTGATTAAGGTTGGGGGATTTTTGTTCAGGAAACTGCAAACTTCTTTATAATGAGGAGTATTGCGCCCCCACTTTTCCACTGAAAAGAAGGCTGTAACATGAAATATAAGGCATAATTGTTTTAAATAATGTAAAAAAGTAACGTAATACTAAACTTTATATGTACTTTTGCATCGAATTATATAAAAATAAGAAACAAATTAAAGAGAAAATATAAAAAAGAAGAAAGGATATGAAGATGAAAAGAATCATATTGACACTCACAATGCTGGTGGCTCTTGTAGCTACTGCATCTGCTCAGGCAGAGATTAAATTCGACAAACTGATACACAACTTCGGTTCGTTCGAAGAGTCAAATCCGGTACAGAAGGCTACCTTTACCTTCACCAATGTAGGCAACAAACCTTTGATTATCAACCAGGCTATTGCCAGCTGCGGCTGTACCGTACCTTCTTACACCAAGAAGCCTATCGCTCCAGGCGAGAAGGGACAGATTAGTGTTACCTATAACGGCAAGGGCATGTTCCCTGGTCATTTCAAGAAGAGCATCACCATCCGTTCTAACGGCAATGTAGAAATGTCTCGTCTCTATATAGAAGGTGTTATGACAGAAAAGAAATAATCTAGCTCAATACATATTTAAAAGTAAGCATGATTTTCTATTTCTCCGGAACAGGAAATACCAAGTGGGCAGCAGCCAGACTGGCAGCGGCTACACACGAAGACTTGATTCCTATCGCCCCTTATATGCGGGCGGATGATTCAAGCCACAATATAGCCGAGCCGTTTATTCTGAAAGAGAATGAACGGCTCGGATTCGTTTTCCCCGTACATGGCTGGAGGGTTCCACGCCTTGTAAGGGAGTTTATCAGGAAGATGAAGATACGGAGAGAAACTCCTGATGCTAATGCTGAAGACAAGGAGACGTTCAGAAAGCATCCTTTCGCCTATTGCGTCTGTACAGCAGGCGACAGCATCGGACTCACCATCGAAAACCTCAACGATACGATTGCGCTGAATGCATCGCTTCAGGCATTGGGCATCACGGAGGTTTCTGCTTCCTACTCACTCATCATGCCGGAATCTTATGTAGGACTTCCTTTCATGGATGTTGATCCGAAGGAGCGCGAAGTTCATAAGAAATCGAAATCGGCACAGGAACTGGCGGCTATCTGCGAAGAGATATTCGACAGGAAAGAGGGCGTGAACCGTCTGGTAAAAGGTCCTATCCCATGGTTCTTCACCCAAGTGGTGGGCGGATTCTTTGAGAAGGTGCTCATCACCGACAAGCGGTTTCATGTGGAGAAAGACAAGTGCGTGAAGTGTGGCATCTGTGCCAACGTCTGTCCTGTAGGCGATATCAAGGGCGGTCATGGAGAATACCCGGAATGGCTGCATCACAAGGATTGCCTCACCTGCTTTACCTGCTATCACCATTGTCCGCATCACGCCATCGAGTTTGGACGCCAGACTCAGAAGAAAGGACAATACTTTTACAAATAATCCCCATCTACCCTGACTGTTAATGAAGAAGACAATCATCTCTCTGGCGCTCGCCTTCCTGGGCATCGCCAATCTCTATGCCGTAAAGGCGAAACCGGGCATCGCCAAGATTATGCTGGCTGACGGAACCGTAGCATGTGCTACCCTGCATGGCGACGAAACCTTCCACTACTACATGCTGCTGGACGGTACGCCCCTGCGGGAAACCCAAGACGGAAAATACGAAAAGATAACTGCCGAAGAGCTGAACACCCGAAAGACCCGTGCTTTCTCTTCAGAGAATCTTACAAGAGCTTCAGAAATAGGAACCGTGAGCCCAAGCTATTTCCCTCATAAGGGAAGTCCGAAGGCATTGGTACTCCTGGTGCAGTTTCAGGATGTGAAGTTCAAGAGTAAGGATCCGGTTGCTACATTCAACCATTACCTCAACGGAAAAAAGGGAGAAGCTATGCCTGAGGCTGATAAAGAAGTATTTATCACCAACGAGACTTACTGCCAGAACTATGGCAGCGTACAGCAGTATTTCGCTGACATGAGCGATAACCAGTTTATACCACAGTTTGATGTAGTGGGTCCTGTTACGGTAAGCAAGAATTCAGCTTATTACGGCAAGAACGGAAGTGGAGACGGCAGTGACACCAACTTTCCTCAGATGATTAAGGAAGCCTGCCAGCAGGTAGACGGCAAGGTTAACTTTGCCAATTACGACAGCGATGGCGACGGATATGTAGACCTCGTATATGTAATCTATGCCGGCTATTCTGAAAGCATCTCAGGTAATTCAGGCGATTGCCTCTGGCCGAAATCGGGTACCGTAGGAGTGGGAACCTATGACGGGAAAACAGTATCCCGATTCGGCATCAACAACGAGCTGAACAATAAGCCTGAAGATACCCAAGACGGCAAATACTACATCAATGGTATCGGTCTCTTCTGTCATGAATTTTCGCATACTCTCGGTTTGCCAGACATCTATCCGACCAACGGCATCACAGACCATAACCAGAGTCCTGAATATTGGGACGTTATGGATATGGGCAGTTATCAGGCTGACGGCTACCAGCCTATCCCCTATTCTCCATGGGAGAAAAGCATCGTAGGATGGAAACAGCCTACCCTCCTTTCTGATACCGAGGCGCAGCAGCTCAAGCTGGAACCATACGACAAGGCATCGGATGCATACAAGATTATAGCCAACAGCCAGGGCGAATACCTGCTGCTGCAAAACATCAGAAACGAAGGATGGTACAAGGAGGCTATGGGTTACGGAATGCTGGTATGGCGCATCGACTACGATGATTTGCCATCGGTTAATCTGTTTGATAATCCCAACAACACGACAGGTAAGCCAAGGGTCATGATTGTTCCTGCAGACGGAATGGTATACAACAGCTATAACAAGAAAGTTAGCGATGCTGATATTATAACGAGTCTTCAGAACGACCCGTTCCCAACCTACAAGGCGGGCTCTGCTACAGAGTATGAGGTGAACAGTCTGACCAGTATCACCCTGAACAACAGTGTTGATACGAGCCATCCGCTCTACAACATCACAAAGGATGAAGCAACCGGTCTGGTTACCTTCGATTATCTCAAGAACTTCTCTCCTACCGGAATCTCTTCGGTCATCATCGGTAAAGACAGACCGACAACCTATTTTGATCTGGAAGGCAGAAAGGTTTCCGTTCCACAAAAGGGCAAGATTTATATCACCAGCAAGGGACAGAAGATAATATACTAATATACTGAACTTTCGCATGTGGTTCAAGAACGGGCTGAAGGCCCAAAAGCTCCTAGCCCAGGGCATCGCCCTGGGTATAATGGCAATCAGCAAGACGCCCTGTAAGGGCAAAAGCTTTGTACATTGCACAGTATTTTAAAGCTTTTGCCCTTACAGGGCGACAAGTTTGTGTCCGTAATTACCCAGGGCGATGCCCTGGGCTAAGAGCTTCTGCTCTTTCAGGGCGTGTGGAGCTTATTTGCGAAACTTGAGATTTTAATATATTCTAGGACCGAAGATGGTGGTACCTACACGAACCATCGTGCTGCCGTGCTTGACGGCAATATGATAATCGTGACTCATACCCCAGCTACGCTCGCAGAAAGCATCATCATCGGCAAAATATCTGGCCTTTATCTCATCAAAGAACCGGGCAGCCTCATCAAACTCCTGAGCAATCTGCTGCTCATCGTCTGTATTAGATGCCATCATCATGATGCCACAAATCTGCACATGCTTCATCTCCCGCCATTCGCCTGCCTCAAGGAGTTCGCGGCAAGCATCAAGAGAAAGACCCGATTTGGTATCTTCCTCAGCCAGATGAAGTTCCAGAAGAACCTTCACCACACGATTGTGCTTGGCAGCCTGCTTCTCAATCTCCTTGAGAAGTTTCAGACTGTCTACCGATTCAATCATCGAGATATAAGGTGCGATATACTTCACCTTATTGGTCTGCAGATGACCGATGAAATGCCATTCGATGTCCTCAGGCAGCGAAGCCACCTTCTTGGCGAGTTCCTGCTCATGACTCTCGCCGAAGATACGCTGTCCTTCAGCATAAGCCTCCTCGATATATTCGTTGGGATGGAACTTGCTGATGGCAACGAGACGGACGCCGGCAGGCAAGCTGCCCAGCACCTCATGGAGATTTCCTTTTACATCATAGTCCATATTCTAAATGTTGAGTGTTGAATGTTGAGTGTTGAGTGTTGAATGTTGAGTGTTGAGTGTTGAATGTTGAGTGTTGAGTGTTGAATGTTGAATGTTGAGTGTTGAATGTTGAGTGTTGAATGTTGAGTGTTGAATTAACCTTTGTGTCCCGTTAGGCAACTCAACATTCAACATTCAACACTCAACATTAATTTATTTCTCCTCGTATTCAGGCACATCATTCTTCTCCTCTTTCTTCTCGTTAGGAACATGGTGCTCGAATACATCCATCAGTTTGGTTTCGTTCAAACCAATTACATCATAATCTATCATGGTCTTGCCCATCACCTCATCAATATAACGGAGGGCACGGGCGAGAGACTTAGCCTGAACAAGATAAGTAACATTGCTGCGCTTCTCCTTCTCACTCTTCTCATCAATCGTGATGAACTGGAGTTTAGCCTTATACCACTTATCATCATCATCCACATCGCTGAAGAAGATTTCGCCGTAGCCAGCTTTGCCGATACCGCTCACCTTCAACTCGCCGCTTACATAAACCGACATCTCATCGATGATGGCGCTCTCAGCCTCGGTAAAGCTCAAAGCATCTACTACGTATGCTTCAGAAACAACCTTTTCTGAACCATCCTCCATTGTCTTCTGATATTTCACTTTGGTCTCAAACCATGTACTTGTTCTACTTCTCATATTTTTTCTTCTTACTTATTTTAATTAATTAGTATAATCTTATAACAATTCTTGAAATTAAGTGCAAAGTTATAAAAAAGAAAGCAAAGAGCGACATATTTAAAGAGTTTTTAATCAAAAAATAAAATTTAACCGAAAGTTATTCTCAATTCTCATCTAATTTTCTTATCTTTGCAGCCGATTAGCGTAAATTGAAAAGACCAGAAGGTCATAGAATTCAATTTTCGACACGGATAATTAATAGAAAGAAACAATATTTTAAGATGCCAGAAATATCTGTACGCGGTCTTGAAATGCCAGAGTCACCTATCAGAAAGTTGGCTCCTCTGGCTGCCGCAGCAAAAAAACGTGGAGTAAAGGTATATCACCTCAACATCGGTCAGCCTGACCTTCCAACTCCTCAATGTGGCCTAGATGCCTTGAAGCATATAGACCGCACGGTCTTGGAGTATTCTCCAAGTCAGGGCTATCTCAGCTATCGCGAGAAGCTTGTAGATTACTATAAGAAATTCAACATCAACGTAACTGCCGATGATATCATCATTACATCGGGAGGTTCTGAGGCTGTACTCTTCTCTTTCATGAGCTGCCTCAACCCTGGCGACGAGATTATCGTACCAGAACCTGCTTACGCTAACTATATGGCGTTTGCCATCTCGGCGGGTGCCAAGATCCGTACCATCGCCACAACGATAGAAGAAGGTTTCTCCCTGCCTAAGGTGGAGAAGTTTGAGGAGCTGATTAATGAGCGCACCCGTGCCATTCTGATCTGCAACCCTAACAACCCTACGGGCTATCTCTATACCCGCAGAGAGATGAATCAGATTCGTGACCTGGTGAAGAAGTACGACCTCTATCTCTTCTCTGATGAGGTTTACCGTGAGTATATCTATACCGGCAGTCCTTATATCAGTGCGATGCACCTGGAAGGCATCGAGCAGAACACGGTTCTCATCGATTCTGTTTCGAAGCGTTACAGTGAGTGCGGTATCCGTGTAGGAGCCCTCATCACCAAGAATGCAGAAATCCGCAAGGCGGTGATGAAGTTCTGCCAGGCCCGTCTCTCTCCTCCACTGATCGGTCAGATTGTAGCCGAAGCTTCTCTGGATGCTCCTGAAGAGTACTACCGCGACGTATACGATGAGTATGTAGAGCGCCGTAAGTGCCTGATAGACGGATTGAACCGTATTCCGGGCGTATACTCTCCTATTCCTATGGGAGCCTTCTATACCGTAGCCAAACTGCCTATCGATGATTCTGAGAAGTTCTGCCGCTGGTGTCTGGAGGAATTCAACTACGAGGGCGAAACCATCATGATGGCTCCAGCCTCTGGTTTCTATACGACTCCTGGAGCCGGTCACAATCAGGTTCGTGTAGCTTATGTCTTGAAGAAACACGATCTGGAGCGTGCCCTGGTGGTTCTGGGTAAGGCACTTGAGGCTTATCCGGGAAGAGTGGAAGACGAAGGACTATAACAATGTTGAATGTTGAGTGTTGAATGTTGAGTTGTCTAACGGACACAAAGATTAAATTAACTATCAACATTCAACACTCAACATTCAACTATCAACATTCAACACTCAACATTCAACATTACAAAAGATGAATTTTCCTCTATTTATAGCAAAGAGATTATATAGCGATCAGGGCGATAAACGTAAAGTTTCTCGCCCTGCTATTCATATAGCCACTGCAGGTGTTGCTATCGGACTCGCCATTATGATTATGTCGGTATGCGTAGTGCTCGGATTCAAGCATACCATACGCGACAAGGTAATAGGATTCGGAAGCCATATACAGGTGGCCGACTTCATGACGCTGCAGCAGCAAAACCAGTATCCGGTGGTCATGAACGACTCGATGGTCAACGTACTGAAAAAGATACCTGGCGTAAAACATGTGCAGAAATTTGCCATGAAAGAGGGAATTCTGAAGACGGACAGCGATTTCCTGGGCGTCATGTTCAAAGGTGTAGGACCTGATTTCGATTCTACCTTTATCCATCAGAACATGATCGAAGGCAGCATCCCTAAGTTTGATGACAAAGCGAGTCATAACCAGATTCTCATCTCACAGCTGATGGCTGATAAGCTGAAGCTGAAGACGGGAGAACGCATCTTTGCCTACTTCTTTGATGGCAACGGAGTGCGTATGCGCCGCTTCACCATCAAGGGTATCTATCAGACCAACCTGAAGAAGTATGATGAGGTGATGGTATACACCGACCTCTATACTGCCGTGAAGCTGAACGGATGGGAAGAAGACCAGGCGAGCGGTGCAGAACTGACAGTAAACGACTTCAACAAGCTCAACGAGACTGAAGATTATATTATTAATAAGGTGAACCGCACGGTAGATCACTATGGAGAAACCTACAGCAGTTCTACCATCAAGGACCTGAATCCAAACATCTTCCAATGGCTGAGCCTGATGGATCTGAATGTCTGGATTATTCTCGGTCTGATGCTGATAGTAGCCGGCGTCACCATGATCAGCGGTCTGCTCATCATCATTCTGGAACGCACCTCCATGATAGGCGTAATGAAGGCATTGGGTGCGCGCAACAAGACCATCCGCCACACCTTCCTGTGGTTTGCCGTCTTCATCATCGGCAAGGGTATGCTCCTGGGCAACATCATCGCCCTCGGCATTCTTACCCTCCAGTACTTTACAGGCATCATCAAACTCGATGCGCAGACCTATTATGTAAGTACCGTTCCGGTAGAATTCAACTGGCTTGCTATCATAGCCCTGAACATTGCTACACTGCTGATAAGCATCTTCATGCTCGTAGCACCAAGCTATCTGATTTCTCATATCCATCCAGCCAAATCAATGAGATATGAGTAAAATACAGTCTATAACACCACAAAATATAGACTAAAAGAAGAAAAAACTAATTATTTTATATAGTTTTTGAAAATAGTGCACATTTTATTTTGCAGTGTGCACTATTTTCATTATCTTTGCACAAAATTTTGTAAATTGTGCAATGAATTCAATACCAAGTTTTAACTCGTATATTGAGAACAGCATTATCAAGAATTGGAATCTGGATGCGCTCACCGATTACAAGGGCACAACCCTCCAATATCACGATATTGCCAGAAAGATTGAGAAGCTACACATCCTGTTCGAAAACAGCGATGTAAAGAAGGGCGACAAGATTGCCGTCTGCGGAAGAAATAGTAGCCAGTGGGCAGTAGCCTTCCTGGCCATTATTACTTACGGAGCCATTGTCGTACCTATACAGAACGAATTTAAGCCTGAGCAGATTCACAACATCGTGAACCACAGCGAAAGCAAACTTCTGTTCGTTGGTGACGTGGTAGCTACAGAGATAACACCAGAGGAGATGCCTTCGCTGGAAGGAATCATCTATCTTCCGGACAATTCGCTTGTCATCTCGCGCTCTGAGAAACTGACTTATGCGCGCGAGAACCTCAATGCAATGTTCGGACACAGATATCCTAAGTATTTCAGACCAGAACACGTGAAGTATCACGTAGACGATCCTGAAGAACTGGCAATGATCAACTATACCAGTGGAACTACCGGTTTCTCAAAAGGTGTGATGCTCCCATACAGAGCACTTTGGGGTAATCTCGACTACCTCATCGATTCAGTGAAGCCTAACATAGGTAAGAACTGCAACATCCTTTCTACCCTTCCGATGGCTCACATGTATGGACTCATGACAGAATTTCTCTTCAATATAGTATTGGGTAACCATATCTTCTTCCTTACCCGTCTGCCGAGCCCAACGCTCATCTCAGAGGCGTTGTCAGAAATCAAGCCAGACATCCTCTATGCGGTGCCGCTTGTAGTAGACAAGATTGTAAGAAAGGAAGTATTCCCACATATCCAAACCAACCGTGCACGACTGCTGATGAACATGCCTGTCATCAATAAGCGCATCAAGGAGAAGGTTCGCGAGTTTGTATTGAGAAAGTTTGGCGAACGTCCTTGCGAGGTTGTTGTGGGTGGTGCTCCGCTCAACAAGGAGATAGAGAACTTCTTCATCAGCGTAGGTTTCCCTATCGCAATGGGATATGGTACCACTGAGACGGCTCCACTTATCACCTTTGCCCATCAGGACAACTATGTGGCAGGAAGCTGTGGTGTTGCCGTGAAGCACATGGAGGTAAAGGTTTTGAGCGATGACCCGGAGAACGTAGCCGGTGAACTGGTTTGCCGCGGCATCAATGTGATGAAGGGCTATTACAAGAACCAGGAGGCAACAGATGCCGTAATAGATAAAGACGGATGGTTCCATACAGGCGACCTGGCAACGATGGACGCCGACGGACATATCTTCGTAAGAGGCAGAAGCAAGAACATGCTGCTGGGACCTAACGGACAGAACATCTATCCGGAAGAGATTGAGGACAAGCTCAACTCCATGGCTATGGTCAACGAGAGCATCGTAATACAGAACGATGACAAGCTGGTAGCTCTGGTTCATCCGGATATGGAAGAAGTTAACAACCTCGGCTTTACAGACGAAGACCTGGAGAACATCATGGAGCAGAACCGCAAGGAACTGAACTTGCAGATGCCTAGCTTCGCAAAGGTGTCACGCATCAAACTTCATAATCAGGAATTTGAAAAGACAGCCAAGAAGTCTATCAAGCGTTACCTCTATCAGAACGCAATCTAGAGACAGGCCCTATCTGCTGACAGATCATCAGCAGATAAGGTCTATCATCAGCAAACTGACTTCAGTACGAGAAAAATATAAAAAAGCAAATCGTTAAATAACAAGAATATGGAGATTCCAAGCTTTAACGCACTAATCCAAAAGAGCATCGTAGACCATTGGGATATGGATGCTCTGACAGACTACAAGGGAGCTACCTTGCAGTACCATGATGTAGCACGCAAAATTGAGAAGCTACACATCATGTTTGAGAACTCTGGTGTAGTAAAGGGCGACAAGATAGCACTTTGCGGTAGAAATAGCGCAAACTGGGCTGTAGCATTCCTTGCTACCCTTACCTATGGTGCCATTGCCGTACCTATCCTGCATGAATTCATGCCAGACCAGATTCACAACATCGTAAACCACAGCGATGCCAAACTGCTCTTTGTGGGTGATGTTGTAGCTACACAGATTGATGCAACGAAGATGCCAGGTCTTGAAGGCATCATCTATATACCGGATTATTCACTTGTCGTTTCACGTACCGACAAGTTGACTTATGCCCGCGAACACCTCAACGAGATGTTCGGTATCAAGTATCCTAAGTACTTCCGCAAAAACCATGTCAACTACTATATGGAACAGAATCCGGATGAGTTGGCTATGATCAATTATACCAGCGGCACAACCGGTTTCTCCAAGGGAGTAATGGTTCCATACCGTGCACTCTGGGGCAATGCAGATTTCGCTGAGGACGTACTGGGTAAGAAGATTAAGCCGGGAGATTCTGTCATCAGTATCCTGCCGATGGCCCACATGTACGGCATGGCGTTTGAATTTATCTTCGAATTCATCAAGGGCTGCCACATCTTCTATCTCACCCGTATCCCTAGCCCAGCCATCATCGCTGAGGCATTCGGACGCATCAAGCCAGCCGTTATCATTGCAGTTCCTCTGGTTATCGAGAAGATTATCCGCAAGAAGGTATTCCCTAAGATCCAGAACAACCGCATGCGTATGCTGCTCCACATGCCTGTGATCAGCAAGAAGGTGAAGGAGAAGATATGCGATCAGGTATCCAATGCCTTCGGTGGCAACTTCTACGAGGTGATTATCGGTGGTGCAGCCTTTAACCAGGAAGTGGAAAGTTTCCTGCATAGCGTAGGTTTCAAATATACCGTAGGATATGGCGCAACAGAATGTGCCCCTATCATCTGCTACGAGGATTACAAAAACTTCGTACCGGGCTCTTGCGGTAAGGCTGCCCTCCACATGATGGTCCGCATCGACAGTCCTGATCCAGAGAATGTACCAGGCGAAATCCTTGCCAAGGGTCCTAACGTAATGTTGGGTTACTATAAGAATGAGGAAGCTACCAAGCAGACCATCGACGAGAACGGATGGTATCATACAGGCGACCTCGGTACCATGGATGGTGACGGCAACGTCTTCATCAAGGGTCGTAGCAAGAACATGCTGCTCGGCGCAAACGGTCAGAATATCTACCCTGAGGAGATTGAGGATAAGCTCAACTCTTTGGCTCTGGTAGCGGAAAGCGTGGTTGTACAGAAGGGCGACAAGCTCATTGCTCTGGTTCACCCTGACTATGATGAAGCTCAGACCTTGAACCTCGGTACCAAAGAACTGACAGATGTCATGGAGCAGAACCGCCAGGAGCTCAACACCATGATTCCTGCTTACAGCAAAGTATCAGAAATACGTATACATGAAGATGAGTTTGAAAAGACTCCTAAGAAGAGCATCAAGCGATTCCTCTATACGGCAGAGTAAAGAAAGAAACTGTATTATGAAATAAAAAATGGTGTGACTTCGGTTTTGAAGTCACACCATTTTTTATAAGTTATAAATTATAAATTATAATAACGTATTCGAGCGGATTCTGGACAGCGTTTCCGGAGTCATCTGCAGATAGCTTGCGATATAGGTGAGCGGTGCACGCAGAACCACCTGTGGGTTCATTTCGCACAGGCGCTTATATTTATTAGGTGCCGACTCAAATCGCATCAGATCGGCATGAATCTGAGACTGAATCAAACTCTCTTCCAGTATTTTACGATAAAGCATCTGGATATTGACATTACGCATAGCAGCCGCCTCCAGCTTTTTCTTCGGTAGCATATACACCAGCGTAGGCTCCAAAGCTTCCACCTGCAGGTGGGTAGGTTCTTCCTTAAAGAGGCTCTCAATGCACATAAAGATGGAATGATCCACACCCAGATGCTCGGTCACCTCCTTGCCATTCTTAAAGTAAAATTGGCGTACCAATCCCTTCTCGATGTACGAGATACCCATGCACTGTTCACCTTCAGGCAAGATCAGCTCGCCCTTGCCATACTTGATAGGCTCAAGGATATCTTCCACCACATCGAGCTCATCATGAGTCATCGTACTATATTTACGCGCCAGCTCGCGCGCAATATCACGCTTAGGGGTAATTACTTTAAAGTCTGCCATAATACTTAACCTCCTTTTCCATTATACTTATATTAAATCATTAGTCGAGTTTGAGCACAGCCAGGAAGGCTTTCTGTGGAACTTCCACATTACCAATCTGCTTCATGCGCTTCTTACCCTTCTTCTGCTTCTCCAGCAACTTGCGCTTACGGCTTACGTCACCACCATAACATTTGGCAGTAACATCCTTGCGCACCTGCTTAACAGTCTCACGTGCCACAATCTTGGCACCGATAGCTGCCTGGATAGCAATATCGAACTGCTGACGAGGTATGAGGTCCTTCAACTTCTCGCACATTCTGCGGCCGAAGCTCACAGAGTTATCGCGGTGAGTCAAAGTACTCAATGCATCTACAGGCTCTCCATTCAACAGGATATCGAGTTTCACCAGGTCGGAATGACGGAATGAATCGATATGATAGTCGAACGAAGCATATCCCTTGGAGATACTCTTCAGCTTGTCATAGAAGTCGATGACGATTTCTCCCAATGGCAACATGAAGTGGAGCTCTACACGGTTTCCACTCACATATTCCTGGTTGATGAGTTCGCCTCGTTTATCCAGACAGAGTTTCATGATAGGTCCAATATAATTGGTAGCCGTAATGATGGTTGCCCGGATATATGGTTCCTCAATATGGTCTATCAGAGTTGGGTCTGGCAATCCGGAAGGATTGTGAACCTCTTTCTCACCGCCCTGCTTGTCGTATACCATATAAGATACGTTAGGTACGGTAGTGATGACATCCATATTAAACTCACGGTCCAGTCTCTCCTGTACGATTTCCATGTGGAGCAAACCGAGGAATCCGCAACGGAAGCCGAAGCCCAAAGCCACAGAACTCTCTGGCGAGAAAGTCAATGAAGCATCATTGAGCTGCAGTTTTTCGAGCGATGCACGCAGATTCTCGTAATCGCTAGGATCGATAGGATAAACTCCGGCGAAGACCATAGGTTTCACTTCCTGGAAACCCGCAATCGCCTTGTCACAAGGACGGGCGATATGGGTAATGGTATCACCCACCTTTACCTCGGTAGCATTCTTGATGCCCGAGATGATATAACCTACCTCACCGGTACCCAATTCCTGGCGTGGAATCATATCCATCTTCAATACACCGATTTCATCAGCATCATATTCCATGCCGGTATTGAAGAACTTCACCTTATCTCCCTTACGGATCACGCCATTCTCTATCTTGAAATAGGCGATGATGCCGCGGAAAGAGTTGAATACAGAGTCGAAAATCAAAGCCTGAAGCGGTGCCTTCTCGTCTCCTACCGGAGCAGGAACACGATTAACAACAGCTTCCAGTATATCTTCTACACCCTCACCGGTCTTACCTGAAGCACGGAGAATATCCTCATGCTTACAACCGATCAGATCTACTATTTCATCTTCTACCTCATCAGGCATAGCTGAAGGCATATCTATCTTATTGATTACCGGAATAATCTCCAGGTCGTGCTCGATAGCCATATAGAGGTTTGAAATGGTCTGTGCCTGAACGCCTTGAGTTGCGTCAACAACCAGCAGTGCTCCCTCGCAAGCAGCGATGGAACGGGAAACTTCGTATGAGAAGTCAACGTGTCCCGGAGTATCAATAAGATTCAGGATATAGGTCTGTCCATCCTTTGCCTTATATTCCATTTGGATAGCGTGACTCTTGATCGTGATACCACGTTCTCTTTCCAAATCCATATCATCAAGCATCTGTCCTTCAGTAATCTTGATGGTCTGAGTCTTCTCCAGAAGTCGGTCTGCCAAGGTACTTTTACCATGGTCTATATGTGCAATAATGCAGAAATTTCTTATTTTATTTATATTCTCCATATAATTTTTCTCTCTTTAGAGTGCAAAGATAGTATTTTTTTTCGTATCTTTGCACAAAATATTGAAAATAATAGAGATTTTTAGATAAAAAGTAGAAAAATCATGAAGAAAAAGTTGATTTACATCGGTATTTTTGCTTCTTTGCTCGTTTCTTGTACAGAAAGTCTGGAGGACAAAGCGGCTCGTGAAGCCAAGGAATATACTGAAAAATACTGTCCTACTCCATACGTCAACGACGCCAGGACTGACAGTGCTGCATTTGATAAAACCAAGAAGATGTATACGTACTATATCTCTTTGAGAAACAAGGCAGATAACAAGAAGGCGATTGATGCCAACAAGGATAAACTCCATAAGATTCAGAAGGAAGCCCTGGACAACAACCCTGGTCTGAAGAAATATAAGGAAGAGCATTTCACCTTCCGTTTCGTATATCATTCGGCTAAGAACCCGAAGGAGGTGTTGCTGGATGATACCTTCAAGTATTAGAAAAGGCACGGAGTACTAGTAGTAGAAAAGGCACGGATTACTAGCTAGTAATCCGTGCCTAAAACACTATTAATATCCCATTTCCTGCAAAGCTGTCGCCAACTGGTCTGGACAGCTTGTAGGCTTATTGCCACAAGTGATACCCTTCAGTCGGGCGATGACCTCCTTTGCCTTCATGCCTTTAATCAAAGCACAAACGCCCTTGGTATTGCCATCGCAGCCTCCGATGAACTGGGCATCCTGCACATTTCCATCTTCATCTATACTGATGCAGATGTATTTTGAGCAGGTGTCATGAGTCTGATAAGTTACCTTCTGCAACTTATCCTGTTTGTCTTGCTGCAACATAATGCTTATTCTGCGTCTGCAGGAATTTCTGGCTTCATGTTGGTATATACAGTCTGAACATCGTCAAACTCTTCCAACTTCTCAACCATCTTGTCGATAGTTTCGCGCTCCTCAGGAGTTACATCCTTCAAATCGTTAGGGATGTAAGTGAACTCAGCACCAGTTACCTCGAAACCCTCAGCCTCCAGGTGCTTCTGAATCTCACCGAAGCTTGTAGGAGCACCATAGATTGTGATTTCGTTGTTCTCCTCATCCTCATCAAACTCATCTTCTACGCCGTAGTCAATCAGGTCGAGAATCATCTCATCCATATCTAGACCTTCCTTCTTCTTGAATGTGAACACAGACTTGTGGTCGAAGAGGAAAGACAGAGAACCTGTTGTACCCAAGTTTCCGCTGAACTTGTTGAAGATAGAACGAACGTCAGCAACAGTACGTGTAGTGTTGTCTGTCAGAGTATCAACGAAGACAGCCACTCCGTGAGGGCCATATCCCTCGTATGTTACCTCCTTGTAATCGCTGGTATCCTTGCCACAAGCGTTCTTGATGGCACGAGCGATGTTATCCTTAGGCATGTTCTCACGCTTACAGTTAGCGATGATAGCACGCAATGTTGGGTTGTTCTCTGGTTCTGGACCGCCTGCCTTTACAGCGATAGCAATCTGCTTACCCAACTTAGTAAATGTCTTGGCCATGTGGCCCCATCTTTTCAGCTTTGTAGCTTTACGATATTCAAATGCTCTTCCCATTGGAATAAAATTTTAAATGTTTATCGTTTGTTTATAATATTATCTTAATTCTGCACTGAGCACCTTCTGCATTATCTCAATTCTGCATTGAGCTTGCTTGTAAGGTTGGCAATAAGCTTCTTCATGATAGCATCTATCTGCTTGTCATTCAGAGTCTTCTCCTCATCCTGCAGGATGAAGTTAACGGCATAACTCTTCTTGCCCTCTGGCAAATGCTCACCCTCGTAAACATCGAAGAGAACAACGCTCTTCAGAAGTTTCTTCTCTGTCTGGTGGGCAATCTGCTCAATCTGAGCGAACTCTACATTCTTGTCTACGAGCAATGCAAGGTCGCGGCTCACTGAAGGATACTTGCTGATGTCGGTGTAAGTAAGGTTCACCTTCTTCACTGCCTTCATCAGGTTATCCCAGTGGATATCAGCATAGAATACATCCTGCTCAATATCGAATGCTTTCTTCAACTTCAGGCTCAGGATACCCAGTTCTACCAACACCTTGCCGGCACGGGTCTCGTAACTTACGCCCTTAGAGAAGATGTTATTGTCGCTGTGCTTGATAACCACGTTGTTCTGTGGCATACCCACACGGCGGAGAATATTCTCAACCACAGCCTTCAGCTCGTAGATGCTGCTCTGCTCATCAGCATGAGCCCAACTGCCCTCTACGCGCTTACCGGTGATGAAGAGAGACATGTGTGCCTCCTGAGAGTAAGCCTTGATAGGACTCTCCTCACTCCACTTCTCCTTATTATATATATAGGTGTTACCCACCTCGAAGAACTTCAGGTTCTGGCTCTTATGGTTGATGTTGCGAACCACGCTCTCCAAACCACCGAACAGCATCGTCTGGCGCATCACACCGAGATCAGCACTCAATGGGTTCATCACCTTCACGGTTGTCTCGTTAGGATACTTGTTGAGGTCGAAGTCGGTATAGTAGCTAGCCTTGCTCAGAGAGTTGTTGAGAATCTCCATGAAGCCCTCGCCTACCAGCTGCTCTGCCACGAGGTTCTGGCTGTGATAAGCCTTGTCCTCATCGCCCTGAACAGTCAGGGAGCTCTTCAACTGGGTTGGAATCTCCACATTATTATATCCGTAGATACGGAGAATATCCTCTACTACGTCGCAAGGACGCTGAACGTCTACACGATAAGCAGGAACCAGGAGGTCGATGCCCTCAGCATCCTCCTTCACGATCTTCATCTCGAGAGATGTAGCAATGTTCTTGATGGTCTCAGCACCAATCTCCTTACCGATGAGGCGATGCGCATACTCATAGTTCAGACGAACAGGGAAATCCTGCATTGGCTCTGGATATACATCCTTGATCTGCATGGAAATCTTACCGCCAGCCAACTGCTTACAGAGGATGGCAGCCTGCTTCAAAGCATAAATCTGTCCGTTTGGATCTACGCCACGCTCAAAACGGTAGCTGGCATCTGTGCTCAAACCATGACGGCGAGCGCTCTTGCGGATCCATGTAGGATGGAAGTAAGCACTCTCCAAGACTACATCCTTGGTTGTCTCGTAAGTACCAGAACCCTTACCGCCGAAGATACCGGCGATACACATAGGCTCCTCAGCATTGCAGATGCTCAGGTCGTGCTCACCCAAGGTATGCTCCTCGCCATCGAGAGTAACAAACTTGGTGCCCTCTGGCTGGGTACGAACTACAATCTTATGACCGGTAACCATGTCTGCATCGAAGCAGTGCAATGGCTGGCCGTATGCCATCATGATATAGTTGGTAATATCCACGATATTGTTGATAGGGCGCAAGCCGATGATGTTCAGCTTATCCTGCAACCACTTAGGACTTTCCTTCACCTCACAACCGGTGATGCTTACACAGGCATAACGCTTGCAAGCCTCAGTATTCTGAATTTCGACATCGATAGGAAGATTTTCGTTATCTACAACAAACTCATCGCAAGATGGGCGATGCAAACTTGTCTTGTAACCATTCTGCTTCAACCAGGCATACAGGTCGCGGGCTACACCCCAATGGCCGAGCGCATCAGCACGGTTGGCTGTGATATCAATCTCGATGAGCCAGTCGCTCTCCAGATGGTAATATTCAGCAGCAGGCTGACCTACCGGAGCATCTTCTGGGAGTACGATGATGCCGTCGTGAGAGGTACCTACACCAATCTCATCCTCAGCACAAATCATACCCAAACTCTCTACACCGCGGAGCTTGCTCTTCTTGATGGTAAAACTCTGGTCGCCATCGTAAAGCACGCAGCCCAAATCAGCCACGATAACCTTCTGACCTGCAGCAACGTTAGGAGCACCACAGACAATCTGCTGAGGTTCACCCTTACCCAAGTCAACGGTTGTAACATGGAGGTGATCACTATTAGGATGCTCCTCGCATGTCAATACTTTACCAACATAGAGACCTTTCAGTCCGCCCTTGACAGACTGAACTTCTTCCAAAGCGTCAACTTCGAGTCCGCAAGAGGTCAACGCGTCCGCAGTCTCCTGTGGTGTCAAATCGAAATCGACGTATTCTTTAAGCCATTTGTATGAAACGTTCATTATAATGATTTTTTATTTTATTTCTATTTTGAAAACCCGAAGAAACATCATTCGGGCTATGCATGTTCTAAAACTCTGCAAAAATACAAAAAAAAATGCATATAAACAAATAACATTCGCCATTTTTGCACTATTTAAAATAAATACATGCAAAAATGGCGAATGCCTTGGTTTTTATTCGAAAACTTCGTCGATGCTGCCACCTCCTACTTCCTCAAAGTCATCCTGTTCGGCTGCCTTTCGGGAACAAGGATTGTAGTCTTCCGGCAAATCGAACTTGATAGCAGGACTGATGCCCAGCGACGGGTCGGCATAAACCTTCTTCATGAATATTGCCCAGATAGGCAAAGCCATGGTAGCGCCCTGACCCATACTCATGGAATCGAAGTGGATATCACGCTCCTCACCACCTACCCAGCAGCCACTTACGAGTTGTGGAGTAAAGCCGATAAACCAACCGTCGCTGTTGTTATTGGTAGTACCGGTCTTGGCGCCAATCTGTCCTTCCAGGTTATAACGGTAGCGCAGTCTTCCTGCCGTACCATTATCCACAACGCCCATCAGCATGGTGAGCATCTTCATGGCATTATCGGCACTGATTACCTCGTTCATACGTGGCTGGAAGGTAGCAATCGTATTACCTTCATTATCCTCGATACGGCTCACAAACATTGGAGCAGTACGGATGCCGTGGTTGGCAAATACGGTATAGGCACTCACCATCTCGCTGACACTTACCTCACATGGTCCCAGACAGAGACTCATGGATGCATGGATGTCAGGACTGTTGATGCCGAAGTCGCGCAACATCTGTACGAACTGCTGCGGATTGAGCTTACTCATCAGATAAGCACTCACCCAGTTGCTACTCTGTGCCAATCCCCAACTCAGCGGAACCATCTGTCCGGCACGTGAATGGTTGGCGTTACGAGGCGTCCACGGACGACCAGCCACCATATAGGTCTGCTGACGGTTAGGCGCCAGATCGCAAGGCTGGAAGCCGTTAGACATCGCCAGACTGTAAAGGAATGGCTTGATGGTAGAACCCACCTGCCGGCGTCCCAGACTCACCATATCATACATGAAATGAGTATAATCCAATCCACCCACATACGCCTTCACAGCACCCGTCTTAGGATCCATGCTCATAAAACCGCTACGCAGAAAACTCTTATAATAACGGATAGAATCGAGCGGACTCATCAGCGTATCAATATCACCATGATAGGTAAATACGGTCATCTCCTGCTTCTTGCGGAATGCCGCCTTGATTTCATCCTCAGAATATCCAGCAGCCTTCATCGTACGATAACGCTCACTCTGGGTGATACTGCGGTTCAGTATACTCTTAATCTGTTTCGGTGTCAGCTTATCGCTGTATGGCGAGCTTGGTTTGCGGGCTATCTCTGCACTGAAGCGAGGCTGCAGATAGCGGGCTACATGCTGATACATAGCCTCTTCCGCATACTGCTGTATACGGCTATCGATAGTTGTAAACACCTTCAGTCCATCACTGTATACATTATATGGCGAACCATCCTTCTTATAGTTCTTGTTGCACCATCCATAGAGCGGATCATTCTCCCACTGGATAGAATCCACCGCAAACTGGGCACGGTTCCAGGATGGATAATCACTACGCTCCGGACGCTTAGCCATCATATACTGGCGTAGGAACTCACGCAGATAAGTAGCCGAACCGTCCTTATGGTCGGTACGGTGGAAATTGAGTGTCAGCGGCTCAGCAGCACACTGGCTATATTCGCCCCGGCTCAGATACCCCGCCTTCACCATCTGCGAAAGAACCACATTTCTGCGCTCCCTCGCTCTCTCCGGATAGCGAACCGGATTGAAGAGCGACGGATTCTTGCACAGTCCGATGAGCGTTGCCGACTCACAGAGGGTCAGATTCTTCGGTTCCTTATTAAAATAGGTATTGGCCGCCGTCTTGATTCCTACAGCATTGTGCAGGAAATCAAAGTAATTGAGATAGAGAGCCAGAATCTCCTCTTTGGTATAATAGCGTTCCAGCTTCACCGCAATCACCCACTCTATCGGCTTCTGCAACAATCGTTCCATCGTACTGCCTGCCTTCTCAGAATAAAGCTGCTTGGCGAGCTGCTGCGTGATGGTACTTCCACCACCCGCATTAGTCTGTCCCAGGATACCACGCTTGACGATGGCACGTCCCAGTGCACGGAAGTCGATACCCGAATGTTCATAGAATCGCTCATCCTCAGTAGCCACCAGTGCCTTTATTAAATAAGGTGACATTTTCTTGTAAGGAATCACGATACGGTTCTCCTTGTTCAGGTTCCACGTACCAAGCACCTTGCCATCGGCAGAGTAAACCTGGGTGGCAAATCTGTTGATAGGATTCTGCAGATCCTCGATGTCGGGCATGTAGCCAATCATTCCAAACCAGATGGCAACAAAGGCAAGAATTACCATGAGTATTCCAGTGCCGAAAACAGCCCATAAAATATGTATAAATCGCTTTCTCATCACTATTTCTTTAAATATTTGTGCAAAATTACATAAAAGTTTTGACTTATCACACATAAATCAGATTTTTTATGTAACTTTGTGGGCGATTTTAGAACATTCAATCAAATTTCAAATGGAAAAACATAATTTTGTGACCATTGCAGACCTTTCCAAGGAGAAAATCATGTACCTCCTGGAAATGGCGCAAGAGTTCGAAAAGCACCCGAACAGGGAGTTGTTGAAGGGAAAGGTCGTAGCGACCCTTTTCTTCGAGCCATCTACTCGTACCCAACTCAGTTTCCAAACCGCTGCCAACCGTCTTGGCGCCCGTGTCATTGGTTTCTCTGATGCCAAGACATCCAGTACCACCAAGGGTGAGACCCTCAAGGATACCATCCTGATGGTAAGCAACTATGCCGATGTAATCGCCATGCGCCATTTCATCGAGGGAGCAGCCCAGTATGCCAGTGAGGTAGCACCAGTGCCTATCGTAAATGCAGGCGACGGCGCTCACATGCATCCTTCACAGTGCCTGCTCGACCTCTACTCTATCTACAAGACCCAGGGTACCCTGGAGAACTTGAACATCTATCTTGTGGGTGACCTCAAATATGGCCGCACCGTTCACTCACTTATCACAGCTATGCGCCACTTCAATCCTACCTTCCATTTCATCGCACCTAAGGAACTCGCCATGCCAGAAGAGTATAAACTCTACTGCAAGGAGCACAACATCAAATATGTTGAGCACGAGGACTTTAACGAAGATGTGATTGCAGGTGCCGACATCCTCTACATGACACGTGTACAGAAGGAGCGTTTCAGCGACCTGATGGAGTATGAGCGCGTAAAGAACGTGTATATCCTGAAGCGTGACATGCTCTGCAAGGCGAAGGAAAACATGAAGATCATGCATCCGCTGCCACGCGTGAACGAAATTGCTTACGATGTAGACGATGATCCACATGCATACTATATCCAGCAGGCTCAGAACGGTCTCTATGCACGTGAGGCTATCTTCTGCCACTGCCTCGGCATCTCGCTCGATGATGTGAAGAACGATAAAAGCATAATTGAATAATGTTGAATGTTGAATGTTGAATGTTAAGTTGCCTAACGGACACCTAACATGGCCCTCAAGGGCGCAAGCCTCACTCAACATTCAACACTCAACATTCAACACTCAACACTCAACATTTTAAAAAAAAGAGATGGGAAATAATAAAAGTCAATTAGTGGTTGCGGCTATCGAGAACGGTACCGTAATCGACCACATACCAGCCGAAAAGACCTATCAGGTAGTAAATCTGCTCCAGTTGGAGAAGATGGAGACTCCTGTTACTATCGGCTACAACCTGCCAAGCAAGAAAATTGGCAAGAAGGGCATCATCAAGGTTGCCAACAAGTATTTTACCGATGAGGAAATCAACCGACTCTCTGTCGTTGCTCCTAACATCGGACTGAGTATCATCAAAGACTACGAAATCGTAGAGAAGAAGACCGTCAAGACTCCTGATACATTGAAGGGCATCGTAAAGTGCAACAACCCTAAGTGCATCACCAACAACGAGCCTATGCAGACCCTCTTCCATACCGTAGACAAAGTGCTCGGTATCGTACGTTGCCACTACTGCGACAAAGAGCAGCAATTGGGCAAAGTAGAGCTCTGCAAGTAATAAAAACAGGTAGTTTATTACAAAAAGTAAGCAATATCACTCAAAATGTTACGATTTATTTGGTAGTTTGAGAGATATTGCTTATTTTTGCATCCGATTTCATTAAACATCAACCATAAAAAGTAAAGGGAAATGGTAAAAGACCAAGAGATTTTCGACTTAATCGAAAGAGAACATCAGCGCCAGCTGAAGGGTATGGAGCTTATCGCTTCTGAGAATTTCGTGAGTGACGAGGTGATGAACGCTATGGGTTCTTACCTTACTAACAAGTATGCCGAGGGACTGCCAGGCAAGCGTTATTATGGCGGATGCCAGGTAGTTGACATCGTAGAGAACCTCGCCATCGAGCGTGTAAAGAAGGTGTTCGGTGCTGAGTATGCCAACGTACAGCCTCACTCTGGTGCACAGGCTAACGCTGCTGTTCTGCTTGCCGTATTGAAGCCAGGCGATACCTTCATGGGCTTGAACCTCGACCACGGCGGCCACCTCTCTCATGGTAGCCACGTCAATACATCCGGTATTCTCTACAACCCTATCGGTTACAACCTGAACAAGGAAACAGGCCGTGTAGACTACGACGAGATGGAGAAGCTGGCTCTTGAGCACAAACCAAAACTGATTATCGGTGGTGGTAGCGCTTATAGCCGCGAGTGGGATTATGCCCGCATGCGCAAGATTGCCGATGAGGTAGGCGCTCTCCTCATGATCGATATGGCTCACCCTGCAGGTCTGATTGCAGCCGGTCTACTCGACAACCCATTGAAGTATGCGCACATCGTTACTTCTACTACCCACAAGACACTCCGTGGTCCTCGTGGCGGTATCATTCTGATGGGCAAGGATTTTGACAATCCATGGGGTTTGACTACCAAGAAGGGCGAGGTTAAGAAGATGAGCATGCTCTTGAATTCTGCTGTATTCCCAGGTCAGCAGGGTGGTCCGCTGGAGCACGTCATCGCTGCCAAGGCAGTAGCCTTCAATGAGAATCTGCAGCCTTCATGGAAGGAGTATGCTACTCAGGTAAAGAAGAATGCAGCCGTACTCGCAGATGACCTCATCGGTCGCGGATTCGGTATCGTGAGCGGTGGTACAGACAACCATTCTATGCTCGTAGACCTCCGAAGTAAATATCCAGATCTTACAGGTAAAGTCGCTGAGAATGCGCTGGTTGCAGCCGACATCACAGTCAACAAGAACATGGTTCCATTCGACAGCCGTTCTGCCTTCCAGACATCAGGTATCCGCCTGGGTACAGCAGCCATGACCACACGTGGTGCCAAGGAAGACATGATGCACCTCATTGCCGAACTCATCGAGGAGGTTCTGAATGCTCCTGAGGACGAGAAGGTCATTGCTCGCGTTCGCGAAAAGGTGAATGCTACAATGAAGGATTACCCTCTCTTTGCATACTAATCGTTACGGACAAATATAATTACAAACTGCGGGCCTTCCGTCCGCAGTTTTTTGTTTCATTTAATAAATAATAAAGAAAAGAAAAAATTTATGAAAAAGATGAAAAGCCTACTGCTCATGGCACTTGCGTTGCTCCCTGCGAGCAAAACTTTAGCACAGACCAACGCCCAAGTTTTCTACGACTTCGGCAGTGACCGCAAGTTTGTTACCCTCACACTCGAAATGTTCAAGCAGGACAAATGGGGTAACACTTATTTCTTTGTAGACCACGACTTCAATTACGACAAGATGGACACCAGCAGTCCAAACGTGGCACAGGGTGGTACCTACACAGAGATTTCACGTGCATTGAACTTCTGGCAGAACAGCCCAATGAAGAACTGGAGCCTCCACGTAGAGTATAATGGTGGTATTACCAAGAACTACCCTATCAACAATGCCTGGCTCTTCGGTGTGGAGTATTTCATGCACGACAAGAGTTTCAAGAACACCTTGACACTTCAGGCTCTCTACAAGACTATCCGCAAGACCGACCAGAACGTGCCAATGCAGTTTACTGCTGTTTGGGGATGCAAAGACATCTTTGGATTAAAGGGATTGAACTTTAGCGGTTTCGCAGATTTCTGGTGGGAGGACCACAGTTCTTTCCTGGATAAGGATGGCGACCCGAAGCTCGACAAGGATGGCAACATCGATTACAAAGCTGAGCACACCGTCTTCACCACTGAGCCACAGCTTTGGTACAATGTAGGTCAGCACTTCGGCTGCGAGAACCTGAGCGTAGGTAGCGAGGTAGAAATCAGCCACAACTTCGGCAGCAATGCCGGCTGGATGGTTCGCCCTTGCCTCGGTGTAAAGTGGGACTTCTAATTACGAATTTCTTAGCTGCGGAAAATTTTCAAAAATTCATTTTGAAAATTTTCCGCACTAATTCTTAACCACTTTATATTCTGTTCTTCAACAACTTACGTTACTTTCTTACTGTCAATCCGCCATCAGAAATTCCTCCGATTCCGCCTTTTTTCTTATTGTACTGACGGGTTACGCCGCTCAAGTTAACTCCGCCAACACCCTCGGATGTAGCGTTTACACTTTGGCAGTCAACCTTGGCTTTCACACTGCCCACGCCCTCGTTCTTGATAATCAGGTTGCCACCCTTAAACATTCCCAGATTAACCGAGCCTACGCCCTCGTTATCCAGTTTCACACTTCCCATCTCAATCTTAGAGATTTTCACCGAGCCTACGCCTTCGTTGTCAATGTTCATATCATCTCCAGCCACATCATCGATATTTACCGAGCCAACACCCTCGTTGGTTACCTCCAGTTTGTTGGCAAGAATCTTCCCAATCTTGACAGAGCCTACACCCTCGTTATCGATTTTCAGGCGGTCGCTATTAATCGTCTTGGCATAGAATGAACCCACGCCTTCCTGTGCAATCTTCACCAGGTCAGGACTGGTGATATAAATCTTGAGCCTATTCTTTTCAGAGTTACACGCGGCAGGCACCTTGAGTTTTCCGTTGAGTCCGATCTTCACCTCGCCGTCACGATAAACCACCTTGAGTTTCTCCTTGAGTTTCTGTGCGAACTCAGCATCCTTGATGGCAGAGTAATCCAATCGAACACTGCATTCATCGCCATTGTTCTGGGTATAATAAACGCTGGCAATCACATCCACGTCGATAGCCTTGAAAGGCTTCTCGGTCAAATCATCCTGCGTAAAGTTGAGACTTCCCTTCATTTCACTGGCAGAAGATCCCATACTGCAAGAACTCAAGCCCATTGGGGCAAAGAATAAAGCGGCAGCCACCGCCCAAATACCAAATTTCTTCATACTCATATCTAGTTTTATGTTTCTAAATACGTGATATACCGAATACCATTCTGTTTCGGAATTCTGATGGTTAGACGCAAGAAGATACATAAAGGTTGCAGGATAAGAGAAAAAAATGCAGAAAAAAAAAGTGCAACAGAAAGCTATTCTCACTGGAACAGTCTCCTGTTCTTACTGAAATAGCCTTCGTTAGTCACTGAAATAGTATTGTTTTCCTGGTTTACTGAACGACCGTAGAGAGTGACAACTTCTTTAACTTCCCTTAACTTTCCCAGATACGAAAGTTCAATCAAATATGCGAAACTTCAAGTTTTCTGCGTTAATATTTGTTTAAAAATCAGTTCTTTTTCGGTATTGTTAACTTCTTTTATCTGATAATTGTTTAACACAACATAAGACGGGATATCCTACCCCACTCGCTTTTCAAAGATTTCAGCGGTAAGAAAAGAGAAAAAATGGGACCCTAAAAAAAATGGCACCTCTTTCGGAACCAAAAATAAACGCTTAAAATATGTAAAAACGGGCCAAACTCTTAAAATATGTTTATAAAAAGCGAAAAACACCCTTCACCACCCTTCACCCGTAACTATTTGACACATAAAACGTTAAATAAAAAGGTGAAGGGTGAAGGTTTGAAAACTCTTTTTTATATATACGCGCGGCAAGGGAAAAAATCCGTTTTTTCATTTTTCTGACTTTCCGGTTTTTCCAAAAATCCTAAAAAAAGAATATATATATAAGATTTAAAATATACCCTTCACCCTTCACCACAACACATATCCATCATCGTATTCCCAACATTTGTTTTCCTGGTTTATTCTTCGGAGATATTCTGCTATCTTTCAGAGATATTTTCGTATTCTTCGGAGATATTCTGCTATCTTTCGGAGTAATTTTCGGGTTAATGAGTTCAGAAATAGTTATCGTTTGACAAGCGGAAGAGCCTATTCGTTATTGCCCACAACAAACCAACCTAATGAGTATCAGAACAAAAAGTAGCGAATTAAGTTTATTTAACCTTAGAAAACTACTACTTATGAAATAATTTCATTAAATTTGCAGCGTCTAAGAGCCACTTGTGAGTGTATGCGAAATGATGATAGTCAAACTACCTAAAAAAGCAACGAGCTTGAGGACAAAAATATAAGTAAATGGTATCAAACAAAAACTGAAAGTACAATTTAAACTAAAATAGATATGAAAGTATTCAATTCTAAGCTTGCTGCCATCGGTTTGGCGGCATTCGTATTCGCATCATGTAGCGACAACACAAGTGATCCTACAGGAGGTTCATCTCCAGCTAAGGTAGATGCCACAACTCTCGACCTCACTAACAGTGGGGAGTCTCTGTTTTCTAGCGTCATCAATTACAAGAACACGACAGCTAACGCTCGCAAGTTCTTCGGCACAAGAGCAGCTAATGACGCAAAATTCGCAACTACATTCGACATGCCTGAGCAGAAGAATACCGATACCCAGATTTATGGCAAGCGCAACCTGGATGGTGGCAGATACTATCTGAAGGAATCTGCTGGTGAGTGTGACTTCTCAAAAAACACTATCAAGAATGCAACTATCTTCGTAAATGGAGATGCAAAATTAATATATTCTGCAAATACTTTCGAAAACGCAACAATCGTTGTAAAGAAGGGCGGTTCCCTGATTTTCAAAGGCACTGGTTCAATGATCAAGCAGGGAGTTACTGTCTATAACGAACTTGGTTATGTCAAGACTGAAGACCCTGCAGCAGACATCGTCATCGAAGGTAATCTGTATTCATCTTGGCGAGGTATTACCAGTGGTCTTGATGAAAATGACAACGCTGTTGAAAAGAAGGAACTCAAGTCCGGTTTAGGACAGCTTACAGCAGACAAGACAAGTCCTACACAGAAAATCACCTTCATGACTGGTTCAAAGGCATGTATCATCGGTTCTATCCGTGGTACAGAAGTAAACGTTGAAGAAGGTGCCAACATATACGCATCAGCTCACGTTTGGAATGCTACTACTGTTAACATCAATGGTAACCTGCAAATCGGCGGTTTCCTGAAGACAGCAGATCTGAACCTCAACACAAATGGTTATCTGAAGGCTGGCGACAAGAGTGCCATCAAGGTTACCAATATATTGACCATGAATGCCGGTTCACAGATTGATGCTAACTACATCAATGTTACCTTGAACGAAAAGGATACCCACAAGAAGGTAACTAAGGTAGGTGAAGCACAGCTCATCCTGAAGGGTGCCTGCAAGATCAACATTGCGGACAAGGGCGTTATCAATGTTAACAAGCTTATCTCTTATAACGATGCAAAAGGCCAAATCAGCCTGGAAAAAGCTGGCGGTTTAGCTATTTTAAAGGCAGACGAGTTCCACAACGATGGTGCAGAAAACATCCAGGCATTCGATACTCCTGCAGAAGGTGCTACCTTCCTGTTCCAGTTCACAAAATGCTTTAATGGCGAGAACCAGCTTCCTACAGCAGAGGATCTTGACATCGCAGCATCATACCTCGACTATGACAAAGCTACCACAGGTGATTTTGTTAAGTTGAAAGATGCTGATAACAAGCAATATGGTTATGAATTGACTGCAACAACAGAGAACTTGAGCAACAAACCAAAACTGGATTTGTTTTCTGCAGCTGGAGTTACAGAGAATACCCTCTCTGCAACATCTATCCAGGCTGCTAACGACAAGTTGTATGTTACATACCACACCCAGGGCAATGATAAGAGTCATATGGGAGGCGGATTGGAAGTTGCTCATATCGACGGTAAGAACCTTATTCTCGATCAGGCTGTTTCAGCTCAGGGAGGATTGGATGTAAACTATGGCATGATTGACGGCAACCGCTTCTACGTTGCTGCTACATCTTACAAGGAAGGTGCTTTCTTGGGTTATGCTAATCTGTCAAATGGTCAGTTGAGCGACACCAAGCTTGTTACCTACCCTATCGACAAGACAAATCCAAACAATGGCATTGATGCCAATAGTGTAGTCAAGTATAAAGACAACTTCGTTTTGGCAACAAACAAGGGTTATCAGGTTTACAACTCTACATTCACCCTGCGTACTCCACACCTCACAACAAATGACGTGAAGTTCGTAGCTGTTGGCAATGACAAACTCTATGGTTTGGAGGCAAATGGTACAACTACAGGTACTGTCAACATCTTTAACAACATCAATCTGGAAAATCCTCAGAGCTATACCACAGAAGGTAAAGTGGGTGTTGTTGATGGTAAAAACACCATCGCTGTAGATGGTACAAACCTTTACGTATGCCAGGGTGACGGCGGTCTTGTACGTTACGATGCACAGGGTAACGGAACAGTTCTGTTCGATGCTCCTGCTGGAAGCAAAGACCACAAGATTATCGGTCGCGTAAACGGTGTTGCAGTAGATTCAAAATACATTTACGTAGCATGTGGCGGTTACGGTCTCGTTGTATTGGACAAGACCAAGGCTAAGGGTGAGAACGTTGTAGCCCGTCGCCGTGCATTCTATGATGGCAAGGAGAGCTACAACTCAGCTAACTATGTAACCCTTTACAAGGATTATATCTGTGTAGCTTATGGCCGCAGCCGCGTTCAGATTTTCAAGTTGGTAAATACTAAGTAATCAACTAAATAAATCTGTTCTCCCGCACCTTAACCAACAGGTGTGGGAGAACAAACCTTTAAAGGCTAGAACAATAGCAAAAAGGTGAAAGCTAATTTATACACAAAAACGACAAAAGAAAGATTAACATGAAACATCATTTTACAAAACTTGTTACTTTCTCTTTCGCAGCAATGCTCCTGGCATCTTGTAGCGATTCTAATGACAACCCTTTCGTTCCAAACCCTGGTGAAGTCACAAAAAACATAATAGGTGAAGAAGTGACATCCATCACCGACCCTCAGGAATTAGCAGGTAGCGTTATCAACTACAAAGCGAAAGCTACAACAAGAGCTGCAGGCGCAACTACAGCCAATCTGAGCGACGTTTATGAAATGCCTAGCCTGCCTAGCCATAACGGAGCTATCGAAATCAAAAACAACGATGGATGTAAGGGACTGGATGGTACCAAGACCTACATCATCAAGAAAGGTACAAAAATAAGCAGTGAGCTCAACATGAACGGAGCCACTCTGTTTATCGAAGGCGAACTGACTACAAAAAATCTATGGAATAATTCAGCCTGGATAAACAATGCCGCACAAAAAGGAAAAATCTACATCCTCGAAGGAGGAACATTACATATAGACAACAATAACACTGCTCTTTTCAATAATACAGGAGTATATTGCTACAATTATGGTGGAACTCTGAAAAAAGAGGGCAGCAACATGTATCTGGAACAAGGAGATGCCTACTTTACTACCGGAAACATTGAAGTAAAAAATGAGCTAAAAGTTAAAGGATTGCTTTATGTGGGCGGCGATGCCACAGTAGGTAAACTGTCAACTGAGTCTGATGCCAAAATCAATATACAAGGCAATCTTCTTGGTACAGAAAAGCAGGATTTGTCCGTAGATGGATGCATCCTGAACATCAACGGAAAAGCAAAAGTCAACAAGCTGACAATTCAAGGTTCTACTCCAAAACTTTATGCTTGTTCATTTGAAGTGACAGACAAGATGGTTCTCAATTCAAATGGCGCTGAAGCGCACATCAACAATCTGAAGACAGGAGCTATCGACCAGTGTGCAGGAAGTAACATTTATCTGGTTAACAACAGCGTCATCGACTGTAAGGGTACTTACAAGAATGACAACAATGGCAACGACAGTAGAGTCATTCTTCAAGGAGACAATGCAAATGCCATCTTCAGAGCAGCAGAGGTGAAATACAACGGAAATAATGATGCCGGCAATATTCTTATTGCTCCGGGAACCTACGCATATTTCTCAACCTGCTATATCTTCCGAGCTAGCGGAAACGGAGGCGTTATCTATATGGACTGCGATAAGTTTACCAACAATGGAAATTCGGCAAATTATACTTATGCTCCAGGTCTTTCAGACAATACAAAGAGATATGATATGTATAATGACCCTGTTGTCAAAACATCATGTGACGGTACGACACCAGCCCCTACACCAACTCCAAACCCTGAACCAGGCAAGAAGATTGATGTGATTTCCGTGATTGATTATACAAATCATACTCACGACATCTCTGCAACATGTATTCAGCCATATAATGGCAAATTATACATGTCGTACCACACCAATGAAGAGAACCAGGCAGATCCAAGCAAGAAGACTGGAGGTTGTATCGAAGTGTTTAAAACAGAAAACAACCAGACTACCATGTTGCAGTATCTGCAAGATAAGAAGGAACTCTACGACTTCAACCACCTTATGGTGGACGGCAAAGATGCTACAAAGTACGTATATATTGCCGGTCACTCAACCAATGGCGGTATGATGGGTAGAATCGCTTTGGATAGCAACGGACTTCTCAACACAGAAGTTACGGACATCGACGAGACTACTACGTTAAACCCTCTCACCATCGTAGATTGGGAACATACAGGTTTGGCAAAATCAGACGAGAACTGCATCGTAAGAGACGGAAACAAACTGATGGTGGCAACTACCAGAGGATACGGAGTATATGATGCAAACACGCTGGATTTAATCGGCAAGAAAGAAACGCCAGGCAAGGCCAAGCACATCGCACTGAACAACCAGTATATTGTTACACTCCACTACAACAACGAAGTAGAAAGTGACGATGAGGCTGTAAGTGGTACACTACAGGTCTTCCCATTAGGTGCCGACATTCTTACAGCAACACCAGCAAAAACCATCAATGTAAGCAGCATAGCTCCTAACGACGGTAAGAACACTATAGCTATCGATGGTAACCACATCTACGTTTGCCGAAGTGCCAAGGGATTGTCTTGCTACGATCTTACCACAGGTAAGGAAGTATGGAACTGGGGAGCTCCGCTCACTGCCAACACCAAGGTTCCACAGGGATATGCAAATGGTGTAACATACGATGCCAATTACATCTACCTGGCTTGCGGAAGTTATGGACTGGTAGTTCTTGACAAGAACAAAATGGAAGACGGCAAACCTGTAAAGGTTGTCAAAAAAAGAGCAGAAGCAGGAATGTCTGCCAACTATGTCACACTGGATGGAGGTTATATCTATGTGGCATATGGTAAGAGCCGACTCCGTGTCATGAAGCTCATTGATGGTGCCGCATCTGGAAATGATACCAATTATGGCACAAAGTAAGTGATTTATCAAATATAAGAAACACCAGATGAATGCAGCTGCAAAAGCTCGCAGCTGCATTCATAGTGTTTAATAACTCATTATGAAGCGAAAAATAATACTATACTCAACTACAGCTCTGCTACTTCTCATGGCAGCACAAAGCGCTATGGCTCAGACGAAAGGCAAAAAGCCGAAAAGTTTCAGCCCTAAGATGCTCGTATATGAGAATCTGAAGAACGATAATGTACTGAGACACTTCAAACAGCGCTTCGCACAACTCGACACTCTCATCAAAAACCCTATATGGGTGAAAGCTCCAGTCATACAGCTGGGACTCAATAATCAGCATCACGCTGATATCAATAAGACCGACTCTCTGTTCTGGTCGAAAACTGCACATGAGCACTTAGCGCTCAACAGACACAACGGTCTGGAAGTGACCGGACAGATTTATGCCCGACCTGACGCGTACTTCGATTCTGATGAAGACGACGCAAAAGAGGTATCAAAATATAAGATGAAGGTTCAAGCCGAACTGGGATGGAACATCATCAACTCGAAGTTCTACCAAGGCAAGGAGAAAAGAACTAAGATTGCTCTTGCCAATGAACTCGACCGCTTGCAAATAAAAAAGCGCCAAACTGCAGACATATATGAAAAGGCAGCCGATGAGCTGACCGAACAATATAATTTCTATATCGGTACTGTCATAGCACACAGACTGGACAACCTCGACATCATGAACGAAGCGTACCAGTATATGCTGGAAAAAGACCGAATCAGCAACGACAAGATGCTGAAAGTGATGAACGATAAGTTGGAGGCTGAATACGATATCTCCGTGCTCTGTACAGACAGAGATATCAGCAACAAGCCTATCTACCGCATCAAACCAACCAAGATTGTGGTAGACACCACAGCCCTCTGGAACCATCTGAACCAGGAAAGTCTGGATGCACGCATCATGATGGTGAAAGAACAGATTGCTGACAACGACAGCAAGCTGACCAACTATTTAAGCACTACCCGATTCACACCATTCGCAAGATGGTCGAGTTACTGGCAGAGCAACAACAAGATTTCGAACAATGCCGACGTGGGCGTGAGATTCACCATTCCTATCTGGAACGAAACTTCACGGAAACGGCAGGCTCTGGAGACCCAGAAGGAAATCATACGCAGCAGCCGCGATACCGACGTGAAGGAAATAAAACAATCGGTAGGCATCCTGCTCAAGAAGATAGACAACCTGAACAAGGCTATAGCAACAGAGGCTTTCCATATAGACCAGACCGGCAAATATATCGAAATGCGGCGGTTTGCCTACAAGAACCAGAAACAGGGATACAACTATCTGATGCGTATGGACGAATATACGGGACTCCTGGAAAGTATGGAGCGTATGTACAAACTGATGCAGAACCGAGCCCTCGCTATCATCAATATCGAGAAAGCCGTGAGCATCTATAACAACAATAATATCTTCAAAGAAATAGAACTTTGAATGTAAGGAAACTAGAATATGAATGAATTCCAATATAATGGCACGCCACAAGAACAGGCGATGGCAGACTTGCTGAAGTCGCAGAGTCACCGCCTTGCCAGACAGCAGATCATCTTTGCCCTGATCTTCCTGCTGGTTATCGTGCTTGCCGCCTACTATATTGTCACTCGTATGATATGGGCAACCTTCGACGGTTATATAACCCTCGATGAAAACCATATCAGTGCCGTTGACGACATCTATATCCTTAAGGTGAACAAAGAAATGGGTGAAGTGGTGCATAAGGGAGATACGCTCTACTCTTATGTACTGCTAGGTAACATTGTGAACCAATACGACCCGAACATTCTGCCTTCAGCCGTAAAGGAGACTCACGACATGGAGGTACAGGCTAAACTCGCCCAGCAGGAGATTCCGGTGCTGCGCACCCGACTTGCAGAACTGAGAAAACAGAAAGCCTCTGAAAGTTCGGACATCTACTACGGTCTTACCGACAACACCAAGCGAAACGCACTGGATGCTGAGATAGCCGAGGTAGAAGAGGAATTGAGAAAGCAGGCTAACAAGGTGGAAATCTACGCACAGGCTAAGAACACCACCTATAACTTCATGAGCCGCAGAGGAGCCGGCAGAGCAAATGCTTCCATGCCTTACTCCAACACTAGCATCTACAACCCGGGACTTATACACTACTGCTGTGCACCAGCCGATGCTTACATCTCAAAAATCAATGTGAGCGACAAAACCCTGGTGTTCAAAAGCGAGGAGGTGATGGTTATCCAGCATACCGACTATGCAGACTGCCATCTGGGCGTAATCGCATACGTACCAAATGACATGGTAAAGTATATGGAAAGCCCTGACGATGCAGACATCATCATCAACAAAGACCTGGAACTGCAGGCTAAGTTGCAGATGGTAGGTCTGAGAGTAGAGGAAATACCAAAGCATCTGCAGAGTAACTTCTCGCATGATGCCAACGCAGTGGTTGCCGTCTTCACCCTGAACCCTAACCAGAGAGTTCCGGCATGGGTAATGAGCAACAGACTGCCGGTAAGAGTAAGAGTGAACAAGATAGGTGCCATGCTCGATCCGAAGCCGCTGCCGATGTATACCATTCCAGTAGGCAAGAACGAAAACGTGAAGCGAAGCAACATGATTTCGAGCGACACCAATAATCATCAAGATAAAACGAAATAAAGAATGATTGGACTTAGAAGAAACAAACGTGGAGATATGGTGCTCACCATCGATAGCTATATAGATATCGACTCGACACCGGACATCCAGCCCGACTACTTCGATTGTATTTACATCAATACGAAGAGTGAGCGTGCGTTCCATGCTATACTGTATGGAGCCAGTCCAATCTTATCGTGGAAATGTAGCTACAAACCGATATTCGTCAATACGGCGTTATCGGGAAAGGAACAGATCATCGACTATATCATCGATGCCTATGTGAGCGACATGAACAATGAAAAGGTATACGAGATTATTGACAGAATCAAGATGGAAAGACAGAAGTTTGGTGTAAAAAGCGAAACAAGCCGTCCTACACAGCCTAACCAGCTCTTTGCCAATATTCTGAGATACCTGCTCTCAAGAGACCAGCGAATCATGGGACACCGACTGCTGGAGAAATCGTCTTTGGGATATATCAACCCAATCTTCGAGCACTATCACAGTATGGGTCTCTTCCATCTCAACGAGATGTTCATGTTCATCGACTCTATGGTGGAGTTTGGTTCACTGCGCATTCACCGCTTCCTGCTCAAGGAGCACCTCTGTCCTAAGTGCAACCACTCTCACCTGCTCTATACGGAGTGCTGTCCGAAGTGCGGAAGTTCGAACCTGAAGATACAGAATATCATCCACCACTTCAGTTGCGCCAACGTATCGCCAGAGAGCAGCTACAATGTGGGCGGTATGCTCATCTGTCCGAAGTGTCACAAGAAACTGCGCCACATCGGTGTTGACTATGACAGACCAGCCGTGGTATATACCTGCAACGACTGCGAGAACTCGTTTACCTCGCCTATCACCAAATCAACCTGCTGCTACTGCCAGAGCACCTATCCGGTAAACGCCCTGGTGCCACGAGACGTAGTGGACTACGAGATAACGGAAGAAGGAATCAGAGCACTGAACAGTGGCAATATCATGTTCAATAACATGGCGAACATCTATGATAACTTCATGGAATATTACCTGCTGATAAACCGACTGCGACGCCAGCTGATGGAAACCTACCGCAAGGATGAACTCTCGGTCATGGTAGGCAAGATATGGATTATAGATGATAACAAGGATACCGTAAAGATAAAGGAAAGCATACAGGGCAAGCTCTGTAGAATCTTCTCCAATCACAAGGTGTCTTACAACAACAATATCTTCTACGTATCCTCTACCCTCTATGAGCAGGGAGAAACGGTGGAAGAGGCTCAGCAGAAATTGAGCAAGGAGATGTCGGTAGCCATCAGAAAGGTGGCCGACTCGATAGAACCGGACGAGATTATCTGCAGCATGCTGGAAACCAAGACGAAGACCATCGCCAACAACTATGACGAGTTCTTCAACAAACTGCAATATGTGGATATGACTCCAGACGACTACTGCCACTACTCAGAGGAACCTCTGATGAAGGAAGAAGAGAAAGAGGTGAAGCCGCAGGAAGAGCTGCTTGATACGGAGCCGAAGGAAGATGAAAACGACAAGATACAGAAGCGCATCGTGCTCTACAAGAAACTCGTTGCCATCCTTGTCACCATCGCAGGTATACTCATAATCATGGCCCTCTTGGCGCTCACCGTGCTGAGATGAGCCATCAAGAAGAAAGGGAAAAGCGTATGTTTAGCATAGCAGAACATCTGAACGATTTCTTCGACTGGATCAGCACGCTATCGTTTAGCAGTATCGTGAATACCTACTGGTTCCTCTTCTTCATCGAGATGCCAAGATATTACATACTGGAATATCTCGTGATAGGAAACCGACTGATGAAGAGAAACCGGATAGATAAAGAGAAAGAATATGCCAAGTTCTTCCTGTACCGCGAGAATCCACTAGTAAGCATCCTCGTACCGGGAAAGAACGAAGGCAAGCATATATTCAAAATGGTGAACTCACTGGCAGAGCAAACCTACCGGAACTACGAAATCATAGTGGTAGACGACGGAAGCAATGATGACACCAAACTGATTTGCAACGACCTCTACCGGGCTGGGTACATCACCCACTATCTGAGGTTGGAAACAAGAGGCGGTAAAGCTGCAGCCAGCAACTATGGAGCCCAGATGGCAAGAGGAAAATATATCGTATGTCTGGATGCCGACTCTTCTCTAGACCGTGATGCACTGGAGAAGATTCTACTCCCCTTCTACATCGACGGAATGGTAAAGGGCGTAGGAGGATGTGTGAAAGTGCGCAACTACAAGGAAACCATCTGCTCATCGCTGCAGGCATTCGAATATCTGAAGCGAATACAGGTGGGACGCATCGTAACCAGCGAACTGGGTATCTACCACATCATTTCGGGAGCATTCGGAGCCTTCGAAAGAAAGACGCTGAAAGAAATAGGCTACTGGGATATCGGACCGGGACTGGATGGTGACCTGACACAGAAGATCCGCAAAGCCGGATATAAAGTGAAATTTGCTGAAGATGCCATCTGCATGACCAATGTACCTACCAAATGGTATAAGTTGTATCATCAGCGCATCAGATGGTCGCGCTCGCTCGTGAGATTCCGTCTACGTAAGCATGCCGACATTCTGTTGCCTACAAAGAACTGGAGTATCCTTAACTGGTTATCTAATATGGAGAGTGTGGTTTTCGACTGCTTCCTCAATTTTCTGTGGTTGTGGTATATCATCAAGCTCGCCATCACGTTTAACACGCACATCATTGAAGTGCTGGCACTGGGCTACTTCATCAGGGTATGCTTCTCGCAGCTTGCCTTCATCTTGGTGCTGATGGTTTCAGAAAGAAAGAAAGATGTATGGTTCCTTTACAGATACCTGCCACTGATGTCACCTTATACAGGTTATTTCCTGCGTATCGCCCGTCTGTCGGCTCATCTGCAAGAGCTCTTCTTCCGCCGTTCATACAAGGACGCCTGGAATCCTGAGAAGACTTCACGCTATGCTCAGCTTGAAGGAATCTAAAAGATCCGAGTTACTTGCCGTAACGTACATACAGAAGGGAACTCCCAATAAAAGAAACAACATTATAAAACATAAACAGAATATAGTATATGATAAACAAGTCTTTTGAGTTTAAGATTGGAATAATAGGATTGGGGTATGTTGGTACTCCACTAGCATGCTTATTCTCAAAGAAATACGATACATGGGGTTATGACATCAAAGCTGAGAAGGTAGACAAGTTAGCCAAAAGTACAATGACAGACAACAAACCTGTATGCAAGGCATTGAAACAGGGATTGAAACTGACCAGCAACATTGATGCCCTGAAGAAGTGTAACGTGTATATCATCGCAGTACCAACACCGGTGAACAAATCGAACAAACCAGACATCAGCTGCGTGCGCAATGCTACAGCTGAGGTTGGCAGGATTCTGAAAGAAGGTGATATCGTGGTATACGAAAGTACCGTTTACCCAGGTCTGACTGAAGAGGTCTGCGCTCCATTACTGGCATCTACATCAGGATTGAAATTGAACCAGAGTTTCTTTGTAGGCTTCTCGCCAGAGCGCATCAACCCGGGCGATACAGTTCATACCATCGAGAACATCGTGAAGGTTACCAGCGGTTCTACACCCGAAGCAGCAGCTATCATCGACAGCCTCTATGCTTCAGTACTTACCCATGGCACCTACAAGGCGAAGAGTATCAGAATAGCAGAGGCATGTAAACTGATGGAGAACTGCCAGAGAGACGTGCAGATAGCCTTCTTCAATGAGATGGAAAAGATTTTCGACAAGATGAACATCAACATTGAAGACGTAACGGCGGCAGCAAGCACAAAATGGAATTTCATACCTGCTACTCCAGGACTCGTTGGCGGCCACTGCATCGCGGTAGACCCATACTACCTGATTAACAAGGCACAGGAGGTTGACGTGGTACCATCGCTGCTCTCTACAGCCCGCGAGGTTAACGAGCAGATGGCGGTATGGATGGCAGGAAAGATAAAGAATGCATCTGAAAGCAGAAAGTTCAAGGCTCCGGAGACTAACGTGCTGATTCTCGGCTTCTCGTTCAAGCCAGACAGCGATGATATCAGAAACACAAAAGTAGCCGATCTCTATATCAACCTGGTAGGAGCAGGTTACAAAACCACACTCTACGATCCATTGGTAGATGTAGAGGAAGTAAAAGAAGAATATAACATCAAGGTGACAGATGATCCTAAAGTTCTGGAAAAAGAGTATCAGATTGTGGTAATCGGTACTCATCACAAGATGTTCGACAGTATCGACATGAACAATCTAATCACTGATAAAGGATTCATGTGCGACATCTACGGCATTCACAAGCCGAGAAACTAGATCTTCAAGATCGGAAAGAACCTACATAAAATAGACCAGTGAAAAATGGAAAAGAACAAAGTGCTAATCGTCGATGATATTTCAGAAAATATTAAAACTATTTCTGAAATGATAAAGGACTTTGACATCGACGTGAAAACTGCAAATGGCGGAAAAGAAGCCATTGACCTGATTGACTCATTCAAGCCGGACGTGATACTGCTCGACTTGATGATGCCACATGTAAATGGGTGGGACGTAATAGACCATGTACGCTCTAAATACTCGAAAAACGAAATGGCCATCATCGTGGTTTCCCTGTTAAGCAACAAGGATAATATTGATGAGTGCTATGAGCTTGGAGTAAACGACTACATCACAAAGCCTATCATCAAAGCCCGTCTCACCAGCTCGCTAGATGCTCATCTAAGCAGTCTTGCAAGAGGCTAAAGTGCCTCTTGCAAGATTACTTCTGCATGAGCTATGCGATCACTAGTAGGAGGATCTATGCCTTCCAGCGGGTAGGCAATACCTAGTTTCTCATACTTGTAGATACCCATCGTATGATAGGGTAAGACATCTATACGCTCAATGTTTGAGAGTGTAGAAAGAAAATCGCGCAACTGATAGAGGTATTCATCCTTGTCGGTAATACCTGGAATCAGGACGTGACGAATCCATACTGGTTTGTGTATCTCGCTTAAATAACGTGCACAATCCAGTATGTTTACATTAGAATGGCGGGTGAGTTTACGATGCTCTTCATCGTTGATATGCTTGATATCAAGAAGAACAGTATCTGTGACGGCCATCAGACGCTCGAATTTATCGAAGAAAGCACCCTCTTTCCTAAATGGTTGCGCTGATGTATCAAGACAAGTGTTGATGCCACGCTGATGGGCTTTCTCGAAAAGTTCGATGAGAAAGTCTATCTGCATCAGGGCTTCTCCACCACTTACAGTAATACCGCCCTTGTCACCCCAATAACTCTTGAATCGCTCTGCCTTATCCAGCAGGTCATCGGCACTCCATTCCTCTCCTACTCCCGTCTTCCATGAATCCGGGTTATGGCAGAACTGGCAGCGCATCGGACACCCCTGCAGGAAAATCAAAAATCTGATGCCTGGTCCATCTACAGAACCAAAGCTCTCTATGCTGTGAACAAATCCTTTCATGCGCCGACTTTCTTTTCTTGGTAATTATCCCAAAGAATAAAAGCAAGCCCAGGAACGACTATAAGAGCAGTGACGACACCCAAAAAATCAACTAAATCCATAATTATTTTATCTTTTTGAAAAATGCCCGCTAAATATCCTCGGACAGAAAATCTAGCGGGCAATATTTATTCTTCTAATTGATTAGAGTCTCTCGTGAGCCTGACGAGCGATTACGTCGAGCTGCTGCTCACGTGTCAAGTCGATGAACTTAACAGCGTAACCACTTACACGGATAGTGAAGTTCTGGTATTCTTCCTTCTCTGGGTGCTCCATCGCATCCTTGAGCTTGTCGATACCGAATACGTTCACGTTCAGGTGGTGAGACCCCTGGTTGAAGTAACCATCCAATACACCTACCAATGTCTGGGCACGCTCCTCATCGTTGTGACCGAGAGCACCTGGACTGATGGTCTGAGTATTAGAGATACCATCGAGAGCATACTCGTATGGCAACTTAGCTACTGAGTTCAATGAAGCCAAAAGACCGTTCTTCTCTGCACCGTAAGATGGGTTAGCACCTGGAGCCAATGGAGCACCGGCTGGACGACCATCAGGCATGTTGCTGGTGTACTTACCGTATACTACATTTGATGTGATAGTCAGGATAGATGTAGTAGGCTCAGAATTGCGGTATGTATGATGCTTCTTGATCATGTTCATGAAGGTCTTGAGCAACCATACTGCAATCTCATCAGCACGCTCATCATCGTTACCGTAACGTGGGAAGTCACCCTCGGTCTTGAAGCTGAGAGGGAAACCGGTCTCATCACGGACGATGTTTACCTTGGCATACTTGATAGCTGAGATAGAGTCAACTACGTGACTGAAACCAGCGATACCTGTAGCGAAAGTACGACGAACATCTGTATCGATGAGCGCCAACTCTGCTGCCTCGTAGAAGTACTTATCGTGCATGTAGTGGATGAGGTTCAATGTCTTCACATAAACGCCAGCCAACCAGTCCATCATATCCATGAAACGTGGCATGAACTCCTCGTATGTCAACACATCACCCTCAACGGCGCGATACTTAGGACCGCACTGCTCGCGTGTCTTTGAATCAACACCGCCAGATACAGCGTAGGTCAAGCACTTAGCCAAGTTGGCACGTGCACCGAAGAACTGCATCTCCTTACCTGTCTGTGTAGCAGATACACAGCAGCAGATGCTATAGTCGTCACCCCAAACTGGACGCATTACGTCATCGTTCTCATACTGGATAGAGCTTGTCTTTACAGAGATGAGAGAAGCATAGTGCTTGAATGCCTTTGGCAAGCGAGAGCTATAGAGTACAGTGAGGTTTGGCTCTGGTGAAGGACCCATGTTCTCCAATGTATGGAGGAAACGGTAATCGTTCTTGGTAACCATTGAGCGGCCATCCTGACCCATACCACCTACTTCGAGAGTAGCCCAAACTGGGTCGCCGGTGAAGAGCTCGTTGTAAGAAGGAATACGGGCGAACTTAACCATACGGAACTTCATGACCAAGTGGTCGATGAGCTCCTGAGCCTCATCCTCGGTAAGAGAACCCTCGTTCAAGTCGCGCTGGATATAGATATCGAGGAAGGTAGAGATACGACCTACAGACATCGCAGCACCATTCTGAGTCTTCACAGCTCCGAGGTAACCGAAGTACAACCACTGAACAGCCTCACGAGCGTTCTTAGCTGGCTGGCTGATATCGTAGCCATACAACTGAGCCATCTCCTTCAAGCCCTTGAGCGCCTTGATCTGCATAGCAACCTCTTCACGAAGACGGATAACGTCGTCGATCATCTCACGGTCGCCCATGTTAGCGAGGTCGTTCTTCTTCTCCTCGATGAGGAAGTCAATACCATAGAGCGCTACACGACGGTAGTCACCTACGATACGTCCACGACCATAAGTATCAGGAAGACCGGTAAGAATGTGGTTATGGCGAACGAGCTTCATCTCTGGAGTATAAGCATCGAATACGCCATCATTATGAGTTTTGCAATACTTGTGGAAGATTTCGTGGAGCTTCTCTGATGGCTGATAGCCATATGTTGTACAAGCCTGCTCCGCCATCTTGATACCACCGTAAGGCATGAAGGCACGCTTCAGAGGTTTATCAGTCTGAAGACCTACCACTTTCTCCAAATCCTTTGTACCTTCACCGATATAAGCAGCACCATAAGCTGTCAATCCTGAAACGATTTCTGTTTCCATATCAAGCACACCACCCTTGGCGCGCTCCTCCTTCTGGAGTTCCTTCAACATACCCCAAAGGGTGTTAGTTGCCTGAGTTGGTTCTGCAAGGAACGACTCATCGCCGTCATAACAAGTGTAGTTGTTCTGAATGAAATCACGAAGATTCACTTCACTCTGCCACATGTTTCCTTTGAAACCTCTCCATTCTGTTTTCATCATTTTAATACCTTTTTTATAAAGTTAATAATTATATATTTTGCACACACTATCTATTTTGAGTTGGTTTTACACCTATTATATATAGTAAAATAAAAAAGCCCGAACACGTTTGTGCCCGGGTTTTTAAGCACCTTTATCTGAAGGTGCGTATATCATGATGTTATCGCTCTTGCCGACAGCATCTGTTTTTCCTATATTTTCTAAGTTAATTCCCACTATTAATTTCATGTCTTTTAAATTCATTATTTGTAATTGGCTTGCAACAGTTTTGCAATGCGGATGCAAAGTTACAACAATAAAATGAGAAAAGAGAAGAAAACCAGAACTTTCTTCTCTTTTCTATGCAAAATCATCATTTATGAGTATCATTCTACTGATTCTCAAAATAATGATTGAGATTTTCCATGAATAATCCGAAACACTTGTCATGAATCTGACGTGTCATGGTAACAGGGTTCTCCGCATTCAGGATGGTACCGCTCATTGCCACACCGATGCCCAATTCTGCAAGCGGATCTATATCGTCTGGGGTCAAACCTCCGATGGCTACCATAGGTAGAGAGATTTTATTCTCCCTCATCTGCTCAATAATCTGGCGATAACCTTCTATACCCAACACCGGAGAGAGTTTCTCCTTGGTAGTAGTATAGCGGAACGGACCACAACCGATATAGTCAGCCCCCTGTTCATGCAAACGGCGAATATCATCAAATGTATTGGCTGTTCCTCCGATAATGAATTCATCACCCAGGAGCTTACGGGCCTCATCAACCGGCATATCATTCTTTCCAAGATGCACACCATCTATCTGTAACTTCTTCACCAGTTCTACACGGTCGTCGAGAATAAAGGTTGCACCGGCACCCTCGCAAGCCAACTTCAACTTACGGGCTATAGGCTCAACCTCTTCATCGGTAGCACCTTTCATGCGAAGCTGAACCCAATCACATCCTCCGATAAGTGCAAGATAGGCACCTTCGAGATAAGAGAAGCGCTCGTTCTGATGCGTGATAAACTGAAAGCTCGTCTGAAAATGAGCTAATGCTAAAGACTTGTTCATACGTACTATAAAATATAAATTCGCTTGCAAAGGTACTACATTCACACGACAAAATCCTACAATTTACCTTTTTTAAACTTCGTCATTTGGAAATGGGCGGTCTGCCTTGGTGGCTTTTAAAGAAGAAGGATATTTTATTTTGTTTTTTTATACATTCCTATGCATTTATATGAATTCTTTTCCGTACCTTTGCACTCAAAATACAAAACATTACTTTTTATGTTGACAGATATTGAAATAGCTAAATCAGTAAAAATGCGCCCTATCAATGAAGTGGCAGCAGAACTTGGAATCCATGAAGACCAAGTGGAAAACTACGGCCGTTACATCGCTAAGATTACTACGGACAAGATTGACACCAACAAGTTTAAGAATCACCATCTCATCCTTGTGACAGCTATCAGCCCTACAAAGGCTGGTAATGGTAAGACTACGGTATCTGTAGGTCTCGCATTGGGCATGCAGAAGATTGGCAAGAAGTCAGTCGTAGCCTTGCGCGAACCATCTCTCGGTCCATGCTTTGGCATGAAGGGTGGCGCAGCAGGTGGCGGTTATGCCCAGCTCGTACCAATGGATAAGATCAACCTCCACTTCACCGGCGATTTCCATGCCATCACAGAGGCCAACAACATGATCTCTGCCCTTCTGGACAATTACCGTTTCCAGCACGAGGCAGAGGGTTTCAAGTTGAAGAAGATTCTCTGGCGCCGCGTGATGGACGTAAACGACCGTGGTCTCCGCCGCATCATCACCGGTATAGGAGATAAGAACGGCATCGAGACAGAGACAGGCTTCGATATCACTCCTGCTTCTGAAATCATGGCTATCATGTGTTTCGCAACAAGCATCGATGATCTTCGTCGCCGTATAGATAATATCCTTCTGGGCATCACCGAGGACGACAAGCCATTTACCGTAAAGGATATGGGTGTAGGTGGCAGTATCGTAGCTCTCCTTCTCGATGCTTTGAAACCAAATCTGGTTCAGACAACAGAGGGTACACCGGCATTTGTTCATTGCGGTCCTTTTGCCAACATTGCTCATGGCTGCAATTCCGTCATGGCTACAGCTGCTGCTCTTGAGTATGGCGACTATGCTATTACAGAGGCAGGATTCGGTGCAGATCTCGGTGCAGAGAAATTCTATGACATCAAATGCCGCAAGACAGGTTTGCAACCAGACCTCACCGTTCTCGTTGTTACCCTCCAGGCATTGAAGATGCATGGTGGTGTAGCTCTGGAAGATATCAAGAAGCCAAACATCGCAGGAATGGAAGCCGGTTACTGGAACCTCGACAAGCACGTAAAGAACCTGCAGAGCTTTGGTCAGACTGTAGTGATTGCATTCAACAAGTTTGCAACCGATACAGATGAAGAAATTGAAGTATTGCGCAAGCATTGCGAGGAGATGGGTTGCGGTTTCGCCGTAAACAGCGCCTTTGCCGAAGGCGGAAACGGTGCCATTGAACTTGCCAACCTCGTAGTGAAGACCATTGATGAGCGTCCATCAGCCCCTCTCTATTTTGCTTACGATGATAACGATAGCGTTGAGGAGAAGATAGAAAAGGTTTCATTCAATCTTTACGGAGCAGGCAGCGTGACATTGAGCGATTCTGCCAAGGCGATGATTGAAGAGATCAAGAAGCTGGGTGCTGAAAAGTTCCCTATCTGTATTGCCAAGACTCAGTACAGTTTCTCTACCGATGCCAAGGCATACGGTCCTACAGAAGGTTTCGAACTCCACGTTCGCGACATCACCGTAAATATGGGTGCCGAGATGGTTGTAGTCATCGCTGGTCCTATCATGCGTATGCCGGGCTTACCAAAGAGCCCACAGGCTGAGCGCATTGATGTAGTAAACGGTGAGATTACAGGTCTTTCTTAAGCACTACAGATTTCACAGATTCTTATAAAAAAAGCCCAGGGCGTGATGTCCTGGGCTTTTTCATTTATCTCATACTGAATTCGCAACCACAATATAACTGATTATAGAATTCATTGATTCTCAAGAGTTCACCTCGGCGATTCTGCAAACCGCCCTTCCGCCAATTCATATCCCACCATTCTACATCAGGATAAGCCTCAACGGCAAGATGACCGGCAGTATCTATCTGCCTGATATTCTTCCAGCGCGAAGATGCCAACGTGGTAGTAAGAAGGTGAAATCCATGCTCCTGCGCATACTTGGCTGCATGAGAGAGGCGGAACTGAAAGCAGACAGAACAACGGCTGCCACGTTCGGGCTCATCCTCTAAACCCTTGATAACAGAAAGCCATTCATGATGATCATACTCATCCTCTACATAAGGTACATTCTGGGCTTCCAGAAATCGTTTCAGTTCATGTTTGCGTACATCATACTCCTGCTGAGGATAGATATTGCTGTTACTGAAATATACAGTAGGCTTCATACCATTACGAAGCATACATTCTACGATAGCCGCCGAACAAGGTGCACAACAGGCATGCAACAAGACAGCCTGACCTTCAGCCTTGCTTCCATCCGGGAGAGTAATTTTTACGTATTTATATTGTTCTTCTACAGGAATTTTCATTGTTTTCAATGTTAAATGTAAAATTAAAATGTGAACAGCTACTTCTGATGTGAAGTATTTTCGCCTTGCTTCAAAAAAACAAATGGAGTACAATCTCACGACACCCCCCATTTGCCCAAATATATGCGAAAACTAGTGCAAAGGTACAACATTTATTCGAACCACCAAATTTTTAACACGTTTTTTTCATCACAATGGTTCAAACAGCTAACATTTAACTGTATTTTAACACTTAAACACCAGTTTTGTTATCTTTAAGAACTATAAATCACGTTTCAGCGTGATAACTGTCAGTTCAGGCCATGCGCCTAGGCGGAAAGGGAAAGAACCACCAATACCCGATGATACATAGAGCATCTGCTCACCAATGCGATAAGCACCGCCCCACTCTTTGAAAGCCATGCGGGCAGGCGTCCATTTACCTATTTTCAACTGTCCGGCATGCGTATGTCCCGCCAAAGTAAGTTGTATCTTCTTACCAACTACTTCTCTGCGCCAATGGTGAGGATCATGACTCAAGAGGATTTTAAACATATCTGGATTCAACCCCTTCATCGCTTTCTTCAGATTACTGCGATTGGTGAAAGGAGGCTGACCGGGATTCTCTACGCCTATTACAGCGATAGATGCCATACCATGACTCACCACATGATGTTCGTTCATCAGCTGATGCCACCCCAGACTTTCCTGATAACCATAGAGCATACGGCGGTTTCTCTTCAAAGCGCCAATAGAATGATTGTTGCCATATTCACAATAATCATGATTTCCCCAGATAGAATAGATGCCATCTGACGCATGAAGCTGCCCAAGGGTATCCAGATAAGGCTCCACTTCGCTGGCTTGGTTATTGACCAGATCGCCCGTAAAGAGAATCATATCGGGTTCTTCATTGTTGGTCGCATCCACCACCTTCTGCACGAAATCATTGCCGGGAGGAAACGAACCGAGATGAAAGTCGGTAATCTGTACCAGACGGTAACCATCAAAATAAGGTGGCAAATCGGGCGAGGTAAAGGTAATATGTTTCAGTTCCAACCGCTTCCAACCCTCTATAAAGCCGAAGGCAAACCACCCCATTACACCCAAAGCAGGAATCAGAGCAAAGAACCAAGGAAGAAATGCATCGAACAGGATGAAGACAACCTTAGGGAATGCCGAGAAAAGTATGGTAGTAAAGAGTACACGGACTGACAACTTATGAAAGAACCCCATCTGCAACCCCACTTCGGCAAGAACAAGTAACAACGAGGGAACCCACCATAAGATGGCTAGCAGCAAAGGCCACTTACTCACCCCGATATGCCAAAGCCAGAAGTCGGGCAGGAATGCCAGAACCGACATGACTACTATATAGAATATGGATCTTAATACCTTTTTTAATACCTTCTTCATTGTTTTTCTTTATAACTGGGTACAAAGGTACGATAATTCATAGACAATACAAAATAAATTTAAATATATTTTCAATGTTTTGTTATTTGAGAAGATTGCAGTATCTTTGCATAAGATTTGCTGCACTCGGCAATCTGAAAGTAAACTTTCATTGCACTCGATTGCAAAATCTTTGCAAAAGAAAATAATAATAAAATGGCACGACGACTAAGAAAAAAACGCATAGCAATCATATTGCTTACCTTTACAGCAATCGTAGGATGGACTACACACAGCTGTGTATCTCGCTGTACATCAGCATCAGACAAGAACAAGGCGGCAGATTCGCTCCCTAAGGTTCATATCAACGATTCCATCTCAAATGCCCTGACAGAGGGGAAGGAATATCATGAGATGGACTCGGTAATAGAAAGGTATCTCAAGAGATGGGAAATCAATGGAGCCCAACTCGTCATCACCCGCAACGACTCGCTACTCTATGCCCGCGGATTCGGAATGGCGGATAAGGAGCGAGGCATCAGAATGGAGCCTAACATGCTGATGCGTTTCGCCTCGGTATCGAAACTGATTACAGCAGTAGGTATCATGAAGTTGCAGGAGATGAAGAAACTCAAGCTGAACGAGAAGGTGTTTGGCGAAAAGGGAATCCTGCGCGATACCGTTTACAACAACAGCATCAAGGACAAGCGATATTACGACATCACCGTAGAACAGTTGCTGCGCCATCAGGCTGGTTTCAACAATTATGCCGGCGACCCGGTATCTTCCACCCGCTACATCATGATGCAGAACCATCTCAAAACGCCACCTGATCACCCTACCCTGCTCAAGATTCTCTTGAAGCGCCACTTGGGTTATACTCCTGGCGAAGGCAAATGCTACAGTAATCTGGGCTACATGATTCTCTCCATGATTATAGAAAAGAAGAGCGGAATGAAATATGAAAACTTCATGCAGAAGTATGTGCTCCAGCCTGCCGGATGCTACGACATGCACATTGCCGGCACTTACTTAAAGGACCGCCGCCCTAACGAGACGAAGTACTACATGCACCAGGGCAGCATCCCTGTGTATGAATACAACAACAGCGGCAGACTGGTAGAGAAATGCTATGGAGATACCGACCTTCCACGTCTCTCGGGTGCAGGTGCCTGGTGTGGTTCGACTGCAGAGTTGAGCCGCTTTATTGCCAGCATCGATGGTTTGCCACATGTCAAGGATATCCTCAGCAAAAAGAGTATTGAGTTTATGACGCGGGAGCAGGCTGACCACCAATACTCTATCGGCTGGAACTATACACCAAAGAGCAACAAACCATGGATTCGTACAGGTTCGCTGGCTGGCACATCAGCCATCGTCTTAAAATATCCGGATAACCAATGCTGGATTCTCATCACGAACACATCCACCTGGAAGGGCCACGGTTTCTCTAACGATACTATGGCTTTCTTCGAGAAACTGAGAAAGAAATATATGGCAAACATGCCAAAGAAAGACTTGTTCTTATAAAACCAGAAAGAGGGTGAATCATAAGTAAATGATTCACCCTCTTTTTATATTAATGATATGTTGTCTGAAAAGATAATTATACCTTAGAATGTATACTTCAAACCAACCTGGCCACGCCAGCGGCTGTAGTATGAGCTAGGATACTTGAGAGGCATATCTGATGGGTTAGCGAACTGGAATACACCATCACCCTTGTACGTGATAGGAGAAATAATCTCGCTGTTATAACCACTACTGAAGGTGCGGCCCCAATCCTTATTCAAGAGGTTAGCCACGTTCAGGATATCCAAAGTAAGTTCCAAAGCATGTACATACTTACCTGTACGGATGCCAAACTTCTGCCCGAAGTGGAAGTCGAAATGACTCTCGAATGGCAAGTTATCACCATAACGCTCGAAGTACTCACCACGATGATCCTTCACATAACGAGTAGTAGCAAGCCACTGCTTCAAATTAGCACGCTGCTGCTCAGCAGTATAAGCATCAGTACCCAAGAACTGCATTTGGTCTACCTGCGCATCTGTAGGGATGAAAATCAAGTCATTTCCTGGTCCGTTATCTCCGTTGACATCTCCACTATAAACGAGAGAGTAAGGAGAACCGCTCTGACCCTGGTAGATAAGACCTACTGTAGTGGTAAACAACTTGTTGGTTCCCCAGTTGAAGTGATAGAAAGCAGAAGCCTTCACTGTATGAGGCACATTATAACCACTATTAGCCAACTCTGCGTTGTTTGAGAAGCGATAAGTATGAGTATTACGCCAGTTGCTCTGAGCAACAGATGCGGTCATACTGCTTACAGACTCTGAGTGAGTGAATGTATAAGATGCATTCAGATCAAGACCGAACGCAAAGTGCTTAGCTGCAGACAAAGACAGGCTGTAGCTGTAGCCCTTGCTGGTATTATACATTGCATAGATGTTGGTATACGACTTAGCATCTGCCACCTTTGTATAAAGAGGACGGTTATCCCAGTTCATGTAAGAGGTCTGAGACAAGGTCTTACCCGACTCCTCATAAGCCAAGTTCTTGTAATAAACATCATTCAGACTCTTGCTGAAGATACCCTCAGCAGTCCAGTCGATACCCAGGAGATTGAAATCGAAACCAAGGTTAACACGCATAGTCTGAGTGAACTTGAAGTTTTTATCAAATACATTGATTTCCTGACTACCCGTAGCCTTCAGATTATTTGCATTCAGAGTCTGCTTGTTAGGATCCATGATGAGCTGCACAACAGAATTATTTTTTGCAGAATAAGAAGATGTCTGCACACCAGTATTCGTAAAGTTGTTGCTCAACCAGACGAAAGGAATACGACCAGTGAATACACCGATACCTCCACGAAGGATATATTTGCGGTTCTTCTCAATGTCCCAACGGAAACCTACACGAGGGCTCCACATAGGCGTACTGGAAAGTTTCTGATTGGTCTTGAAACCATATCCCTTAGCTGCTGCCCACTCATTGAACGTAGCATTCTCGGCTGGAGTATCAAAGAACAGAGGCATATCCATACGGAGACCATAGGTAAGCTGGAAACTGTCAGTTACATCCCACTTGTCCTGTACATAGAAGCCCAGCTGAGCTGCACTAAACTCAGGTGCCCATCGAGGATTACCGGTCACCTCAACATTAGCCTGCTTGAAGTAGAAGTTCTTGATATACTTACCATCACCTCCCAAGCCATCAGCTCCACAACCATTATAATATTTCAGGAAATCGTCTGGAGTATCAAAATAATAGCATCCATAGAGATTCTGGATGAAGAGATTAGAGAACTTATAAAGCTCGTTATGTGTACCGAATGTCAGCGTATGATTACCCTTGAACCATGTAAAGTTATCTTCGAGCGTATAGATATCCTGATTCAATCCATTAGCCATAGAAGAATATTCATTACCGATATTCACGGTACCATTTCCTACCTTGTAAATAGTGATAGATGGAGCTGGCTGACCAGAAGTACGCTCTTCACGAACACGAACGTAAGATACACGTGCCTCATTGCTCAGGTTTGGAGAGATGCGGCTCTGCAACTCTGCTGAGAAAGAATGAGTCTTAGATTTGAAATCATACAAGTGGTCTGTAGTATTCAATGTAGCAATACCACCCAGACCAAGCGTCTGCTTGGCATCTACATAGCTCCAACGAACAGAGAACTTATTGAACTCGTTGATATTCCAATCCAACTTCAAACCAGTTTTCTGGCTCTTCACGTTCTTATCCTTATCTGCCCATGAAGTTGCATAATCATAACCCTGACGGTTAGCCAAGTCATAAATCTTAGACATCAAGTCCTTAGCTAAATCCGGATTAAACTTAACATCTGGAGAATCGATGGTATACTGAGTTGGGTACGACTTTTCTGAATTCTCATAGTTTGCGAAGAAGAAGAGTTTGTTCTTGATGATTGGACCACCGAGCGTAAATCCGAACAAAGTTTCCTTCTCATCATCATAAGGCTGAGCATAGGTACCGTCCATATTCTTATAATGACGACCTACCAAATCCTGGTTGTTCCCATAGAAATAGCCACTTCCATGGAATTCATTGGTACCGCTCTTGGTTACCGCGTTGATGGCACCACCGGTAAAACCACCCTGGCGAACATCGAAAGGAGCGATATTTACCTGAATCTGGTCAATAGTCTCCATAGAAACAGGCTGAGAACCTGCCTGACCACCATTACTGCCATTAGCAGTAAGACCGAACACGTCGTTATTCATCACACCATCAATCTGGAATGAATTATAACGGTTGTTCATACCGGCAAATGACATAGAACCAGACTGTCCGTTTGTAGTAAGCTGTGGATTCAGGCGAGCCACATCCGCAATACTGTGCGAGATAGAAGGCATATCAGCTATCTGCTGAGCATTGATACTCATGGCCGCACCGGTCTTCGTACCATTCAGACCAGCCTTACCCGAAACAACAACCTCCTGAAGCTGCTTGGCATCTTCCTGAAGAGAGCAAGAGAGATTTTGGCTTTCACCCAAGTTCAGACTGACATTGTTGAAAACCTTGTCCTTATATCCGATATAAGAGATACTTACCTTGTAAGGACCACCTGGACGCATACCCTGAATAGTATAGCGACCATCTACATTTGTTACAGCACGATACACAGTACCAGATGGCTGGTGTGTAGCAGTAACTGTAGCACCAATAACGGTTTCGTCATTGGAAGAAATCTTACCACTAATGCCCGAAGTGGTAATCTGTGCCATTGCCGAAGTCACCACGAAGACGAGCAAAGCCAGAAGTAGTTGCAATCTTTTCTGCATGTTGTTTAAATTCTTTTGTGAATAAATAAAGAGAGAACCGCGCACCTCGTACCGTGTGCATTCACTCTTATAAACAAATATGTTGCAAATATAAACATTATTTTTGAAACAACAAGCAAAAAACAGAGAAAAATGATAGAATATACCAAAAAGATGCAAATAAACGAAAAAAAAGATGCACTTCCCTCGAGAAAGAGAAGTGCATCACGATAGAATTATACGAATGGGAACTCTTCCCATGCATCAAACTTATTTCAACAAGTCTTTGACCTCTGACAAATTTCCATCATTGGCAGCAGGTTTGATTGAAAGGAGATAATTAAGCAAAGGATAAACATCTACGTTTTTAAAGACTTTATCCTTAACATATCCTTTTTTAAAATCAGGGCCAGCTGCACGGAATAAGACATGCATATCGCTATAAGTTGGATCAAAGCCATGATTTCCGGCTAAGACCTCATCCTTATCACTGGGTACCCAACCTATGTCTGTAGTAACAACAATGTCGGCAATGTTCTCATTTGTACCATAATTTAAATAGGCAGGCATTTCTGATTTACGCCATGCTCTAATATGAGGTACCTTAGAAAGAGCTTTCAGTATTTTATTTTCACATCCCTTATTGGTATATATCATCGTAGGGAATCCCATTGCTATGTTTTTGTACCAAGACTTATCCAAATAATGGGCAAAATTAATGATACGTTCATTCGAGTTACGGTCCATACCATGGTCTGCTGTCACAATCAGGTTCACATTTTTACCATCAGGCATTTTCTGGATATCTTTCCATAACTGTCCGAGAAGGCAATCTAAGGTCTCTACTTGCATACGGGTTTGCCTACTCTCAGGACCATAAGTATGACCTGAATGGTCAGGCTCGTCAAAATAAGCCATAATAAGCTGCGGGCGTTTATCTTCTGGCATTTTGAGCATACGCTCTATTTCTGCTATTCGCTCAACATAAGTCAGCAACGGCTTCTGCTCATAATTATAATAGATATCAGGATAAGTACCCTGTATGGCTACATCTGAGCCTGGCCAATAAACCACACCTACCCGCTTACCCTGACGCTTGGCGGTAATCCAAACAGGCTCGCCTCCCCAGAAGCGGGGATCCATTTTTGTTGTCTTATCACCTAAGCTGAACACTAGTCCACTCTTTTTATCAAGAAATTTATTGGCTATAATTCCATGATGATCAGGAACCAAGCCCGTTGCCAGCGTATAATGGTTAGGGAACGTAACAGATGGAAACGAAGGCTGCATAATAGCTTTTACTCCATCCTGTGCCAAATTGTCAAGAAAAGGCGTATCATACATCTCGGGATAATCCCAACGGCATCCGTCTAAGGAAATTATCACGGTTCGATGTTCCTGTGCCAGACTTACAGAAAAGGGAGCCAGGAAAGAAATCAATAATAATAATATTTTTTTCATCATAATCAGTTTTATTTGAAACCAAAGAGGGGATGTGCTGCCAAACAGAAGCACATCCCCTAAATATAACTGTACTTATGGACTAATACTTAGAATGTATACTTCAAACCAAGCTGACCACGCCAGCGGCTATAATAGTCGTCATAAGAACGCATTTCATAATTACCTGGGTGCAGGAACTGGAACTGTCCGTTACCACTATAGGTAACAGGAGAGTAATATTTAGCTGTACCAGTTGATGTATAGCGTCCCCATTTCTTATTGAACATGTTACCCACATTCAACACATCGAATGACAATTCTACAGAATGAACTTGAGCACCAACCTTGAACTTATAGGTCTGAGCAAGATGGAAATCGAAGTGACTCTCGAATGGCAAGTTATCAGCATAACGCTTGAAGTATTCACCACGATGCTTGCTCATATAGCCATCATTGGCAATCCACTCTCTGAAGTTTTCCTTCTGCTCTTCAGCAGTATAGTTCTTGTTAGCCTTAAACTGCATCTTATCAATCTGCTCATCTGTTGGGATAAACATCAAATCGTTACCATTAGAACCATCCTGGTTCAAATCACCATAATAGTACAAACTATAAGGTGAACCAGAAGTACCTGTATAGATAAGACCTACTGTAGTATTCCAGTGCTCGGCGTAATCCTTATGATAGAAGGCAGAAGCCTTGATCTGGTGAGGCACATTGAATGCTGTGAAACCGAGCTCAGGAGAGTTTGGATTCTGATATGTATAATTGTAATTATAGTTTGACTGAGCTACAGAAGATGTACCGCAGTTAACAGACTTTGAGCGTGAATAAGTGTAAGATGCTGCCAGATCCAAACCAAAGTCAAAGCGCTTAACAGCAGACAAAGACAGATTGTAACTATAACCTCTGCTAGTATTATCCAGCATATATACATTAGTAAACTTCTTCAAGTTAGCATCTTCTGTACTTGTAATCTTTGCGAACATCGGACGATTGTCAAAAGACAAAGACTCATAGGTCTCACCCAATGTCTTACCAGCCTCAGTACGGGTCAAATCCTTATAATAAATATCGTTTAAGTTCTTTGATAAGACACCTTCCAAAGTGAAGTCAATACCAGCCAATGTAAAATCAAGAGCAAGGTCAAGACGCAAGTTCTGAGTAAACTTGAAGTCCTTATCGAATACATTAATAGCCTGATTAGATGTACCCAACTTTTCTGTATTCTCACTCTGCTTGTAAGGATCAACAATAAGACTTACGTCACTGAGTTTACCCGTATTCTGCTTACCATCCTTAAGACCAGAAGAACCATAAACATTATATACAGAAGTCTGGATACCGGTATTTGTAAAGTTATTGCTCAACCATACGAATGGGATACGACCGGTAAAGATACCTGCACCACCACGAAGAATCATATTATGCTCCTTTTCGATATTCCAACGGAAGCCGACACGTGGAGACCACATTGGGGTGCTGCTCAACTTATGGTTGGTAACAACATTCCATCCCTGCTTGGCAGCAGAAGCATTGAACTCAGCATTCTCTGTAGGAGTATCAAAGAACAATGGGATATCCATACGCAAGCCATATGTCAACTCAAAATTAGGAGTAACATTAAACTTATCCTGTGCATAGAAACCAATCTGACCAGCAGCAAACTCTGGAGCCCAGCGAGGGTCACCTGTTACGGCTACATTGGCTGCACAGAAACGGTACTGGTTCAATGTGTTGTAGTATGTAATTTTACCTGTTTTTGAATCAACAGACTGAGCAACTGTCTGTCCATTAGCAAACATTTTGAAATCATCAAAATTGTTGAAATAATAAGTACCATAATTATCCTGGATAAAGAGGTTCTTAAACTTGTAGTACTCTCCATGAGTACCGAAAGTCAGTGTATGATTGTTCACATACCAGTTCAAATTATCTGTAAAGGTGATGATATCCTGATTCAAAGAGTTTGCTGTAGAAGAACGCTCTGTACCGAGACAGAGAGTACCACCACCCACATTCTTAATCTGAATCATTGGCGCAATACCCTTAGGATCACGATGATCTCTTACAGATACATAAGAAGCCTGGAACTGATTATTTATCTTCTCGCTGAAAGAGCTGTTCAATTCTGCAGTAAAAGTATTTGTCTTTGAGATGAAATCATACTGATAATCAGAAGCATTCAGATAGCCAGCTGTACTGTTGCTATTCAACTGCTTAGCATTAACCATACGCCATCCGAAGGTAGCCTTGTGCTTATCGTTAATATTCCAGTCGAGTTTGATACCAGCCTTGTCGCTCTTAGTATAATTCTTAGGGTTATTATATGAAGCATTGTAACCCTTTTCCTTCAGGATAGAAAGCACTTCATCGGCAATATTAAAGCCTTCTGTTCCTAACTTTGAAGTCTCAGAACCATAACCATAGTTATTTGGATATTCCTTGTTTGACTTCTCGTAGTTTGCAAAGAAGAACAACTTGTTCTTGATGATAGGACCACCGAGAGTTACACCATAACGATAGTCTGTTTCATCATCATACTTCTGGCTATCCTTGCCATTCATCAAAGTATACTTAGAACCAATCAAGTCTTTGTTCAACCAGTTACCATATACAGATCCGTGGAAGGTATTGGTACCCGACTTAGTGATGGCATTGATGGCACCACCTGTAAAACCAGACTGACGAACATCAAAAGGAGCCACGCTCACCTGTACCTGATCAATAGTCTCTGTAGAAATAGGCTGAGAACCAGCCTGACCACCATTCTGGCCATTAGAAGTAAGACCGAAAACATCGTTGTTTACGGCACCATCAACCTGGAAGCTGTTATAACGGTTATTAACACCAGCAAAAGACATTGCTCCAGACTGAGAAACACTTACCATAGGATTCATGCGGGTGATATCACCGATACTATGACTGATAGAAGGCATATTGGCAATATCCTTGGCACTATAGCTGGTTGCCGCACCAGTCTTGCTGGCATCCAAGCCCAACTTACCCTTAACAACCACTTCACCTAAAGCATGTGCATCCTCTTCCAACTGAGTTGAAAGGTCTGACATTTCACCAAGTTTGAGTGTTACATTCTTGATTTCCTTGGTTTTGTAACCAATGTAGGAAATCTCTACCGTGTAAGGACCACCAGCGCGCATACCCTGAATAGTAAAGCGACCTACGCTGTTAGTCACAGAACGATAAACAGCACCTGTTGGTACGTGGGTAACAGTAATAGTTGCACCTATTACATCTTCACCATTAGCTTTAATCAAACCTTTGACGCCAGATGTAGTAATCTGTGCAATGGCTGTGGAAACCATAAAGGACAACAAAGCCACAAATAAAAAAAATCTTTTCTGCATACCTTAAAATAAATAATTAAATAATACGGGATATAACCCCCTCTTATATTGTTATCGGTTGCAAAAGTAATAAAAAAATTGCTTTTATTTGTTACAAAAGCATGAAAAATAGTGTTTTATAACACAAAAAAAATCTGCGTTAAGCAAATAACGCAGATTTCCTTTAATTTGTTATTTATAACGGGGGTTTGCTTATAGTTTTTTCGGGGCTAAAAGCGGGGGACTGAGCTTTTATGACAGGCGATGGAATCGCCTGGAACGGAGGCTAGGCGCTCTTACTCCTTTCGCTGCCAGATGCTCATTACCTTGCGACGGATAGCTACGATGTTCAGGATAGATACTATCAGGAACAGGAGCAGACCTAGGGCGATGGCTGGGAGCATGGTGCCCTCGTCGATATCAGGGAAGAGGGTTTCGATGAAGCCCATGTAGTAATCGCGAAGGAAGAAGAGGATGATCCACGCGATGATGAGTACCACGATGTTTAGCGCAATGGTGAGCACCTGATATGGCTTTGCTACATTGTTCGGACTGTAACCTATCAGAAGAAGATTCTCCAACTTAGAAGAATTCTTCTGAACCAGCAGATAGATGCTGAGCATCAGAATGTAGAAGCTCAAAACGGAGATAACCAAACCGATAATCATCACCATCGATACCATCATGCGGAGGAAATAGGTAGTCTTCTCAGCATCCAGCTTGTCTGTCTCTACCTCATAACCGTTATCATCCAGGTATTTGGTGATGTTCTCGTCTCCCGGGTTTCCTACCTCTACGATGAGACGGTTAGGATCGCTCTTCTGGTTTGGAGCGAATTCCTGGTTACTCCAGTCCATGAATGCCTGAGGAACGAGGATGGTATTGAGTCGCGAAGAGAAACCGATAACCTTTCCCTTGAACTGCTCTTTCTTGCCACCAGCCTGAATCTGGATATTGAAATCAATCATGCCCATCAGTCCATCGCTGATTTTAGGGAGCGAATGACTCTGGGCGAAACCGAAGTTATACATATTAATATAGGTACGCGGGAGGATGATTGGCACCTCCTGAGTTCCCGGCGTATATTTCCAGTCCTTGAGCGGCACATCAACAAAACCGTCAGGCACACTCTCGAAAAAGAGTTCGCTGTTTAGAACGTTCACGCCGTTTACACCCATCTGGGCATCTACTTTATATTCAGTAGAGGTGAATTTTCCTATCTTCTTTACAAACTTCTGGTCTCCGATTTCATCGATTTCAGAACCCGAGAAGGTATTGGAACGGCCGCTGATGGTATTTCCCATACCTATCTTCTTGCTCATGATGAGGTAGTCGGCTTTCATGAAACTGTCTTGCTGAGTGAAGACAGGCAGCACGTCTTTATAAAACTGAAAGCCGAAAAGAACGATGAGCATACCGAAGAGATTGGCGAAGGCAAAGCCCGCAAACTGAGGTATGCTGATATGCTGACGCAATAATTTCCAAACCAGATTCATTTTTTTAATGTTAAGTGTTGAATGTTAAATGTTAAATTACAACTTAAATGTATGCTCGTAGGGCAAGTCCATGTGCTTACCGATACTGGTTACGATGACGCCAGCCCCCTGCTCCTTCGCTTCGGTCATCATGATATCTGCCATGATGCGCGAATTGTTGTCGTCGAGGTGACTGATAGGCTCATCAGCCAGAATGAAGTCAAAAGGCTGACAGAGCGCACGCATCATTGCCACACGCTGCTGCTGTCCGAACGACATTCTGCCGATTTTGGCATCTACCTTATCAGCAATACCGAGCATATCAAACCATTTCAGTATCTGCTCACGCGTCTTGAATCCGGTTATCTTGTTCTTGATTTCTACATTCTCCAGGGCAGTAAGCTCAGGGAAGAGACGGAGTTCCTGAAAGAGATGGCTGATGTGACGCTTGCGCATCTCTACCCAGTCTTTCACCTTATAGTTGGCGGTAACATCATTGTCGAACATCACGCTTCCGCTGTAGTCGTGACGATAGCCGAGCACATAGCTGCAGAAAGTACTCTTTCCGCTGCCACTCTCTGCCTCGATAAGATAAAGATGACCTTTCTCGAAGGTAACATCCTGCTTCCATATCTCCGAATCCAGGTCGTTGCGCTGGGCAAAAACCTGTGGGAGAACGGAATGAAGCTGAATCTTTTCCACTTTTTTATGTTTAATGTTTAATCTTTTACCTTTAAAATTAGGATTTTTTGGGGGGACTAGCGATAGAATCGCTAGGAACGGGGGCGCAGAGAGAGGGAGGGGGTAAGGTTCTTTTTACCTTTTTACCCTTTTACCTTTTTACCTTTAAAGTATAGACCACCGAAGTAAGATTTCCGAAGACTGGGGTGAGCAGACCGGTTACGGTAGAGATGGCATCATCCTTGCCCGAGCCGTCACTATCAGAACTCTTGGCGAGATTGATGACCATTGCCAGTTTCTGACCGACGATGAGCTTCTGAATCTTTGCATCTATCGGATGATTACTTGGTTTCACGGCATATTGCGCCATCAGCTGGTCGCTTCCGCTAAAGAACTGCTTGTCATCCGTCACACCGAAATAGAACGAGGTTTTGCCGTCGGTATAGAAGTAAGCATTCTTTCCCCAATTGGCTATCTTCGCACCAGCCGGACATGAAGTTTTCCAATAATCAACATCGCCCAGCCACTTGGCATGCGATAGTTTAGCAGCCATCGTCATCTGCATATTGTTATCCGTAAGCGAAGGCATCACGATAGCCATATCCCCATCCACACTACGGATGATATTATCCATATCGATAGCCTGGTTGATACCCATCAGGAGGGTCTGAAGGCTGCGGTTGCTCTGCATCATCGGCAGGAACTGCTCGCCCTTTACGTTCATGAAGATACCCGCCAGGGCATCAGCAGGCATCGACTTAACGTAGCTGCCTTTAATCGGACGATAGGTTTGAGCCGCCTTCTTCAGGGCCTCATCTATTTCTTTATTAAAGGAGAAGGTTTCTCCCTTCACCTGCAGGATACCGTCTTTCACGTCCATCTCAGCAGCAATCACTACCTGCGAAGGGTCGGTATCTTTAGGCGTGCCAAGGGTAAATGGAGCAACGAACTTCTCCGGCAGCGCCTGAGCCTGAGCCACCATAGCCATAGGCGAAGTGATGTTTTCCAGACGTTCAAACATAGGCGATGCGGTAATACCTTCGTCCTCATCAGCCTTCAGATATTTCACCATCTGCTGCTGGAGTTGGGCCTGCGCATCGGCTACAACCGGTCCCATAACGAGGAGTGCCTGATCAGAAAAGCCGACCAGCCACGAATTTTTCAATACGGAGAAATGAAAGCCTTTGCGCTCCTTCACCTCTGTAGCGATATGCTGTTTGGCAAGCGAAGCAAGCCAGTCTTCTACATCGCCCTCATCGCTCACCTTGGCACAAAGTCCGAGGTTGCCATCAGCACTCTCAAAGAGGAATATCTTCTCTGAGATGTCGATGCCACACTTCGATGCATCCTCAACGTGCAGCAGAGACTTGAGCATTCCCGCCTTGTCTTCATCGCTCTTGCCGGATGCCATCTGCTGCATATCAACAGAGATGAGCGCAGTACTTTTCTTTGGAATGGCATTGAGATAGTCAGTGCCCGAGCATGAGCTCAGCAATCCCAATACGACAGCCAAGCACATGAACATCAAACTCTTATACAATCTTTTCATCACACTAGTAAATATTATAAAGCTCTTGCCAGATGGCACATGTTGACAGCCACCAATCCTGCTGTTTCCGTACGGAGGCGACTGGTGCCAAGCGAAACACTCTCATATCCGTTTTCCAGGGCCAGTCTCACCTCATCGATAGAGAAATCGCCCTCAGGCCCTACCAGCACGGTGATGTCATCGGCACCCTCCTGGGCTGCTCCGGCAGAATCATCAGCTGGGCATGACTTGGAAATCTCGGCAAAAAAGTCTTTCTTTTCTATCTCCTCATAACAATGACAGATAAACTTTCTGCCATTGCGGGGAGTAGTAATAAAATCTTTAAAGTTCTGCAGTTCGTTGACTACAGGTTTCCAAGCCTTATGGCTCTGCTTGACGGCAGAAACCACAATCTTGTCTATGCGGTCTATGCGTATGACCTTGCGTTCAGAGAACTTGCAGTTGAGGAAAGAGATTTCATCGAAGCCGATTTCCGTAGCCTTCTCTGCCATCCATTCAATGCGGTCCATCATCTTTGTCGGGGCGATGGCCAGGTGAATGTGTCCGCGCCAGGCAGGCTGCTGCGGCATAACCTCCTTCACCTCATAGATGCACCGTTTGTTGGTAGCCAGCGACACTTCTGCACGGTAGAACACCCCCTTGCCATCCATCAGGAACAATTCGTCCCCCGCCTGGATACGCAAAACCCTGAGTGCATGAGTAGCCTCTTCCTGAGGCAGTTCTGTCTGTGTAGCCGCATCTGGCACATAGAAAAATCTAACTTCTTTCATTTCCTCTTATTGTTACTTTTTCTTCTTATTTTTCTGTTATTCCGTAAGAATATCCTTTAATTATTCACTTTTTTTGCCTTTGCGGCGCTCTATCTCATCGCGAATGGCTGAGGCTGTTTCGTAATCTTCTTCATTAATGGCACAATCCAATGCTTTTTCGAGCATCTGGTCTGGCAAAGCCGAAATTGGTACCGCACAAGAAGCCGAACTCATATCATTTTTATTAAAAGGAGTAGAAATTTCCTTTATAACCAGCTCTGTTGTATACATTTCTATATCCGCAGCCACAGACAGCAACACAGCCTGGTCAGTCTTGATGCTCATACGTTCATTTGTGATTTTATTCACAAGAGTAGCATATACTCCCCTCTCTGGCGTAGCATCGAATTCGAGATAGAAATCGTCTACATTTTGCCTGTCAAATAGTGTCCAAAGTACAGAGATCACATCATTTTTAAAATCAGAAGTTTTCGAATTACATGCCTTCAGCTGCTCTGCTACATATTCATTAGTCATAATAGACAAAGCTCTTTTTTCGGATTCGTCTACCAAACTAATAATACATGTCCCGGAAGCTTCCGGAATGCCAAAGCAGGCAGCGAGTTTAAGTTTGTACAACATCATTATGTACCCTTTCTTTATTTAAATTTATTTATATTCTTACGTAACATTCTGTTTTTACTCTCGCGTTGAGTATGACACTTTTTCTTCCTTATTTCTGTTCTTTCTTCGGACGGAAGAGGACAGCAAAGGCTACTGCTACCACGAGCGCATAACCGGCAAAGATGAACCAGCAGGTTTTCCAGTCACCCATCAGGTAGCCATCATCTGTCCAGTGGCAGTAATGGTTGATGACCATACCTGCGAGAATGGTTCCGATAGATGCTCCCAGACCGTTGGTCATCAGCATGAACAGTCCTTGAGCCGATGCTCTTACCTTCACATCACATTTCTGGTCTACAAACAGACCGCCCGACACATTGAAGAAGTCGAAGGCTACACCGTAAACGATGCATGAGAGGATGAAGAAGGTAACACCCGGGAATGCAGGATTGCCCAATCCGAAGAAACCGAATCGCAAAACCCATGCCAACATGGCGATGAGCATCACAACCTTGATGCCATAACGCTTCAGGAAGAACGGAATGAGAAGGATGCAGAGCGCCTCGGCAACCTGAGAGATGGATACCAGGAGCGTAGCATTGTTAGCTGCAAAAGTATCGAGCATCGCAGGATCGCCCTTGAAACTGGTAATGAACGGAGTGGCATAGCCATTGGTTACCTGCAGACTCATACCGAGCATGCAAGAGAAGATGAAGAACATCGCCATCTCACGGCTCTTGAAGAGTTTGAAGGCATCGAAACCCCATGTCTCTACCCAGCTCTTTGTCTCTTTCTTCACGATAGGACAGGCTGGCAATGAGAAGCAATAGAGGAAGAGAAGAATGCTGAGCACACCCGATACCAGGAACTGATAATGGGTATACTGGAACTTATGGGCGTTCTCGCTCAACAGGAACGAGAATGAACCGTTGTCCCAGGTAGCACAGTTCACAATCCACATCGTGAGGATGAAGCCCACGGTTCCGAACACACGGATTGGCGGAAAAGCCTTCACGGTGTCGAGCCCGTTGCTCTTCAATATACTGAATGCCGAAGTATTTGACAATGCCAATGTAGGCATATAGAAAGCCACGCTGAAGGTGTAAACGGCAATAAACATTGCCTCATTAGGAGTCTGACTAGCCTGACCCATACCGAACAGACCTATCATGGCTGCTCCTGCCAAAAGGTGACAATAGCCCAAAAGACGTTGCGGCTGGATATACTTATCAGCCACAATACCCATCAATGTAGGCATAAAAATAGATACGATTCCCTGGATGGTATAGAACCAGGAAATCTCGGCACCCATCCCAGCCTTGCCGAGATAGTTGCCCATAGACGTGAGATAAGCTCCCCAAACTGCAAACTCCAGGAAGTTCATCACTGCTAGGCGTACTTTCAGATTCATAGTTTAATGTCTTTTTATTATAAAATATTAGCTGCAAAGATACAAATTTTCGGGTAAAAAGCACACGATTTTGAAGATTATCCGCATGAAAGCTAGCATATTTAACAAATTATGTGTATTTTTGCAGCCGATTTCAACAGATATAAGAGAAAAGTAATATAGAAACAACTGATATGTTAGTAAAATTTTTCCTCACGTGCAATAAAATCGGGGCTTTCACGCTAGGCGGAGGCTACGCCATGATACCGATCATGGAACAGGAATTTGTAGACAAGAACAAGTGGATGGACAAACAGGAGTTCATGGATATCATGGTAGTGGCTCAGACCACTCCGGGCATCTTCGCCATCGACATGGCGAGTCATATCGGCTATAAGCTGAAGGGAGTCTGGGGAGGCTTTGTGGGTGCCATTGGCATCGCCCTGCCTTCTATCATCGCCATTCTCATCATCGCCATGTTCTTCCAGCATTTCAAGGACAATTATTGGGTGGGTAAGTTCTTCATGGGTGTGCGCCCAGCCGTGGTAGCGCTCATTGCTGCACCTTGCTTCAAGATGGCAAAGACGGCAAACATCAACCGCTACAACATCTGGATTCCCGTTGTCTGCTGTCTGCTGATTGCAGCTTTCGGTATCTCCCCTATCTACATCATCATCGCAGCCGGTGTGCTGGGCTGGCTTTATGGAAAGGTAAAAAAGTAAAAAGGTAAAAAAGTAAAAAATATAGAGATTATGCTATTTCTGAAATTATTTCTGATATTTACCAAGATTGGTACATTTAATTTTGGTGGCGGATATGCGATGCTTTCGCTCATCCATAACGAGACGGTAGTGAAGAACCATTGGCTTACCAATGCTGAGTTTACGGATATTGTGGCTATCAGCCAGTCTACACCGGGACCTATCGGCATCAACTGTGCCACCTACGTAGGTTATACCGCCTGCCTTCACGACGGCTATCCTACCTGGGCAGCCTGTCTGGGTTCGGTATTGGCTTCGCTCTCCATCATGTGGCTGCCTTTCATCATCATGATTCTCATCAGCCGTTATCTGATTACGCACAAGGATTCTAAAATCGTAAAGGATATCTTTGCGGGACTCCGCCCTGCCATCATCGGACTGATAGCTGCTGCCGCCGTTCTCCTGATGAATAAAGAGAACTTCGGATCACCAACCGACGATCCGTTTGTCTTTGGAGCAAGCATCGTGCTGTTTCTGGCTGCTTTCTACTTCACAAAATTCAGAAAGACCAACCCTATCCTGCTGCTTTTCATCTGCGGTATCATCGGAATGGTTATCTTCTAAATATCGCCCTGCGGTCTGAACCAACGGCCTCCAGCTGATGGGAAAGACAAGGGGCTGATGCCTTCAGATAGGGACAAAAAAAAATTGATTGTCTCACGACAACCAATCTTTTATTAACCTTAATAATCTAATACCATGAAAAACACGATGCAAAGGTACAAATAATCTTGTAACCTGCAATAGTTTATAGCAAAAAACTTCAAGGATTTAACTCTCCTTAAAAGTTTCACCATTCCAATTAAACTTTCTTTGCAGTTTTATTGCATTTACAGCCTTCTTATCGTCAGCAGACACGAAAGGTAAAGCCAAGCGCACTACGAGGCTGTTTTCATGTTGCAGGAGCAGAGCACTCACGATTTTGAGTTCAATTTTCCCCTTGAGTTCATCAAACTTAGCCTCGCTCATCGTATCGGGTTTGGCAACAAGTCCGGAAGCCAGTTGCTGCAAAGATTTCCCATCGAAAATCCTGCTGGCATCCTGCTCTTGCCAATCCTGATTAAAGAGATAGAGTTCGCTCTCCTTCTCTACTCCGGCAAAAGTCTTCACCACGCAAAGCAGCGAATCGCCGTTAGCCGATGGCAGTTTCTTCATCTGCAAAGTAGCGCTCTTACTCGTTCTCAACTGGGCGAAATCAGCAGTCAGCGTATCCATCACACTCGTTTCGCCTAAAAGATTCTTCACTTCCGCCTTCACTCCCATCTCCTGCAGCTCAGTAAATTCCAGCCGCAGGTTGTGGTTGAGATAAGGCACAACAGAATCGGGCATCGAAACCAGCAAGTCCTTCATCGACTTAGCTTCCATGCCCAAGCTTGCCATCATCAGGCAAGCACATAATATATATTTTATCTTCTTCATCACTACAATTCCTTCGACCACTTCTTTCCCCAAGGAGTAAAGAGCCATGCAAGAAAGGCCAATGCTACTATTGAGCACACGGCAAAAGTTAAAGCTAATGTATTCATATATTTATCTTTTAGAAATTAACAAACCTATTATAAATAAAATGACAGTTAAGAAAACACCCCAAAATATCGCCCAGTAAGAATCTTCCTGATTGGTCTGAACTATACCAAACAGAGCCGCCATCCCACCTAATACCATTACAGTAAAAGTGGATTTACTCATATCAAAGAAATACTTCACTATTGTTTCTCTGACAAACTTTGCCTTTTCCTTTTCTTCTTTTGCTGCCATATTTCTCTATTTTCCGACAAAATTACGGAAAATAAATGTAACTTGCAAATGATTTGCTCATTTTCTTTCGAAATTTAACCTAAAAAAGACGAAAAAGAGGAAAGCACTTCATTACGAAACACTTTCCTCTAATTATCTAATCATTAATCGTACAATCTTCTTTCAGAAGAGATTTACTCCTCTACAGCAGCCTGTGCCGCAGCAATATTATCAGTATGGGAAGCCCTTTCCGTAGGTTACTCTAAACATAGGATAATATTTCCTTCTGTCTATGTAAAGGCTTTACACCTTATTATATTTATATACATATTTATATATATAGTTAATTTATTATCTATTTTTCATGAAATCGTGATGGATGATTACGCATTCTTTTTCTGCAACGGCATAGGCACATCCACATTTGAGTTCTTGCCACCAAGCATTTGGATAGTTTCCTTCAATGCTTGCACCTGTCCCTTTAGAAATATAATCTCCTGGTCTTTTGCATCAGCAAGGCTCTGTTGTCGTTTCTTATATAGGATTGCTGCATCCTCTTCCTGCGCCACGCCTACAGTTTCTTCTTTAGCAACGTAGCCTTCGCCGCCATTCTTCATGTATTTTGTTCCGCCATAGAAGAAATCAATAGTTACACCGAGAGCATCACAAATTTTCTCCAACATGCCAGATTTAACATCCTGCACCTTGAAGGCATTGCTCAAGTTTGGCTGAGTCATATTTAGTTTTTCTGCCAAATCAACGATGCTCACTTTACTTTTTGATAAAGCCTTACGCAACTCCAATCCATTCATATTTATTTATATTATAGTTAATTAATCATAAATTTATCAGCCTTTATTAATAATATTATCAGCTTTTTATTATCTTTGCACTCGAAATAACGAAATAGGAACGTTCGTAAAACGAAATACGTTTGCAAATATACATAAAAAATACAATATGAGCAAGAATAACTTTGAAATTTTAACCGAAGTTTATTCTGGAACCTCAATAGGCGAAAGAATAAAAAAGAGAGAGCAGGTCATCAGCGACTACCTCAACGTGTATGGGCAACTCATCCTGAACAAGGTGCTGAAACCAACCCCTGTGATGGAACACCTTGCCAAGAAATACAACTTTTCTCGCTGTGGTGTCTTGAAGATACTGAAGGAAGCAGGAATATATCATGGGCGTTCAAATCCTGTGGTATATCCAAGTGAGTTGAACAATAAAACAGAAATTTATGGAACAGCGAATCGTGTTTGAGGACAAGAATGTCAGTTACAAGACATTTCTTGAAGACTTAGCTACTTTCCTGGCACCAAAGATTGCGCTCTTGATAAAGAATCCTCCAAAAAAGTATTATAGTGAGCGAGAAAGTATGAGAGTGTTCGGTTCTGGGAATGTGCGCCGTTGGATTAAGGAAGGCAAGCTCAAACCTTTTTCCAAGAGAAAGGGAAAGACAGAATACAAAGTCAGCGACCTTCAGGAGTTACACCGAAGAGAGCAAGACTACTTTTAAAGCAAAGAGCAATGTACAGAATCAAAAGATATTATCAAGTAGCAGAGAAGCAACCTTGGCTTATAGACCTCCTCGTGAAGTTGAAGCCTTCGTACTTTGCCCCTTGCCAAGGCATAGAAGAGTGCAAGCTTGCACTCCACAACCTAGGCGAGGACATAAAAAAGCAAGAGCTAAGTTGGAAAAGAGGAAAATTTCTCCTTTCCTACATACGAGACATAACAGAGAAAGACGATGAAATCATCATCAGCTACAAAGGCGGCAAGCCCTGCGTGTCTTTCAAAATAGAGGAATCAAAAGCCAAAGAATCATGAACATAGCAGACAATAGTTGGATTAAGTTGCCACGCAACTTTGTAAATTGGAGTTGGTACCATGACGCAAACATGGTGCAGCTATATCTGTACCTTCTTCTCAACGCCAACGTTTATGATGTAAAGTACAACGACATCACCATCAAACGTGGCGAATGCCTTGTTTCCCTCAACCATTTATCTAAGGAAACTGGGATTTCATTGCAGAAGCTTCGAACAGGGCTCACAAGACTCCTGCGCACCAAAGAAATCGAATATAAGAAGTTGCAGAATGGAAGAATCATCATTCTTGTCGATTTCAACAAGTTTCAGCCTATCGGAATAGACGAGGCTGCTCCAGATTGGATAAAGTTATATCGCAAGATTTGCGATTGGGGTTGGTATCATGAGCCAAACATGGTGCATTTGTATGTGTACTTCATGTTGAAAGCAAAATTAGTCATAAACAACGACAGCAGAAGTGAAGCATGGCAGCTCAATTCCACCTTGCGTTTATTGACAAAAGCAACCGGCATTTCCGAGAAGAGCATCAGAACTTGTCTAGCCAGATTACAACGAACTGGCGAAATCTCGTATTTACCAGGGGTGGCACATAAGCAAAGCGTCATAACTCTCTGTAATTATGATAGTTACCAAGCTGCAAAAATTTCAACTAACACAGTGTTAACACAAGAGAGGCACAATAATATAGAATCCGTGTCAGAACATAACAACTCACAAATATCGGCACAAAAAGAACGAGATATAACTCGCTGTAATTATGATAGTTACCAAGCTACAAAAAATTCAACTAACACGGTACTAACACAGGAGCAACATAGTTCTAACACGGTACTAACACAGGAGCAACATAGTTCTAACACGGCTTTAACAACACTAAAAGAATATAAGAATAAAAGAATAAAAGAAATAAAGAATATCGACGGCGACATCGCGCACGTGCGTGAGGGGGATTTCGTCGAAGTTTTAGAAGTGACCGAGGTGGAGAAAGAAAACGAGCAAAAGAAATCAAACAAAGAAAATTTTGCCGACCTCGTGAAGTCAGAAACCACATGGTTGACTGCCATTCAGAAGAAATTCAAGCTCCTCACATCAGAGGAAGTGAAGAACAAAGTTGACGAGTTCGAGATAGAGTTAGTCTGCCGTGGCAAGGATAAGCATGAGGATATGAAAGACTTCAAGTGTCATTTCTGCGACTGGCTTGAAAAGAAATTGAGAACTATCAACCAACCTCAGGCTTCCAACCGTTCCCCATCACTAACCTCAGAGCGTTGGAGCGGCGAGAAGTTTGTACCAAAAAGTTCGGAAGGAGGCATCTATGAAGGAAATTTCTAACATGGGGTTCACCCCAGAGCTGTGCTTTGAGCATCTGCGCTATCATTTCGCCCAAGAGGTGAAAAAGAGAGAGAAGTCTTTCGTTGCCGAACCATCCCAGATGGAAAGCATGAAAAAAGTCGCCTCGTGGTTAACAACCGGAAAGGAGCACTGCTGGCTTGTCCTCAACGGCATCACAGGCAACGGAAAGACCACCTGCGTGAAGGGGATGCGAAGCTTCATCAACTGCTGCAAGATTCCCGATCCTAGCAATGGAGAAGGCAGCGTGTTCAGCTCCAAGGCAGGAATCTGGCTAGTCACGGCTAGAGAACTCTACCAGATGTTCGTAAGTAACAAGCCCAAGTTTGAGCGATGCGCCAACACCTACATCCTCGCCATCGACGAGCTAGGAACGGAAGAAACGGACTTCTGCGAGTACGGGAACAGATACAAGCCCATTGAGCAGCTGTTGTCGTATCGCTACGACAAGATGCTCCCGACCATCATCACCACCAACTTGCCGATGGCAGACATACGCCCGAAATATGGTGACAGGCTTGCGGAAAGGCTCAACGAGCTGATGGAAGTGGTACACATGCCAGACATCAACTTCCGCAAGATTCACTAAAAAGCGTAAAAACAACGCTCAGGACGACTTTTCCGAGGCAAGCAATAAATTCCTCACAGAAACAAACAAAACGTCTCAAATCGCAAATAAAGCGGCAAAAATTAGGTTTTACATGGAAGAATACAAAACAATTTTGAAGAAAACAGATGGAGGACTGGATATTTTCAGCTATTATCTGGGTAAGGAGTGCTTGAAGAAAAAGTTCAAGAGCCCCTTCAGAAGTGGCGACAACCGTCCGTCCTGCCATCTGTATCTCAACGAGCCTCCAGGAGAGCAAGCCTACTACTATCTCCAGGACTTTGGCGACAGCAGATGTAGCGGCAACGCCTTTGCAATCGCTGCAAGGGTGCTGAACATGAGCATCCGCAATGATTTCAAGGCCGTATTGGAGAGAATCGACCAGGACCTGTGCCTGGGAGTCTTTGAGGAGAACAAGGGAAAGTACTCCTCAAAGCCCCAGTTCAACAGAGCTGCCATCAAGCAAGAAATCAGCAAGAACAAGACATCAAGTATCAAGACTTTCATGCCTGTCATACAAGAATTTATGTCTTGGGAATTAGAGTATTGGAACAAGTATGGAATCGATGTCAACACCCTACGTCGCTATCATGTTCACAGCCTAAGAAGCGTGACTTTCAATAAAGCCGACGGCAAGAGTTTCAACATATTTGGTTCCAAGGCCATCCCAGCCTACGGCTATTTCTTCAACGACATGAAGGGCATCAAAGTATATCGTCCTAAGGCAGAAAACAGATTTCTGTATGGCGGCGACCTGCCAACGCCATATGTGTTTGGATGGGAACAGTTGCAAGAAAACGGCGACATGGTGTTCATCACTGGTGGAGAAAAGGATGTTCTGTCCCTTGCTTCCCATGGCTACAATGCCATAGCATTCAACAGCGAGACGGCAAAGATACCTGCAGACAAAATAAAGCTGCTTTCCCAGAGATTCAGAAAAATTATATTTCTTTACGATTCTGATACTACAGGCATCAAGGAATCCAAGAGCAGAGTGGAAGAGTACAATGGCAATTACAACGTTTTCAGATTGGAGTTACCTCTCAGCGGAACCAAGCAAGAAAAGGACATTAGCGACTATTTCGCCTTAGGAAGAACGACACAAGACCTACAAAAGTTAATAAACAAGATGTAGGAACATCATGATGATAAAAGTAAATGAGTGAAACGAATAAATATTTAACAATCATGAACAAGCAAAAGAACGGAAAAGCACTGCATTTGGAACACGCAGCAGAAGAAATCTGCTTTGAGTCCTTGACAGTGAAAGATCAAGAAAAACTGCAAGAATTTGGCATAAATCCTTCCTCGATACCAGAAGAAGTATATTCCATCGACTGTAGCAGCCTGAACAGAGTGTGGCACGGAATAGGAATGAGAAACGTACACGGAGGCGTGGAGTTCATCAGCCTGACGGAGATGAAAAGACCAACGACAATTCATCGCAAGGGCATCACATTGCAACCTTCTAAAAAAGGCTCAGTCGCTAGTTGCTGCCTTTTTAGTAATTTCATGGACTATCTGGCCTATCTCTCTTTGTCGAAGGACGGCAAGATTGCACTCCCCAAGGAATGCGATTGCATCATCCTCAACCACCATTTCAACCTCTCTCACTTTCTCGTAGAAAGCGAGGAGTACGAGGAAGTGAACCTGTTCTTGCCCAACAGTTCAGCAGGAAAGGTGCTAACGAGAACCATCATGGACAGAAATCCGGCCGCAGTGGACTGGTCGGGAAGTTACATACACTTTCAGAGCCTTCGCTCATACGCCTATTACAAGTTCATAAAAAACAAAGAGAGCCTATGAAAATAGTGGGAATAGCATTCGGTGTTGCCGTCATTGGCATCATCATCGCCTTCATCTATGAGATTAAGTTCACTTACAGAGATGGGGACTTATGGAAAAAGTAAATGATATAAAACGCAAACCTTATGAGAAATAACGGAATCCTTAACATTGACGTTGCTAGGGCAGATTTGCCCATGCAACCAGAATATTGGATAGAAGAGACTTACGTATCAAGATACGAGAAACTTCTTAGAGTGATAGAAAAGAAGACCTCTTTTCTGCCATATCGCAACACAAAGGTCATCAGGGAAATTTCCTTTGAGATTCCAGCATCCACCACGCTGGAGCAAATAAAGGAAGTAAGTCTGGCATTTGAAAAAAGATTCAAGGTATCATGTTTTCAAATCAGCATAGACCGCTCAGTGCAGGTAGCCCACCTGTTGTTTGCCTGGATAGACATGGAAACAGGCAAGGCCGTCAAGCTCGATGTCAACACCTTGAAGCGTGCCACAGGTATGTTTCTGAGAAGACTTAAGCTTCCTCATCCCAAGGACTATGACAAATGGATAAGATATGTCCTTATCGATGCCTATGAGGAATGTCCAGATGTCTTCAAGCAACAATACAGAGCCATTTGCAAGGAAGACAAAGAGACTGAAAGCAATTGCATTATCAGAGATGCCCTTGCCTATGCCGAACTTATGTGCAAAGGGCAAGCAAAGTAAAATAGCACCGAAATATTTCAAATAGAGTAGATGTAGGGGATTACTCCCCTACATCCTACTCTATTGTTCTATAAAAGCAATCTTTTCCCTTTTATACAGTGAGTAGGCAACACGTCCTACCAAGTCACCCTCATACCTTACCAATTCCTCATAAATGAAGTTATAGTGCTTTGCCATGCTGCCTATTGCTTAGTACACGTTCAAAGATAGCATTAATGCTATTCTCTGTAAATGTTTGACTATAGGTCTTACCTTGGACATGAGTGTCCACGGTAAACCCCATAGGTGAGACATTCTTGTTGTTCTGCCCTATCTTATATTTTCTCATCCTCTCGTTAGCCTTGAGGATTGTCTCTTCTGATACCTTACACATATTTTTTGCCACAAAGGGACTTTATTAAATTTATTCCGCTGCAAAAGTATGATAAATAATTCTAATCTCCAAACTTTTATGAGTTTTAATGGCTTACAAACAAAAAACTCCTGATTCTCTCGAACCAGGAGCGTTGAACCTTATATATAATGATTTTGCAATTTAAACTACAGGATTTGCCATTAAACTATAGTGAATGGTCATGGAGCCAAGCCTTCTGGGAATAGCTTAGTCTATCCCAGTTGGTCTTAGAGCGTCTTCTTTTCTTTTTATTTCCACCACCAACTACCGCTTCCACGGTTTTCTTGCCGAGCCAACCGGCAAATGCCAAAGTTAATAAAGCCTCCATAATCGTAACGTTTTATTTGTTAATACTAAATGTTCCTACAGGGATGGCTGTAGCCGTGATGATTGACATGTAGAAGATGCCATACTCTCCTGGCTCTGCCTCAGATGCTGGAATTTCCAAGAGATAGCTTTGGTTTCCATATTTATGACCTGTGAAAGCTACATATCCTCTCTTCTTGGTTTCTGCGCTGCCTATCAAGGCAGGCTTGAACTCCATCCATTGAATTCTTCTGTCCTTCTTTGATGCTTTGAAACGTACAATGCGGTAAATCTCCATTGGATCGTACTCGTTCTTCTCTCCCTTGATGAGTAAACGGATGCCATTGCTTGCATTCTTTACGGTGTAGGCAGACTTGCCACCTGCGAAAGCAATGTCCATTCCTTCTGCTCCAGCGAGGGTGTTCACAGCATCGGCAGCTTGTCCTACTCCAGCTGCTGTTCCCATCACACGAACACCATTAATTATACCAGAAGCACTTCCAGATGTACTGGCACCTATCATACCTCCTGCAAACCCCAAGTCTCCGACAGCTCCTGCTATCTTGGCAAATTTGCCGAATTTATTCTGATGCTTGGAAATCATTCCGTCCTCTTTTGGGAGCGCATCAAAAGTAGAATCACTTGTGAGCACGCAATAGCTGTTAATAAACTCAGGCTCTGGAGCCGTTACCTGTTGTGCAAATCCTGTGGAAGTTGCAGCCAACATCATCATTGATGCAAAAATTTTCTTCATATTACTTATGTTTTAAGAACTTTTTCTGATGCAAAGGTACAAAAAAACATTTATATAAGCAAATAATTAAATAAATATTTTGCTATATTAATAAATAATTATATCTTTGCAGTTAAATATCATTATTTAATAATATCTTTATATAAAAATATAACGCAATTATGAAACATTACGCAAAGATTATTTCCTTCGCCAACCACAAAGGTGGCGTTGGTAAGACAACGACAACAGCAAGTATGGGTTCAATCCTTGCCTCCAAGGGTTACAAGGTTCTCTTGGTAGATTTGGATGCCCAGGCAAACCTCACCAGTTCACTCTTGAAGAAAGAGGTCTCCACCACCATCTATGATGGCTTGAAATCCCAGTCCTCCACCTCCCTTTATATATATAAGGTACGTGAGGACATCCGTTTGGACATGATACCAGCCGATTTGAACCTAGCCCAGGCAGACTTGGAGTTGGCAGGAAAGATGGCGAGAGAGAGAATCCTCTCAGAGTTGTTGGAGAACTACAAGAGCGAGTACGACTACATCCTCATCGATTGCCCACCTTCCCTTGGGTTGCTCACCCTGAATGCCCTCACGGCATCCGACTATGTGATTATCCCTTTGGTAGCAGAAGTCTTGCCATTTAACGGATTGAAGATGATCTTCGACTTCATCAACCAAATCAAGAAGTTCCTCAATCCAAAGGTAAACATCTTCGGTATCGCCATCACACGATGGGAAGGAACGAAGCTCAGCAAGAACATCGAGGAAGGTTTGAGAAAGCAGCTGGACGATTTAGTGTTCACGACAAAGATTCGCAAGAATGTCACCATCGCCCAGGCACCATTGGAGGCAACGAACATCGTTGACTACGACAAGAAGAGCAATGGCGCACAGGACTACATCGCCCTGACCGAGGAGTTTTTGGAGAGAATGGTATTAAACAATGTAACCATCAGCAAGTAGAACGTAAAATTAGCAGTTATGTCAAAGAGCATCAATTCAAACGCAATGGATTCCCTGTTACAAGGGTTGACAGGGAAGACCGAGGAACAGGAAGCTGTTCCTACACAAGAATGTCCTAGCGAGGCTCCTTCACCTACCAGGCGAAAGGAGAAACCACGCTATGAGGTAATCAGCACCATGGTTGATCCAGATGTGATGAGTAAGGTACGAACCATCGCCGACATCGAGGGAGTGGCCATCAAGGAAATCATCGGAGTTGGCCTCGATATGTTTATCCGCAAGTATGAGGAGCTTCATGGAAAGGTGCGTGTGAAAAAGCCCAGAAAAGGGGATATTTCCCAAATCTTCAACTCGTAGGCATCGTTCCCCTTCCTCCCAGTGCGGCAGCAGGTTTAATAATCTATACCTGAAAACACCGAGGGGTGAAAGGGGGCGAGAAGCCCCATTAACAAACGATACCACCATCAAGAACACCTTGACCCACGCAAGCGTATTCTCGGGGATAGGCGGAGCGGAGCTTGCAGCCTCCTGGATGGGATGGAAGAATCTCTTCCATTGCGAGATACAGCAGTTTCCAAGGCAAGTTCTTGACTATTGGTTTCCAAATTTAGAAAGTTATGAAGACATCACCAAGACAACCTTCACGAAGTGGAAGGGAAAAGTCGATGTTCTCACAGGCGGATTTTCCTGTCAGCCCTTCAGCTATGCAGGAAGCAGAAAAAGAGCGGAAGATGACCGCTACCTCTGGCCTGAAATGCTACGAGCGATTCGGGAGATACAGCCCACTTGGGTCGTTGCTGAAAACGTTGTTGGCATCACGACGATGGTACAACCCAGCAGTGTCACTGAAATGGGACGTTCAGACTTTCTCTTCGAAGAAAGTGTTGTATGTAGAGAAGAATACAGGTACATCCTCGATGCCATCTGTGAAGACATTGAGCGAGAAGGATATGAAGTCCAACCGCTTGTTATTCCAGCTTGTGCCACAGGAGCGCCCCATAGAAGAAACAGGATATGGATTGTTGCCCACCGTACAGACACAGGGCTTGAAACGTTGCAACAAGAAGGGCAAGACGGAGTTTCTGCCCCTGCACCTCCTCCCTACGCCTACAGCTGCGGAGGCGACCAAGTACACCACCAAGCTCAATTCCAAGAGCCAGATGGGAATGGGACTGACAGCCCTTGCCATGAACGGCAAGCTGCCATCACCGAAGAAAGTAGCAGAGGAAACCGGGGGTTCACAGGGTTCCCGTCAGTTCAACCCACTATATGCAGAGGAGATGATGGGCTTCCCTTCGATGTGGACGACCTTGCCATTTCTGAAGGAAAATGGAGAAAGGAATCCATAAAGGCATACGGCAATGCCTGGGTTCCGCAAGTGGCTTTGGAGATATTCAAGGCCATAGAAGAGTATAATAACAATTAAAGAACAAGACAGATGAGAAAATTTTTCAAAGACAACATTTGGCTATTTGCCATTGTCGCCGCAATCTTGGTCATACAAGGTATATTGGGCTATTACAGGAAGAACCAAGTTGCCGAAATGAACAGACTTTCCGGCAAAGAGAAAGTAAAAGGCCGTGACATATCACGTACCATAGATGAGTTCAAGTATAAAGGAAAGACCTACACCTTTGTCATCTATGAGAGAGGTGTAAACATGGAAGTAAGAGAACTAAAATAAGTTGCACAATGGAAAAAGTTGACATATTTGACCAAGAAATTGGCAGGGCAGCCATAGAATGCAACGGCAACCTTGTAGTGGTTTTCAATGGCAAGAAAGCATTTTGGTTCAAGGAACAAATCGAGAGTTTTGTAAAAGAGCATCCCGAAGCACCTCTTCCACTCTCTGTGTTTTGCGTGACAGTCTCGAAAGTAGGCGAACCTTGCAAGTACAAGAGCACAGGCAATTCCTTCAGTTTCGTGGCTAGAAGCGTTTCCCGCAGAGAAGCATTGTCGGAATATTAAGCAATACCAGAAATCAAGATGAAAGTCATATTATTACCAAAAAATGTTTGGGGATGCAAAGGAATAGATTGTTATAACAATATCCCAGAGTGCTATCCCCACAGAGCATTCTTCATAGAATGCGAAATGTCCATAATTCCTCGAAAAGGAGAATTCATCATGCTCTCCGACTACGAAGACATGATATTCAAGCAGCTTTACAGCCAACTATCCAATTCCGACAGTGACCTGCACTTACTATTGGAAGAGATTCGAAAAGAAGACAACAGGACACCATCCTACCTAAGGAACGTAAAGGAGCTAGAAGACAAGTCTCTCCTGCATATGGTGGTGTATGGCGACGAGCATGAAGAAATTTTCAACGAAGGATTGACGGATTATCGCTGGCTTGTGGAAGAAGTAACCTATAAGATAGGATATTCTGGTGAGACAGTGTTTGTTACCATATCTCACACATATTAATAACAAAATAGTCTCTGTTTTAGTGTAAACACTCCAAAAGCAGAGACTATTTCGCTTTTCTGCCTCTTTCCTCATTTTTCTCATTCTGGCAATCACCATTTCATTGTATTAAATATCATTCTTTTCCATTTACTTGTCTTCCAAAGATTTTAAATAAGACACATTTTCCAAGCCATCAACCATCTGCAAAGTCTTCCAAGCATTGCGGCGTTCCTCCGATGAAAGCTCTTTGTCTGTTCCGTCATCATTACCAACATAGATATTATGTTTCAACAAATATGCCAGAAGCAATCTTTTCCTTGTGGCTTTCAGCTCCTTCTTGAAGTTTTCCTTGTGAAAATCGAAGTAAGTAAGCAACTCGGCATATTGTGAAGGAGTAAGTTCCAAGGATATATGGCTATTCTTCTCCTTATACCAAATCTCACCGTCGCCCAAGATTTTCTCACTGCACATAAAGAACAGCTCCTTCAGCAAGTGGTCACATCCAACATTGAAGACATATTCTTTCTTTTGTTCGCTCTCATTCAAGATGTCCTCCAAATTAACACCCAGGGTAGAGCAAAGCCTAACCATTGCCTTTCGAGCATTAATGGCTTCTCCCTCTTCCCCTCTCAAAGCGAGTTCGTTCAGTTTCAGAATTTTCTGTTTAAAACTCTCATACTTTTCTTCCATATCATCAAATTTTAAAAATTATATTCCATTCTCAGAGCCTTGTCGAAATCACATGAGTTGACGAGTCTCACCATCCCCTTTTTCTTGGCATAGCTGTAGTTGCCAACAATTCCATGCTTGTTCAGTATCAATTCCACTACCCGAACATCCTCGTTGTTAAGTTCATTGAGCAGACACCCCATCAGAACAAAGTTCCTAGCCTGTGCTTTAGTGACAGGAAAGACTTTTCCCTGAAGCATTTGCTTCTTATAGGGTTTTCCTGCAGGAACAACGTTGGCACTATGGTTCATATACACCATTCGTTGCCAAGAAATCTCATTCATTCTCATATCATCTATATTTTTGAAGTTACAAAGATAAGTGATGGAACTTAAAATGACTGCTATAAAATGATATATCTTTCATTTTTAACATATACCACCACCTTTGCCTAACATAAAAAGAAGCACAGGAGAGGTTATTCACCTCTCCCGAAAGAATCTATGAAGTCTCGTTGATGTCGTAGATGAAGAAGTCGTTCTTAGCGAAGACTCCAATCATTCCCACACCAGCTACCACTGCTCCAGCTATTATCAGCCAGATGGCCAATCCCTCATCAAGGAAGCGCATGTTACCACCCATGAAAGCAAAAGCCATCATTGCCACTCCAAACATTGAGAAGAAAAACAAAGCGTTTTCCACACTCATCTTCTTGAGAAACTTAATAATCTGTTTCATTGTCAATCTCATTTTAACGGTTCAACTTTAAAAATTATACTTTGGATTTCCGGAACCTTCTAGCCTTTTACAGTTATTTGTTTCGTTCGATCCGATATTTTTTTTATCATACCTCGGCGTGTCCTTCGCCTCCTGTAGCCTTTTTACGTGCAGAAAGGATGGCAGCCCAGAGGAGTCAGAACGCCAAGGAATTTGGCAGAAACTTTTCAGGAATACCCAAATAAGAATTATTTGCGGAAGGCTTCCAGAAAAGTTTTAGCCAAATAAGGAGTCCTCTCCTGGTACTTGGCATCTGACAGGGCCGCCATAACTTTGCACAGGAAAAAGCAAGGGAGGGCAGACGGCACGCTACCGCTTCAATAAAAAAGTGAGGTCGAACAACAGAAACAAATATGAAAACATAGATATAAGAAAAGTAGAAAAGAAAAATATAGATATAGCACTGTAGTTCTATAGGTAGAAACAATTATATTCTTATAGAACTATATACTTATATAAATATATAAAGAAATAAGAAAATAAGGAAATATAGAAACAGAAAAATAAGATTCCGAAACTTCGGCTATAGATATAGGAGCGTAGAGGATGGCACACTTGTGAGGAGAATGGCATGTCCATGTGGCTTGGAGAGAGGGGTAGCCTGGCTTTCAAAATAGGTGGAGATGGGAAGGAAGTCCATCTTCGCCAAAAACGGAAGCAAGCCTACCCTGAAAGAAAAGTCCTCCTCGCATGTATGCCATCCGCCAAGGGGTGTGGTGGCCAAAGCCCCACATGAAGGTTCGACCTATCTCCCTTGCTGCTCTATGGCATCATAGTGCAGTTTCTCCAGACTATCAGGAGAACTCAGTGAAGCCGAGGATGGATGAAAGCCAGGAGAAAGGGAATAAAGCGAAGCCATAGACATAAGAAAAGCGCAAATGTTCCAAACAGCTACTATTTGGAACATTTGCCAAGACACCCATCGGCGATACCGCTTTACAGGCGAAGCTGAACGGTTCGCCTGTTGGCTGCGACTGAAGAGAGAGCAGCCGAAAAATTAAGAGGCAGCAATGCAACTTGCCACCTCTATAAACACTTAAAGTTCTTTCAACCATTTCTTACCAGCTCTTGTATTGCTCCACAGCAATATGCCAACAGCAATAATAGCCAATTCTGTCATTGTAAACGCTAATGATTTCTGGATTTACCTTACAAACTATCAATCCATTTTTTCCCCATTTTGGTGTTTACCCAAAAAGCAAGCCCTGCTGCTATTATTGCAACGCCTGTCATAAAAATCAACAATGAATCCATACTTTATCTTTTTAAAATTTTATTACCAACATATGCAAAACCAACTGTTGCTATAAGACACCCTGCAAATAACCATATTGTTTTTTCTGTCATTGCAGACTCATCTTTTGTAAAATATGGCAAGAACGTTCCTAATAGGCCTGTACCAAATGAAGTCTTACTTAAGTCATAAAAATACCTTCCTAATGTTTCTCTTGCCGTTTTAATCTTTTCTTTTTCTTCTTTCTGTCCCATTTTGTTTAATTTGATGGCAAAGTTACGAAAAAATTTCGTAACTTGCAAGTTATTTTTCTTAAATTTCTCCTATTCGTGTACCTTTCTCTTGAATTTCACATATTCAGGTGCAACAACTCTGATGTGATAGGAATCAGCGTTATCATACTTTCTGCTTTTTATATGAGTTTCTCAACATTGGCAACAACTTAGAGTAACCTATCAAGGAAGGAATTGACAATCCTTCTGGATGACGAAGCAGCACCTTCCAAAGATAAACGTTTGCTTCCCCAGGAATCGGAAACTTAGGTTCTTCCTTATCCATTCTCTCGCAAAGTTTGACACCATAATGACTGAGGAGATAGTTCATCTGTCTTTGCGTAGCAGCCATTTTAAATTTTGTTTCCATTCTGTAGCTTAGTTATGGAGAGGTGGTTAGCCTCTCCGTTACCTTTGTTAGTCAGTGATACGATAATAATAATCAAGTTCCTCCCCTTTCAAGTTGTTCTCGGCATACTCAGCAGCCATATCATACAACTGATTGTAGAGTTTGGCAAGAAGAATGTTCTTCTTATACCATTGCCAAATCTTATGGTTCAACACCATCACCATTTCCGTAAGATAGGCATAGTTGCCTTTCCACTCAGTGAAAGCACGCTTGAACGTATCATTTACAGCCTCATTGCCGAACTTATCAGCGATGGAGAAATCCTCCCAAAAAGTAGTGATTGGTTTGTAACCAAGCTCACTCTCAACGTTCCACTTAGGAACACTCACTCTTAATGCAAGTCCTGTCATAATCATTCTATTTTATTGGTTCAACATAAATGAATTTATACTTCGGATTTCTGGAATCCTCTAGCCTTTACAGCTTTTCGTTCCGTTCGATCCGATATTTTTTTATCATACCCCGGCGTGTCCGTCGTCCCCTGTAGCCTTTTTACGTGCAGAAAGGATGGCAGCCCAGTGAAGTCAGAACGCCAAGGAATTTGGTAGAAACTTTTCAGGAATACCCAAATATGCAATATTTGCGGAAGGCTTCCAGAAAAGTTTTAGCCAAATAAGGAGTCCTCTCCTGGTACTTGGCATCTGACAGGGCCGCCATAACTTTGCACAGGAAAAAGCAAGGGAGGCAGATGGCACGCTACCGCTTCAATAAAAAAGATGAGGTCGAACAAAAGGGACGAAAATGAAAAATTAGATACAAGAAAAATACAAGCTAGCTATAACTTATTGATTATCAGCAAAGAGAAAGAGAGTTATTAGAAAAAGAATATGTTAAATAAAAAGGTATATCGTGATTTTCGCGCCTATATTGCAAAAAAGCAGTTCCTTTGCACCCGAATTTTGAAATCATAGGTAGAATCCCATTAAAGAAGGAGTCTCCTTAAAATAAAGTAACGTAAAATGAGAAAAATACTATTCCTCCTCTTGTTGGCATTTCCATGCACAAGCAGGATTGCGGCGCAAGACATCCATTTCATAGGAAAGCGAAGTGTGGACACATGCCATGCAAAAGCAAATTCTAAGAATCCCATCCTTTGGAAATTGAAGACCAATCTATTGTATGACGCATTTGTCGTTCCCAACATTTCAGCAGAAATGCACTTGGGAAGGAACTGGTCGGCAGGGCTAGGCTATTGGTACACCTGGTGGAAGACCAATCCATGCCATAGATACTGGCGCAGTTATGGAGGAGAAATAGATATAAGAAAGTATTTTGGAAGCCAAGCATTAAAAAGCCATCTGACAGGCCATCATCTTGGAGCTGTGAGTCAAATGGGAATGTATGATGTGGAGTTCGGAAAACGAGGCAACATGTCAGATTTCTCCTATACGATAGGAGCTGAATACGGCTACACATTTCCCATCAGTCCAAGGGTTAGCTTGGACTTGGGCATGGCCTTAGGTTATTTTGGAGGAACATACAAGGTGTATGACCCGATAGATACCCACTATGTATGGCAAGAGACCAGGAACAGGAGATATTTCGGTCCTGTGAAAGCAGACATCACCCTAGCATTCCAGATAGGCAAGAACTATAGAACGGAGAAAGGAGGCATGAAATGACGAATATCAATCCTTTTAAAATCATCATGAAAGTAAGAACGGCGATGTGGTACCTATTCTTCCTGACCATAGGAATCTGGCTACTCAGCAGTTGCGAGCAGAAAGATCTATGTTATGACCACAACCATGCCTCCAACGTAAAAGTCACTTTCGATTGGGAGCAACACCCAAATGCCAATCCTGCATCCATGTGCTTTTACCTTTTCCCAAGGGAAGAAGGCGAAAGGACTCTCAAAAGGGAGTTCATCGGAAAGAACGGCGGCATAGCCCAAGCCCTAGTTGGCGTAAGCTACACGGCATTGGGATTCAATTCCGATGCTAGGAACACCAGTTTTCGCAACAATATCAGAACAAACAGCATTGAGGCAAGTTCCAAGGATGCAGGAACTATAGATAGAATCGGAATATCGGCCAGTCTTTTACCAAGAGCCAAGGGGACAGAAGGCGAAAGGATGTCGATGGAAGCAGACAGCATCTATTCTGGGGCTTCGGAGAAAGACATTCTCATATCACTGGAAGAGAACGACCGAGGCGACACATTCAAGATAACGCTTAGTCCAAAGCGAAGATTTTGCACATATAGGTTGAAGATAATTAACATCGCTAACCAGCAAAACCTCTCATCCTCCATAGCAGGTTCCATCTCAGGCCTTGCAGGCGGCATCAACCTTTCCACTGGAGAAAAGACAGAGGCAAAGGTCACCGTTCCCTTTGCGGTAGGCACAACAAACGAAAGCACTTTGGAAGGACAGCTTCGATGCTATGGGAACAGCCCATCAGAGGATGCCGCCAACTATTTGGTTATATATACCATGTTGAAGGATGGCACAAAGTGGTGCTACATCTATGATGTTACCAAGCAAATCAAGGAAGCCCCCAACCCTTATGAGGTAGAAATCGTTCTGGACAAACTCCCTGTGCCAACCAAGATAGGCGGCAATAGCGGTTTTACCCCAGGCGTTAGCGACTGGAACATCATAGAGATACCAATCGTTATGTAATATTCATAAACAAGATATAAGTATTATTCATTCAAAAATTTAAATTATGTTCAAAAAAAGTATGTTTTGCGTAGCCTTAGCCTCTTTGGTATTGGCTACATCGTGCTCACAGGATGACTTGCAGACAGCCAAGTTCTCCCAAAACACGATTAATCCTAACGTTGAATTAGGCGGTCAGCCTATTCCTACTTTTGCGGCAGCAAAAGGTAAAGCAGTAAAATCTCGTGCAGTAGAGACCACCATCACCAACCTTGGTTCATTCACCATGAATGCCTTCCAGGATGGTGAGGCCAACTACATGAAGGATGTGAAGTACACCTCTACCGATGGCAGCGTGTGGAACACCGACGCTGGTACATTCTACTGGCCTGTGGAGGGCAACTTACACTTCTATGCCTATGCACCAGAGCAGCCAGGACAGGCAGGGACCTTCAAGTTGGACAAAGATGCCCAGACTCTCACCGACTTTGTTCCAAACACCGCAGCTGCCGACCAGAAAGATTTTGTGTATGCAAAATCAACAGGCAACAACAAAGCCAATGGAACGACAGGTATAGATATTGATTTCCAGCACGCATTATCCGAGGTGACCATTGCAGCAAAGAACGAGAACACTACCTACACCGTAGATGTAACAGGTGTGAAGATTGGCAATGTCATCAAGAAGGGTACTTTCACATTCCCTTCCACCTCAGACGCAGCAGCCTCTTGGACACTTTCGAGTGATGTTTCCGACGTCACAGACTACACAACAACTTGGACAACCCCGGTGACACTTGGAAGCGATGTCTCAACATTGGATGCGACCAATGTACCATTTATGATTCTTCCACAGCAGTTGTCAAAGGCGACAAAGGCCTCCGATAAGGCTTATATCGCCGTAAAGGTAAAGATTACCTTGCAGGGCGGTTATATTCAGAAGGATGACTGGGTGTATGTAGGTATTGATACCAACTGGGAGATGGGCAAGCGTTACGCCTACACCCTCGACTTCACTTCTGGTGCAGGTCAGGACAAGGACGGAAAACAAGTAATTTCCGGAACAGCCATCAACCTCAATGTCGATGTCACCCCATGGGATGAGGTTGCAGAAGACCTCGATCCTTCAGGTGTTGTCCCTACTCGTCCCAGTGTAGCCAACTCACTAATTATCGACCCAACGTCAACAAAGGCATATGGCATTAACATTGCCGACAAGATTAATGCTTTCTGGTCTTCAGCAGTAGGTGACCAGACTACCCCTATCGTGGCAGGAACAGAATGGACTGCCGAGGTTATCTGGCAGGACATCCCTTCACGTGCCATCAATTTTTGCAGCAAATCAGGTGTTGTTAAGAGTGGTGACACTTTCGAAGGAAAAGGAACTACTCCACTTTACGTAAAGGCTGCTGCCAACGTAAAAGGCAACGTTGTTGTAGGTATCAAGAAGAAGGGCGAGAGCGATTACCTCTGGAGTTGGCACTTGTGGCTTACCGACGAGCCACAGCTTGTAGCAGGTTCCATGGACAGAAACCTTGGTGCAGAGTCTGCGACTGCAACCGATGGTGCGAAAACACGTGGTTTGTACTATCAGTTCGGAAGAAAAGACCCATTCGTCGGCTCAACAGAGATTTATGACATCAATGGTACATCAAAAAGTACTGGAGCTACCATTGCTACAGGTAAGGTGACATTTGCCAAAGCTGTACAAACTCCTGCAACATTCTATACCTATGGTAGTGGTAACAACGATTGGGCTTCGCCTAACAACTACACATCAAAGAACTGGAACGACATTTCAGAGAGTGACGGCAAGACTTTCTTTGACCCTTGCCCAGAGGGATGGAGATTGCCAACCAAGGCAGAATATAGCAACTTCTCAACCACGACATTCACTTGGGATGCAACAAATTCTGGTCGTACCTATAACGGCAATTGGTTCCCTGCTGCTGGTTATCGCTACAGCGACGACGGTGGCATGGGCAGCGTGGGCAGCTACGGCTACTGTTGGAGTGCATCGCCGTACAGCGAGAATAGCGGTTACTACTTGAGCTTCAGCAGTGGCAACGTGTATCCTGCGAGCAGCGTCAATCGTGCAGGCGGTTTCTCCGTGCGCTGTGTCCAAGAATAAGGAGGAACTTGTTTCCGACCTTTGATTCATTTGATTTATTTGATTCATTTAGGATGGGCATTAAAAGCCCATCCTTTCAATGCCGCCTGTGGCGGCCGATTTTCAAAAATATAAAATTACAGTTCAAATTATGACAAAACAGGAAATATTAGAACGTGAGGATGCGCAATCCACTACCATCCATCTATATAAGGAAGGCATCTTTTGGAAGGCGTATGAATATTCCGCCTATAGGTTCGTCTTCGGCATCCTGAAATGCAAGCCCAAGAAACAGCGTTTCAAGGAAACATCTACCGAGATGATACATATAGGATTCCCTTTGACTTCTCTCGACACCCATCAAGATTCGTTCCGTCTCATCTCAAAGGACGAGAACACTTGCACCATTGAGCCAGTGGACTTTCTGCCTCAAATGACTTTTGAGGAGTGGAAAAATTCCATCGAGACAACTATTAGCAACAACAAAGGTGCAAACCTGATCCTACCCAAGGGAACAAGTCCAACTGATGAGTATATCATCAACAAAGTTCGCAGCTTCAATATTGAGAGCAAGACACCCATGGACTGCATGATGTTCCTGGTTGACTTAAAGAAGAAAATCAATGGCGAAGTATGACGAGCTTCCTGTGTTCAAGGCCACTTACGACCTTCTCTTGCGTATCTACATGGTCAGCCAACACTGGAGCAGAGACATTAGATATACGCTAGGCGAGGAATTGAAGAAAGAAGTGATAGAAATCCTTCAGCTTATCTATCAAGCCAATGCCTCGAAGAAGAAAGTAGCCTTTCTCTCCTCCTGTAGAGTGAAGCTGATAAAAGTAAGACTGCAGATTCGAGTCGCCAAAGACTTGAAACAGCTCCACCTCAATCAATATGGACTTCTTGCAGAAATGCAGGAGAACATATCCAAGCAGCTCTCAGGTTGGGAAAAGTCAGAACGTAGAAAGGAAAAAGAGAGTAAGAAGGAAGACAACAACAACAGTAACAATAAACAATAGTCATAACAAAAACTGTAAATGAAGGACATGGAGAAAGCTCCAAGCATCAACCAGAGTCTCGGATGGCAACCTCACAGTGCCATCGAGAGCGTGTTATGTAAATTCAGTAACCCTCCTATGGCGTAAATGATGCGCCACTAGCGAAAGAGAAAAGCCAAAGGGCGTAGTCATAGGGTATGACGGATGAGAAGTCCAATCTTCATGTTGGCTTGCTACCGTAGCATTCCATCGTGAATTTAACGAGTGGTTACATCAACCCTGCTGCTGGTTATCGCAACAGCGACGACGGTAGCATGAGCAACGTGGGCAGCAACGGCAACTATTGGAGTGCATCGCCGAACAGCGAGAATAACGGTTACAACTTGAACTTCAACAGTGGCAACGTGAATCCTGCGAACAACAACAATCGTGCAAACGGTTTCTCCGTGCGCTGTGTCCAAGCATTTACAAATGCAGAGAGAATCCATGTCCTCTTTATCTTATGCAGAGCAACTTAGGAATGACCTCTTCCGAGCATACGAGGATGCGAGGAAGAATAAAAGGAACACCATCGCCCAACTGGAGTTTGAAAAAGATGCGGAGCACAATCTCATAGAACTGTACCACGAGCTGCTTGACGGTAGCTATGTGCCAGGAAAATCCATCTGTTTCCTCACCCATTTCCCTGTACTGAGAGAAGTCTTCGCCTCACAGTTCCGTGACCGGGTAGTTCACCATCTGTTGTTCAACTATATCGCTCCAATCTTCGAGAAAACATTTATATATGACAGTTATTCCTGTAGAAAAGAGAAAGGAACACTGTTTGGTGTAGAGCGACTAGAACATCATATTCGTTCATGCACCAACAACTATACACATACAGCCTATATCCTCAAACTGGACATTCAAGGCTATTTCATGAGCATCAACAAGAAAATCCTCTACGGTATTATTTACAACAAACTCATGAAGCAATGGGAAGAGAAAGGCAAGAACTGTAACATCCCTGGAAAGAATCCGGAGTTTATTCTCTTCCTTGTAGAAAGCATCATCTTCAAAGACCACACACTGGACTGCGAGGTGATGGGCAACAAGAAGGAATGGATGCTGTTGCCAGCGTCCAAGAGCTTGTTTTGCCAGCCAAAGGGCATCGGATTGCCTATCGGCGACCTCACCAGTCAACTCTTCAGCAATATCTATCTGAACGAGTTTGACAACATGATAAAAAGAAGATTCAAGATAAGGCACTACGGAAGGTATGTGGATGACTTCTATGTAGTACATCCATCCAAGGCATACCTAAAGAGCCTGATACCAGAGATAAGAACATTTCTGAAGGAAAGGTTAGGATTGACACTTCATCCCAAGAAGATATACTTGCAACCCTATACCCATGGCGTTGCATTTCTGGGTGCTTTCGTCAAGCCATACAGAAAATATGCCATACCAAGAAGCGTAAACAACTTCAGGAGCAAAGCCAAGAAAATCATCTCGTTCTCAACAAGAGACGAGTTGACCATAGGACAGTTGGAGGCAATCCAAGCCTCACTCAACTCTTATCTCGGCTATCTTGGACATTACAAGAGCTATAAGATAATACACAAGAGCCTCACAGGTTCCGCAGTATTCAAGCACCTCTATTTCGCAAGTGGTTACAAAAAGTCCATCCCATATAAGCGATACACCAACAAGAGAAGAGAAAGGTGCGAGATAGCCCATGACTTGAATAGAATATTAACAGCATAAATATAAAGACATATATGAAACAAATAGCATTTCTCATCATCAGCATTTTGATGCTTGGATGCAGCTCGAAACCTGTCACCAAGCCAAATCCTGCGGCAAGTTTCGTTTCCTTTTGGGAGGGCTTCGACTTTTCCAACAAGGCAATGACAAACAATCCTGGAGTAACAGAAGCCAAGTTCAAGGATTTCTGTGGCGACCTCATATTTTCCAGCAAGACAGAGAGAAAACAGCAGATAGACACATTGCTGTCACGTTCCAAGCAAGGGAGCAAGGAAATGTTTCTCGGTTTCATGGATTTGGCAGAGAAACATCTTGCCGACCCAAATTCACCGCTGAGGAACGAAGAATGTTACATTCCCTTCTTGGAGTATGCGATAAAAGAAGGGAAAATTGACGAAGCCTACAAGGAACGTTACAGTTTCCAACTACGTAACGCCCTGAAGAACAGAGTTGGCACAATAGCCAACGATTTCAAATATATAACAAGAGAAGGAACAACAGGCACATTAAAGAGCATAAAAGCCAACTACACGCTCATTTATTTCAACAATCCCGATTGTCACGATTGTAAACGAGTGTATAACATCCTAGCAGGAGATAGCCCCACCCTCGCCCACCTGGTGGCTAGAGGAGAACTAGCAATCCTTGCCCTTTATCCAGATGAGTCTCTAACCTCTTGGAACAAGAACAAGGGAATATACCCTTATAACTGGATAGTGGCAAGATATGCAAGGGACATCGACCGAGAAAGGTATAACATTCCAGCCATTCCTAGTACCTATCTCTTGGACAAAAACAAGAAAGTTATATATAAGGATGCCATTATCGAGGCTGTAGAGAGCTATCTAAGACATAAATACAAGCTATAAGAAATTACATTCATATCAAGAAAAGAACAAAACAATAGTAAAAAATTAAACTTGAATTGGCTCATTCTTCTCTGTGAAGAGCGGAATGAGTCTTTAATTATACGATAAGCGAATTATCAGAAACCTACCATATAACAGGCATATGGAACATTAAAAATTAAATGACATGAATAAAAAGAAAACAAAAATAATCCATGTCCACTTCTTCAGTGGACACAAGAACTACTATTTTGGGAGTGTGACCGCCATCTTCAAGATGTTCACATCCAAGGAAATAGGCTGCACGGAAGCCTATCTTCGTCATCAGCTCACGGAGGAAGGCAATCATTACATCAACGCCCAGGTCTTGATAATAAGGTCTGTGCTACATAGATAAAACGGATGGCTTCCACACACAAAGGTAGAAGCCATCCGTTTTTACCTTACCACAAGGCAACCTTTCCAATGCCAGGCATACTAAAATACGCAGAAATATTCATTGCCTTAAAAACTCTAGCCATTGTAGAGAATGAAAGATTTGCCCCCCTTTCCATCCGTGAGACTTGAGATTTTTTCACTCCAATCAAATTACCAAGTTGTTCTTGGGTCAAGTGTCTCTCTTCCCTTGCTTTCTTGATAGCTTCCCCCATCAAGAATGTTTTCAAATCAGCATCCAATTTGTCTCTTCTTGGTGTACCTTTCTTACCAATGACGCTATCCATCATTTCATCATGAGTATAAAGTTTCATCTGTTCCATACTTATTTATTATTAAAATATTCCTTTCTAATTTCTTCTGCCTTTAATATCTCTTTGAGAGGAGTTTTCTGTGTCTTTTTAACGATGCCGTGAGTGGCTACCACGAACGCCTCTTTATCCTTATCCCAAAATGCAAAAAGCTCATAGCTTCCTCTGTATAGAGAATTGTAAATTTTGGCTTTTCTTTCATGTGACATTATTTTTTTGCAAAGTTAGGGAAAAGTTCTAATATCTGTAAACTTTTTCCTAACTTTCTTGTTATATACACGAAAATTTAACACTTAGTAACAGTAAAAATAGCTCTTCTCAAATTTTAGGTTACTTTTTCAATCTCAGCCAAACAGCCTCATAGACAGAATCAATAGTGGCAGAAATCACGTTATCGGAGATTTCGAGTTTTTGCCAATCCTCATCCACCTCTCCCACGGTGTTTCTCCCTTTGTATAGAAGAGCCTCCCCATCGAGTTTTATCTTGGTGACCTGAACCTCTTCCATCGTAGTGTCACCATAGAAATATCTTATGAGCCAAGCCGCTCCAAAGACATTTTCCTTGTGAAGGAGGTCTATTTCCTCCACCTCCGCCTCTTTCATCAAATCAACGATAGCCCTTTTGCAGTTATTATGCAAATGAAGTCTCTGTGCTGTAAAATCTATGTATTCCATATTTTGTTACGTTATGGAGAGGTGGTTAGCCTCTCCGTTACCTTAATTATTATGCCACAAGCTCATATTCGTGGAAGTAGATGTAATCATCCCCCTCGTAGTGGTCATCGTTCCACTTGTCTATTTCCTCCAAAGTGACGGTTTCCACCCCCATTCTTCGGGCTACATAGGAAAGTGCTTGTTCCTTCGTGTCGAAGTATTCCCACTCGTCAGCCCCATCCACGCAAGAGTCAACCAAGAAACGATAGTCGAAGAATCGTCCTTCCTTGTCGTTGGTGGCATAAACCTCCCCACCTTCCTCTTCCACGATGAAGTAAACCTTCATTCCCTCGAAATGTTTTTCAAGGATGTGTCGGAAGTCTGTAGCACCCCAAGCCTCCTCAGCCTCGATGCTTAGGACATCATCCTCCAGTTCACAAGTCTGGATGAATCCACGGAGATAATACCCTTTGGTGTTCTCTCCCAGTTCCAGGGCAACATTACCCTCCCAATCCTTGGAAGCGTTGTCTTCCATTACAGGACGCTTGCCGTCCATAAACTCGTTAATCAACTCATTCAGAGTTTTCAAGTCCTCTTGCTTACCCTCAATTCGGTAGCTTGTACTAGCCCAATTTGCCATAATCGTTCTATTTTATTGGTTCAACATAAATGAATTTATACTTCGGATTTCTGGAATCCTCTAGCCTTTACAGCTTTTCGTTCCGTTCGATCCGATATTTTTTTATCATACCCCGGCGTGTCCGTCGTCCCCTGTAGCCTTTTTACGTGCAGAAAGGATGGCAGCCCAGTGAAGTCAGAACGCCAAGGAATTTGGTAGAAACTTTTCAGGAATACCCAAATATGCAATATTTGCGGAAGGCTTCCAGAAAAGTTTTAGCCAAATAAGGAGTCCTCTCCTGGTACTTGGCATCTGACAGGGCCGCCATAACTTTGCACAGGAAAAAGCAAGGGAGGCAGATGGCACGCTACCGCTTCAATAAAAAAGATGAGGTCGAACAAAAGGGACGAAAATGAAAAATTAGATACAAGAAAAATACAAGCTAGCTATAACTTATTGATTATCAGCAAAGAGAAAGAGAGTTATTAGAAAAAGAATATGTTAAATAAAAAGGTATATCGTGATTTTCGCCCCTATATTGCAAAAAAGTAGTTCCTTTGCACCCGAATTTTTAACAAAACAAAATCAAGACAATGGGAGCATTTTGGATATTCGCAGCAATATTGACATTTGTCTATATCGTCTATTATGCCGTTATAATGGCCATGGACACTGTAGGCGACAAAGGTAAGAAAAAGAAAGACGTAGAGGTGTTTGCCGTTGGCAATTCCTCACAAGAAGCGTTTGTCGAGGAACCAACCTTCATCAAGGAAAAGGAAGCCTTGCCAGACACCTCTTCGGCAAAACAAGAAACCATCCCATCGGAAGCCACCGTCCAAGAGCCTTCCATCTCGCCAGAGGAAAGCGGCGAGGACATAGCCTCCAAGATTATGGCAACGGAAGACTCCGAGCTATATGCCAAGGCTGTGGCAGCCAAGGCTGAGATGGTGAAGGTAGTTGCCGAGAGCGAGGATGAGATAGCAGCCGCAGACTATGACGACAAACGCCTAGCCTTGTTGGTTGCCGAAGGCGATGATATGGCAGAAAGGATGAGCATATGAGAAAGATAATGAAGAAAAGGTATTTTCTAGCCTTTCTATTCATAGCAATATGCCTTACGGCCTCCGCATCCTGTGGCACAACCGATTACAGCGGAAGCTCAGGAAAGCTCTATGACATGGTAGTATATGTCGTTGCCATGTGCAGTTTGACTGTTCAGCTACTATATGCCATTGCAGCCGTCTTGTCCATCTACAGTGCTACCAGCATCTACATCAAGTTGCAAGCAGGAGAGGAAGGCTTCACCAAGAGTGTGATGGTGCTTGTAGGCAGTTGCCTCTTCATGATAGGTGCAACCATCGTGATGCCAGCATTCTTCGGGTTCAACTTTGGTTAAATTAAATTATAGATAATAACAATCAAAACAAAAAAAGTATTTATGAAAATTAGCATTTTAAAAAACGCAGTAAGCGCAAAGGACTTTGTGTGCTCTGCAACCAAGGGCACAAAGGCTCTAGTTGGCAACCCAAGAGTAGCCATGGTGTTCACTCTCCTCTTTGTCTTTACCCTGGGAATGTTTGCCCAGAACACCGCTGGTGACTATTCGGCAGGAACAACAGCCTTGGGAACGGTGACCACCGAGATTGCCAAGTATGTTCCAGTAGTGGTGAAGCTCTGCTATGCCATTGCAGGTGTCGTTGCCGTGGTTGGAGCCATCTCCATCTACATTGCCATGAACAATGAGGAGAACGACATCAAGAAGAAGATTATGATGACCGTGGGCGCATGTATCTTCCTTGTGGCAGCTGCCCAGGCATTGCCATTGTTCTTTGGTGTAACCAACTAATCGTCATCAATAAATTATGGCAAATGAGAGTCAAGAGCAATATCCTGACTATCCAGTATTCAAGGGACTCCAAAAGCCCCTTGAATTTATGGGTTTAAGGGGTAGGTACATATATTGGGCTGCAGGAACCGTTGGAGGAGGCATTTTAAGTTTTCTCATCGGTTACGTTGCCTTCGGTTTTCTAGTAGGCCTTGTCTTGATTACATCCATCGTAGGCTTTGGAGGAGCGATGATATTCATCAAGCAGCACAAGGGCTTGCATTCCAAGCACTCACCTGTGGGTGTTTTCATCCTTGCCCATCTTGTGGAACATCAGAAAAGATGAGCAAGTTTATCATTTAATAAATTCATAGATATGATTTTACTTTTCGTTTCGGTCGTTTTCATTTCCATCCTCGTAGGTATGGCTATTTCCGTAGGTGCGTTCGGCACTGGAGGAAAGAGAGCCAAGATCTTCGAGGATATTTATTTCAGCATAGAGGAAGTGGATGGCATCGGCGTGGTATATACCAAGAAAGGCGACTACTCCGCCGTTCTGAAGATGGAGAATCCAGTAAGGAAATATTCCGCCGACACCGATAGCTATTACGAGTTCACATCACTCATGGCATCAGTGATGCAAGTGCTTGGAGATGGCTATGCCATCCACAAGCAAGACATCTTTGTGCGCAAGCAGTTCGACATGAGCAGCATCAAGGGCAAGAACAAGGATGCCAAGAAGCGTTTCCTATCAGATGCCTATTTCCGTTTCTTCAACGGAAGAAGCTACACAGAGGCAACCACCTATCTCACCATTACCCAGAAGGGCAAGAGCGGCGGACTGAAAGCCTACGACAACAACAAGTGGAGAGATTTCAACGTAAAGATACAGAAAGTAGCCGACCGATTGAAGAGTGGTGGAATCACATGCCGCTTCCTTGGCGCAAGGGAGTGTCAGGAGTTTGCCGACCGCTTCTTTGCCGTTGACTTCAAGAATCCTACCACAGGCATGACCGACTTCAAGGTTGACAGTGAAGAAATCGGCATGGGCGACCAACATGTAAAAGTATATAGCCTGCTGGATGTTGACAACGTAGGTTTGCCAGGCATGATACGCCCCTACAGCGACACCGTGGTGAACAACTCGGTGATGCCAGAGGACTTGCTGTCGGAGCTAGACCATATCCCAGGTGTAGATACTGTCATTTACAACCAAGTCATCTTCTTCCCGAACCAAAAGAGGGAGATGGCAAAGCTAGACAAAAAGAAGAACCGTCACGCTTCCATTCCAAACCCATCCAACCTGATAGCCGTAGAGGACATAAAGGCAGTTCAAGACGAGGTGGCAAGAAATGGCAAGCAACTCGTATATGCACACTACAACCTGGTGATAAAGATAGAGGCAGACAAGGACTTCCAGAAAGTCACCAACAACCTAGAAAACATCTTTGCCAAGTATAACATCCATATCTCCAAGAGAGCCTACAACCAGCTGGAGCTGTTTGTGGCGAGCTTCCCTGGCAACTGTTTCCGTCTCAACCAAGACTACGACCAGTTCCTCACCATCTCGGAGGCCGCCTTGTGCCTGATGTACAAGGAACACCAGGCGAAGGGTGACAACTCCCCCTTGAAGTGTTACTATACCGACCGCCAAGGAGTGCCAATGCCAATAGACACGACAGGTAAGGAAGGAAAGGTGAAATACACCAACAACAGTAACTTCTTCGTCCTAGGTCCTTCGGGAAGTGGCAAGAGCTTCTTTATGAACACCGTGATGCGCCAGTATTACGAGCAAGACACGGACATCGTGATAGTAGATACAGGAGATAGTTACGAAGGCTTGTGCAGTTACTTCGAGGGCACCTATATTTCCTATAGCAAGGAAAAGCCAATCTCCATGAACCCTTTCAAGATTACCAAGCTGGAGTATGACCAGAACTTTGGCGAGAAGAAGAACTTCCTGAAGAGTCTCATCTTCCAGATATTCAAGGGAGCGGAGATGCCGTCCAAGATAGAGGACACCATCATCAACCAAACCATCGTGGAGTATTTCGAAGCCTACTTCAATCCGTTCGAAGGCTTTACCGACGAAGAGCGGCAGAAGATGAAGGACACCCTCCTTCTCCAAGACAAGACCAACGGCAAGTATGAGGAGTATGAGCAAGAATTGGAAGAGAAATATGGAGAGGACTTCGACTTTGAATCAGCCACGGCAGAGGCAAAAGATGGCAAAGACCTCACCAGACAGCAACGCCTGAAGGGGAAGTTGCAAGCAGTCATCGATGACGCAGCATCCACCGAAGGTGAAAAAGAGAATGCCAAGAAGAAACTGATGCTTCTCACCCCGGAGGTGATAGAAAACAACTATCTCATGCGCATCGAGCGCAAGCTGGAAAAGATAGAGAGACAGAAGAAAAAGCTGAAAGTAAAGGAACTCTCCTTCAACACCTACTATGAGTTTGCCTTGGAGCGCATTCCTCAGATACTGCACCAACAACATATCGAGTTCAACATCAATGACTTCGCCGCCATCCTCAAACCTTTCTACAAGGGAGGAGAGCAAGAGTATATCCTGAACAACGACTTGGACAGCAGCCTGTTTGATGAGAAGTTCATCGTTTTCGAGATAGATAAGGTGAAGGACGATCCAGTTCTCTTCCCTATCATCGTGCTCATCATCATGGATGTGTTCACCCAGAAGATGAGAATCAAGAAAGGCAGAAAATGCCTGGTTATCGAGGAAGCATGGAAAGCCATCGCCACCCCAGTGATGGCCAACTATATAAAATACCTCTACAAAACCGCCAGAAAGCACTGGGCGATGGTTGGTGTTGTGACACAGGAGATACAAGATATCACCTCCTCCCCTATCGTGAAGGAAGCCATCATCAACAACTCCGACGTGTTCATGTTGCTAGACCAAAGCAAGTTCAAGGACAAGTTCGATGACATCAAGGCCACCCTCGCCCTCACCGACAACGACTGCAAGAAAATCTTCACCATCAACCGTCTGGACAACAAGGAAGGCAGAAGCCCATTCAAGGAAGTATTCCTGAAGAGAGGGCAGAACGGCGAGGTTCTTGGAGTGGAGGAGCCACCGGAGTGCTACATGGCCTATACCACGGAGAAAGCCGAGAAGGAAGCCTTGAAGCTCTACAAGAAGCTCATGGCCACCGACTACCAACATGCCATCGAGCAGTTTGTGAGCGACTGGCACAACAGCGGCATCAAGAAGAGCCTGGAGTTCTCCCAGAAAGTACTGAAGGAAAAGAAAGTGTTTTACTACAAGAACAAGCAATGAAAACCATGCGTAGATTAAGTGCCATAATAACTATGCTGTTGCTAGCCACCTTGCCGATATTCTCCCTGTCCTATCATGCGGTGAACGTTGACAAGGTGACGGCTGCAGCCATGACCGCAGCTTACGCTTCGGAGGCAGAGATGGAGGCGATGAACACCAGCAACCTGCAAAAGATCGTTGACCATTACAAGAGTGCCACCGTAGCCACTGCGGGAATTTTACTATCCAAGAAGAAGGACAGGGATGCCATGCGTAACCCCGGCCTTTTTGCGTCTGAGGAAAACTACTATTACAAGCGCATCCTCAACCTTGTGAAGAACGGTATCATGCCAAAGTTGATAACCGTAGCCTCCAAGATGGTGAAGCAACCCCAAAATGCCATCTACTGGGGGCCTTACCTGTTCAAGACCACCGAGAACGTGGAACAGCTTTGCAAGCAGTTCGAGCTAGTTTGCACCAATGGCAAGCTTAGTTTCAAGGATGTGACGTTCCTCCTCATCAACGATGACCTGCGAAAGATATTCGACCTAGCGCAGATGGGTGCAAATACCAACTGGGGCGACCTGTTGGACAAACTTGGAGACTTTGGCGACGGACTCACGAAAGAGGACATACAGGAAGACTTCAAGAACCTTGGTAGCCTCTTGGCCTCCATTGGTGGAAACACCATCGACAGCAACTTTCAAGAAGGAAGCAAGATAGGCAAGATTTTCCATATGAAGCCCAAGGAGATTGCAGACCTCTACAAGAACTTCAAGGAGCAATACGACAAATACAAGGAAGCAGGAAACGTGGAGAACATCCTGATGCAAGTAATCCAGACCGCCGATGCCGACGGCGTGGCCAGACTTTTCAAGGTTGACGACTACAACATCACAGGCTATATCAGCAACTACATCAAGGAGATGCAGGGACAATATTACACCCAAAGATGGTACATAGCCCAGGTGAACAGTGGCTCGCAAGTCCTCGCCACCTACAAGCCGTCCCCACCTACCAACACCAACAACAACGACAACTGGCCAGGATGGATATTCAAGTGCAACTCCCAAAAGAAGACAGCCCCACCCTATCCAACCCTCTCCACCTCGGAATACAATCAGTTAAAGAGCGCAGCCGAGAGTGAGACAGGATGGAATGCGACTAAAAAAGCTGATTACGAGAAAAAGAATCCAGGACATACCATAACCCTCAGCTATCAGACCGTTTCCTATAATTACATCTGGGACAAGAGCGGAGGAACCTTTTCGCATTCCAAGCACGAAAGAGGTAAGCATTTCTGCGTATATATGACAGTTACGGACACTTGGAACATCAAGGATGAGGTGTATGAGGAAATCTTTGATTCCCAGACCATGAACCTGGAAATCTTCAAGAAGAAGATGGAATCTCGCTTGAAATACTACCAAGACCAAGAGGCCGACAAGGAAGGCAGCACCCTCTCCTATAAGCTGTGCTCCGACCCACCAAGATACTATGCCATGGCCGATGAGAAGAAGATGGAAGGCTGCAACTCCGTAAGTTTCACAGCCACCTGTGACGGAGGAGCATCCCTAGGAGAAGGCAGCTTCAACTGGAAGGAGAACGGCAAGCAAGGCAGTTCCCTCAATGAGAAGTCAAAGGAGTTTGCCATGCGCAGCACCCCGGACTCAGAAAATAACAATGTGGATGACCTTCTCACCAAGCAAAAGGAGTATGAGGCACAGATTTCCACCTTGAAGCAACAGATTTCCAGCAACGACAAGAAGCAGCAAGAGCTAATAAAGCAAATTCAGCAAGCCCAGTCGTTGGGCAACCAGGACAAGGTGAAGAGCTTGCGCAGCCAATATGATTCCATCACCAATGAGACGGCAAGCTTGAAGCAACAGCTCAACAATACACAGAAATTCCTCAACGAGTTGAACAACAATGTAAACGAGTATTACGAAGACCTTGCCGACAACTTGGACGGTCCCTACAGGATACCATCCAACATGAAGGAATTGGAAGGCATGTACCAGCTACAATGGACAGACGATGGCAACTGGGTGGAAGGCAGCAGCCAATATATCTTTGTAAGACATGGTTATTGTCCGTCGGTGAAGTCAACGGTGACCTATACAGCCACCCTCACCTTGCAACAGAAACCAAAGTATTTCCTTGGAATCAGAATCCATCGAGCCATATTGTCCGTGGATTTCAAGCTCACAAGCGAGTATTCCAGCGACAATGTCGTGGCAGTCATCAAGCTAGACATGAGCAAGAGCGAGAAAGAAAGAGCCGACGAGGTGAATGCCAAGCTGAAGGAATTGATGGAAGACATGCCCAACTGCAGCATCAACATCAAGTATAACTATGCTTCAAAAGCTGATGATGACGAAGACGAAGACGGCATCCATCTGCTATGGGCTAGCGACCGCCTGGATGTAGCTAGAGAAGTTGACTACCAGCTCACATCCATCTACTCACAGCTTGTCATCTTGGAGAAAGTGATGCAAGACAGAGAAACCATCCTCGACTTCCTGAAGCACAAGATATTCGATGTAGTGAGCAGGGCATCCAGAGGAGCCATCGCCGAGTATGCACTTACAAGATGGGAAGATGCAAGTATGGCGGCAATGAAGAAACAGGCAGGAGTAGAGGACAAGAAAGAGAATACCCCATCCACACAAAAGTCTGACAAAAACGTTTAAGGTCACAATTTGTGATCTTAAAAATAAAGATAGCAATATGGCAGATAATATAGAACATCAAGATAAAGGAGAACTGGTCGCAAATTGTGACCAGTTACAAAATGATGAAGTCGTAGTTACCACTCCTGTAGAAAGTCGAATAATGTCTATTCGTGGAAAGCAGATTATGATAGACAGAGACTTGGCTGAACTTTATGGAGTGGAAACTAAAAGATTAAACGAGGCTGTAAAACGTAATATAGAACGTTTCCCTGAGCGTTTCCGTTTTCAACTAACTAAGGAGGAAATGGCTGAACTGGTCGCAAATTGCGACCGGTTCAATATTTTGAAGCACTCAACAGTTCGTTCATATGCTTTCACGGAGCAGGGAGTGGCTATGCTCTCCACTGTTCTTAGAAGTGAAACCGCAATTCGTGTAAGCATACGTATTATGGATGCATTTGTTGCAATGAGACGTTTCATGGTGACAAATGCAGAAGTTTTCCAACGTCTTTCAACAATGGAGTACCATCAACTGGAAATGCAGCAACATCAGCAAGAAACAGACAAGCGCATAGACGAAGTATTCCGCAGATTGGACGAGGGCAATGCAAAGCCGAAGCAAGGTGTGTTCTACAATGGGCAAGTTTATGATGCCTATACTTTCGTGTCCGACTTGATTAAGAGTGCGAAGAAGCGTATTGTCCTTATCGACAACTATGTTGACGAGACTGTACTGACATTGCTCGATAAAAGAGATAATAACGTGTCTGCGGTTATCTACACTCAGCAGATAAACCGTCAGTTCCAACTCGACATAGACCGTCATAATGCTCAATATGCACCGATTGATGTTGAAACATTCCGTTTATCACATGACCGCTTCCTTTGTATAGACGATGATGTATATCACATTGGAGCCTCCATCAAAGACTTAGGTAAAAAGTGGTTTGCCTTTTCCAAGTTAGACATACTATCCCCAGATATGCTCATTGAAAAAATAAAAAGTAACAATTAAAAACGAACGGTATGAGAAAAAAGAACCATAGGTACTATTATATAATAGTGGCATTACTGGCATGGCTTCCAACAAAAAGCCACGCCCAGTTTGGCATCAACGACATGCCATCCATGGAAGCGATGATTTCCAACCACAAGACTGTAAGAACAGCCTTGGATATAAGAATGATAGCTGAGCTAGGAGTAGAACAGGTACATGAAGGCTCGCAGAAAAGCATCGAGGAATATCAGGAATCCAGCAAGAGGCTCGATAAATACAAACGCTGCTTTGACATCATCGACCTCATTCTTAATGGAACAGCCACGGCTTTTCATGGAGTAAGAACCTACCAAAGCTGCAGTAGCAACATCAATAGCTACCTACAGCTTCTGAACGAGTATGAGGAAAAGATACTCTTGAAGGGCAAGGTATGGTCATCGGACACCATCATCTATACAACAAGCAAGCAAACCATAGAGGATATAAAAAGTTCCGCTTCCAGCATCTATAAATCCTATATAGATTTGTCAGCCTACCTCACAGGAACGGCAGAGTGCAAGACAGAATCCATGATGCTCTGCTTGCAATGTATCAATGAGAACATGGATGCCATTGACGCATCTGTCAGGAACGCCTACCTAACCCTTTGGAGCTATATGACCATTCGCCTGGGGTTCTGGAAGAAAGAGATATTCAGAGCCAAGACCATCAGGGAGATGGCGTTGGAGGCATACGACACATGGAAGAAATCCCAGTATATTGCCTACAACAACCTTCAAAACCCTTCCACCGAGAAACATAAGGCATTAGGAGGAGGCGGCATCCTTGGAGGCAGGTCAAGAGAAGACATTTAGTTCCAATGGATAAAAGGCGTATATAAGTATAGGCTTATATAAAACAATAAAGAAACAAACATATAAGTATATAAAAATATAATTATATTAAGCAATAATCAATGAAACATATAAGAATTTTATTTTCATTAGTGGCAATGTTATTCATCTCCACGACATCAAGAGCGCAAGGAGCCGAGGTTACCTATATTCATGAAGATGACATCATGAATCAGTTTACAGTAATGGAAACTGGTGCTGGCAGTCTTAAACCAAGAGAATACTATCAACTTATGCACAAGAGTTACCAAAAAACAGCAGCAGCCACCAACAAGTTGAGTTTTCGCTTGGAAAATCAAGTATTGACCAACAAGGAAGTTCCTTTGGCGGAGAAAGTGGATTCCGACTTGGTAAAGAGAGAGAAGGTAGAAGCCACCAACATCGCTACAAGAACACCAGGCGCAGGCGATGTCGCCTGGATGATGGAAAAGGGAAAGATAGAGAGTAAGATGAACACCTTCGAAAGCAACATCAACAAGATAGTAAGCTATGGAGGCAGCAGCGATGACTTCAAGAACTGGAAAGACATCTACAATAGTCTCGACTGTGCCATCAAGCTCATCAGAAAGTCCTATCTAGACCTAGGCAGTCGAAAGAAGGAATATTTGGCCATCTACCAAGACATAGTGAAGCGCAACCTCTCCCTCACAGGGCAACTAAGATATTGGAAAAGTCTAAAGACTGTCAAACAAGCCCAGCAGAAAGCAACGAAAATAGACAGGCAATCAAGCAATACGGTGATAGCAAACAATGCCATGCGAAGATGGCAGAACGCCATGGCCGTGGATGGTTTCTCCAAATAAGCAAACAAATACACCTATATTCGCATAATTATATAACCATATAAAAATATAATTATATAAGAAAATAAAGAAATATAGCAACAAAGAAATAAGCCAATAATGCAATAAAACAATAAAGAAACAGAAAAATAAGGATATAAATCAGTCGTTTTACTCAAAAGTACAATAAAATATATGTGAAAACTAAACTTTTAGTTAATAATGTTGCTCAATTCAAGAAAAAGCAGTACCTTTACAGCCAAAAATAGGTAAAACGGCAATAATGTCAAACCAAAGAGTAAATGATATGAGTAACAAAAATTACAACAATTATAGCATAGCAAAGAAAACAATAGCAGTAGTATTCCTTAGTTTGATAGGAATGCTAAATGTGATGGCACAGACTGGGACGGTAACACGTAAATTTTATATGAAAGGATACAACAACCATCCAGATACGTGCCTCACTACTTTATTTATAAATGATGGCAGTTTTTCTGGACTTAATCTAACTCTTTCCTGCTTCGATAAAGGAGTAAAAATTAAGGCTGGATTAGAAACAAAAAATAGACCTAATTGTTTGACTGACTTTATTAATGAATTAAAATTTATAAAAGAAAAATATATAGAGTGGTCATCTATAGCAAAGGAAAATGGTGTGAAGAAATATTCCAAGGAAATCGGTTATTACAAAAACAATCCTGCATTATTTCTTCAAGCTACTAAAAACGGTTTTGAATACTATCAAGACATGAAAATCGCAGCTATACATGAAGTACATGCCATGTTTAATGTAGATGAAAAAGGAGAGTGTAATGTTTTTATTGGGTGGAATGGAATTCCTTTTATAAGAACCAAAGGTTACAACGAAGGAATGCTTACATCCTATCCTATCAAAGAAACTTTTTCTGTGTCGCAAGTTTGTTTTAATTTCAACAGCGAACAACAAATACAGAGTTTAATCGATGCTCTTAATTTGGAAACTGCAAAATCAGAACTACTCAACAAAACTGAAAAGGATAAAAATCTTGATTCTTTATTCAAATAATCATAAGCCTCTTGCGTTAGCAAGGGGCTTTGTTGTATATTCACCTCAATAATCTATACCCTTGCATTAACACCGAGGGGTTAAAGGGGGCGAGCAGCCTCATTTATAACAGTTTACACGATACACCTTAGAAAAAGAATATGTTAAATAAAAAGGTATATCGTGTTTATGCGGCCATTTTTATGTTTTTTCATTACTTTTGTGCGAAAATTTTAAAATTGATATAAAAATGGCATTTAGTACATTATTCTTAGATGCTTCATCCGGTAGTGGTACGATGGATGGAATAAAAGACATGGTTAGCGACCTCTCGCAAACCATAGGTGTTGATTTGTTTGAGGAAGACATAGACAATGTCGTTTTTCAAACAAACGAGTTTTTATGCAACAGCGATTTTATCGGTTCGCAAGGTCCTTTTTGGTGGATTTTGCAGATGAGCATGGCTTTGGGAGCATTGTTCTCTATCATCGTGGCTGGAGGCATGGCCTACAAGATGATGGTGAAGAATGAGCCTATAGATGTCTTCAAGATAATGAAGGTGTTAGGCATTGCCATCGTGATGTGCTTTTGGTACCCACCAAGTATGAGTGGATTCAAAGGTGCCAGCAACGCTTGCATCCTTGACGCTTTGGCTTACATTCCTAATTGCATAGGCAGCTACACACATGACTTATATGAAGCCGAAGCTACACAAGTAAGTGATAAATACAATGAACTTATGCCTCTTATACAGAAAAGAGATAAGCTTTGTGATTCAATATCCTCCCCTATTAAAAGTGCCGCTGGGGAATTACAAAATGTGCAAACATCAGATGTTCAAACTGAAGCAACAGGAACTAAAAGTGTTTCAGAAGGACTTTCAAAAGCAAAAAGCGCAGAAACAAAGTCCACCTTTGCAGGTTTAATGATAGGTCTGGACAAAGTTGTCATGTTCTTTGCCTTGGTCATCTACCGAATTGGTTGGTGGAGCACGATTTTCTGTCAGCAGATACTATTAGGAATGCTCACGATATTCGGACCGATTCAATGGGCATTCAGCGTCCTACCAAAATGGGAAGGAGCCTGGGCTAAGTGGATAACGAGGTATCTCACGGTACACTTCTACGGAGCGATGTTGTACTTCGTTGGTTTCTATGTATTGTTACTTTTCGACATCGTACTAAGTGTTCAAGTAGAGAACCTTACTGCTATCACCCAAGGCGAGGGAGCCATGGCCGCCTACATCCAGAACGCCTTCATGACCTGCGGCTACCTGTTGGCAGCATCCGTAGTAGCCTTGAAGTGCTTGAACCTAGTTCCAGACTTGGCAGCGTGGATGATACCAGAGGGCGACACCGCATTCTCCACCCGAAACTTCGGCGAGGGAGTAGCATCCTCTGTGAAGGCAAGTGCGGCTTCAGTGATGAGAATATAAAGAATAGATAAAAATACAACAATATGGCAGTATTAAAGAATGTAGAGAATAAAATCAAGCTCGTAATGATAGTGAGCAGCCTATTTCTGGTAGGCTGCGTCATTGTGAGCCTAGGCAGCATCATCATCGCCAAGGGCATGGTGGACGAAGCCCACAAGAAAGTTTACGTATTGGACGGAACCGTTCCTATCCTGGTGAAGCAGACCACCCAAGAAGAAACCTTCGATGTGGAAGCCAAGAGCGACATCGAGATGTTCCATCAGTTCTTCTTCACGTTGGCACCTGATGACAAGTATATCCAATACACCATGAAGAAAGCCATGTATCTGGTGGACGAGACAGGACTAGCCCAGTACAACGCCCTGAAGGAAAAAGGCTTCTATAATAATATAATAGGTACGAGCACCATCTGCAGTATCTATTGTGACAGCATCAAGCTCAACACCGATTCCCTCACCTTCACCTACTACGGCAGACAGCGCATCGAGCGAAGGACAAGCATCCTGATGCGTCAGTTGGTAACCGCCGGCAAGCTCAGAAGAGTGCCGAGAACAGAGAACAACCCTCACGGAATCCTCATCACCAACTGGCGAACACTGAAGAACCAAGACTTGGAGGAAACCAAGAAGTCAGACTATTAAATCAAGCAACAATGGACATAAAGAAAGTACTCATGGGCGAGAAGATGCCCGACAAGAACGATCCCCAGTATCGAGAGCAATACGAGCGAGAGGTGAGAGCAGGGCAAAAGTTCGCTGAGAAGACCAAGCTCAACATACTGTTTTTGAAAATCCAAGAATGGGCAAACGACCACAGAAAGGCCTTTCTGGGCATCGTGTTCGGCTTGGTAATCTCCCTGTTCGCCTGGAATGTCATCAACATGATAAGATATTACAATGCGAGCAAGGAGCAAAAACGCCACACGGCAGTGGAGCGAGTAGAGAAAGCCCTTCAGGAGCAACGTAATTCACACAAAGTACAATAAAGATGGATATAAAGAAAATCAACTTCAAGCAGCCCAAGTATATGATACCAGCCATCATATACATACCGCTGTTGTTCACAGGCTACTTCTTGATAGACACATTCAACGTCGAAACATCAGGGCCAGGCAACAGCAAGCTGAAGACCACCGACTATTTGTCGAGCGAGTTACCGGAAGCCTACACCGACAGCGTCCTAGGCGACAAAATGGACAACACCCAAAGGGAATACGGAAAGATTTCCGACCTTTCGGGAGTCCAAAACGTAGAGAACGACAACGACTCCGTAAACAAGAAACAGGATTACGAGTCAAAGTATAACGAAGAGGAAGCCAAGAAGGTCAAGCAACAGCAAGCCGAGGAGAAGCGCAAGCTCCAAGAGATGCAAGAGCGAGTGAGACAAAATCGCAGCCAATCCAACAATGACGACTTTGTTGACCCGATAAGCAGCTCCGAGATAGCCAAGGCGCAACGTCGCCGTCGCCAACGCAACTGGGAAGAAATGAACCGCAACCTGGGAGGTGGCGACAACTATCTGGCAGACAATGAAGAAAACTCGTCCTCTTCCCTTTCCTCTTCAACCACAACAGGAAACACCACGAACAGCGGTATTCCTGGAGCCATGAACAATGACACCGACAATTCTTACAACGCTCCAAATACCGCTAACGGCAACCATCAGTACCAAGGAGGCGTACAGCAAGATGGAGAGCAACCAGAAAAGGTGACAAAGAAGACCAAGGAAGTCTCCGACTACTTCAACACCGTAGGCAAGGACAAGGAAAAAGACAAGCTCATCATGGCCATCATCGACGAGAACGTAAAGGCCGTTGACGGCAGCAGGGTCCGTCTCCGCCTGTTGGATGACATAGAGATAGGCGACGAGACCATCAAGAAAGGCACCTACCTATATGCCACCATGAGTGGCTTCGGCAAGCAAAGAGTCCAAGGAAAGGTAGAAAGCATCTTCTATGACGATGACATCATCAAGGTAAGCCTATCCATCTATGACACGGACGGCATGCAAGGCCTGTATGTACCTCTGAGCAGTTTCAGGGAAACCACCAAGGAAGTCGCAAGCAGTGCCATGCAAGGCGGCAACATCATGGACAACACCACGACCAGCAGCAGCGGCATCAAGGGATGGGCGACCCAAGCAGCGCAAAATGCCTCACAACGAGTGATGAACGCCTTGGGAACAGCAGCCAAGAAGAACCGTGTCCGCCTGAAGTACGGCACACGAGTTTACCTTGTTGACGGCAGTCAGAAGGAAAGAAGCAACAGAAATAGAAACAATTATTAATCAGATAGAAATGAAAGAAATAAGAAAGAAGTTCCTATCACTCCTTGCGGTGTGCTTAGGAGCCACACTTGGAGCATTCGCTCAGAAAGGATATAACGACATGGAGCAGCTCACTATCAACGAGAATGTTTCATCCATCATCACGGCATCAGAGCCTATTCGCTTGGTAGATATATCCACAGACAGCATCGCTGGCGACAAGCCATTGGAGAATGTAATCCGCTTGAAGCCAAAGACAGGCAACCACAAAGACGGCGAGGTGATGGGAGTTGTCACCATCATCACAGAACGCTATCGAGTGCAATATGCCTTGATATACACAAGCAAGCTGGAAGAGGCAGTGACTGACAAGGAAGTTGAGCTAGTGGAGCGCAATGCCTTCCATAACCCAGATGTAAGCATGTCAACGGTGGATATGGTGAGTTACGCCATGAAGGTGTGGAACTCCCCTGCCCGATATAGAAGCACATTCACCACCCAGAACAAGATGACCATGCGTCTGAACAACATCTATGTGGTAGGAGAATACTTCTTCATAGACTTCTCCGTGGACAACAAGACCAACCTTCCGTTTGATATCGACGAGCTAAGGGTAAAGCTGCAGGACAAGAAGCAGCAGAAAGCCACCAATGTGCAGACCATCGAGCTGAAGCCTGCCCTGGTATTGGATCGTTCCGTAAGATTCAAGAAAGGCTACAGAAACATCATTGTTCTGAAGAAAATGACTTTTCCTAACGACAAGGTACTATCCATCGAACTCAGCGAAAAGCAGATTTCCGGAAGAACAATCTCCATGAACCTCGATTACGAGGATGTGTTGGCCGCCGATGCCTTCGACACCCTTCTTTTACGTGAACAATAAAAAGACAGATATGAGAAGAATACTTTCAACGATATTCGCCATACTACTGACAGCAAGCGCATTCGCCCAGAGTCACGGCAACCATATCATGGTAGGCGTTGGCGGCAGCTATCCGCAAGGAGTAGAGGCCACCCTCGCCTACGAGCACGAAACCGAGTATCACAACGCCTGGGAATATTTCGCCACAGCCTACTTGAAATACAAGAAAGACGAGGAGGCAGGACATGTCACAAGCGACTCCTTCTGGCACAACTATAACACATGGACTGTGGGTGCAGCCTACAAACCATGTGTTACAAGAGGCAGAAACCACCACGGAAGTGTAAGAATAGGTGTTAGCTGTGGCAGCGACCTGGACAAAGTGATAACCGCAGGACATGTAGGTTACGAGCATACCTATAACCTCTACAACGGTTGGAGCCTGTTCTTCCAGGTGAAGGAAGATGTAGTAATCAGAGGAAAGGACACGTTCAGAACAGGAGCATCCTTTGGCGTGAAAGTTCCCCTATAATATAATAAGGTGTAAAATGAAAACAAAGATAACAACTTTTGTCATGGGGATGCTTATGATGGCATCCTTCATGACCTCCTGCGACAATCATGAGCCATACGACCCGGACTTGCATATAGGATATGTCCTTTGCGATGACCATACCTGCATGGACACGGCAACCTATTTCAACCAAAGCAAACGCAAAGCCGTGGGAGTAGTCTTTGCCGAAAAGACGAAAGATCATCCTGTGTTGGCGGTAAACCTGGAGGAAACAAGCGGCATGTTCTGTGACTCCATAGGAATGGAGAACGGAACGAGCGGTGACATCACCAAGTTCGATGGCTTCTCCAATACCGTTGCCATGTATCAAAGCTATGACAATGAAACTGGCCATGGCTCTCCGATAGCCATGAGGATGATGAACTTCCACGAGTATGGGCAAAGCGACCACATCCCAAGCGTGGCAGAACAACGATTGCTGCAAAGTGCAGCCAAGACCATCAATCCCATCATAAAGAGATGCGGAGGACAACCTATCAGCTTGGATGCAGACTGTTGGTATTGGACTTCTACGGAAGTACAGGAGAACCCAGGCACACAAGCCTGGCTATGCAGCGCAGTGAATGGTGGCATCATGCCAACACCCAAGGCAGAGAGCCATAAGGTCAGAGCCATCATTGAGATGAATTATCCAGAATATTAATCTTCAAACACAAAATTATGGCAAATTGGAAAACATTGTTGGAAACAGCCTTAAAAGGAGCCAAGACCGCTGCCCCACATATTCTTACAGGAGCAAAGGTAGCAGCCCCTTATGTGAAGAGTGCGGTAAAAACAGGAGCGCACGCAGTAAAAGGAACAGCAGAGTTCGTCGCCAAGCATCCTAAGACCTCCCTTGTAGCAGGTGCTGTGTCCCTCCCCTATTTCGGTTACAACAAAGGCGCATTAACTTTTGCGAAAGAAAAGTTACTGGGGGATGACTCCAAGGAAAAAGGACTTGTTGACACAGCATCAAGATTAGCATTCGGCGACCAAAAGGATGCTTACGGAAACGAAAAGTCAATCTCGGAGAAAGCAGTCAACGTTCTTTTTGGCGAAGGTTCCTATGATTCAATCAAAAGAGCAGGAGGAGCCACCATCGACGAGGGGCAGGAGCTCTACCATAATCTTAAAAACGGGGTGGCAGGAATAGGCAATGAAGCAATCGGCCTGTACCAAGACGGAAAGCAGTTTGCTGGAAATTTCTTTTCCGGCAACGGCATGGTTTCCAATGGCAACGGTGGCTATTACGATCCAACAGCGCAATCCTATCCATCCATGGCACAGATGCAGATGACCAATCAACAAGGCGGTGGTTCAATGAATGCCTTGATGAACGGCATGAACAATGCAGTAAGCCAAGTGTCCGGTGGAAACGTGAGCAAGATGAACATTGCCAGTTTGTTGCTTTCTGCCTATATGATGTTCGGTAGATTTGGTTGGATGGGAAAAGCCGCCAGTTTGTTGCTGGGAGGAATGACCTTACACAACATAAACGGAAAACAGGCAGCTTCTCAACACCAAAATCAGCAACAACAGCAATCACGTGCGAACGTTACCGAACAAATACCTCTTCAGGCAGCAGAGATGCCTGTTGAAGAAGAGAACACTGTTGTTCGCATGAGAAGACTATAATTAGATACAGGAGAGCAATCTCCTATTAAAAATCACAGATAAGATGAAAGAAAATTTTAAAGATATGCTCCTCGAATCCGAAAGTGGTTACATGATGCCATTCGCCTTGGAGGAGAAAGAAGAGCTTCCAACCACACTAGGATATGGCAAGCAGCGTCACCCCATGACAGGCGAGGAATTTAACCATCTAGGTGTTGACTTCGCCATTAAGAACAGAGATTTGTACGCAGTAGCCTCTGGTATGATTGTTGGCGCAGGAAACGATGCGCTTCATGACAATTACATCGTAGCCAAATATGGGAAGTACGAAGTTACTTATGGGCATCTAGCAGAAGCATATACAGGATATGGTGAAAGCGTTTCCGCAGGTGATAAAATTGCCAAAAGTGGCGATTTCCTTCATGTCGGCATACGATTCAATGGACAAGACATTGACCCGATGGTTTTTCTTTCCATGATATGGGCTAACATCCAGCAACTCGCCGCCATGGGAATCCAAAAACAGCCTACTGAAGAATCCTTGGGAACAAAAAACATAAAAAACAGTTTCGACAAGGACTATGTTTCCATCTTGATGCTCATGCTCAGATGGCTTCCAAGCTACATGAACGACTTAAGGAACAGGGCTTACAATCCTCCTCCTAGGGCAGAAGCATCCCTACGCAACATCTTTGCCCAGGCAGCCTCCAAGAATTATTTCTTTGAGAGCATACCATCCGTAGCCAACCCTCTCGGATTATCAGAAAGGAGTGTTCCCCTAGCCGAGAAAATTCAGGATATCCTTATCCATGATTTTCTCAGCTATCTGGCACTGAACCACAACATATATCCTGAGACATGGGACGAAAATGAAAAAAAAAACTTCTTTCACAAGCTTCAGAAGACGGATTGACCGCCGATCCTTTGAAAGACCTTGAGATAGACATACAAAGCTACGATGTTGAACGCACCGCCTCCGTTTACTATGACAACCAAGGAATCCGTTGTTGGACAAAAGCTTGGTTTAACGGAAGAGAAAAAGGCGAGAATGCCATCGAGATAACCAGACAACTCGCCATGAAGTTCTTCAATGACGAGATGTCCATGGATGAATGGCTGTCACGTTTCTACCCTAAGCAAATGACGGTATATCATAAAGCCATCAGTCAGGCGCGCAGTCAACTTCTTGGAATGTAAACAACAAACAATATGGCAAAAGGTAATAATTTACAGGATTTATCCCAAATAGACTATTGTCTTCAGCAATACTATAGCAAGTATATGGCAGCCACTCTTCTTCAGGAGCGAAAGAAAATCCTTCAAGAGCAGAAGAACGCTGCCATAAAACTTAATGAATCTCTTCAGAGACTGCCTAACTTTGGTGCCGCTTCAAATTCGTTCACCAAGTTGAACGATGCAGAGCAACTTACCAAGAAGTCGCTCGACGAATTGGCAGCAAGGACTTCTGAACGTTGGTTCAAAGACCCCAAGATAGTGAAAGACTACAGCGTTTTCGTTACATCTTTCTATACAAGCCTTGTTGCGAAAAATGGCGGTAGAGACTCCAAGGCGTTGGAAAACTACGCCAACAACTACTGCGCCAATCGCCTTCAAAAATTGATGGTAGAACAATTAGCTAGGGAACAAGTTCCTGCCAACACCGCAACATACATAGCCAAGAAAGCCTTTTCGGAGAGCATTCTTGGTATGGGCAACTTTGGTAGCCTAAAGAAAGGAGCCATTGGGCAAAAGGTTGATGAACAAGCGGAGAAATATTACAATCCATCCGTTGTTTCAAAAACTGCAGGAACAATTGCTGGTTACGGAATAGATGCAGCACTCACCCCAGGAGGTGTAGGGAAAGCAACTTCTTCCGTAGCCAAGGGTGTGGTAAAGGTAAGTCAAAAAGCTGCAGGTTGGTGGATAACCGACAAGATTTGCCAAGGAGGTCTCCATATTTATGGCAAGCTATGGGGAACTGAGGATGAAGAGAAGAAGGATAACCGTACCATCTTTGGTGATGAGAATGCTTCCACAAAGATACAGGCCGGAGCAAAGAGATATAAAAAGAATGGTACGGAATTGATGATGAACATCAATAGTGGACTTGCAAAAAAGATAAAGTTGCCACCTCCAAACACATCTTTAACTATAAAGAAAGAAAGCAACGCCCTATTGGCGGAACACAAGGGTAATTCTCAAAAGCTTCTCTCCACCATCAAGAGCAATCTCTCCAAACAGTGTGTGCCATTCAACGGGAACAGCAAATTTCCTGCTTGGATGTTGAGCAACAGCAGCAAGCAAAACAGGGCGTTGGCATCCTCTTTCTACGCCTGTGCCATGGAAATGTCTAGAGAGCAAAAACAAGTAAGGATGTTTGGAGGCAAGAAGATGACCTTGAAGGAAGTGAGTCAACGAGCCTATGACTATGCAAGGGCAGCAGTTGCCGTAGAGCAACGATCCTCCAAGAATGCAGCTCATGCCCAAAAGGGAACATGGGACAAAAACATGTCTGCGCTCAATGACCAGATAAACACTCCAGGCAAGTCATCTATTCGTAAACGTGCAACTTCTTCTTCTCAAGCAACACCAGTGGCATCCCCTTACGCTTCGGGGCCTTATGCGCAAAACGGCGTAATGGGAACAGAAGCAAACGGTACAACACAGAATACTGCGCAAAAGCCAAATATAGATGGTTGGGGCAATGCCTTTGAGAGCTTAGGCCTTAATGGATTTGGGGACATCGGCAAGAATCTAGGCTATGTATTGGCCATGCTTCCTGATATGATTATAGGAATGTTCACAGGAAAGACTCCAAACCTAAAGCTTCAGGACAACCTGATGCCATTGGCTGCCATAGTGGGAGGAATGTTCGTAAAGAGTCCTCTCCTGAAGCTGCTGCTCATAGGATTTGGCGGTGCAAACATCTTGAATAAAGCAGGTCATGCTGCCATCAGCGATGGTTTAGCAAAAAGTAACAATGTAGCAAAGACCTACAAGGTTTATCCTGACGAGCCTTTGAATTCAAGAATAGTGAATCCAGCGATGAAGGGAAGCAGTATGATAGCCACTGTCGACGGCGTGCCTAGCGTCATCAACATATCAAGAGATGCTGCAGACGCTTACAACAAGGGAGCCATCCCTATCAACACATTGGCGAATGCTGTCCTTCGCAAGTATGATGAGAACAAGGCATTGGCATCGCAGAATTATGAGCAGCATATGAGCCAAGAAGAAACAACAACCCAATCAATGGGTATTAAATAGGTGTTAAGTGCCAGTTATATTAATTTTAGAAATACCTCCTGGTTCGAGAGAATCGGGAGGTTTTAGTTTGTCATTAAGTTAGAGCGGTATTTCCAAGTCGGAGTATCGCTTTTGTTTTACATCTACCTCAATAATCTATACCCTTGCATTAACACCGAGGGGTTAAAGGGGGCGAGCAGCCTCATTTATAATCGTTTACATAAATATCTATAGAAAAAGAATATGTTAAATAAAAAGGTATATCGTTTTTATACCACCTATCTTGTATTTAATCAGTTACTTTGCCATTGGAAATAAAAAACAACCCAATAAAAAAAATACAATGGCAAAAAAAGAATCATCTCAACAAGCCTCAGAGCAGCAGGAAGGGAAAGTTGACCGAATAGACAACGCCCTTCAGAAGTTTTCCGACATGCTCATCGCAAGAATGGAGCAAATGAAGGAAAGCAAATGGAAGAAAGGTTGGACGGATGGGCGCACAGCCCAGTTCGGCTTGCCTCAGAATCTCGTGGGTCGCCCTTATACAGGCAGCAATGCTTTCCTGTGCCAAATCCACACCACGATGGAGCATTACAGAATGCCAGTTTACCTTACCATCAAACAGATAAGGGAGGCAGGAGGCATGATCAAGAAAGGCGAACACAGTATTCCTATCTTCAAGTGGGACTTGCGAATCAAGGACAAGGACGGCAAGAAACTGTCAGAAAGCGACTATCGTAACATGACAAAGGAGGACCAAGCCGAATGCACCGTTCGCCCTTATCTGAAGGTATATAACGAATGGAACATAGACCAAACCAACCTGGAAGAGGTCAACAAAGAAAAATACGATGCCATCTTGAAGCGTTTCAAGTCAGAGCCTATCAAGGACGAGGTAGGAATGTACAAGAACGAGGCCTTCGACAACCTCCTGAAAGAACAGTCTTGGGTGTGTCCTATAGAATACGAGAAGTTCAATGAATCCGCTTTCTATAGTCCCAAAAGAGACCAGATAGTAGTTCCTTCCAAAAAGCAGTTCAATATCAGCAATACCCCAGAGGATGTTTTCAAGGACGGAATGGAGTTTTACGGCACCACCATTCATGAGATGGCTCACTCCACAGGTCACGAGTCACGCCTTGGTCGTGATGGCATCGTAAAGATAGACCAATTTGGCTCAGACCAATACGCCAAGGAAGAACTTGTTGCGGAGCTTACATCAGCCCTCATAGGCAATGCCATGGGTTTTGATAGCAGAATACGAGAGAACAACATAGCTTATCTCCAAAATTGGATAGGTTCGTTGAAGAAAGACCCGAAGTTCTTGAAGTCGGTGATGTCAGATGTGAACAAATCATCCAAGATGGTTTTAGAACACATCGACGAGCAACGCCGAAAATTAGGAGAAAAGGCCCTGTTGGATGGTTCTCTTGATGGTGTGGAAGAAAAAAACAAGAATGAGCAACAACTTCAAGACCTGAAGGAGGAAGATGCTAAGAAAGAGGGCATAGCTAAGGTATGGCCTTCCGTCAACAACAAGATTACAATGCCCTCTGGCGACATTCTCACCGTTGACTACAACAAAGAGAAAGACACTCTTGAAGTTGCATATAAAACATCAGAAGGTGAGGAAAAAGTTCACTGCACTAACTATGACCACAGCCAGGGCATAAACCAGAACTTAGGCTATGTGTGGGAAGAGCTTTCAAACATGAAGCAATTCCAGGAAAAAGAGACAAAGACTGAAATCCTTTCACAAGGAAAGGACTACTTCACTTCATTGATGGAAACTATAACTTCCACTCCCAACAGTGAGCATACAGTTTTGTCTGTGAAGACTCTTCCCGAGCTACGAGACTATTACAAGGGGAATCCCAATGTAGGAGCTTGGATAAATCAAGCATCCAACAAGGAAATCATAGAAGCAGGAGCAGACCTCTTGCCTAACCTCCGCTATAGCCACAAGGAAGGCAGAAGCCTCTACAACATAGAGGCAGCGTATTCAAACATCAACGCATTATATCCCGATGTTGTGGACAATGACGCAAAACGCCAAATTGTTCATCGAATCAAACAAGCCGAGGAGGTGGTAACCTCCTACCATAACAACATCGAGGAAAAATTTGGAAAAGAATTTCTCATGGAAAAAGAAAATATGAACAAGGTTCTTTCTCGAAATGACTACCAGGAGCAAGGTCAGACCATACAGCTTGACCCAAAGGATGAGAAAAAATATTTCTCGTCCTACAACTACTTTCAGATGGAATCCGAGACCGCCGAGTTTGACAAACTAAAGGATGCCGAGGACTATGAAGGCATCCTTGCCCTGGCGAAAGAATATGATCAAGGTGACAGCATGGACTTGGAGCATGTAGAGACCAGCATGACACCAGACTATGGTGATGATGTTCTCATTGATGATGAGAACTATGCTGTTGTATATAACAATTCAGTAGGTGGAACCTACAACTTGTTGAGAAAGTACAGTGAGAATGACATCCGAGAGGCCATCGAGCGTTACGGTATGCCAAAGACTCCAAGCTATGCAGTGAAGTTCATTGACCAGCAGATGGGCTTGGAAAAAGGCGTAAAGCCTTTAGTAGAGATTCCATCCCCAGAGGCAAAGGCTGTAGCCAAGAGCTTTCGAGAAGACTTGACACCTCAATTCACCATGCCGAATGGGAAGGTTCTAGATTACCACTATGACGCTAGCAACAACAAAGTCATAGTAGGAGAAAAGTTAAATGATGGTTCTTTCATAGAAACTTATGTCCACGATTACGACTTTGCTCTCAGCAAGGCAGAAAACATGTCTGCCATATACAAAGAGTTGTCAACTGAATATCAAGCAAAAAAGGCGAGCGAGGAAAAGAAAACTCCTCGTGAAGACAGCAATATCCAGACAGATGTCGTAGGTAAGGCCAAACAGATAGCATCCACAGGCGTTCCTATGGAAGAAGCTGAGAAAAAGGCTTCATCCATTGTGAAAGAAGAGGTTCACAAGGAACACCATAAGCAAGAAGCCGAGAAAGACAAGCAGGAAAAGGACAAGGCAAATCAAGCCGCAGCAGAAGAGAAGAAAGAGCAACAAGAGAAAAAAGAGGAATCAAAAGAGGCCAGCGAGGCGACAGCCAAAGCCCTTACCCATGCAGCCCTTCTCGTTGGAGCATTATCTGCTGCCAAGCAGAATGAGGGAATTTGGATGAACAAATCCCAGAAAGGTAATGCAGAGTTCATCAACACCCACACCCCTATCACGGCCTACAACAACATTATGATGAACCTCAATTCGGATGCCAACAAGTATAAGACGAATGTCTATACTTATTATAATCCTGCCAAAGAGAACCACATGCCTGTAAAGCAGAACGAGAAAGGCATGGAGTTCCATTGGACTAGTTGGGGGTATCAGAACGCCATGGATAAGGACGAAGTCATCACCAGCAAGCAGTTTGACAAACTTCCTGATGACGAGAAGTCTTTCTATACCAAACATGCCACACGAGTTGTGCAGAACATCTACAATGTGGAGCAAACCACCATGAACGCCAACAACCATGACGCTTACGTGGAACTTCTGAAGACCAAGGGAGCGCAGCTTTCACAAAACGAGAAAGAGCAAAAAGGGAAATACTCTTCTGTTATGAAACAATGGAAAGAGTTGAAGGGCAAGCATCCCGATGCACTTCTATTGTTCCGCATTGGCGATTTCTATGAGATGTACAAGCAGGATGCCAAGCGAGGTTCGGAAGTGTTGGGAATCACCTTGACCAAGATGAATGGAAGTAAAGACTTCCATCTTGCAGGATTTCCACATCAAGCACTTGACACCTACCTTCCAAAACTCATCCGAGCAGGAGAACGAGTAGCCATCTGCGACCAGTTGGAATCAAAGAAGACCGTCAGCCAAGGCTTCGACGCAAAGGCAATACTGAGCAAAGCATACGCCACTGCCAAGGAAGTGGCCAAGCAAAGCGGTATGCAATATGAGCGAGTGATGGTTTTGCAAGATGCCAAATACGATTCCAAGGAAGACAAGATTGTCGTAAGCGGCATGAAAGGCGAAGTTGGAAACGAAAAGATGGCTGCCCTTTACAAAGCAAACGACATCTACAGAGCCGTGGTTGCAGCCACAGGTACAGAGAACCGTCTTGACCGTTCGGGCAGAAACAATCTCCTCCCAGAGGACGATGCCAAGCATGAGCAGCTGGTGAGAGAACTAGCAGCAGGAGTTATGATGGCTCGCCAGGGACTTCCAGCCATTCTCTCTAAGGAGAATGAGAAACTTATTCCTTATTGGGAACGAGAGATAAAGGAAAATCCAAAACTCTTGGGAATAGTAGAAAGAGATGTGAACAATGCTGTAGAGACCATCGACAACCTTGTGGCAAAGCGAAAGGTTGACTACGAGGCCATCCGTGGACAGCTTCCAGGAAAGACGATGGAGAATCCATCAAAATATTCCATCTCCCAAGACTTGGCCAAGCTGCCAAACATAGAGACCAAGGAAATAGTAGTGGTAAAAGACATCTTGCGAAAAGAAGCAGATGTCATTCTTCCTGCAGGAGCATCCTTGGAAGTGAACAACGAGGTTCCTGGCATGAGAAAGGACAGAATCACCATTGCCTTGAAGAAAGAAGGCATTGACGATGTGAGGTTCTATAATGCCGGTGGTTCACTTGGGTTGAATAAGCCAAACTCCTATTTCCAAGGGAAGGAAGTCACGCTCAACAACTTGAAGCAGTATGAGTTGGTTCTCCATCATACACTTGATGTAGAGAAACAAGCCGCCCCAAAGAAAGAAGTTATCATCAAGAACTTCCAAGCCATCAAGGATGACAACGGCAGATATGCCTTCTTCATCAAGCCAGAGAACGAGCCTTCTTTCTCTGTATATCCTGCCAAGGAGCACTTGAACACGTTCTACAACGTAATCAAGACGGACAAACAGGCAATAGTCCACAATGCCCTGGCACAAAGATATTACGAGATGGCCACCAAGCATCCTGACACCAAGCTAGACCTTATCACCCCAAAGAAGGTTGATGTGGATATGAAGCTCATAGAGCGTCCTTCCATCACATCGAGCGCACAGGATGCCAAGCAGAAGCTCATCTTTGCCACCATCAATGGGCAGCGTGTACAAGCTCCTATCAACAAGCAACAATGGCAAAAGATGTGGCTTGCCGAAGATATGGGAGCCTACAAGAGGGCTTTGGCCGCCGTCATCTTCGAGCCTATGCTGAAAAGAGGCATGGAAGGAGAGCAATCTCAACAGGCTGTTAGTGAATCAGAGAAAGTAGAGATTAAGGAAAAGCCCGCCCCTGAGAACAAGGTACAGGAAACTGTTACGGAAACTCACAGAACAGGCCTACATATGTAATACACGAGGGTGCATCCAAAGGTGCGCCCTCATAAAACTATCATAAATGGCATTAGACAAGCAAGCGTTTTACAACCAGTATGCCCAGGTAGCCATCGAGCAACAGAAGAGATATGGCATTCCAGCTTCCATCACCTTGGCACAGATGGGTTTGGAAAGCGGCTTTGGCACATCTACCCCTGCAAGAAGGAGCAACAACTTCTTCGGTGTAAAGGTTGGCAGCAGTTGGACTGGAGCCTACGACTATTACAGCGATGACCGTCCAAACGAGAAGTTCCGCAGATACAACAATGTGATGGAAAGCATCGAAGACCACTCCAAGGTCTTGATGAAATCCCGCTACAGCCACTGCCAGAACTATTCGCCCACCGATTATGTTTCTTGGGCAAACGGCATCAAGGCTGGCGGCTACGCCACAGATCCAGACTATGCTTCCAAGCTCATATCCGAGATTAACAAGTATGGGCTAGGAAAATATGATCAAATAGGCATTCAGCAAGCCCAAAGCCAAGGATTGGTAACAGGATATGCTAGAGGTCAGTCGTCAACGACCTCTGTTATAACCCTAACACCCTTGCAAGGCAATTGGGCTTTGCCTATTGATTTATCTGTCGTAAAGCTCAGTTCCGAGTTTGGAGTACAGAGACCAGGGCATAAGCATGGAGGACTAGACCTCTCCACGCAAGGCAAAAACTATCCTGTATATGCAACCGAAGACAATGGAAAGGTTGTCGCTGTGGAACCAAACAATGGAGCAGCAGGAAACATGATTGTTGTGGAATATGACCGTCAGGATGGCAGCAAGGTACAAACAACCTATATGCACTTATCCAAAATAGGAGTAAAAGAAGGTGAAGCTGTAAATGCAGGTCAACAAATAGGAGTCTCAGGCAACACAGGCCGCTCTTCAGGGCCACACTTACATTTTGAGACAAAATACCTCAATGCCAATGGGAATTGGGAGAAGTTTGACCCTAAGCTATACCTTGCAGAAATGGAGGTTAGAAGTAATCAAGCGACAGCTTTGGATAAGAATGGTAACGATGCGTTAGCCGCTTACCGCAGTCAAATGCAGTTTGCAGGAGGCGAAGCCCCATCCTATCAGCAACAAGCGTCAGACCCGACACAAGCACTTCTGGCATCCATCACCAACAGTAACGACCCCACAAAATGGTTGTCATTGCTAATGAGCAACAACGGAGAAGACCTTTCTGGAAGAGACCCAATCTCATCACTTATAGGAAGTCTGTTTTCTGCCGCCCTTACAGTAGCCATGCAGTTGAGAAGCAGCGAGGAGATACAAGCCGAGGAAGAAGCCGAAAGCCAGCTTAAACAGCAATCGCCAGGCGATGAAAATAGCAACCTAGTAAAGATGACTCGCCAAGATGTAGAAAAGGCACAGGCAACGGCATCCATGCAATTTGATGCGGAATCCCCAGAGCAACAGCAGCAACAAGGCCAACGCCTCGCATAAATAAAGAAATAATTATATACTTATATAAACATATAAAACAATAAAAATATGATTAAGTGTAACGTAACAGCATGTGGAACCATCAGCAGTTCCGCAGAAGAGAAGCAGAGTAAGGATGGAGAGAAATTCATCTCCTTCGGCATGATTGTTCCTTTGCTGGGAAAGGATGGAACAGCGAAAGAAGTATGGGTAACGGTGTCTGCGCCAGGAAATAAAGAGACAGCCGCCTCTTACTCCGCTGGCAGAAAGGTAACGGTAAACGGCGTGATGTACATCAGAAAACACGACGGAAACATCTACCTGAACCTTCGCACCGACTCCAACATCGAGGTAAACGAGTCCACTACCAATGACCGATTGGAGGGAAGCATGGAGTTCCGAGGCAAAGTAAGCAAGAAAGGCATCAAGGAGCTGAAAGACAAGAAAGGCAAGGACTTTCAGTCGTTCGCAGCATTCTCCTCTGACAAAGAGGGAGAGAACAGAGAGTTTACATGGGTAAGCTTTGTAAACTTCTCCCCTATCCATGAGGATTACTTTGCAGCAGAGAAGTACGTGGAAGTCCATGGAGACTTGCAACTAGGCATCTTCAAAGGAGAACTTCAGATAGAATGCAAGGTAAAGAGCATTGCTGCCTGGGACTTGAACAAAACTGCAGATGCAAATGGAACAGCGCAAACAGCACAGTCATAGATTTCTCCACTTTATTTATATATTTGGAGTTTTGGCAGTAGGAGTCATTTGCATCCTACACATGATATTCCCAAAGAAATAACAAGAACACAAACAGGGATAGTGTCATCATGAAAGATGGTACTACCTCCTGTTAGTTTAAGACAAAACAAGCAATAATGGCAAAAGAAGAAAAGCAAAACATCATCAGCAATTTTCTGAGCGGATGGCAGAAGCTATTCGGTGGAGCAAAAGAACATACCACCCCAAAAGCGAAGCCATTCCCAAAGAACCATTTCTACAGCCCAGAAGAGCTAGAGTATCTTTCACAAAACAAAGAGGGTTCCCTTATTGACCAATGGGCTGTTTCTCTTGGAAAATGGGCATTTGAACAAGGAAAGGATAAATCATCCCCTACAAAGTTTGCTGCCGTCAAATGGCAAAATGGCTTGATGGCTACATGGATAGACGGAAAGCTCACACCTGACACAAAAGACAGACAGATTGGAAGATTATTACTTCTGAAGGAGCGAGGATATGAACTTCCAGAACGATACGAGAACATGGCGCAAGACTACGAGGCACAAAGCCTTGTAGGCAAATACTTTGTGTCCAATAATGACAAAAGCATCATTAAGATTGACTCCTATGACAGAGGAAGACTGATCTTTGATGCCCCAAGTCTTGTTCTGAAGAAATGGGAAGATGGTAGTCTTTCCTCAAACGAAGAAAAAGTTGCCTACGCTGATTTTCAAAAGTCGCTGAATGAAAAATATACCATAATGGAAGAAGAGCGACAAAAGGAATTTCAAGAGAAACTTGCCAACTTCGAAGAAGGCAAGGAGCTTTACAAAGGAATGCACAATCTTTTGCGCCAAACCTATCCCCCAACAATAGGTGGCAGTATTCCTATGGAATTACGCACAGCCCACCCTGTTGATTTCTTCGATGGAAAAGTTATTCCAGTTTCATGGTCACTCACCAGTGAAAAGGATATTAAAGTTAGCGTTTACACCAATCACAGCAACGCTTTAAGTAGCATTACCATCAACGAGGACAACGCATACAAAGCTAAGAGTTTGCTCAACAGCATTGCACATGCAATAAATAACGAGAAGGTTAATGGTTTAACTCGTTCGCTAGTGAATGTTCTGGGCAACAAACTTGGTGAAGACAAAATCTTTGCCAAGGAGAACAACACACCTTTGCTTGAAGCTAGAGAGGGAACAGTCAATGCCGTTACTGCTACCAACGACGGCAGAGTTATAGCTTTCAATCTCAACACCCACAAGGAAATTCCGTTGCATGGAAAAGAAAGCATTGAATTAATGCAAGCCTTGCTTTTTGAGGGTTTGGATGAGCAATCTCGCCTTCGAAAGGAGTTGAGCATCCCCAAGATGAAGGACTATGTGGAATCAATGGAGGACGAAGAGGACATTCTGTCCGGAAACAAGGAGCTTCTTCCACATGGTTCCAAAGTAGATAGCCTTTACGGTACATATTATAGTGCCGAGGAGGAATATTCAAGCTACGCCCAAGGAACCTTGCCACTAGCTGCAGAAGACAAAGCTGAATTCATAGCAGACCTTCAATCATCATTCATGAACTTCAAGCAAGAACTACAAAATATGGTTGAAGCTTACAAAGACCATGATGGTGTCATCGACACAAATAAAGTGAGCAAGCTAGAAAAACTTGACAGAATTCTGAATATCGAGGCAAGAGGTCAGACTCCTGTCAAACCTGTACCTGTAGCCGCAAAAAGAGAGTCACCAAAGGAATCCCTACAGGATGCAGAAGCCGCTTCCAAACAGAATGACCTCAAAGAGGTAAAGAACATAAATGCCGAAGAAGTTGACCAAAAAGCCATTAAGTCCTTCTTTGGCAATGTAAACTATGCACCTAAGAAAGTGAAGGAAGAGAGTTCTAGACAGGTTGCGCCACAGAGATTGACGGAAAAAGAAAAAGACGATGCAATCTCACGAATCGACAAGCGAATCGCAGAACTGCACCGTCTAGGAAAGGAGCAATCTCTCAAATCCAATATTGGAAACTCAGCCGACTCCCACCGTCGTGGGTACCTCCCATCAGGAACGTCTCCTGATGGCGCACAGAGCGTTGCCCCTTCTGATGGCAAAGATAATAAAAAATTTCCATCTAAGTATCTATTTCTTGGGAATTTAGCCCATTTTATAACATCTTTTAATACAAATATAGGCATTAACGCCAGCAATTTTACAAAAGAGTTATATAAAGGCATAGGGTTACACCCTCACGGTAAAGATGTTCAAGTTTCTGAATATATTAATTTTTCCAACGACAAAGGAGAAAAAACAACAGTCCGTCTTTCTGATCATCGAGCTAACGCACTCAGCATCATCAAAAAAGGAGGAAGAGCGGCCGAAGGATATTCTATCGTTATAAAAGTAGAAGATTCTCCCGAAACAAAGTTCAAGGCAAACAAACATTCCCAAGTAAAGGAATACGTTTATGACAATCCAGACCGCCAACGCCTTTTGAACATCGGCAAAGGAATCTTCGACCTCCTGGACAGAGGAGAATACACCGACTTGGCCAATGCCAACGAGATAAACATATCCCCTAGAGGAAGGCAGCATAAAGAACTACGCACTCCTGACGGCAAGCTACTGGGCTTCACCTATCAAGGAAAGATTTACCTTTATCCTGAGGCAAAGGGCTTTGAGCCACCAGTACATGAGTACACCCACTTGTGGGCGGAAGCACTGCAAGACAGGAACTGGAAAGAATGGAAGAATGTCGTAGGCATGATGAAAAAGTCGAACCTCTGGAACGAAGTAAGAGACCTCCACACCGAGCTTATTGCCACCGATGACATTGCCGAGGAAGTCCTTGCCACCTATTCTGGAAGAAGAGGCGCAGAGCGTTTGGAGTCAAAGCTTAAGGAAATTGTTGCTAGCAACAAGAGTATGGACGAGAAGACCGCAGAGACCCAGGCCGTCACTCAAATGAACAATGCCGTTTCAAAGTTCTGGAATGTCATGTCTGACTTTTTGCACATTCACTATACATCCGCAGAAGAAGTAGCAGATAGAGTCTTGTATGAATACACCAAAGGTCTCTACCCTCTCAATTATGAAGAAGTCGCTCAACAAAAGGGCAAGACCAAGCCATATTATGTTTCCGTAGAGGAAAAAGACAATGGTCGATGGCATCGTCCAGAAGTAGAGCAAAGAGCGGCCTATCAGCGTTATGGAGAGATGATGGCTGATAAGCTATCCCTTCAACTCACCTATGGCGATATGCCATGGATAAAGAGCGACAAGCAGGTTCCATGCGACCTAAGCAAGAAGGCATACCATGGAATGGATTCTTTCATGCTGGCCTTGGACGCAGAAAAGAACGCCTATACCTTACCTATTTATATAAGCAAGGAAGATATCCAGGCAAACAACTTGCTGGTGAAGTCAGATGCCACCTCCTTCCCTATCATAGAAGAAGTAGGTGTAACAGAGTTATATAACATCGAGCAAACCAACTATCCAATCTTGCACCCGAAGGATTACGAGGAGTTAAAAGTAGATAGCATCGCATCCAATCGTTACAAGCAAAGTAACGAACTGGGCCAACTACTCCGCAAAGGAGCATGGCAGACCGCCATTGCCTTCGATGGCAAGCCTAGCCTTGCCTCCTACAGTGCGAAGAACGACACCATCCATGTGGCACCTGTTCAACACTATGAGAAAGAGCAAGATTTCTATCGAGACTTAGGAATGGGACTGACAAGAAGCACCAGAAAGGCAGAGGCAAGAAAGACCAGCTTCGAGTCACTATCCAGAGAAGAATTGGTTTCCTTGGTTGGCAGTGTCATCCTTGGTCAAAAGGACCACTTTGATGTAACAACGCCACAGCAAACATCCATGTGGAAAGAGCGTCTAAGAAAAGACCCTAGCTACACCAAGCAAGTATTATCTTCTGCAGATGTTGCGTCGCAGATCATCATGCAACGTATCGACATTCTCAAAAAAGGAGGAAACCAAGACATTGACCTCCGTTCTTCCACGCCAGTAGAAGTAGATATTGACGGTAACGGCATTGTTGAAAGCCAAGAAAACCTTGCCCCAGACCAAAAACAAAGCTCCAACGAAAGCCAGGAGCAAAGTGACGAAGTTCCTAGGCAAGAGAAGAGACATATGCATAGATAAAGAAATCACTCGCTACTTTCACAAGCAGCGAGGGACTGACATTTAACTTTACATTTATGAAAAACTCTATTTACTGTTATCGTAAAACCTATTCCATGCAAGCCTGATTGGCCGCATCAAAAATCAATTCTTTGATATTTGCCAAAGTTGGATTTATCAAAGAAAAGTGTCCGTCTCCCATTGCACCCTTGACAAAATCAATGGTGTCCCACCATTCGATGACCTTGTCTTCTAGTAGATGCGTTTGAACGGCACAGTCCGTTTTGCTCGCAGTTGGATTATTGTATCTCCAAAGCGTAACAATAGCAGCCTCTTCACACCCAGTAAGGAGAATATTCACCTTTTCATTTTCATCTACCCACTTTCGGTAGATGTCAACATAAGAAGGCACATCCACTTCCTCTTGTTGATTATCATTCCCTTCATCCTCCTCATTTCCATAGCTGACATTTTCTTCCTCCAGGAATTTTGTTGCAGAAGTGTTGTTATCAGGAAGGTTGTTGTCGGCAATGAAGGAAAAGTAAGCATCCAACATTCCTTGGGAATGATGCTTCACGTAATCCAATTCCGTTATATCTCTCGACAGGAACATACCATTCAGGCGTTCCTCGTCCACAAAACCTACAATTTCCATATAATCTAGCCTTAATTACATATGTATTCCACGACTTTGTTTAGCCTTTTCTATAGCAGCATCCTGTGCCACACACATCTCCTCGGAATATTCATCCTCCGGGACATAAGTAAGCATACCTTTGTCATCCTTTGTCCAACAGCCATAGATGCCAAAGTTATACTTGTCTAGCATCACGTTGCCATCTTTTTCCTCCTGCCACTTTTGCGCATCACCGTTGACACTGCGGACTCCAGTTTCCTCGTTCAAATCGATGCCGGCAGAAAACATCTTGTCTTCCTCTCCCTTGGTAACAACCTTTCCTTCTTCAAGTTCCATAAGCTCACTTTCAGAAAGTCCCACCTTGTTAGCCAATGTAGATAAGTTCTGGTCAATGATGTCTGCCTTTACAGAAATGGTAGCATTTGTAGCCCCATCGAGCTGCACATAGTTCCAGGAATTGTTCGACGGTAGCAACACCTTCAAAACTTGTCCGTTTTGCAAAGCGGTTTTCTGTTCCTCCGTAAAATACTCAAGATTGTTCTTTGCGATGAGAGGCAAGAACACTGGATGAAGCCCATCCTCTGTTTGCTGTAAGCGGATTCGAGCAAAATCCTTGTGGACAACTCCATCAAAATCAGCTCTCTCAATAGGGAGCAAGGGAGTTCTTTGCCCAGAAAGGAACTTATTCATAATACTTTCAGGAAAGTCGTCTATCATTTCCTGTGAGAGTCCGAAGTTAGCCAACTCCTCGTATGGGATTTCGCTTTCAGAAAATTTCAATTCGTTCATAATCTTATTCTTGTTTAAAGTTTTCGGCAAAAGTACACATTTTCTTATCAAGGCTTTCCACAAACACGATATACCTTTTTATTTAACATAGATTTTATCCCTATCCAAATCAAAGCTCTTTCTACAAATAGCCTTCAACCTTAATAATCTATACCTGAAAACACCGAGGGGTTAAAGGGGGCGAGCAGCCTCATTTATAATAATTTACACAAAAGTCTTTAGAAAAAGAATATGTTAAATAAAAAGCTATTTTATATTTACGCCCATAATTTCTTCCATTCATATTACTTTTGCAAGCTAAAGAAGTATTATTATATAAAGAATAAGGCATGATTAGATTTCTTTCATTTTTACTATTTCTCCTATGTTGCCATTCCCCGATGGGGATGGCGCAAGGAAAGAAAGACATGAAGGACTACTGGATAGACAAATACCTAAGTGTGAGTTTTCCTTTGGAAAGCATAAGGATAAACTCCACCTTTGGCAGTAGGGTTGATCCTTTCACAGGGAAGCACAAGCAACACAAGGGACTTGACCTTAGGGCAAGATACGAGGAAGTACTATCCATGTTCGATGGCTACGTGAAAGGCGTAGGCTACGACAGTGGCTCTGGGAAATATATCACCATGCAGTATGGCGATTACACGGTAAGCTATTGCCATTTATCTGAAATTTGGGTGAGCGACAACCAGAAGGTCTATGCAGGAGACCCAATAGGCATCAGCGGAACTACAGGACGCTCCACTGGGCCACATCTGCATATCACCTGTAGGCTTCGTGGCCGTTTGGAAGACCCATACGACTTGCTTCTTTACATAAAAGAGACGAGAGAGAAAGCCATCAAGGCATTGAAGATAGACGAAGACAAAGTGCTTACGCCCGATGATTTCATCAAGCATTATGCCCAAGCGGCCATGCGCCAACAAAGAAAATACGGCATACCAGCCTCTGTTATACTGGCACAGATGGCGTTTGAAAGCAGATGGGGAAACAGCAGCCTGGCACAAATAGGCTATAATTTCTTTGGAATAAAGGCCAATAGCAACTGGCTCAGAAGAGGCCTACCCTACAGCATTCATGATGATGACCGCAAAAACGAGAAATTCTGCAATTTCTCCTCGGCAGAGGAAAGCATCGAGTATCATTCCAGGTTGTTGATGAGTGACAGATACGCTCGCTGTTGGCGATACAAGCCAACCGACTATCACAACTGGCTTGTCGCAATCAAGGCAGGAGGCTATGCGACTAGAAAAGACTATGTGAAGAAATGCGAGAGCATCATTCTTCAACATAAGCTTTATCTATACGATATAGAAGCTGAGAAAATGTAACATAAGACAAAACTATAATAATAAATAAAATGAAGAAATTAAAGATTTTGCTGGCAGCCTTATTGGTAATAGGCAGCACAGCCAAGGCACAGGTAGTTTATGGAGAGAATGAGAAGGAATATATCAAGGCATCCTCTTTCTCCAATGGCAGAACTGAAAAGAAAGACAGCAAGCCATTCCTTTCCGGACAAGAGAAATATAAGTTATCCAGCATAGGTAGCAATTGGTTTGGCAGCATCAAGGCTGGTATGTCCACCTTCTCTGGAGCACCAGTAGGATGCACAGACTTCTTTGGCCATACACGTCCTACCATGGTATTCAGTTTGGGTAAATGGCATTCACGTTTCTTTGGAACACGCCTGGTGTACCAAGGGTTCAAGTTCACAAATGCAATCGATGAAGCCATGAAGTTCCAAAATTACCATGGAGACTTGATGCTCAACGTATCGAGTTTCTACAGAACCACCTACGATCCACTTCCAAGATGGGACTTGGTTCCATATATTGGAGCTGGTGTAATTCACAACTCAGAGCTACACCATATTCCGTTTGCCCTCTCATACGGCCTACTCTGCAGTTACAGGGCAACCAATCGCTTGCACGTTACCGCCGAGTTGGGAGGAACCAGTACCTACCAAAAGTTTGATGGTTTAGGAAAAAACAAGCATTTCGGTGACAACCTTTTCCAAGCAACCGTTGGACTCACCATCGGTATCGGCAAACAAGGATATGAACGTAAGCCTGTTTTGGAGGTCTTAGACACAGACAACCAAAGCGTAACAGACTTGACCAACTATCCCAAGAACAGTTTTGATGGACTTCGAAAACTAAGAGACAGAATGGCAAGTGAAGAGCAAGCCGTCGAGAACAGTGGCATTCAACTGGACGCACCTATTCTATTCTTCTTCAAGATAAACTCCACCAACCTTGTTGACAAGCAACAACTGGTAAACATAGGAGAAATAGCAGGAGCTGTGAAGGAGAACAATCTAAGTGTCAAGATTATAGGAGCTGCAGACAGCAAGACTGGCACACCGAAGCACAACAGAGCACTCAGCGTGAAGCGTGCAAAGTATATTGCCAAGCTACTTATGAAGGCAGGAGTAGATAAAAGCAAGATGCAAGGCATCAGCAGAGGCGGCATCAACCTTTACAAGCCATACACCGCCAATCGACACACCTGTGTTATTGTGTACAAAGAAGAAACAAAATAACATACATCATTCCTTTTCCATAAGCAATTATGGAAGAGGAAAATTTCCTATATAAATATAATAAGGTATGAGAACCATAAGAACAAACACAAATCCACGAGCCACGGATGTAGCCCCACAGCTGCAAAGCGTATTGAATGCCAATGGTATGCAAGCCCATATTTCAATGACAGAGACAGGCACCTATCAGCTTGTCACCATGTCACACAACTCTTCGCAGCCAAGATATTACAATATCAACCAAAAGCAGTTGGAAGCCTTGATGAACGGAGGAACAACCGTATGGGACAAGAATGCCTACAACACTTTTGTTTCTATTGTGAAGAACGATTATTACATTCCAGGTTCCTTTGTAGCAGCAAGAAATGCCAATTCTCCTGTTAACATGGGATTGAATGGTCATCGACTCAACGTAGGAGAATACGGCTATATGGGCGACCCACGTTTTCGTCCATTTTCAGGGCCAGGTTTTGGCAGATTCGACAACTCAATCTTTGGAATGTTGTTTGGAAGAGACAGATATCACGTTCGCAGAATCAATGATCGACCTTTCTTTGCCAATAGTGCGCCAGTTGTCATAGACCGTCCAGATGGTAGATTAAAGCCTGGAGAATTGAAGACAGGAAGCTATGGCTTCTATGACAAAGGTAACCAGCAGCAGGATGCCCTTGCCAACATGAAGGTAGAAAGCAAGCCTAAGGAGTTGGTGCGTCCTAAAGGACAGGCAGAAAGATTATCAGATATCTATAGCCCAGACTTAACGCTCACCCCAGAGACCTTTCAGCATTTGCTGGCATCCCATGGTGTAGTGATAGACGAAAAGAACAAGCTCCTCACTATCAAGTCATCTTCTGTAAACAAGGATTGCCAATACAGTCTTACCGATGAAGAAGTAAAGAAATTGATGGCAGAAAAGTTCAAGAACACAGGTAAGAAAAGTAGCACAAAGAACGCAGTAAGCATCGATGAGCGTCTTGCCATCTTGAACAATGTTATAAAAGCTGACTTTAGCGACAAAATAACTCGTGAACAGCTTAACACCAAGGACTATGTTTCCATTCATCTGACACCAGAGAAAGAAAAGGAAATCTTTGCAAAGGAAGTTGCATCCCAACACTATACGACAACAACGTCTGACATCATCGACCTACAGAACATGAGAGAGGACTACCATTCGGGATATATTGACAAATGGAACTCAATCGGGGTTGTGGATGGTAGAACACTCAACCCAAACGAAGGGTTCTATTTACCAGTGAAGGATGGCAGAAGAGTTGCAGTTGGTGAAATCCAAGCCTATCCTACCCATGATGGAGTGAAACCATCTTTCAGAATGACAGCAGTCATCAATGGGCAGGTCATGAGCCATGAGATTAGCAAGGAAGACTACTTGAAGTTCATCAATTACGAAGACAAATACCGTCTTCAACTCTTTGACAAAGTGTTTGACGAGGTAAAGATAAAGAATGCGTCCAACGGAGAGTTGCAAGACAACGTGAAGTCAGGGAACCTCACCACAGCCAATGGAGTTGTTACCTTAAATGGTGACTACAGCCTTGTCAGTGAAAAGTCCTCAGCAGTAATCACGAGTGCCACGGCGTGGAAAGACGAGATTTCTGGCAACTATCTGATGAACGTAAGAACCAACAAGGATGTTGGCATGTGGTCTTTCAAGATTACTGAAGCTCAGTACAACAACTTCAAATATTCCACAGACGAGGAACGTGCGAAGTTGCTTACCAACATGATTCCACTTACAGACGAGAACAAGGAAAAGATGAAGGTGGTGGCAAGCAATACCCTCTATCAGGGTGGTTACACTAGAGGTCAAAATGCCAATATTCCTCCTTCACTTGCAAAAGTGTTGAAAGACTTAAAGGCAGCAGGACTTGGCTATGAAATCATCACTTCTTCGAACACATCAGAACAAGAGCGTTTCGATGCCATAAAGAAAGGTCTTCAAAAGCTTCAAGACTATGGACAGGCAAAGGGAAAGGATGTAAAGATGCCGTCTGACAGCGAGATATGGCAAATGCTCAAAGAGAATCCCGATCCTCGCAAACTACCTTCCGTAGAAACCAGAACCAAGGAAACTGTTCTCTATGGAAAGGAAGTAATCAACCTCAACGACCTTCGAGAACAAACGAAAATCAACCTTCTTGGCGATGCCAGTATAAACGGTGAATCACTCAATAACATCAAGGCGAGCAAAGAATGGAAGCGAAGCGGAGAGCATGGCAGGGCTACAGAAGTCGGAGATATTGCAGTAGAGAGAATCAAAGATGCCAATGGCAATGCCGTTGAAGGGAAATACAAGATGACTGCAGTAATAGATGGGAATGTCTTTTCCCATGAGATTACCCAAAAGCAGTATGACAAGTTCCTTGCCATCAACGACTATCAAAGAATGAAGCTCTTCGATAAGATTTTTCCAGAGGTAGAGATGAAGACCAAGCCTGAGAGCCGCTTCAATCTTGGCGCAGCCATCCTTGCAGCAGTCACTGTTGGAGCGGATGTAGTGGCAGGTTTGTCCGCACCACCTCGTCCTCGCCCAGAGATATACGAGTCAGCACCAGTTTTCCATAAACCAGGTGTCGTATCTCCACAAGCAGTGTCTGCGGCCGTATATGAAAGCTTGGCAGAGCAACCTGGTAGAGGTCAGAACGAAGGTATGGGAATGGGAAGATAACGCTTCCCATCCCTTTAATAAAATATAAATATACAAGAGATATGAACAGAACAATATTTATGTTTCGCACGGTTACGTTGCGTCCTCATTGGTTTCAATACATAATCAATGAGACAGGTTCTTTATGCCTCCTTATTGCTAGTATATGGATATACAAGTTTTGTAGTTTCGCCTATCATGAGTGGGCTATCTATGCTTGCATCCTGCTATTGTTCCACCTTCTTTTCAAGTTAGTTTATCTTGCAAGAATGGAATATATCATCACAGGAGAACAAATCATTATCCTTCATGGGGTGTTCTCCCACTCCACTGATTACGTGGAGCTATACAGAGTTGTTGACTACCAGCAAAGTAGAAGCTTGCCCCAACAACTTTTCGGTTTGAAAACCGTCACCATATACTCAGGTGACCGCAATAATGCCAAACTTGACATGATAGGCATCAAGGCTAGCAATGACATTGTTTCGGAGATAAGATGTAGAGTTGAGTTTAACAAGAAAAACAAAGGAATATATGAAATCACAAATCGTTCGTAAAATTTTGTTCCTCATTTTGCTGGTCATTTTGTATAACGTACAAGTGTTCGGACAAGGAGCGTCCTCCTCCAATCCAATTGAATATACAGCCATAGGAGAAGGAGAGGCATTGTTAAGCAAACAAATAAAGCAACAACAACACTGTCTTGATACATTGTTTGTTCTCCAGGGAGGCATAGTTTACTCACAAACGAAGATGAAGAATTGGGAGCAAAAGTATAATTCTTATTTAAAGACAGCACAAGGATTTGCTTCTTCCATCAAGGCTGCAACAACCTTATATGCAGAAGGGATGCAAACCCTCTCCGCCTTATGGGAGATAAAAACAGCTTGCAAGCTCAATCCACAAGGAATAGCTTCATCGATTTCCATGAACAACCTATATGCTGAAACAGCCGTGGAATTGGTGAAAACCTATAGGTTGCTAAAGAAAGTAGTGGCAGGAGAAGGCGAAGGCCATATGCTCAATGGAGCAGAAAGAACAAAAATATTATGGCAACTGAATAGCGAGATTGAACAGCTCAACAAGAAGTTCCGAGCCTTGGCACTAAGCATCAGCCTCTATTCCTTCGAGGATGTTTGGAATCGTGCCATTGCAGGAAAGATACAAAAAAGCAATAAGACACTTGCCGAGGAAGCCAGAAAAAGGCAGTCTCGCGCCATGAAAATAGTAGCCAAGTTCTATAAAGAACGACAAAACAGCAAACCTTGGGGATGGTAAAACAAAAAAAAGCATCATTATGAAGAAAAGTAATATTCTAATATTAGCAGTCACTGCATTTTTTATGTTCCCCGATCCTGCCCATTCACAAAATGGTCCGGATCCAGTGAGAGCAGGAATGTTCAAGCTGTATGCCAAGACTGCAACCAAAGCCTTAGTTGCACAAGATGCTGTTTTGACTTTGAACGCTGGCGAACATATCATGTCCAAGGAAGAGGTGGACAAGATTAATAATTTTCAAAATCAGTTCAACAAATACTTGACAAGCTTCGATGACATTCTCACTATAGCAGCAGAGATTTACGCCATCTATTTTGAGGTTGACCACGCTGTAAAGAACATCAAGGAATTGAAATCCTTTACGTTCTCTTGTCCAGCTAACACCCTTGCCGTTGCCTTGTCAAAATCAAGAAGCCATATCTACAGCGACATCATAGACAACGGCATCCAGATAGCTGCAGATGTAGAAAAACTTCTTCCTATCAGCAAGGACGAGGACAAGAACAGCAAGATGACAGAAAAAGAAAGAATTGACTGCATTAGCAGAGTCAGAAAAAGCCTTCAGAGCATGAATTATAAGATAAGAAAGCTGAATCGCCTCTTGCGCTATACAACCCTTATGGATTCATGGTATGAACTGAGAGGAAAATATTATAAACCAAAGAGCATGTACACCATCAGCACAGAATGCCAAAAGAGATGGGCAAGAAAGGCTCGTGGTGTAATGAATTAGAAATAAGAACAAAACAATGGAAGAATCGAAAGAACTTCAAGGTCTCTACACCCTATTTCGAGTAGCCATCTACGTATCGTTGGTGTTAGAGTTTTTTATGTATGCCCTCGATCCATCCGCTTTGGATTTCTTGGGAGGTCTCATTACAGACATTCATTCTCGTCTTCACAGAATGTCTGTATATCAGTATTTGCCTTTCAGTAAACTGGTGACCGTAATGTTGGTCATCATCACCTGTATAGGAACAAAGAACAAGAAGCAGTTGGAGTTTGATGCCAGAAAGATGGTCTTTTGGCCAATATCCATAGGATTGTTACTTGTTACTCTATCTGTATTCTTATATAACTGGGATTGGCATAGTAGAATTTGGATTCTCAAAACAAACATTTGGTTCTACATGGCAGCATCCATCATAGGAACAGTGCTCATCCATGTTGCACTTGACAATGTTTCCAAATACTTCAGGGATGGTATGTTGAAAGACCGCTTCAACTTCGAGAACGAGAGTTTCGAGCAAGCAGAAGAATTGGTGGAGAACAAGTATTCCGTAAACATACCTATGCGCTACTACTACCGAGGCAAGTTTCGCCATGGATGGATAAACATCATCAATCCCTTCAGAGGAACATGGGTAGTAGGTACACCAGGTAGTGGTAAGACATTCTCTGTGATAGAACCATATATAAGACAACACTCCAAGAAAGGCTTTGCCATGGTAGTATATGACTACAAGTTCCCTACCCTAGCAACCAAGCTCTATTACCATTACAGGAAGAACCAAGCTGCCGGAAACACTCCTGCGAACTGTAAGTTCAACATTATTAACTTCGTCAATGTAGAGTATTCCAGAAGAGTAAATCCTATTCAGCAAAAGTACATCAGCAACTTGGCTGCTGCAATGGAAACAGCCGAGACTTTGGTAGAATCCTTGCAAAAAGGACAAAAGGGAGGCGGCGGTAGTGATGACTTCTTCCAGAAGTCTGCAACCAACTTCCTCGCCGCTTGCATTTACTTCTTTGTTAACTACAACAAAGTGCCTTATGATAAAGATGGAAATATCCTTGATGCCCAATACGAGCAAGTTGAAGGAACATTCCACCAACGACTCACAGGTAGGGTCTATGCAAAAGGATGTCTGGGACAAGCAGACAAACTTGTGGAGCCAGCCTATTGGAAAGGGCAATACTCCGACATGCCTCATGTCCTATCCTTCCTCAACCACGACTACAAGGAAATCTTTGAGGTGTTGAATACAGATACAGAGGTGGCACCACTTCTTGGTCCATTCCAAACAGCCTTTGAGAACAAGGCCATGGAACAGTTGGAAGGTATGATTGGTACACTTCGAGTTCAAATCTCTCGATTGGCCACAAAAGAAAGCTATTGGGTATTCAGCGGCGATGATTTTGATCTAAAAGTATCAGACCCTAAGAGTCCAAGCTACCTTCTCATAGCCAATGACCCAGAAATGGAATCCATTGTGGGAGCATTGAACGCTTTGATTCTGAACCGTCTTGTAACACGAGTGAACAGTGGACAGGGAAAGAATGTGCCTGTAAGTATCATTGTGGATGAGCTTCCTACGCTTTATTTCCATAAGATAGACCGTCTGATAGGAACTGCCCGAAGCAACAAGGTAGCAGTGACATTAGGTTTCCAGGAACTCCCACAGCTTGAAGCAGACTACAGTAAGGTAGGAAAAGATAAGATTATCACTACCGTTGGTAATGTAATCAGTGGTTCTGCGAGAAGTAAAGATACCTTGGACTGGCTTTCCGGAGATATTTTTGGCAAGGTAGTACAGTTGAAGAAAGGTATCACCATTGACCGAGATAGAACATCCATCAACCTCAATGAGAATATGGACAGCCTTGTTCCTGCTTCCAAAATATCGGATATGGCTTCAGGATGGATTTGCGGTCAGACAGCTAGAGACTTCACTGTTACAAAGACAGGAAGAAAAGGGGCTATGGATATTCAGAAGGCTGAGGAGTTCAAAACTTCCAAGTTCTTCTGCAAGACCAACTTCGACATGGACGAGATAAAGAAAGAGGAAGCAGACTATGCAAACTATCCTCTTCCGAAGTTCTATGTATTTGAATCTCCTGATGCCAAGGAGCGAATGCTCTCACAAAACTTCAGTAGAATCAACCAAGAAGTTGATGATATGATAAAGCATATCCAGACAGAATGTAAAAAAGAAAGTAAAACAACCAAAAAATAGAGAAAATATGAAGAAGATTTTATTAAGTTCATTGTTCTTTTTGATTGCATTTGTAGCAAATGCACAAGGAATCTATACAAAGGTCAAAAAGTATGATAAGTTTGACGATGTGGTATGGGAGAAAGATGTAAAGACTATCATTGATAAAGGGTTGTCGAAAATAACAATTGAGACAAAGGGTAAAAAACCTGTAGAATATACTTATTATGAAGGATCTTGGTTTTCCCTTCATAATGGCAGACAAGATAGTCTTTCTAATATTGTGTCAGATATATATGGATATGAAGATCAGTATTATATTTTTCCAAAAGATACAGTGGATAAAGCTACAAATGATTTGCTGGAACTTTACAAGGATTTACCAGATTCTATAGTAACAGGAGAATTTATTCAGGCTATGGTGGAAGGGAGGATGATTCCAAAAATCTTTGATGCGCCTACTATTGTTTTTAGAACAATATCAAAATATAAATATGTTTTTGAGTATGAAACAGATTTGGTTTGGATTCGTTTCAGAGATGGTTCTCGTATTATATATTCAAAGAGATAAATATAGCAGAAATACTATTTTTCTTTCGTTTAGACGATTTCAACGCTCCTGGTTCGAGAGAATCAGGAGTTTTTTGTTTGTAAGCCATTAAAACTCATAAAAGTTTGGAGATTAGAAATATTTGTCGTACTTTTGCAGCGGAATATAACGTTATAACAATATGAAATCACAGGAGCAGATAAACAAGATAGAAGCGGTTGTGTTGTATATATTGCAGCACTTCAAGGAAGGTTTGGACTATATCAAGCTGTTTAAAATCATGTATTTTGCACAACGTGAGTATTTGGCGACCTACGGTTTGACGATTGCCGAGGACACTTTTAAGGCACGTCAGTTAGGTCCTGTTCCGTCGCTCACCTACAAGGTGGTGAAGATGGCGGAGAACGGTGACGAATCGACTGACCTCAAAGGCTTCACTTCTTCTATTCGAGTGGACGAGAACCAAAATGTTTATGCCACGGCGGCACCAGATATGGACTATATAGCCGATATGGAAAAAGAGGAATTGGACAAGACGATAGCCAAGTACGGCAACGTTGACTCAAAACGACTTTCGGAGATGTCGCACGACAATGCCTACAAAGCAGTGTGCGAGCGAATGAAAGACGATCCACAGAAAGATGTGCTTACGCTTATTGACATAGCACGTGCCGGCGGTGCGACGGATGCGATGGTAAACCACATTCGCCAAGTGCAGATTATTAAGGAATCGATGGAATGTTGATAGATGATGTCAAAGGGGCATTGGCGGCACTTAAAACCGAGATGCAGGAAGACAGGCGAATAAAGTCGGGTGCTGACCTCAACGTGGGCGATATTGTCTATCAGAACATGGACAGAAGCGATGGTTTGGTACTTAACAAAGGTTACGATGACAGACTGAAATACTTTGTAATCGTTGGCAAAAACTCTAAGGGCGATGCCATAGGGCTTTGCCTAATAAACTCCGACTTGGATTTTTACCGTAACGTTCCAGCCATGCAACGCTTTCAGTACATTTTAAAAGCCGAAGACTACAAAGGCGTGTTGACAAAAGACAGCCGCTTGGATTGTGCACAGTTGTTTCCAATGAAGGCGAAAAAGAGCGTGGCGGTGAGAGCCGAGCGTGTTGGACATCTCACGGCAGAGGACGAAGCAAAGGTTTTGCCGCTTGTTGCGTCATGCGGATTTATTGACGCACACATGAGAAAGGTTTACAGAATAGGACAAAAATAAATAACGAACTAAAATACATTTAGATATGGACACAAACTATAACTTTATTCTTTTATCATCGCAGAAGATAATTTTAATCGAAAGAGACGATGGAAGAAAGAAACAAGTTATGGAGAAGAAAGCAACAGTATCGTTTGCTTAAGTCGAGAATCGTTAAGCGTGCCGATGGCTTCCGCGGTTTTATGTTGGACGATGGCACATATGTGCAACATCCACATTGGACACAGTTAATAAAGAGCCACTGGGCGCAAGTGTACAAGACCACTGGCACACCGTGCAGCTGCCCATTGTGCCAGGGCGAGAGCTATTCACGCCTCGCCTACGAGCACGAAACCAAACGAATTATCGAAGAATCGGAAATGTAAAAAAAGCATTTTGGTGAGAAATCACAAAGATTAAGCCGTGTTAGGGTAGCACCTCAATACGGCTTTTTGTGTGTCATGGACTTATGACACACTCACTTATTCTATCTATGTAGTGTAGAACCACATTTCCATTCCATCCCTTCTTCTATACGTTCTTGAAAAACTTTTAGATCACTTCTTGACAAACCGCATCTCAAAGCCATGCTCTCCCAATATTTCATATTGCGAGTAACATCCTTAATAATTCCTCTAGCAGTTGTCTCATCCAACATATAGCTTTCATGGGCATCATAAAGTACATCCAAGCTAGATTCATTGGTATAACCATCGATTAGCAAGGAATGGTAATATTTGTTGGTAGGGTTCATATCATAAGCTGGTGACAGGTGCCATCCATCCTTTTTCAAAAGAAAAGCATGATTTCTGAAATGGTCATCAGTATTGCCTATGCAAATATTGAACGCCACACGGCGATACAGTTCCTCCAATTCTTTTTCCATATCAACACTTCCATTGGCCACAATAAAATCCACAATATCAAGATACCCCTTTCCTGTACTTTCCCCATCACCATCGTTCAATCCCAACAATGTAAGAGAAGATGCCATATGTATTCTCTTTCCATTCTCTGTTCTGTCAAATCTTTTAGACAAAAGGACATCACAACTATCCTTGCTTGAAACCACTCTGCACTCCGCAGCGTTTATACCACAATCCTTAGCCATAGAATGAGCAAAATATTCCCAACGTGAAATGTTTATCTCATCCCCTACAGAAGGAAATTTCGCAACATATAAATCTTCACCTTCCTTCACACAAGCCTTAGGTCTAGCTCCTCCCATAGAAGAACCTGGTTGGAATATTCTCTGAATCCATCTTGATTCAGGTTCCATTCTGTTCAACTCACTCTTTTCTATCTGACCTGCAGCCTCCAACAGTTCATCCAAGAACAAAATTGGTGGAATTGAATATGACTTATTATAACTTATGTAAGCATCTGTAGCTATGTCCTTGAAACGAAAAGCACCCATTCTTAAGGAATCCTCCACTCCTTTCAAGTAGTCCCAATCAGAAATATTTACCCTGCGTTCTCCAAAGTCTTTCATTTCCTGGTGGATTCTCAAATCAATAAGTCTTCGTCCCCATCTGTCAGGCAGTGCATCAGAGAATGTTCCAAATATCCTGTTTCTTGTAGGATTATATTGAACCCCAGGAAAAGATTGCAGCTCCTTTCCTAGATTTAAAGAAGGATGTCTTTTCAACCAGTCCTTATCATACTCAAAGGTATATACATCTGTCCCCCTCTGAGATTCATGCCCAAGAAGTCCTATAGTTTCCTCATTTTCAAGCCAATCAAAGTCGGCAACAACCTTAATTTTTTCCATTGTCATTTTCCTGTTACACGTTTTTTATTCTTTAGATCAATATCTTGTATGACCTTTCCCATCTCATCGTTCTTAGCAATGAGCAACAACTCATCAGGCATCTGCAGTGCATTCAAAACACGTGCCAATACCCCTACTGAAACTTCAGGTGAGCCACTTTCCAATCTTGCCAAAGTTTGGCGACTACATTGTGCTCTTGCTGCTACAATTTCCATGGTCAAGTTTCTCCTCATTCTCGCCATTTTAAGTTGCTCACCCATTACACAAAGATTCTCCGCCAGTTGTCTGGTCATCCAATTTGCTTTTGTAAACTTTGTCATTGCTTATAATGTTATATATACGCAACAAAGATACAAAATAAAGTTATATGAATATAACATTCCGCTCATTCTATAACTTTTTTTAATTTAAGTTTATCTGATATAACAAAAATTCTGAGGCACGACATTAATTCCATAGTCTTGGAGAGTTTTGGGCTTCAAGAACACATTGACATTCCCGACAACATAAGCACAAGCCTTGTCTCTCCCTTCGAAATATGAAAAGAAGTCACTTTCCGATATACCAGCATACCCCTTTGTTCTTTCCCATATATTTCTTGGAGTATCACATAACCTATCCGCTATCTCAAACTCACCAACAACAAGTCCCTTTCCCCTTGATTCGTAGATAACAATAGTATCTACTTCCAAAGAGCAAAAGGACTTTCTATATTCATACGCCTTGGAGCCATCAAAGATTTTCTTGACATACTCCTTTTTTATAGGAAACAATGCTTTCATTTTATCTATGCATATGTTGTGAAACAGTCTCTTCCATAGAATCATCCCCTAGAGACAAATTATAGTTTTTGATTTCCTCTTTGAGATTCATATTAAGTTCTTCCATGCTCTTTCCCCTGGGTGCCAAGCCCTCTTCAACAACACTTGGTTCTCCACCTCTGTCATAGTAGATCCTTCTATGGCGGTGGAATGAGTTACGATGGAATATAAATAGAACTTGTCATAATCTATGAGATTAGACATGCCCAGTTCTTTATATTCCTGTATTGTATTAAAAAACATATTTTTATCCATACTATCTTCTTTTTGATGCACCGCAAAGGTACAACATTTTCTAAACTAGAGAAAGAAAGACTTACTATTTGCAGTTTCTACCCCTCAATTTTCTTGAAGATTACATTCTTGTGGTCTGAACGCTCACAAGATGCACATCTTAAAGTTTCCAAGATTTTACCCTCAAAGAAACAGCCGGTACAGGTTGGCTTCTTTGTCTCAACCGCCACCAAGGTCATACCTTGAAACTTGAACTTTTCGCCTACTTATGTTCCTTCATTGTTACATTATTCTAACTATATAATTTGACACCATGCAATCTTTTTAATTTGGATGTAAAATATCTCATATTTCCATCACGCCATCTTATCCGTTAATGTATATAAGTTTTACTTTCCTATTCTACTTTATTACAATACTTTATATAAAACAATAAAGATATAAGCATATAAACAAACAAATCTATAATTATTGCATTATATGCATATAGTATTATAGAAGAATATAAGGTAATAACAAAATAAAGAAAGATTCCTATAACCATACCTTTATATAAGTATATCTCTATATTCTTCCATAAGAACCGCATCAACGTTTTCGCTGCTGCTTGTTTCCAGACCTCATCATGTGCATAGCCATTCCAAAGCATCTGCGACGGAAAGCGAGGTCATCCTCGTCATCCTTTTTACCCCAACCGCTGCCAGGACTTCCGCCTCCACCATGACTAGCAGCAATGGTAGTTGCACTATCGAGGTACCCCATGAAGAGAGCAGTAGCGACAGAGCAAACAGCAGATGTATTCTCGGCAATTTGTTCCATAAAGGAACCATCCCATATTTTGCCAACAGTACTGTCCAAGAACTCACGCTGTTCATCAGGTAATTGAGCCTTGAACTCATTATACTTTTCCAATCTATTTTGAGTATCGATGGCACCTAGGTGGTAACCCAGAGCTTGCATCTCACGCATCACCTGTTTGTTGAGAGCAGGAGTTTCCTTGTCTATTTTTGCCTTCACTTCATTATATTTCTTTTCAGCTTCCGTCGCTTTCTCTTCTGCCATAGCAGCCTTCGCCTCAAAGTTATTCTTCTTTTCTTCGATAATGTCTAGTTGACGTTGGGCGATTTTCAACTTTTCTATTTTGTCAGCAATTTTTTCTTTTGTCTTTTCAATATCAGCATTGATTTGCGCAAGTTTACGGTCTGCTTCTTCTTTGGTAATCTTACCGCTTTCCAAGTCACGCTCCAACTTTTTCACCTCACCTTCCAAATCCATCTTATGGGTTTGAAGATTCTTAATCATAGTCTGCAAAGCCTTCAAACGAGCAGCCGCATGTTTGATTTCCCGACTCTGAGAATCCATGATGTTGTTCTGAGTATCGATAGTCTTTTTATTGCCCTCGATGGTCTTGTTGTTTTCCTCCACCTCAGCTTCTTTTTGCTGCGCTTCCTTCCAAAGTCGCTCACGGTACTCTTCGGTCGTACGATGTTCGGCACCAGTTTCTTTGATGCTGTCACCACGTTCCAATCCATACTTTATACCAACCTCGTTGGCAAACTCTGTATGAAGATTAGTCATATGTCTAGACAAAGCTTCCTTGTCATCATGACCATCTAGGAATACGCCCAAAAAAGAAAACTTTTCCTTTGGAGTAATAGGCAAAACTGTACAATGAATATGTGGGTTAGCCTCGTCAAGATGCACGACAAAAGCTGCTATGTTTTTTTCACCATATTTTTTACACATAAATCGATAAGCATCTTTCGCCCAATTCTCAATCTCAGGCATACGTTTCAACTGGGTATTGTCAGCTCCTTGCTCCCAATTTACATTTTGGTTTCCAAACGCCAAGTTGCGCATGACCTCTCGGTTTCCTCCCAGAATAAAATTAGCAACAGTCTTAAAGTAAGGCCTTTTGCCTTGATTTATCAAAGACAAGTTTGGGTCTTTTATTCCACGAGCCTCCAAGTTCTCTGCAATCCTCTGGGGAATTGATTTCATCTTGTTGACTTTCATAACAACCCCACCTTTCCCAATCTCAAAGTTAAGGTGTTCACGAGAAGGGTCATAATTCCACTGAGCCTTTTTAGCTCTATCCTTATCAGAGAAAACTCTTAGGTGTTCATTACTTTGGGAAGTGGTAAAGCCCTTTCCCGGTCTCATGTCTATTACATTTTTTGCTCCTGCCATATGTTATTTGCTTTAAAGAAGGGTTCTTAGGGAAGAAGTCCCTGAGCCTAATAATCCCCACGGCTTGCCGCACGAATGTCAAAATGAATTACTTTTCATTTTTGGGGGTTACAGTGAGTTTTGCAGAAACTCCGTATTAGGCTACTAGAGCAGAGAAAAAAATCCGCCCATGCGCAAGCGCATTTGTAAAGAATCCTTTCTATGTGAATATTTTTACTTTTCTGTCACAGAGTTTTCCTCCGTTTCATCGGAAGAGAGATGTGGCTGGGTTGGTCGAGACTGTAGGGAGTCTCCGCTTTCTCTGCTATCAGATATTTTGCCACCCCTTGGAGAAGAAAGAATATTCGGATTAATCGAAACGTTCTTTCCTTCCTTCGAGTCCTCCACTTCAAAAGCATTCATTGCTTTGAGGTTATTGACATAAGCTATAACCGTTGGGCGTGTCCAATTCCAACGCCTTGACAGTTTTGCTATATTAAGTGCAGCGTCCTGCTCATTCTGAAGAGAATCCAGATAATGCTCCACCAAATCCACAAAGGCTTGAATCTTTGAAAGACGCTGTGGGTTGTTGTAAGCCCTGTCATTGGCCAGATAGATGAAGACATTAATCGGAAGAACTATCTCATCAGACAATTCCCATATCTTGCTATCTATACCTTGTACTTTTTTATTGTCATTCATAACTATTTTTTACATCATATTTTATATGGAAAATCAGTGGAGTGCAATACCTTCACTATCTTTTCCATTGTTAGAAAACTAAGCAGTTTTTCTCTCTGCGTTTTTCCAAAACAATTCTTCCTTTTTTGAATACTCTATTCCTTTTCTTCCTCCTGGCATTCCTTCGCCTGTTTTATCTGGATAAACGGCAGCAGCCATCAATATGATGAACACAGTTTCCGCTGCGCACAAGTATTGTCCACAATGGCCAGCCATGACAAAAATGACAGTTTGTGCTACTAGAGAAAATGCCATATTGTTGCTATGCAGAAAGGATAGAACCTTATCCGAAATCCGATAATAGAACATCAGACTAACTACCATCAAGCACCCCACAGAAAGGAAAATTGGTGTTTGGAATGGATAGAAATAATCAGCTATCTCTTCCCCACTATCAAACATATTGTCTAGCAACGACAGGTCAGCTACATTTACAATCTGACCTGTCATCGTTACTCTTCCCTGAGCTAATTCATTACTAAGAAGATTGGCAGCGTTCGCTGCTTCAAAATCCACGTACTGAACAAACAGGAGGACTATCAAGAAAACACGTGTAAAGAACTTTCTTGCATTGTCACTATGTTTCATCCTTTCATAAATAGCAGAAAGCACGGAGTATAAGTTCCCCCACTTGGTAGAGGACGCTTGTCTCGGCTTCACCCAGAGATGAAAAGCAAAAGGAATGGCCGTGAGCACAAAAGCCAATATCACCTTCAATGTTATTGCAAACATACCTCAGCACTTTTTAATAGAAACTGTTTATGACATCCGAGTACTTTTCCTTTTCAAGGATAAACATATCAAACTTCGGCATGTTGGTAAATTCCTTACAAACCTGCTTGTACATGATCTCCAAGCTATCATAGAAGTTGACCGTCATGTTTTCTATGACACCATGTTGTTGTGAAGCCAGATGAATGACATACATTTTGTTTTCCACAGGAACGGAATAAGCCACAGCCTTATATGTCTGCCCTTTATTATCTCGGACGGCATACAGAACATGGATGCCCAACACATTAGCCAGCTCATCCACCAAATGTTCCATCATCACTTGCTTGTTCAATAGTACAAACACTTCTGCATAGCCACGGTGCAATACTGTTTTCACACCAAGGGAATTGAAGTATTCAGGTGATTTTTCTCTAATTTCCGAGAGGAAATCAGAGATTGAATCTTTCAAAATCTCATTTTCGATGAGAGTATAGTCTATAAGTTCGTTCATGTTTTTATTATTATAATGATGTTGACAAATACGATTTCAAGAAATATTCGGAAAGGACTTTTGTAAATTTATCTTCTTCCTCCTTAGTCTGCTTTTCCAACTCCAATTTGTTCAGCAACATAGGAAGTTCATTTGACATGTCAAGAAGTTCCTCCTTTTGCTTACTTGTTAGCGCAGCAGTAGAATAGTCATCAATAGCCATGAACGGCTGAATGAGCATCCATCTGTAGTTAGCCCTCTGGAGATGACTAAGCTTCTTTCCATTCTCCACATCTTGCTTGCAAGCCAAGGCATTTTGAACGATGCGGCGATTGAAACGCATGGTAAGATAAAGCATTGTACGATCATTGACATCATCAACTTTTCTGCCGACTGAAGAATACAATCCATCGAAGATGCTAGCAGTAGCATCAGTAAGCTGCTGCAGTTGCTCATTAGAAACCTGACTCAAAAACTTCATCAAAGAACGAAAGCATCTATCTTCTTCAGAGATGAATCCAAGAAGTTCACTTTCATGCTTGAAAGGCTTGGCATTATGCAGCAAAGCCGAATACACAATAAGTGTCTTTGTCAAGTTTGGATAAGTATCTTGCTTATCGAGCTTGTCATAGAAATCCAATGCCTCCTTATACACATCGGACTTTTCTATCTTCTTTCTTGCCGTTGCCGTATTCAATTTAAGATACATGACATCACGAAGAGAACGAGGATTGGCAAACGCCAGTCTTTTGAGTTCTCCACGTATAGAATCCGACACAACAAAGTAAGCCATGGCAACAGGGCTTCTTAGATTGATGGTAGTGTCACGAGAGAATACACTATAAGCCGAATCTTGTATTTCCAGCCATGCAGAGGTAGCTTTTGCTAGATTCTCCACAGATACATCATCCATTTCCTTCAACTCTGCTAGCTCCTTCTTGCAACCTTCCACAGCATCTACGGAAGTCTTGAAAGAAGGATGTTCCTCGCACCCCACCAGGACAGAGGAACAAAGCAACGCTAATAATAATACCTTTTTAAATTTCATAAATCATTGTTTTAATTGAAAATTTCATCGCAAAAGTATATAAATTAGATAGAAACGGCTGCATAAACACGATATACCTTTTTATTTAACATATTCTTTTTCTACCCACCTATAGACTATAGGAACAAAAAGAAAACAATAATATTCCAAATAACAACTATATGGCATATTCACCCCCACAAAAAGACACAGATACGCCATCTCACATAATAGGCAAATGAGAATATAAAAGAATTATCCAATTACATCAACAAGTTAGATATAAAGGATAGGCATTACCTTTTTAGCAATACCTATCCAAAAGGCAACCATCAAAACAGGTTGCAAATTTGCAAGCGCAACCGCTTTGCATTCCTTACAGTATAAAAAGTTCCTCCCTTTGGCATTCCATCAAAGTATGCAAGCAAAGCCGCAACGTGGTTCAACATGAAATCATTGCGTTTGAGGAAACAACCATTGTAATAATATTCACTCAACACAACAACATCATCCACTTTCTCCAAAATCTTCAGATAACGTTTTTTCTGATTGGCACCCCATCTTTCATTTTGCTCCCGATATGGAACAGTGGCAACAAGAAGGATGCCTGGAAGTTCCTCCTTCAGTTTCAGCACCTCTTCAGCAGCAAGCATATCAAAGCCTAGAGCCATTCCACAAAAGAAATTACGAAATCCCTTGAAATAAAGCAAGCGAATCTCATTGCTAACACTCTCCCTCACCTCTTCCACTCTATCAGAAGAGATGAATCGGTGTCCCGTAAATGCTACGGAACACCATTTTTCATACTTTTCAATCATTGTCTATTATATCTATAAAAAGTTTTACCTAAGAACATGCCACCCAAAACGTGTGCTCCGCTATCCTCCAATTTGTTAGCAAAATCCGCATAGCTTTTGCCTGTGGTGACAACATCATCAAACACACATATCTCCTTGTCCTTGAAATAGTAAGTGTCCAAGTCAATAAGTTGCGCTTGGCGTTCCGTCTTTTTCTTACCTCTTCGATGGTTATGAACATCCAATCGGTCTTGAAGCACGCACACATGAGAAAAGCCATTGCCTATGCCGGTAAGTTCACTGACTCTATTACAGAACATCATGTATCTGCTTTGGTAATTCTCCTTCTTACTCGTCGGAACACAGACCAAAACCATACTTTTTACTTTCTCGCCATATTCCTCTTTCAAGTGCTTGGCAGTCATCTGAGCTACTTTCTCATAAGCAGAATCACGAGAATCTTTGAAAGCCCATACCAACTGCCTTGCAGCCTTGGCATCCTCACCTACGTTCTGAATGCGAGCAGGAAAGTATTTCACGAAGAAACTAATCTTCTTATCCAGCTGACGCTGAATGTTTTCGTCTATTACTTTTGCCATAATCACTATGTTTTATTGGTTCAACTTTAAAAATTATACTTTGGATTTCCGGAACCTTCTAGCCTTTTACAGTTATTTGTTTCGTTCGATCCGATATTTTTTTTATCATACCTCGGCGTGTCCTTCGCCTCCTGTAGCCTTTTTACGTGCAGAAAGGATGGCAGCCCAGAGGAGTCAGAACGCCAAGGAATTTGGCAGAAACTTTTCAGGAATACCCAAATAAGAATTATTTGCGGAAGGCTTCCAGAAAAGTTTTAGCCAAATAAGGAGTCCTCTCCTGGTACTTGGCATCTGACAGGGCCGCCATAACTTTGCACAGGAAAAAGCAAGGGAGGGCAGACGGCACGCTACCGCTTCAATAAAAAAGTGAGGTCGAACAACAGAAACAAATATGAAAACATAGATATAAGAAAAGTAGAATATAGCCATATAAATATTGTCCTATATAAATATAGTAACAAAGCATTATATCCTTATAGGACTATATGTTTATATAAAAATATAGACATATAAATATATACATCTATAACAATATATAGATATAAAGCATAAACTACTAGATATAAGCAACTTAGTAACGAGCAGTCAAAAAGGCTATTCAAAAAATAGCCTTTTAAATATCGCCAATAAAAGTAGAACATAGAAACAAAAGGAGGTCTAAGCCTCCTTTGCTGTTTTTTGCACCAATTCAATCTTGGTGGCAGTCATCTTGGTGACATGGAAATCCTTTCCATCCTTGGTATAGGTATCAGCTTTGAAGAATCCTTCAACCTTTATCAACTTACCCTTCTGGAGCAAATCCAAGGTGGCGGTGTCATCATTCTTAATCCATGTCTCGATGTTAAGGATAGCTGAGAGCTTGATTTCCTGGTCATCCTTTTTCACAGAGGTTCTATATGAGATTCCGAAGCGTGCGATGCTTGATTTCTCAAAGTTATGTACTTCTGCGTTATTTACTACGAAACCAGAGATTGTGAAATTGTTCATTGCGTTCATAATTGTAATTTTTAAATGTTAATACTAATTTTACGTGCATAAAAACAGCAACCAAGGAGAAGGTGAGTCACGGCAAGAGATGTCCAATATGTTTTTCACCCATAGGGCATGGAGTTTTTGAAACCGGAGCAACTGCACCCAAAAAGTCTGAAAAAGATATTGAGACAAACAGGATGTGCGCCCTTGCCAACACCGCTTGGGCTAACTTTGCAAAGTAAAATGGTTGTTAACAGGATTATAAAAATTAGCTGAACGCATCAGAACTACTGATTTCACAACTGGTTTTAGATAATGCAGAGCAACATCTATACACAAAATCAAATTTGCACGAAGATGCCAAAATATAACACAGAAAAAGGAAGCAAGAAATCAAACAGCTTCTTGACATTGAAGCATAAAAGAACAAACATCGCCATTTTGTTCTAGAAGAGTAATATCAAAATCGAAAGGATTTAATCTAGACGACTATACCAAGAACAAGAAGTATCACCATCAAGAAGACTGTTACCATGAAACAACTCAAAAAAATAAAAAAAGACTACAAACATTCAAATATATACGTTCTACAACAATTGGTAATCTATACAATAGAAAAGAGGCTTATAAAGAGCGAGTTAAGTTCTTATATAGATATATAATTATATAAACAAATAAGAAAATAAAAATATAAATATAGAACCATATAAGAAAATGTAACAATCGGTTTGTCCACCATATCCTTTAGGACATCCTGGACAAGCCAACCGCTCTCCCTTTAGTCCCATGGCACCATCATCGATGCCGACAGGGGACAAGATTCCACAGCTTCAGCTATAGAATCTTGGGGCATAGAGGATGGCACACTTGTGAGGAGAATGGCATGTCCATGTGGCTTGGAGAGAGG